>SAMEA3387475__coassemble_2812_pt1 | contig 9835 bp, 8 predicted proteins | sample SAMEA3387475__metabat2_low_PE_040 | metagenome-assembled genome bin SAMEA3387475 (sample SAMEA3387475) | Felis catus | biome: Faeces | place: United Kingdom | collected 2012 | reverse complement strand
ATTTCCGCCAGCAGACGGCGCATCAGAATCTTCATCGTCCGGATTCTGCGGATTTACTACGCTGCCGCCCGGTTTTTCCTCCCAATCATCGCCGCCGCTCTCATCACGCTCATCATCGGTTTCCTCGTCATCTGCCTCGTCCCGCTCCTGTTCAAATCTCTCTGCATCGTCATCGTCTGCTTCAGAAAGCTGTACATATTTGCGGTAAATCTGCGGCATCTTCTCCCGATACTTTTTCAAAAATACCGCAAGCTTTTCGTCCTGCTCATCACCGAAGTATTCCGCAAGAGCATCTTCATCAACAGCCTTTTCCAAGAGGTAAATCCCAAGGCTCTTGTTCTGCTTGTCCGCTTCCCGAACATCTTTCTTTTCTCCGCGCAGACAGATGCTCCCGTCCAGGTTTTCGCAAATCTCTTCCCAAAGCGCATCCGTATCTTTCTCTGCGCGCCTCTTCAGCGGCGCCCCCGCAACAAGTACCGGTTCATCCTCCTCGGAAAAATCCCGCAGAACATCCCACAGTTCTTCCAGTCTGCAGCCCTCCATATCGGAAAGTACATCCGCATTTACCGTACCGTCATAGGATTTTGCGCTGACCACTCTGTTCTCACCATCCAGTTCCAGCTGCACACTCTTCTCCCCGTCAAAAGAAACAGCAGCATAAGCCGGATCAGAAAGCTGAGGCAAAGACAAGGTACCGACAAAAATCAGAAATGCCGCTGCTGCTGTAAGCACCTTTGTCAGTACTGCTTTTCCTTTTCTGCCGTCACTATTGCCGCTGCGCCGTCTATTCTTACTGCCGGTCAGCGGAAGTACCACAGCGCCCTTTAACGAATCCTTACTGTACAAATCCTCTTCCAGAATATAAATTTTCTGTCCCTCCCGAATCCCTGCTTTTTTCCAGATTCTCACAATTTTTCCGTCTTCTGTCATCACAAGGCAATAATCGTCTTTTATTTCAAGCACCACTGCTTTTTCATACATCACTTATATTCCTCCTGCCTTTTTCACCCAGTCAGACAGACCGGGATACTTTTTCACAAAGATAATCAAAGCCGCCAGAATAAAATGCTTGCCGGTCTTTACTACTTTTTCCGTTACTTCCGCAAGGCGAGCCACCGCTCTGATTGGAAGCTTTCTTTTCTGCCAGGTCAGCGAAACAGTCTGTTTATCCCTGCTGGTCTTTTCTGCAATTCCAATGGCATTTTCTCTGGTATCCCTGTGTTTCGGCGCTGTATCTGCAAGAAGCTCCAAATCCAGGCCAAAATAAGCCAGCTGCTGTCTGTACCCTTCGATTTCTTCTTTCAGACGGCGCTCATCTTCTGAAATCCCGTCCTCAAAATCCAGGCCGCTTTCGTACAGCGCGTCCAGTGAAATCACTGCCGCCGTACGAGTTTCTTTGGCAAGATAATTTTTCAGGCGGCTTTCCATCACCAGCTTTGCAAAACTCAGAAAGCTTCCCTTTTCGCTGTCATATTTTGCAGCAGCCTCCGCAAAACCCTCAAGTGCAATAATATAGGCATCGTCATGCTCTACGCTGACATATCTTCCCGTCAGCGTGCTGACGGTTCGTATAATAAAGCCTTTATGACGCTCTGCCAGCATATCCAGATTATCCAGACTGATTTCTTCTTCCGAAATCATCATTCCTTCGTCTCCTTCTGTTTTCTTCGTTTCGTATTTCTGCTTCACATTGCTGTTTTATATTTCTGTTTCATATTGTATGTCGGAAACAAAACACTGTCAAATCAGTTTTCATTCTGCGCCAGCAGATTGACTGCATCAATGCCGCCAACCGCAAACAGTTTTTCAATCATACGATTACTGTCGTCATCGGAAATTTTTACTTCATACACCAGTTCAAACGAATCACTCAGTATATTTTTCGCTTTTACACGAGCCTGCCTTCCCCCCTGCATCAGTACAGTCCGAATACGGTCGAAATCCGCGCAGCTGCCGCGAATCACCAGTAATCTGCTTTCTGCCTCCGCATCATCTTTTTTGGTAATAATCATCAGGGCCGCCAAAATCACGCTGCCCAGTATCCCGGCAGTAAAACTCATTGTTGCCGCAGTCAAACCTGCTGCCATGCTCCAGATAATAAATCCGATATCTCTCGGGTCTCTGATATTGGTACGAAACCGTACAATAGAAAGAGAACCCAGCATGCCCAGTGAAAGCGCCAAATTTGACATAATCAGATCCATCAATATTGTTGACACAAAAGTCATCATTACAAGAGCTGCGGCAAATTTGGGCTGATAACTGTTTTTCGTATGGGCGATTTTGTAAGTCAATGTCATCACGCCTGCCATCAGAATGGCAAATCCCAGTGTTTTTAGTATGTCTCCTGTTCCCATCTGAGCCGAAGTGCTTCTCAGCATCTGTTTCATCATTTCTTCAATTCCGTTCACAGTATTACCTCCCTGTTCTTCCTTCTGCCGTCTCAGGCAGCTTTTGTTTCCGGCGCCAGTACATTGACATCCGAAAGTCCTTCAATCCCGTTCAGTCTCATCAGCACATTCTCTTCCACCTTCGGATTAACACGCATTTCATATACCACCTCAAAGGACTCGCCGAAAATATTTTTCGACTGAACTGTAATGCCCCGCAAAGAACGGAAAATATCCTGTACCGGCGCAAACTGCGGCTTGCTGCCTCTGATTACAACTGTACATTTTTTTCTGCTCCGAAAGGCTCTGCCGTGAAGAATCAGAATCACACTGAGCATACAGGTAAAAATGATCCCGGGAACATAAGCTCCCATTGCCGAGGTGAGTCCGATTGCAAGCGCCCAAAATACAAAACCCAGATCTCTGGGGTCTTTCGTATTCATACGAATCCTGCAGATAGACAAAGATCCCAGTGCACCGAGAGACAAAAGCGGATTATCCTGAAGCAGAAGCAGCAGCACATTGGATAAAAACGCCATCATCATCAGATTGACATTAAACCGGGCATTATAGGAAAGGGCTGTGTGAATCAGTCTGTAGGTCAGAGCCATAACAACCGCCATACACAACGTAAACACCAGACTGTATACCATCGTGTCTTTGTTCGGACTGCTTTCGTTTATCACACGGATAAAATCACTTAAAATCTGTTTCATATACTTCACCTTCTCTTTCCGCCGAAACGCCGGATGTTTCAAAATGCCGACGCAGGCTCTAATCATAATACTGCTTCAGTATGCTTCTTGAAGTGCCGAATTTGCTCGGCGGTTTTCTCGTCAAATCGCACTGCTGCAGCAGCTCCTGAATCTGTCGAAACAGGAATCTGTCGTACTTGATCTCTAAAATTGTATCCAAATCGTTCATCGCCGATTTAAAATTCAGATGATGTGAGAAGAGATCATAATTAAAGTCACAGTACCGCAGATGCTGATCCATCGTCACCCGGGTATTAAAACATCTGTGGGTATATGCCCTGCGGTCATATTCAATCAGAGAAACAGGCCGGTACGCCCTTGCCGTCATCAGTTCATAAGCATACCGGGCAGTGCCGCTGTCATACCCAAGCAGCACACTGTACTTTCCCGCAAGGAGCGCCTCTGCATCTTCTCTGCCGATTACAAGGCTTTCTTTCAGCTCTCTGCCGTAGCTTTTCCGTTTCAGTTCAAACTTCACTTTTTTGTCGTCCGGATTATACACCCTCATACGAATTCTTTTTTTCTCCGGCGCACCGTTTTTCTTGTCTATATAATCATCATTGCAGATGCTGTCAAAATATACACTGCGTACCACATAGCCGTTGTAACCGCCGTATGCATCCGGCGTCAGCAGCTTGTCCAGCGCCTCTAAAAGAAAAAGCCTGTCCTCCTGCGATATCAGATATTTAACTTCCCGTCTGGATACAGACAGAAGTTTTGATGAATCTGTTATACTGCTCATAACCGGTATCCTCCTTTGCTTTTCACTATATCTATACCGAAGCGGCTTTAATTTTGGGTACCTTTTTGAAAAAAACAAAAAGATTTTCTATTTCTTTTTTGGGCATACAAAAAACACCTCAAATGCGAGGTGCTTTTTTGATGCTTCTTATCTCTTGTTTATTTCAGCTTTTCCAGGGCTTTTGCCGCTGCTTTATGATCACCCATCCATGGGTGTCTGCCGTCTTCGTAATACATATAAGGCTCGTCGCCTTTTCCCAGAATCAATACGCAGTCACCTGACTCTGCGGTCTCTATGGCAGCTTCTATCGCCTGATAACGATCCGAAATAAACACGCCGCGGTCTTCTTCCATACCGCTTAAAATCATTTCGGCGATTCCTTCTGCCGTTTCATCTCGGGGGTCCTCCTCTGTTACAAAGACGCGGTCACAATATTTTGCCGCAATCTGTCCGAGAACTTTGCGCTTTACCTTATCTCTCTTGCCTGCGCAGCCGAATACTGAATAGATCCTGCCGTTTTCGCAAACCTCCTTTGCATACTCAAACACCTTTTCAAAACCATCCGGCGTATGAGCATAATCTACGATTACCGTAAAATCCTGCCCCTTGTCTATAATTTCCATTCTTCCGTCTATCTGAGAAATCCGGGAAAGTTTCGGCAGCATGTCCTCAATTTCCATACCTGCCTCATGCATGGCCGCAATCGCCCCGAGCAGATTATACAGATTGTATTTTGCGGACAGGTTGGTTTCCACTTTGTATCGCTTTCCGCCGTATACAAGCGTAAAGGCAGAACCGTTTACAAAAAGAGACACATCTTCTGCTCTGTAATCTGCATCATGCACCATACCATAGGTGACAACCCTGCAGGAGGCAGCCTTTTTCAGTTCTTCGAAACTGATATCGTCCGCATTGAGCACCGCTGTGCCTGCAGGCTTCATCTGCGTAAAGAGCCTCTTTTTTGCTTCAAAATACTGATCCATGGTTTTGTGATAATCCAGATGATCGTAAGTCAGATTGGTAAACACGGCGATATCAAAGTCCACAGAATCCGTTCTTCCCATAGCAAGACCGTGGGAACTGACCTCCATCGCAACAGCTTCCATACCGTAATCGGCCATTTCCTTCAAATTCCCGTGAATCTCCAAAGCGTCCGGAGTTGTCAGACTGGGGATTCTGCTCACATTTCCGTAACGCACCGCGATGGTTCCCATATAGCCGCAGGGCTTATTGTAAACATCTCGGATGATGCTTGTCGTCGTAGTCTTTCCGTTGGTTCCCGTCACCCCAAACACCGTCATTTTATGACTTGGATAACCGAAAAACAAATCGCAGACTCTGTTCAGCTCCCGATTGGTATCCTCTGCCGTAACATACGCAACGCCCTTTCTCTTCTTAAGCGAATCGCTGTGCACTACCGCAGCCGCGCCTTTTTCACATGCCATCTCCGCGAATTTGTGTCCGTCGGTTTCAAGCCCTTTCAGACAGAAAAAAAGATCCCCCGGCTTTGCCTTTCTCGAATCGATACATATTCCGTTTATTTCCACATCGGGCGCTCCCGAAAACATTTCTGACAAAAGCATATTGTTTATCCTCCTGATAATCCACCGGCTGAAAAAACAGCCTGTATATATGTAAATATTTTACCATTATTGATGAAAAATAACAATAAAAGCTTTCCTCTACGCTGCTGCAAACTCAAAATCCTCACAAAGTCCGTACTGTTTCTGCAAATTCAAAAAACGGAGCTTTTGACAGCAACATACAGCCCGCTCGCCGGGCGCACCGTCACAATTAAGAAACCCGGCAGGAAAATCTTTCCGCCCGGGCTTCTTTTTTTATCTATCTAAAGGAGAGTTTTATTATGAAGTTTATTATGCGACTTTGTGTTCAGCCAGTTCTTTGTGATGATCCTTATTGAATTTGTATTCATCAATAAAGGATACCGCAACAGATACGATAATTGCTGCGCCTGCAAAAATCAGATACGCATAATTGAGATTTCCGATTACATTGGTTACAATTCCGTTGATAACAAAGCACCATGCTGTTACAAAACCCTGAATCGGAAAAATCACAGAATTTACATGGTCAAAACCGTGACGGCCGAAAATGGAAGTCGGAAGTGAAGTGGTAAAGTTTGCGGAACCGCCGATACCCATTCCGATCATAAAGATGGACAAATAGAACAGGAATCCCACATGACCTCCGGAAAGTACATTGATTACCAGTGCAGCGGCATACCATACACCGAAGCCCTGCATAGTCTTCTTTGTGCCGATTCTCTCATCGATAGCGCCAATCAGCCAGGAACCGACCACACCGATTAAGGCAACCACCGTCATCAGTGTCAGAGCGCCTGCTTCACTCATACCGAAATCACGAATATTTCTCGTTACCAGCTGCTGCATTACGCCTACGGAACAAATCTGAAACATACCGGTTACAATGGCCGCAAACCAGAGCTCTTTTGTCTTTAAAAGCTTTGCAGTGGTCCATCCGCTGTCATCGCTTTCTGCCAGATGATATTCTTTCTTATAAACTTCATCGGATACATTATCAGGATTCAGACCTCTTTCCTGCGGTGTGTTTCTGATGAAAACCGCTCCGATGATGCCCAGAATAACAGCTGCCACACCGATTGGAATACAGCCGCCTTTGATGGAACCGAATGCCGATACCAGACCGGTCAGAATTGCTACATAAAATGCCGATGCAAAATTATGGCCCATGGTGGTGTAACCCATAACGATTCCCTTTCTCTTAGGAAACCATGCAGCAACCAGAGTACCGCCCGCAATATATCCCGCAGACATCATACCGGTCGCACAAAGTGTCATCGCAATCACATAAACCGGCAATGTAGTCGCATTTCCGCAGATAATATAAGTGATACCCGCTAAAATGGTGAAAATTGCAGAAGTAGCTCTTGCGCCGATCTTCTTGTTAATCTGACCGACAATGATAAATCCGGCTACGGCAATCATCCCCGCATAACCGTTCCACTGGATAATGGTTCCCGGTTCAACGCCGATATTGGCAGCAGCAGCCGGAGCCAGCACATTGGTTCCGTCGTTAATCATACCGACATAAAAGAAAAACATAAATAAACAGTATAAGATCGTGCCCCAGCCCGCTTTGCCGAAATTTGTCAGTGATGTTTTCGCATTGCTCATCGCTTTTTTCCGCCTTTCGTTATTTGTTTTAACCTCATAAGTTTGTTAGTTATTTTTTTCACAATGAAATGGAGTCCGGACACAGAAGGAACAACCAAATTCGCTGTCCCTTCCGCGTCCAGACTCCTTTGACAGTATCTCTACTATGTTTCTTGAAGTTGTTTATACAGTTTGTTAGTTTGCAGAATGATTATTTCTTGTAGCCGAATAATTTCTGCATGTATTCGAGGCAGCTGTCGCCGTTGCCTTCTGCTGTACCGAAACCGGTTCCGCCGTAAGCGTAAGTACGTTCAGGAACATCCAACAGCAGATCCTCATCGATCTGTGCAGCGCAGCGAGCCATAGAACCGTCACCCATGTACCATCTCAGTGGGAAGCAGCAGAAAGTGAACACTTTACCTGCAGGAATCTTGTCCAGATCGCCGCCCAGGTTTTCAACGCCTACGATACCGTGACCCAGCATTTCCTTGTGGCAAGGTTCCCAAGTTCCCCAGCAGCCGATTGCTTCCAGATCGCCGAATTTCGCGTCATATGCTTCCTGACCATGAATTCTGATGTATTCTTCCTTATCAAATTCAGCGTAAGCTTCTTCACCGAACAGTTCTTTGTATTCTTCTGTGATAGGCTTTCCGGTTGCACCCAGAAGGTTCATTCTTGTCATACCGTTGTTGCCCATTGCAGTGTGCAGAGGGTGGTCCAGAGCCTGAGAGTCCATAGCTACGCACTTAACTTTGTGTTCAACAAACCATTTACCTGCATCAACACCGGTACCGATGGAATAATGATAGTAAGCCTTGGAGTCATCGAACAGACGGTGCATACCTGTGTTCAGGCACAGAACTTTGCCTTCCAGATCTTTCGGATCGAAGCCGCATGCTTCACATGCTGCATCCAGATGTTCGCCTGTGATCAGAGTCCACGGAGCAACATCCAGCTTCAGAACAACTGCTTCACCTGTGTATGCATCTACCGGCATTTCGTGAGTGTAACGAGCTCTTCTGCCGTCAAATTCGTATTCCATAACGTGTCTCGGTGCGTCACAATGTGTGCCTGTGTGCATAGTGCATGTGATTTTGGAAGTCAGAACGCCGCCCTTTGCCATAGTGTGCGCATTGGTGATTTCCGGTTTGTCAAAATAAGGCCATCTTGGAATTTCAGCGCTGAACGGATGTGTTAAATCTACAAATACTTTCTTTCCCATTTTAGTTTCCTCCCCGAGTTAAACTCGTAAATATTTTTACTTTTTTTCTTTAGCAGAAAAGGTTTTCACAAATATGCGGTCATTCAGTCCTCGACCCTTACAGGCTCTGCGGAACCATTCCCGCATATTCCGAAAACCTTTTCTCCATATATCTAAAATTATTCAAAGCGAATCATATAAACAAATCAGATTCGCAAGGTACACAGCTCGGAAAGCTGCGCCGGCAATGCGGAAAACAAACAAGCTTCTAATAAAGCAATCCGCTTTTCCCTCTTATGCTTTTCAGAAAGCACAGGAAAGCCAACAAGCTTCCAACGGAGTAATCTGCTTTTGCCGTTTCCCCTTCACGCCTTTCAGAAAGCGCAGGAAATTTTTCGCAGGGTGCACAGGAAGCTGCGAAGACGAGTGAGGGCGTGTACACTGAAGTACACAACCGAGCACGGCTGAAGCAGTTCCGCAGCAATGCGGAAAATTAACAAGCTTTAGCAGGCCCAGTAGCCACCTGTAGCATCATAATTACCGCCGGTTAAGAAGTCGGATGCAGGAGATGCCAGGAAGATTGCCAGTCCTACGAAGTCATACGGTTCGCCCAGTCTTCCGATCGGCAGTCTCTTTAAGAAGTTCTTGTAAACTTCGGATTCAGGGTCGAACATCCACTCTGTCAGGTCGGAACGGAATACGGTCGGGTTGATGGAGTTTACATTGATTCCGTACTGTGCAGTCAGGTCGCATGCCAGAGACTGAACCATCAGGTCTACGCCGCCTTTTGCAGTGGAATAACCTGTGTATCCTGCCATACCTGCCTTGGAACGAGCGGAAGATGTGATAACCATTTTGCCGCCTTTACCCTGTTCTTTCATCTGCTCTGCAGCATATTTGGCAAGCAGGTAAACGCTGGTGCAGTCTGCATCCATAATCTTCTTCCAATCCTCTACGGACTGTTCCAGAATGTTTGCAGGCTTGTTGAAGCCGTGGCATGCAGCCAGAATGTTCAGTTCGCCGTAAGTGTCAACTGTAAACTTTACAGCCTTCTTTACATCTTCTTCTACAGCAGGGTCAGCAGCTACGCATGCGCATTCGCCGCCTTCTTCCTTAATCTGCTTTGCAACTTCATCAAGCTTTGCGGCATTTCTGCCTGTTAAAACAACCTTTGCGCCGGCAAGAGCATAGCCTACTGCAACTGCACTGCCCAAAGCTCCTGTTGCGCCTGTTACCAGAGCAACTTTTCCTTCGATAGAAAATAATTTTTCTACAAATTCTTTCTGTACATTTACCATGATATTTCTCCTCGTATAAATTATTTTGTATACTGCATCTTGCGGCGTTTATCTGCCTCCCCCGCAGTCTTCTTGCAAGTTCGAAAAGAGGAAGAGATGCGAAGGCGGCAGATAAGACCGCTTATTTTTCAGGGTAATTAATGATTACCAGCATTTCTGCAACTTCGTTGCTTCTGTTCTCAAGACCTCTGCCTTCGTTTGGCGGGAAGGAAATGGATTCGTTGGCGTGAACCACATATTCTTTACCGTCCTTATCGGTTACGGTCATTTCGCCTTTGAGCACATAGTATACCT
>SAMEA3387475__coassemble_2809_pt1 | contig 9878 bp, 7 predicted proteins | sample SAMEA3387475__metabat2_low_PE_040 | metagenome-assembled genome bin SAMEA3387475 (sample SAMEA3387475) | Felis catus | biome: Faeces | place: United Kingdom | collected 2012 | reverse complement strand
GGATAAGACCATTGAAGCAATGGCAGAGGATTTTGAAGGATTCATCTTCACCAATCTGGTGGATTTCGATTCCAAATTCGGTCACAGAAGAGATGCGGAAGGATACGGCAGAGCGATTATGGAATTTGACAGTCGTCTTCCGGAAATTTTTGCAGCAATGAAAGACGAGGATATTCTGATGATTTGTGCAGATCACGGAAACGACCCTTCCCACAGCGGCTGGGATCACACCAGAGAATATGTGCCCGTTGTTGCATGGGGAAAACCGGTTAGGGAGGGCGTAAATTTAGGTGTGCGCAATTCCTTTGCGGATTTGGGCGCTACAATCTGCGAATATCTGGATGCGAAACAGTCTGCAATCGGAGAGAGCTTTCTGGAGGAAATATTAAAATGAATATGAACGATATCATTGTCAGAAAAAGGGACGGCTTTAAGCTGACACAGGAAGAAATCAGATATTTCGTAAAGGGTTATACTGCGGGTAACATTCCTGACTATCAGGCGGCGGCTTTTCTGATGGCGGTCTATTTTCAGAAGATGGACAGGGAGGAGACTTTTGAACTGACTGACGCAATGCGCTATTCGGGAGATACAATCGATCTGTCGGATATTCACGGGGTGAAGGTCGATAAGCATTCTACCGGAGGTGTCGGGGACAAGACGACGCTCATTGCCGCGCCTCTTGCGGCTGCCTGCGGGATTCCCGTTGCGAAAATGAGTGGACGGGGTCTGGGATTTACCGGAGGTACGGTAGATAAGATGGAGTCCATTCCGGGATTTCAAACCGGTCTTGAATCCGAAGCTTTTCTGAAGCAGGTCAATGAAATCGGCATTGCTGTAATCGGTCAGACTGCTCATATTACACCTGCGGATAAGAAAATCTACGCGCTCCGCGATGTGACGGGAACCGTCGAAAATCTCAGTCTGATTGCAGCAAGTATTATGAGTAAGAAACTGGCTGCGGGAAGCGATGCGATTGTGCTTGATGTGAAGTGCGGAAGCGGCGCCTTTATGAAGGACTGGGAAAGCGCACGGGAACTGGGAAGAATTATGTGCGAAATCGGAACTGCCGCAGGTAAGCGTACAGTGGCTGCGATTACCGATATGAATCAGCCTCTTGGAAAAGCTGTGGGAAACAGTCTGGAGGTTATAGAAGCAATCGATACGCTGAAAGGAAAGGGACCTTCGGATATTACGGAGCTTTCTCTGAAACTGGCAGGTCTGATGATTTATCTCGGAGGCAGAGCAAAGACTTCCGCGGAGGGAGAAATTATGGCGTCTCATGCGCTGGCAAGCGGCGCGGGGCTCAACAAGTTCAGGAATTTTGCAGCCAGACAGGGCGGAGATCCAGCAATTGTTGATGATTACGAGCTGTTTCCTCAGGCGGCTTACACCAGAGAGATTACCGCAGGAGAGAGCGGGTTTGTATCGGCAATTGAAGCCGGCTCCGTTGGTCTTGCTTCACAGCATACGGGAGCGGGACGGGCGACAAAAGAAGATTCTGTTGATTTGGCAGCGGGCATTTTGCTTCATAAGAAGGTTGGCGATAAAGTCAGCCGGGGCGAGTGTCTGGCAACTCTTTACGGAAATGACAGGAAAAAGCTGGATGCAGCAGAAAAAGAAGCGGCGCGGGCATTTAGTTTCAGCAGCGGAAAAACGGAAAAACCGGCGCTGATAAAAGAAGTTCTGGGAATTTAACGGAAAACTGTATATGACGGAAATTGAGGAGACAGTATCTCCTACATAATAAAAACGGGGCATTTCCATTGACAAGCATTCTGTCAGTGGGAAAACCCGTTTTCTTTTTTTGCTGCAAAAAAACATTTTGAAAACAATTATACAAAATGCCGTTGACAAACAAAAAAGAAACGATTATACTTGTATACAAGAGAAAAGCGCGTTATTGTATGAAAGTGCGGGCAGGGGACTTAGAATAATGCAATCGGCAGCCCGCAGAAGTCATCAGGAGGTAAGTTATGATAGAGATATCCAAAAAGTCAAATTTGCTGGAGCAGCCTACATATAAATATGATTTGCAGGACATCAGAAACCCGAATCTGTATAGAGATATGTACAATTACGAGGAAGTTCCCAAGGTTGTATTCAATCACAGAAGGGTGCCGATGAATATGCCGGAGGATATCTGGATTACGGATACTTCATTTCGTGACGGTCAGCAGTCTATGGCGCCGTATACAGTGGAGCAGATTGTCGATCTGTATAAGCTTTTATCAAAATTGGGAGGACCCTACGGAATTATCCGTCAGTCTGAGTTTTTTATTTATACGAAAAAAGACAGGGAAGCCGTAGAGAAGTGTATGGACTTGGGACTGCGCTTTCCGGAGATTACTACATGGATTCGGGCAAAGAAAGAGGATTTCAAACTGGTAAAAGAACTGGGCATCAAAGAAACCGGTGTTCTGGTTTCCTGCAGTGACTATCATATTTTTAAGAAGATGAATATGACAAGGAGGCAGGCGGTAGATTATTATCTGGAAACGATCAGAGACGCCTTTGACGCAGGTGTTGTGCCCCGCTGTCATCTGGAGGACATTACAAGAGCGGATTTTTACGGATTTGTAGTGCCTTTTGTCAATGAAATTATGAATCTTTCCAAAGAGGCTGGAGTGCCTGTTAAAATCCGGGCATGTGATACCATGGGATACGGTGTGCCGTACAACGGAGCTGCCCTGCCGCGCAGTGTATCCGGTATCATTTACGGTCTGCAGCAGTATGCCGATGTGCCGAGTGAAATGCTGGAGTGGCACGGACACAATGATTTTTACAAGGCTGTTGCAAATGCATCTACCGCATGGCTTTACGGAGCCTGTGCAGTAAACTGTTCCCTTCTTGGAATCGGAGAGCGTACAGGCAATGTGCCTCTTGAGGCGATGGTATTTGAATATGCTTCTCTGAAAGGCTCTTTAGACGGTATGGATCCGACTGCGATTACAGAAATCGGCAGATACTTCCGAGATGAAATGGGTTACGATATTCCGCCGATGACGCCGTTTGTGGGAGAAAACTTCAATGTAACCAAAGCGGGAATTCATGCCGACGGGCTGATGAAGGACGAGGAGATTTACAATATCTTCGACACGAAGAAACTGCTGGGAAGAACACCGGGGGTTTCCATCAGCAAAACCAGCGGTCTTGCAGGGATTGCTTACTGGATCAATGAGCACTACGGACTTTGTGACAGCGAAAAAGTCAGCAAAGATACTCCGCTGGTCGCAGCTATGAAAGAATGGGTGGATGAAATGTATGCAGACGGCAGAACCACCAGCCTGTCAAATGGGGAACTTGAGGCGAAGTATATAGAGTTAACGAAGTTATCAGGAAGCAGAGGAGAATAGAGATGATAGAATACAAGAATGTTTCTTTGGCAAATCAGGTATATGAACGACTGGAATACAATATTTTAAGCGGGGCTTATGCTCCGGGAGAGATTATCAGCGAAACCAGACTTTCCGAGGAATTGGGAGTCAGCAGAACGCCGATTCGGGAAGCGCTGGCAAAGCTGGAACATGAGCGGCTGATAAAGGATACACCGCAGGGAACGGCAGTCATCGGAGTTACGGAAAGCGATGTAAAGGATCTTTTTGAAGTAAAACGCAGAATTGAGGTCATTGCAACCCGAAGGGCTGCGGACACTATGAGCGAAGACGGGCTGAAAGCGCTGAAGGATAACATCGATCAGCAGGAGTTTTTTGCACAGAAGGGCGATGCGGTAAAAGTTCGGGATTTGGATACGGAATTTCACGATATTATTTACAGAGAATGCGGCAGCGTGACTTTTGAAACGATTTTATCGCCGATTCATCATAAGATGATGAAATACCGCAGAATTTCCTTGGAAAAATCTCATCGCATTATGGCTTCGGTGGAAGAGCACAGAGCAATTTACGAGGCGATTTCTGCAAAAGACGGAGACAAACTGGAAACAATTATGCTGGTGCATATAGACCACGCGTATAACAGTATTATGGAGGTAAGCGAGCATTATGGGACTGACAATAGCGCAGAAAATCATTAAGGAACATTTAATCAGCGGAGATATGACTCCGGGCAGTGAAGTTGCCCTTCGTATCGACCAGACTCTGACGCAGGATGCCACAGGAACGATGGCTTACCTGGAATTTGAAACGATGGGTATTCCCCGCGTGAGAACGGAGCTTTCCGTTGCATATATCGATCACAATACACTGCAGTCCGGTTTTGAAAATGCTGACGATCACAGATTTATTCAGTCTATGGCAAAGAAGTACGGTCTGTATTTCTCAAGACCGGGAAACGGCATCTGCCATCAGGTACATTTGGAGCGTTTCGGAAAACCGGGCAAAACTTTAATCGGATCTGACAGCCATACTCCGACCGGCGGTGGAATCGGCATGCTTGCCATGGGTGCAGGCGGTCTTGATGTAGCGGTTGCTATGGGCGGCGGAGCTTATTACATCACTATGCCGAAGATGTACAAAGTCAATCTGACCGGAAAACTTCGGAATTTTGTGACCGCAAAGGATGTCAGTCTGGAAATACTGCGGATTTTATCCGTGAAAGGCGGCGTAGGCGCTGTTATCGAATGGGGCGGTCCGGGTATCGATACCTTATCCGTGCCGGAAAGAGCTACCATCACCAATATGGGAACGGAACTGGGCGCAACCACATCCATCTTCCCGTCGGATGAAGTAACCCGCGCTTTTCTGGAAGCAGAAGGCCGCGGTGAAGATTACATAGAATTAAAGAGCGATCCCGATGCAGTATATGACAAAATCATCGATATCGATTTATCTTCTCTGAAGCCGATGATTGCATGTCCGCACAGCCCGGACAATGTAGTGGCGGTGGACAGTCTGAAAGGAGTTAAGGTAGATCAGGTCTGCATAGGCTCCTGCACGAATTCTTCTTTATATGATATGTTAAAGGTGGCGGCTCTGCTCAAAGGAAAAACCATCAGACCGGAGGTGAGCCTGTCCATTTCACCGGGTTCCAAGCAGGTATTGTCTATGTTGGCTGACTGCGGCGCTTTGTCCGATATTCTTGCCAGCGGCGCAAGAGTGCTGGAATGTGCATGCGGCCCTTGTATCGGTATGGGATTCTCACCAAACTCCGGAGGGGTATCCCTTCGGACCTTTAACAGAAATTTTGAAGGTCGTTCCGGTACGGCAGACGGTCAGGTTTATCTGGTATCTCCGGAAACAGCGGTTGCTGCGGCTTTAACCGGTGAAATCACCGATCCGATGCTCCTTTCCGAAATGCCGGAAGTCACTGTGCCGAAAGCCTTCAAGATCGATGACAGCGCAATCATTCCGCCGGCGGATTTGGAAGAAGCGGCGGATTTGGAAATCCTGAGAGGTCCGAATATCAAGGCTTTCCCTGACAGCAAGCCTCAGGAAAATACTTTGGAAGCGGAACTGGTGCTGAAGGTAGGCGATAATATTACTACAGATCATATTATGCCGGCAGGTTCTAAGATTCTGCCGTACCGCTCCAATATTCCGCACCTGTCACAGTTCTGTTTCGGTGTCTGTGACGAAACCTTCCCGGAAAGAGCGAAGGCAGCGGGAACCAGTATCATCGTAGGCGGAAATAACTACGGTCAGGGTTCTTCCAGAGAACATGCGGCGCTGGTACCGCTGTATCTGGGCGTGCGCGCGGTCATTACAAAGAGCTTTGCCAGAATTCATGCAGCAAATCTGATTAACGCGGGTATTATGCCATTGACTTTCAAAAATCCTGATGATTATGATAAAGTGAATCAGGGTGATGTGCTGCGGCTGACCGGTGTGTATGCCGGCATGGACAGCGGAGAGATTACTTTGAACGATGTAACCGCCGGCGAAAGTTTTACATTGGTATGTAATTTCACCGACAGACAGAAAGAGATTCTCAAGGCGGGCAGTCTTTTGAAATATGTAGCAAAGGTAGGAAATCAGAATGAATGAATATATTGAAGAAGCCTGCCGGCAGTTTCGGACATTGATTACGGAACAGCTGGCAAGACAGGAAGAGATGGAAAAAGGGGCAAATGCCAAAGATTTTACCTCCATGGAAAAAATCACCATCGGTATCGCAGGCGGTGATGGCATCGGACCGATTATTATGGCGCAGGCAGAAAGAGTTCTTACGAAGATGCTTGCGGATGAAATCGGGACCGGCAGGATTGTTCTGAAGAAGATTGACGGCCTTACTATTGAGAATCGTATGGCAGCCGGTAAAGCTGTTCCAGAAGATGTACTGGCAGAAATCAAATCCTGCGATGTGCTGCTGAAAGGACCGACCACAACGCCTAAGGGCGGTACTATGGAAAGTGCAAATGTGACTTTGCGCAGGGAGCTGGATCTGTATGCCAATGTGCGGCCGGTGCAGGTGCCGGAGGAGGATGTCGACTGGATTTTTTACAGGGAAAACACCGAGGGCGAATATGTTCTGGGCAGCAGAGGCGTGGAGATTCCGGGTAAACTTTCTATGGATTTTAAGGTGACAACAGAAGCGGGAACCCGCAGAATTGCAAAGAAAGCTTTTGATTATGCCGCTGCAAACGGAAAAACCAATGTGGCTATTGTAACCAAGGCAAATATTATGAAAAAGACTGACGGTAATTTTACCCGAATCTGTCACGAAGTTGCCGTGGATTATCCGGGCATTACGGCAGATGACTGGTACATAGATATTATGACCGCAAATCTTGTGAACCCTGCCATCAGGAATCAGTTTCAGGTATTTGTTCTGCCGAATCTTTACGGAGATATTATTACCGATGAGGCTGCCGAAATTCAGGGCGGCGTGGGAACGGCAGGCAGCGCCAATATGGGAGACCGCTATGCTATGTTTGAAGCCATTCACGGAAGCGCGCCCCGTATGATTGAAGACGGGCTTTCCGATTATGCCAACCCGTCCAGTATTTTCAAGGCGGCGGAAATGATGATCCGTCATATAGGGCTTACAGAAAAAGCCGATAAACTGGCAGAAGCGCTGCGTATCTGCAATGAAGAAGAAAAGAAGGTTGTTGTAACCGGAACAAAAGACGGCGCAACCTGCAGAGAATTTGCGGATTATGTACTGAGCAAACTGTAGGCATCCGGACAGAACGCATAAAGTTTTTTGATTTTGTAAATCTTTTTTATAATCATCTTGTATTGAAGTATATTATTTTCTGCTGTGAAGCTTTCGCTTTTGAAACTCACAGCAGTTTTTTATTATGATTTACGGATTCTTTTTTTGAAGAAGTCGTCCGCAATAACTTAAAATAACCTGGGAATACCGCAGGAAATATCCCTTCGGAATGTATAAACGGGAAAGTCGTTTCGTGATGTACACGGAAAAACTGCTTCGGAAGAATTCTGACTTGAATAATCGATATGAATGTGGTATGATAAATAAGTTATCAGCTGATTCGAACAGCTTAGCTGAATTAGGAGAGTTGTCAGAGTGGTCGATCGTGCAGCACTCGAAATGCTGTGTCCTTAACAGGACCCAGGGTTCGAATCCCTGACTCTCCGCCAAAGAAACGCCCGTCCGAAAGGATGGGCGTTTGTTGTAGACGGAAATAAAAAAGGGGATTCGAACCCGAAAGGGCGCGAGCGTAAGTGAGATATCCCGGTGGGAAATCTCACAGCGAGCGGGTTGAAGTCGACAGAAAGGGGAGACAAGACCGGTGGATTGCGAAGCAATACAGGAAAATCCCTGACTCTCCGCCAAAGAAACGCCCATTCGAAAGGATGGGCGTTTGTTGTAGACGGAAATAAACATGGGGATATGTCAGAAATCGCAAGTGGGAAAGTTTACAACCGGTGGTTCAATATAGTGATATGGACAGGAAGGTAATGGGAAAATTTAATGATTGGAAAGATAGTAAAAGTAATAATTGACAGACCACTTGGGAGTTATCATCCGGAGTATAAGGAAATTTGTTATCCGGTAAACTACGGTTATATTGAAGGCATAACTGCGCCGGATGGAGAAGAACAAGACGCTTATATCTTAGGGGTTCATAAGCCTTTAAGCGAGTACACCGGAAGAGTAACTGCGATTGTTCGCCGAAAAGATGATATCGAAGAAAAGTGGATAGTAGCGCCGGAAAGTTCAAGCTATAGTAAGGAACAGATTATAAATGAAACAGCATTTATGGAACAGTGTTTTGATTCAGAAATAATAATGTTTGAATACAGAAACTTACAGGCAGAAGAAGTGGAAAGAAGTTTATTTGACGATTTTATCCGCAGGCAGATTGTGAGGAAGTGTTTCAGAAAAGAGCAAGGAAAATGGGTGATTAAAGAGGATCCTTTTATTGATGACTGGTCGGAAGAAGATTACAGGAAATTGATTTTGCATTTACGGGGTGTGATTTCGGACAGCGGATTTGTAAAAGGGGCTTTTTATCAGGAACGACTGAAAGGTTTTGTTTCTGTTGATGCGCAGCCGCTGGGACCTCATTTTGAATATCTTGATCTAACCAATATTCATGTGTCCGAGGATATGCGGGGAAAGGGAATCGGAAAACAGCTTTTTCTTGATGCAGCCTGTTGGGCGAGAGAAAAGGGCGCTGAAAAACTTTATATATCGACGCATTCTGCGGTGGAGAGCCAGGCGTTTTATACGGCGATGGGCTGCAGGCAGGCAGAGTATTATCATCAGGCGCATGTGGAAGCAGAGCCTTTTGACTGTCAGCTGGAATATTTGCTGTAACAGCTTTTCGGGAAGATGAGGAAGGAGAAAAAATGAGTTTTTTGAAAGAAGATACAAATGCAGTTAAAACCAATTATTACGGCAGTCTTTGTACAGAAATGTATGAGATCCTGCATGAGAAAGCTCCACAGGACGAACTCGATTTTTATCTTTCTTATGCGGAAAAGGGAAAGAAAATTATGGAGGCTCTTTGCGGCAGCGGACGGTTTTTAGTGCCGTTTATGGAGAGAGGGTTTGATATCTTTGGGGTGGATTTATCCGAAGAGATGTTGGAAAAGCTAAGAAAGAAAAAGCCTGGAGCAAAGGTGGCGCAGGGAGATATCTTAGAGTATGATTATGACGGGCTGTTTGACTATATCTTTATCTCGTCAAGTTCTGTTTCACTTTTTACAGATATGGAGCTTTGCGGAAAGATTCTTTCGAAAATGAAAGCAACGCTGGCGCCGGGAGGTAAATTGGTTTTTGCTGTCGATACCGTATCCGAGGGCTGTCCGGATGACGATGATTACAGAGTATCTGTATCTGTAAGGACTAAAGAGGATTTTGATTTGGTACTGAAAACCAGAAACTATTATGACGAACAGACGCAGACTCAGTTTTCACCGGGAATCTACGAACTTTATGACGGAGAAAGGCTGCTGCAGCGGGAGGTTATGGATTTTCAGACACACCTTTACAGGTACGGTGAAATGGAGAGGCTTTTGAAAGGAATCGGTTTTTCGGATATAAAGACTTATTCCTCTTTTTCAAAGGAAATTGCCGCTGACGATCAATGTGCGTCATTTCTGTTTGAATGCAGCACGCTGTAAGAGCCGGAAAGTTGTATGGTTTTGTCGCGGTAAGATATGGAAAGTGTTGTTATGAATATAAGTCCGCCATATGCAGCCGGAAAAGATTATTCGCCCCTTGGATAAAGTTTCAAGGGGTATTTTTGTGCGTATGCAGGAAAGCAGGGCCGCTACGAGCATAGAATGAAATAATGAGTATTATAAATGTAATAATAAAATCAAATAATATAAAAGATATATATTGAAAAAATTTTCGGGGGGGTAGAATATCACTACAAGCAAAAAGGTAAACTTACCGAAAGGCAGGGATGCAAAGCCAAATGTCTGAGAACGGATGTCCGTCGAAGGCAGGCAGCTGCAATATCGTACTTATATGATAAAAATAGAACGATATGATAATGT
>SAMEA3387475__coassemble_2803_pt1 | contig 9896 bp, 9 predicted proteins | sample SAMEA3387475__metabat2_low_PE_040 | metagenome-assembled genome bin SAMEA3387475 (sample SAMEA3387475) | Felis catus | biome: Faeces | place: United Kingdom | collected 2012 | reverse complement strand
AAAAGACAAGTTTAATTAAGTTAAATTAACTCAAACCGACCAGTTAACCGGTTATTTTGTACGGAAGGATCATATCCGTTACAGCGTTTCTATATTACGCAAACTAAAACGGAGCGAGTTCTGCCAACCGCTCCCGTTCTCATTTTCATCTTAATCTCGTTCATCATGCAGATGCTTCCCATTTTTCCTCTCTATTTTTTCTCTATGCTTCTCCTCCCATTTCCCATGGTAAAAACGATACATCATCATACTGCCGCGAATAATGAGATCCAGTCCCATTGCAATCCATGCGCCTGCAATGCCCATTCCAAACACTTTCACAAACACATAAGCCATCGGGATCCGGATTCCCCACATAGTCATCACGCACACATAAAACGGCTGCTTCGTATCGCCCGCGCCCCGCAGCGCACCGGTATAAATACTGGCCATCGCATAGAAAATTTCAGCAAATGCAATGATTCTGAGGGCTAAACTCCCGTGATCTACGACTTCTTCTGATGGCGTAAAAAAGCCTATCAGCAAACGGCTTCCAAAGAAAAGCACGCACGACATACAAAAAGTACATACTGCGCAGAGCTTAAATGTCATAGCCGCGCTCTTTCTTGCAAGCTTATATCTCTGTGCGCCTACAGCATTTCCCGTCAAAGTGGTCGCTGCAATCTGAAAGCCGTTAGCCGGCATATAGGAAACAGATTCCGCAGTAAGAGCCAGCTGATGAGCCGCCAGCACAACTGTGCCAAGACTGCTGACAACACGGACAAAGCAGGTCTGTCCGCCTGATATAGCCAATCTTTCCAATGCGGTAGGAATACCGATTTTCAGCATTTCTCCCATGAGTTTCCACTCAGGCCTAAGACCTTTGAGTTTCAAAGTCACATCTGTACGCTTCAGCATGGTCCCGAAAAGCAGCACGCCCGCAAGCACTCTTGCACCGGTTGTAGCCCAGGCTGCGCCTTCAACGCCAAGCCCTGCGCCCCACATGTCAAACTCCACGCCCAGAACCGAAACAGTTCTTGACGGAAAGATCATGAAAAAGTTCCCAAGCACATTTACAATATTGATCAGAATATTTATTTTCATCGGCGTACCGGTATCTCCGGCGCCGCGCAGTATTCCAAAGAAAACCATCTGAAAGCACTGAAACGGCATGCCAAATGCTGTAATGCGTATGTAGGCGGTTGCACTTTCGTGTATTTCAGGCTCAGTTCCCATAAACACCGGTATCAGATGGCCCAGAAACATAAGAAAACTGAAGATGAACAGAGAAATGGCGCACGATGCAAAAAAAGCCTGACCTGAAACACGCTTCGCTTTTTCGTGTTCGCCGGCGCCGATCGCCTGCGCCACCGTAACCGTTCCTCCCACAGCAACAGCCTGAACAGTAGAATTCAGCATCCACATAACGGGCGTTGAGGCGGCAACCGCGGCGGTTGCATCAGGTCCCAGGCTTCCAACCATCGCCGTATCCACATACTGCACCATGGAAACCAGCAGGCTTTCGACAATCGCCGGGAATGCAAGGAGCCATACCCTTCTCATTAAGAATTTATCTTCTCTGCTTAAAGATATCATTTCCAGAAACCTCGCAAGATAAAAGTCAGGCAGGCGGTCAGGCTATGCACCAAAACCGCCTGTAATTTTCAATCATTCTCTCATTAATCTTCTAATCTCTGATAAACTCTGGTGTATACCTGTACGCCCCAGGCTCTGCCGTCGCGCACATGGAAACGGCAGCGGCCTTCGATTTTCTGTTCTGTTCCGTAGTCATGTATAAACTGGAACCATGTTTCACCGCAGAAGCGGAGATAATATTTGACATCGCCTTTTTCCATGACCAGATTGTCATCTTCAAGTCTAACCTCTGCGATCGCAGGGATTCCTTCATGGCATATGTATTTTCCGATCAGCATTTCCGGCTGGCCGAACTTTCTGCCCGCGTCATGAAGCCAAAGCTGATCCTTTTCGAGTTTCCGGCCCATTGCCGTATTGGTCAGCAGCCACATAATATCCTGCACATTACAATCTCCCTGATTGCACAATACTGCGAAGCCGTAGTTTTCTCCTTTGAGCAGCGCGCCTTCAGACGATACGCCGTGCAGACCGCCGGAATGTTCGCAGATCACATGTCCGTCTATACATCTCTTATTCAGACCAAGGCAATATAAAGGTTTTTCCTGTGTATGGAAACTGTCTCCGATCATCAGCTCAACCGCCTCGGCAGGAATCACCTGCTTTCCGTCCAATACGCCACCGTTTGAAAGACACTGATAATAACGGGCCATATCGTGAGCTGTGGATTTTACATTTGCACAGGCTCTGAACGGAGGCAGGATCGACCACTGTCTGTCAACATGAAGTCCGTCTTCATCTCTTTCAAACAGCATCGTAATGTTTCCGTCTTCTGCCGCCATCGCTTCAGCTTTCTCTCCCCAGGCGTCGAGGGTTGTTCTTGTCATTCCCATCGGTCCGAAAACTCTTTTATCAAGAAATTCTTCCAGAGGCATTCCGGCTGCAGCGTCTATCAGATAGCAGAGAACTGCATATCCTTCATTAGAGTAGCTCATGCATTCCCCCGGCGCCCCCAGAGTCTGATATTTTCCCTCGGCAATATACGCAATGATCTGTTCAATGGTATCCATCTTATTCGGAGCTGTTTTCTTCAGCTGTCTTGCCCAATCGCTGTCTCTGCCCGGCGTATTTACTGCAATTGACCATTCCAGCGGCTCCATAGGCGGAATACCTGCCGTATGCATACATAAATGACGAATGGTGACACTGTCTTTCGGGTTTCCCGGCACATCAAAATCGGGCAGATATTTATATACCGGGTCGTCTAAACTGATTTTCCCCTCCGCTGCCAGAATCGCAGCCGAAAGCGCTGCGGTGGATTTGCTCATGGAAGCGATGCCGAAAATTGTATTTCCGTCAGGGGCGATTTTCATTTCAGCATCACGGAATCCGTATCCTTTTTCAAAAACAGGGCCTTCCGGTCCGCTGATTGCGACAGCAACACCTGTAAGATTTTTTTCTTCGATCAGTTTATGAAGCGCTTCGTCTAACCTTTTCAGATCCATTTAAAGTTCCTTCCTTTCCTTATCTGATACAAGTATAGCTTAATCTAAAAAATGGTATTTTATAAAAGAGCATTATAAGTTATATCCCGTCCTGCATTCTCCAAATAAAATACCACTTTTTAAATTATATTTCTTTTATTTCAAAGATGCCCTATAGCGAACGAGTTCCGAAGGGGAACAGTAGCAGAAATGTCCCGGCGATACTTCTTCCATAGAAGGCTGTTCTACAGAATAGTCGTGATCGCGTGTAGGCACATAATCAATCCTCTTACGATTTCGTTCTGTAATCGGGTTTGGTTCAGGTATTGCCGACAGCAGCGCCTTAGTATAAGGGTGCAAAGGATTTCTGTAAAGTTCATCCTCCGGCGCCACCTCAACCAGTTTGCCGAAATACATAACGCCGATACGATCTGAGAAATATTTTACTACTGACAGATTATGTGCAATGAAAAGCACTGTCAGTCCCATCTCTTCTTTCAGATCGTTCAAAAGATTGATTACCTGCGCCTGAATAGAAACATCTAATGCAGATACAGGTTCGTCTGCTATAATGAGCTTAGGATCTGTGATGATTGCACGGGCAATGCCGATACGCTGACGCTGTCCTCCTGAGAATTCATGGGGATATCTGTTTGCGTGCTCCGCCGTAAGCCCTACTTTATTCAGCATGGCAACAACCCTTGACTGTACTTCCTGCGGATCTGTAATTCCGCGGATTTTGAGACCTTCTCCGACAATCTCCTTAATCGTCATTCGAGGATTCAAAGACTCTATCGGATCCTGGAAAATCATTGCGATATTGTTTGTTAAAAACTTACGCAATTCTCTGTTCATAGGTCCCGCAATATTTGTACCGTCAAAAGTCATTTCCCCGGACGTCGGATCATACAAACGGATAATCGTTCTTCCGGTTGTAGTCTTTCCGCAGCCCGATTCACCTACCAGACCGAAAGTTTCAGCCGGGTGGATACCGAAGCTTACATTATCAACAGCATTAACAACAATTTTTTTACGACCTCTACCGGAGGTAAATGTCTGACAGAGGTTTTTTACTTCCAGTATATAATCGGATCCTTTATTATCAGCCATTTTCCTTCTCCATTTCCTTCATGCGGTTAATTCTGTCGCGCAGAATTGACGGCATTTCTATATTGTTTACCTCAGCTGCTTTCGGGTGAAGCAGCCATGTTGAAGCGCGATGCGTTTCTGTAATTTCAAATTCAGGAGGCTCCTGTTCAAAATCAATTTCCATCGCATAATAGTTACGGGCAGCAAATGCATCACCTTTTGGCGGATAAACCATATTCGGAGGCGTACCCGGAATTGCCATAAGACGCTCTTTTGTATGCAGATCAGGCATGGAGCTGAGCAGCGCCCATGTATACGGGTGAGCAGGTTCAAAGAAAATCTCTTCACTTGTTCCTGTTTCAACGATTTTTCCTGCATACATAACATTGATTCTCTCAGCCATATTTGCTACAACACCCAAATCATGTGTAATAAATATAACAGACAGATTATGTTCTTCTTTAATTTTATTTATCAATTCAAGAATTTTTGCCTGAACCGTTACATCAAGAGCAGTAGTCGGTTCGTCACATATGAGGATTTCAGGATCGCCTGCAAGGGCTATAGCGATTACGATACGCTGACGCATACCGCCTGAAAACTGAAACGGATACTGATCGAATCTGCGTTCCGGGTCAGGAATCCCAACCGCTTCCATAAGCTCTAAAGCGCGTTTTTTTGCATCTTCTTTGCTTATATTCTTATGCAGATGTAAAACTTCCGTAATCTGCTTGCCAATCTTCATAATAGGATTCAGCGCAGATAAAGGATCCTGGAAGATCAGTCCGATTCTCTTTCCTCTGATTTCATGAAAATCCTTTTCTTCGACTTTTGTAAGATCCATACCATCGTATAGAATCTCACCGGATTCAATAATCGCGTTGTTGGCAAGAATACCCATAATCGCACGAATACTTACAGATTTTCCCGAGCCTGACTCTCCAACGATGGCCAATGTTTCACCTTTATGCAGATCAAAGCTGATTCCACGAACAGCCTGCACCAGACCCCCGTATGTACGGAAATTGATTCTAAGGTCTTTTACCGACAGAATCACATCGCCGGTTTTCATTTCATTCATCATAGCATCAATCACTCCTCTCCGCGTTTGGTCGGATCCAATGCATCACGCAGGCCATTGGAGAACATATTAAATGCGATCATCAGTACTGAAATCAGAAGCGCCGGGAACAGTACCTGCGACGGATACTGCAGCAGCAGACTCTGTCCGTCCGCAAGCAAAATACCAATTGAAGGCTCCGGCGGAGCAATACCGAGTCCGATATATGCAAGGAAAGATTCGGAGAAAATCGCTCCCGGAATCGCGATCATAGCTCTTGTGATCAGCGGTCCGATACAGTTAGGAAGAATATGTCTGAAAATCAGGACAGCATCTCTGACGCCCAATGTGCGGGCTGCCAGTACATATTCTCTTTCCTTGAAACGGTAGAACTGTGCACGGATCAGTCTTGAAGTTCCGATCCAGCCCGTTACACATAGCGCGAGTATCAGTGAGAAAATTCCCGAGCCGAAAAGCAGCATGAATAAAATTGTAATAACTACATAAGGCATACCGTCCATTAATTCTGCGATATGGGTCATGATCATGTCCACTTTGCCGCCGTAATAGCCTGAAATCGCTCCGTAAATTACACCGATAATACAGTTTGTAAGTACAGAAACCAAAGCGATAAACAATGAGATACGGGCGCCTCTGAAAAGACGGGTGCATAAATCCCTGCCCATATAGTCTGTACCGAGCCAGTGGTATTCATCTTCAGGCACACCGCTCATTAAATAGCTGTCTACCTTTACATCTGCAAGTTTCACACCGCGAACCATATGTTCATTTTTGATTTCGATGATAGAGCCTTCAGGATATTTCTCTTTATCCATAAGACTTTCAACTTTTCTGTCGCGAAGAGTACGGGTACCGTCTGCAATTCCAAGCTTTTCAAGTCCCGGGATTTTAGGCGGCAGATACTGCTGGTCAACATTCTGCTCCGTATAGGTGTAACCTGTAAGATTAGGGACAAAGATCGCTCCCAGTACAATAATCATGATAACAGTAAATGAAATTACCGATACCTTGCTTTTTCTCAAGCGGAGAAAGGCGTCCTTCCAAAATCCGACTGCTTCTGTTTTAAATTCCTCATCAAGAATAACATCGTCCGCCTGCTTCATGTTAAATTTGGAAGCAGGTATGTTCGCTAATTCCTCCGGAAGTTGTTCTTTTGTTTTAACAATCATTATCTTGCACCTCCTCCCACTCTGACGCGAGGGTCAATCAGACCATAGGATAAGTCTACGATCAAAACGGTGAACAGGGAAATCGCCGAATAGAACATCAGCAGAGCAACTGTCAGGAAATGGTCTCCGGCTGTAATAGAGTTTACAAGCTGAGATCCCATTCCGGGAACTGCGAAGATGTTTTCAATTACCAGTGAACCGCCCATAATACCGGTTAATAAACCAATCAGTGTATTGGCAATCGGAATCAGAGAGTTTCTGAAACCATGACGCACGATAGCCTGCATTCTGGTCAGACCTTTTGTACGAGCAAGGAGCAGGTACTCGGAAGACAGGTTTTCGATCAGCTCCGCACGCAGATATCTTGCAATCGTCGCGATCGGGCTGAGCGCAAGGGCTATAATAGACAGAACCATAGAGAACATTCCTGCCCAGAATAAAGGCGCTCTCGAGTCATACAGCGTCGGGAAGATCGGGATTGCATAGGTCAGACCATACTGCATCACCGACGCAAAAATGAATGACGGTACGGATATAAATATTACAATAAAAAATGAGATCAAATTATCTATCCAGGTGTTCCGCTTCAGCGCCGCTACAACACCTGCAAGCAATCCCAACGGAATTGAAATTAACAAAGAAAAAAAGTTTAATACCACTGTAGGTGGGATTCTGGTTGCAATCAGACTGAATACATCAGCACCGGGTCTGATTTTTACAGATGTGCCGAAATTGAAATCCGTAATGACTCCTTTCAGGAAATACACCAGCTGAATTGGAATCGGTTCGTCCAAATGCAGCTGCGCATTTAATTTATCTTGTATCGCTTTTGGAGTTTCTGGATTTTCGAAAATATTCATCGGCATCAGGCGCACGATCATAAATGATAAGACCATGACAAAGAAGACTGTCAAAAGCATTGCGCCTATTCTCTTCAGTACATATTTTCCCATAATATAAGTCCTTCTCTTTATATATTCTGCTCTCTGCAGAAGGCTTTTCCCATTCAATCAAGTTTACAATGGACCCCCTTATAAAAAGGGGATCCATGTATAGAATGGTTTAAAATTCATTTTTTCGTAACTATTCTACGATATCGCCAAAAGCAGCGCCCCAGCCAAATCCAGGAACATACTGCTTCATAGGAATCTGTACACGATCTGCATACAGTACATAGTTCGTATACTGTGCTACCGGAACCTGGATTACATCTTCCAGATAGATTTCTTCCAGCTTCTGCGTTTCAACTAACTGTTTCTGATAATCCTTAGTATTTTCACAAACTTCATACTGTTTGTCAAATCTTTCGGAGAAATAGTTATTCGGAGCGCCGTCATAGCTGCTCAGATAGTAGTAGAAGCAGGTATACGGATAGTTCCTTGAAAGTCCTCTTGACCAGCAGTTCGGTGATAAATCCCATCCGTCATCATTTCCGGCTTTGTATTCGGTCGTTGATATACCGGAGAAGTTCTTGATTTCAACCTTGATTTTGCCGTCAAAGATTTTTGGCCATTCTTCCTGAATGTATTCTGCTGTTTTCTTCCACGCCTTATCACTGGAGTCAAAGACGAGCTTTAATGTAATCACTTCATCTTCAGAAACATTACATTCTTTATAAGCCTTATCCAGGTATTCACGAGCCATTTCTTCATTAAATCCTGCAGAACCCCATGATTCGATCAAATCAGTAACAGCTTTACCGTATTTCGTTTCACGGTATGCGATACCGTCTTCGCTTAGTAAGCCTGCCTGGTTATTAACATAGAAACCTGCAGGTTCAAAATGGCCGAAACACTTGTCTGCAATCACTTCTCTGTTAAGCGCATGGTAAATAGCTTTACGATAGTTCACACTGCTGCCGATCGGGTTTGTCTTGTTTTTGCAGTTGATATCGATATGTTCAAGTTCAACAGAACCATAGGATAATAATCTCGGGTCGTCTATGTAAGCATCAATTGTATCGCTGCTTGGCGAATAGTAATCAAGCTCGCCGGAGTCAAACATCTGCATTCTCGCATTGTCTTCACCTACGATGTATAACTCAACTGTGTCATAATTATACAAATCAGCAAGGTGATGGTCAGGATTCTTCTTATAAACATGTACAGAGTCCGGTGTCCATGTTTCGAAAGTGTAAGGGCCTGCGCCGACAAAGTCTTCAAGCTTGGTTCCGTATGAAGTCTTTGTGCGATCTTCGTTCATGCCTGCTTCATAGTTTTCTTTGTAAACCGGATATAATGCACGGTTAGCAAAGTTTTCCATAACATCTTCTAAAACAGCTTCGGACTCAGTTATGATCTGGAATGTCATATCGTTAACTTTCTTGATACCTACATCTTCCCATTTACACTCGCCGTTGAAGTACTTTTCTGCATTTTTGATATCGATTGTGTACCAGAAGAAGTTTGCCATCGAGTTAACAAGATTCGGATCAATGAGCATCTGCCATGAGTAAATGAAGTCATCTGCAGTAATCTGCTCGCCGTTATGCCATTTTGCATCCTCACGAACCTTTACTTCCCATGTGTGTTTATCAATCTGTTTCGGAAGATCTGCAGCCAGATCTCCGATCCATTCATAGGATGTTCCGTCTTCTGCCGGAATTTTCTTCCACAGGGTTGAGTGGACATAGGTAAATACATCATCAAGATAAAGATCCACCTGCGTGTGCGCATTCAAGGAAGGTGTATCGGCACTTAAATAAGTCCGGAATACTTTTCCTTCAGCACTTGTTTCTCCATCATCGCCGCCGCAGCCGGTCATGAAGCATGTTACTGCCATAACCATGATCAGGACGAGAGAAATCACTTTCCTTTTTTTCATTTTCTGTGCTCCTTTCACAACACTTCAAATTTCATTCTTTCTTCTGTTTTTACAGAACATCTATAAAAAAGACAAACCCGACTGTCTTCTTTATACAAATTAATTTCATATCTCGGAAAATCCCTAAAAGATAAACCACACTGCCATACTCAATACCATAAATATAAAAAAGAAGAGAATTGACACCGGCACGGTTTTCCATTTTGTATATCCCTTTATGTAATCTGCATAACTGATCATTTTTTCGTTTGTCAGCATATCTCTGTCCCTTAAATTTCTGAACAAATGGGATAAATATCGAAAACTGTAAGAAAATGCAGCCATTGCATGTACATTATGCAAAACGCCCGCAATTGCGACTATAAGAAACAGCATGGCAATCACCGACAGCACATTGGCAACGAGAAGTTTACTCATTGCTGCATCACGCCATAACCAGAAGGAATATAACGCGCCCAATATGATTACCGCACATGGCATTTTCCAACTATATTTAAGTTCTTTCATCAAGGCAATTCATCTCCTTGCAAAAAATCGCTGTTATTTTTATTTACTGTATTAATATGCAATTTCTGTTCCCAACTTGCCATATTTATGCATCGTTTTAAAAAATACTCTATATTCTTTTAATCTCAGCTCCTTTAAAAAACTAGCCTCTTTAAATATACCCCCCCGCAT
>SAMEA3387475__coassemble_2775_pt1 | contig 10022 bp, 7 predicted proteins | sample SAMEA3387475__metabat2_low_PE_040 | metagenome-assembled genome bin SAMEA3387475 (sample SAMEA3387475) | Felis catus | biome: Faeces | place: United Kingdom | collected 2012 | reverse complement strand
ATGTTGGAATGTACATGATCGTAAAGCACAACCAAAAACAACTGGTTTACAAAAGCCGCATAAAGCTGCTCCAGAGTCTTGTTCCCCAATACTTTCATAACACTGATATCAAAATCCACAGCAATCCTTGCAAATTCAGATTCGCTTTCTTCACTGTCGTCAAACTGTAATTCCCTCTGTTTGCGGATACACGCTTCCGCCCGTTCAAGAAGCTTCTCCGTCAGATTTTTCCTGACGCACTGTTCGTAACAACCTAACAGCAAAATTCTTGCGGTTTCCTGAATTTCCGCAAAAATCCGTTCGTCCATATTGATAACCTTCGGTCCGGCATTAGGGGTAAATACGACCAAACCTTCACTTTCCAAAAGAGAAAGGGCTTCCCGAATCGGTGAGTTGCTTACTCCAAGCTCCTGCGCCAGCTCCAGCATATTAATCTTTTCCCCCTGTTTATATGTCTGATTAAAAATACGCTCTTTTAGTAAAGCGTATACCTGATCCTTCATTGTTACTTTTTTTAAAACCGTCATTTTAGATTCCCCTTTAACCATTATTATGCCGTATCCCGAAACCTTCTCCGGATTCTTATGTAAACAATACAAAATGGACATATGCGAAACAGACAACTTCAATCATACAGCGCAGTTCACGCAGAAATCCATTTACATTTCATTATCATTATACCACTTCTTCAAATCGTGTCAACGAAATAGTGCGTTACCCATAATCCCCAATGGACAACGCCCATTTGTCTTATATTTTCATACTTTTTGTATGGTATTCAAAAAAAAAATTCAAAAACCACTTGACTTTTTCGAAAAATACTGTATTATAGTAAATGTAATTACACATTATGCACAATGCCTAATGTGTAATACAGTTTATAAGAAATCTTCCTTAACATTGTGATAATTCAATAAAGTCCTAACCTAAAGAAATATTACCGCATCCTATATTGAGCGGTAATATTTCTTTTTTGGCAAAACTTAAATCCCAATTTCTTTGTATCGCTAAAGCTGCAAAAGGACAGAATAAGGGCGTAAGCGGATTCTGTGAATACAGAACCCGCTTACGCCCTTATTTTTAATACTGTCCAGATTACTGTCTTGTAATTTGTATCCGGATTCTCTTTTTATCCTTCTTTGCCTTTTTTCTCCTCTTTTCCGGATTTCCGTAAATAATCCTTCCGCAGAGACTGGTAAACTTATACACATAACGGAAAAGCCCTTCTGTTGCAATCAGGAAGACAATCAGCAGCATCATAGCCTGCGTGGAAATTTCATCGATGCCGAAAAACTCTCTTTGGAAAAAGAGACAGTAACCCATTCCCACAAGCATTACTGTTATCAGCCCGATATGAAAAGCATTGGCAGGTTTTGCAACCTTACCCAAAATCATAAATCCTACTAGCGCCACCAGAATTGTACAGGAGGTAGAAATACAATCTCCGTCAATTTCAAAAACCTGTCCGAAAACAACCAGAGAGCTGACACTGACAAAAGTCGTCAGCCCCGCCGGCGCAGCCATCTTAAAAACATTACCGAAGAAAGTACCTGTAATCTTATTTCTGTTCGGCTCCAGAGAAAGAATAAACGACGGCATTCCTATAGTAAACATACTGATCAAAGTAATCTGAGACGGTTTCAGCGGATATGCAAGAATACTGATCATAGAAAACAGAGCCAGCAGAAGCGAGAAAATATTCTTTGTTAAAAACAGACTTGCTGTTTTTTCAATATTGTTGACAACTCTGCGCCCCTCAGCCACCACCGAAGGCATTTTTGAAAAATCGGAGTCCATCAGTACCAGCTGAGCCGCATTAGACGCCGCTTCACTGCCCGAAGCCATAGCAATAGAGCAGTCCGCATCCCGCAGCGCAAGAATATCATTAACACCGTCACCTGTCATCCCGACAGTTTTACCCTGTTTTTTCAATGCATGAACAAACATTCGCTTCTGTTCCGGCGTAACACGGCCAAACACAGTATAGCGTTCCGTCGCTTCATAAATCGCCCGCTCATTCACAAGCTGTCTGGCGTCAATGTAACGGTCGGCATTAGCAATGCCTGCCTCCATAGCTACATTAGATACAGTAACCGGATTGTCTCCGGAAATAACCTTGACCTCCACTCCATTATCAGCAAAATACCGGAAAGTTTCTCTTGCGGATTTTCGAATCGGATTCGTCAGATAAACAAGACCCAGAAGCTTCACTCTGCCGGTAAGCGGCTGTCCGTTTGGCACATCTTCAGTCTGCGCAAAAGCAAGCACTCGATAGCCCTGCTCGCTGACTTCGGTAATCTGCGCCTCAAATTCGGTAAACCGGTCACAAAGGACAAATTCCGGCGCTCCCAGTACAAAATTACCATCATTGTAACTGGCGCCACAGTATTTATATTTTGACGAAAACGGACATACGCTCAAAGTTGCCCTTCCGGAACGGTCTGTAAAAAATGTCTGCATGGCAGCCATAGTAATATTATCCGGATTCTGTGAAAAAGCAAGATCCCCAATCATCCGTGAAAGTTCGTCGTCGCTGATACTGTCCGCAATGCGCTGCATCTTTGAAACCTTCATTTCGTTTTCGGTAATAGTTCCTGTTTTGTCCACACACAGCACATTAACTCTCGCCAGAGTTTCTATACAGCGCATATTCTGCACCAGAACATCCTGTTTTGCAAGACGCATGGCACTGACTACCATTGCAATACTCGCCGTCATATAAAGACCTTCCGGAATCATACCCAAAACCGCCGCAACCATAGAAGTTACACTATCCGCAAAACCATCTTCCAAAATAAAACACTGCTGGACAAATAATACGATTCCTACGGGGATAATGATAATACCCACAGCTTTTACCAGACGATCCAATGATTTTATCATTTCCGACTGCTCTCCACCCTTATCTTTAGTGGCTTCAATCGTCAGCTTACTGATATAGGATTCGCGTCCCACTGCGGTCAGCTTTGCCGCACAGCTTCCCGAAATCACAAAGCTGCCGGACAAAAGCTTCGAATCCGTGGTTTTCGTGATCTCATCAGATTCACCTGTAATCAGAGCTTCATTGACCTGCACACTGCCGTCTACCACCACCGCGTCTGCCGGAATCTGGCTTCCTGCACTGAGAATAATCACATCATCCAAAACCAGTTCCTCCACAGGCACACTGGTTTCCCTGCCGTCTCTGTACACATGAGCCTTCGGCATTTTCAGAAGCTTCAGCTTGTCCAAGGTTTTTTTCGACTCAATTTCCTGAGCAATACCGATAATTGTATTCGCAAACACGATTCCCATAAAGGATAAATCCTTAAAGGAACCTACCGCAATCAAAAGCACTGCCAGCACCGTAAAAATCAGATTAAAATAAGTAAATATATTATCTTTACAAATCTCTTTGACAGTCCGTGTTGAAGAATCAACCTGTTCGTTCGCCAGCCCGCGTTCTATTCTTTCTTCTGCTTCTCTTGATGTCAATCCCAACATATGTCTTTTTCCTCCATTTTAATGTAGTATATTGTAACATAAATTTTTTGATGATAAAACAGGAATTGACTCATATGCCACCGATATCGGTAGTAAAAAAGTATGATTTTACACAACCTTCACAAAAAACACCGCTTAAACTACAAAAACTATAAAACTGCCGCGTTCAAATCCGATTCGAAAAAGCCATCGAATTTTCCTGCGGCAGCTTCTATTTTCACTTCAGCTCGAGAAGCAGATACCTTTTTATTCGGTTTATCTGTCCCTTGTTCCGTTCTTTTTATTTTTACAGTTATTTTACGACTACTTTATAACAACCTTATGGAACTTTTTCTTGCCCTTTTGAATCAGAATTTCTCCGTCTTCAAACAGGTCTTCTGTAACGCTCATCTTCGGGTTTGTCACCTTTTCACCGTTCAGAGAAAGTCCGCCCTGCTCGATGGTTCTGAAACCTTCGCCGTTGCTCGGTACCAGTCCCAGTTCTCTAATCAGGGAAACCAGCCCTTTTCCTTCGCCTGCAAAATCGGCTGCAGCCATTTCTGTAGTCGGAATGTTTGCTGCATTTCCGCCGCCTCCAAAAGCAGCTCTTGCACCTTCCTGGGCTTTGACAGCTTCTTCTTCGCCGTGTACCAGTTTGGTCACTTCAAAAGCAAGCACTTCTTTCGCCTTGTTGATTTCTGCGCCTTCCAAAGAAGAAAGTCTTCTTACTTCATCCATCGGCAAGAAAGTCAGCATACGCAGACATTTTTCCACATCAGCATCAGCCACATTTCTCCAGTACTGATAAAACTCGTACGGAGAAGTTCTGTCGGCGGAAAGCCATAGAGCGCCTTTCTGTGTCTTGCCCATTTTCTTACCTTCGCTGTTGGTCAGCAGAGAGAAAGTCATTCCGTAAACGGATTTGCCTGCCACTTTTCTGGAAAGGTCAACACCTGCGATAATATTGGACCACTGGTCATTGCCTCCGAACTGCATCTTTACGCCGAAGTCTCTTGCCATTACCATAAAGTCATAGCCCTGCATCAGCATATAATTAAATTCGAAGAAAGACAGCCCCTGCTCCATTCTCTGCTTGAAGCACTCGGCTCTCAGCATGGTATTTACATTAAAATGAGTACCGATTTCTCTGACGAATTCAACATAGTTAAGCGGTCTCAGCCAATGAGCATTGTTTACACTGATTGCCTTGCCCGGCAGCGGTTCTCTGTTCTGGTGACCCGGCGCATAAACACCCTCATTGCCCTCGTACTTCCATTCGTCGTCGAAGTCCAAATATTTATCAAATAATTTCTTGAATGCAGCGCAGTTGTCATCAATAGTCTCTACTGTCATCATCTGCCGCATATCCTGTCTGCCCGACGGATCTCCCACCATACCGGTGCCGCCGCCCAGCAGAACTACCGGTGTATGTCCGTATTTCTGCATATACATCAAAATAATCACCTGCATAAAATGCCCGATATGCAGGCAGTCTGCAGTCGGGTCAAACCCGATATAAAATTTGATTTTCTCGTTTTTCAGTAAATCTCTGACAGCTTCTTCATCAGTTACCTGCTCGATAAAGCCTCTTTCTTTCAGTACATCGTAAACATTATCAAAGCTGCTTACGCTGTCCGGAATAAAATTTTTCATAACAACTCTCGCTTTCCTTTTATTTATCACACTGTACTACTGTTCACAGAACACTTACATATTCTATATTTTATGAGCCTTTGGAGACGCTCTCTTTCCGCATCGTCAACTATTTCGTGCCGAACAGCCGATCTCCCGCATCTCCCAGCCCCGGGATAATGTAAGCATTTTCATTAAGCTTTTCATCCCTTGCGGCGATATAGATATCTACATCCGGATGCGCCTTCTGTAAGACCTCGATGCCCTCCGGTGCAGCAATCAGACACATAAAAGTGATGCTTTTTCCGCCCCTTTGTTTAATAAAGTCAATTGCCGCAGATGCGGAACCGCCCGTTGCCAGCATCGGGTCCACAACGAAAATCTGTCTCTTTTCAATATCGGCAGGCAGTTTGCAGTAATATTCAACAGGCTCATGGGTTTTGGAATCGCGGTAAAGCCCCACATGACCCACTTTCGCATTGGGAACCAGCGCCAGCATACCGTCCACGAAACCCAGACCGGCACGAAGAATCGGCACAATTGCAATATCCTCGCCCTGCAGCATATTTACTTTAGTTTTGCACATCGGCGTTTCGATTTCCACTTCTTTCAAAGGCAAATGTCTGGTGGCTTCAAAGCCCATCAGCATAGAAATTTCTTTTGCCAGCTCTCTGAAATCTCTGGTGTTAGTTTCCGTCTTTCTCATCAGAGCTACTTTATGCTGAATCAACGGATGATCAAATACATATACTTTGCTCATATATTTCCTCCGGCATATTTTATAAGCACGCAAATCACACTGCGTTGCGCAGCGATTCATCACGCTTCATTATTTTTACATATCGTCTAACATAGCTGTTCTTCTCTCATGGCGTCCACCCTCAAATTCGGTATCCAGCCATGCGTCAGTGATTTCTATTGCCAGTTCCGGCGCGGTGGTTCTGCCGCCCAGCGCCAATACATTAGCATTATTATGCTGCTTTGTCAGCTTTGCCATTTCCACTGATGTGCAGAGTCCGCAGCGCACGCCTTTCACTTTGTTGGCTGCAATAGAAATACCGATACCCGTACCGCAGACTACGATACCGCAGTCCGCCTGCCCTGCAGCAACCGCTTCTCCGCAGGCTTTTCCGTAAACAGGGTAATCCACAGAATCACCGGAATGGGTGCCCAGGTCCGATACTTCCAACCCCCTGTCCAATAAATGCTTTTTGATAATTTCTTTTAACTCAAATCCGCCGTGATCGCTGGCGACTGCAATTTTCATGCTGTTCCCCCTATATCTTTTTATTTCCGACTTTAGTTTATATACGATTTATATTTTTAACTGTATTTTAGCGATATTTTATCTGTTTTTACACTTTCCGGATATTATAACCTGCTGACTTTAACATTCTGTTCATAACAGAAAATCCGATACCCTCCTCCGGCAAAGCTGCCGCCAAGATGATATCCGCACCGTCACGGTCTGCTTCCCGAAGTCTTGCGAAAAACTGATGAGCCGCCGTTTTCTCATCTGTACTGTCAAAACACAAAGTACAGACCTTTTCTCCTTCGCGCAGGCGGCGCTGCGCATCTTCAGAAATTGCCCGCCGAACCGCATCGGGTTCTCCTTCGAAAATAATCATCTGCGCCTTCGGCGCGTAGTGCTTATACTTCATACCGGGCGCTTTAGGCTTGAAATCACCATTGTTAAACCGGTCAGGTCTTTGATTCAGAGTCGGATCTAAAGACACCGGCTTTCCCAGCACTTCTTCAAAATCCTTTTCGGTAATAATACCCGGTCTCAGAATCATCGGTGTATCCGAAGTCATATCGATGACCGTGGATTCGATACCCACCTGACAATCGGTGCTCTTTATAATCACATCTACTCTGCCGTCCAAATCCTCAACGACATCTCTGGCCGTAGTGGGACTTGGCTTTCCCGAAAGGTTTGCGCTCGGCGCTGCAATCGGGCAGCCTGCCGCGCTGATTAAAGAAAGCGCCACCGGATGATCCGGCATTCTGATGCCGACTGTATCAAGACCACCTGTGGTTGTATCCGGAATCACAGAAAGCCGCGGTACAATCATCGTCAAGGGACCGGGCCAGAATACCTCCATCAGTTTTTCCATATCCCCGGTGATTTTCGGGGTCAGTTTCATAATATCGTTTTTAGACGATATATGAACAATCATGGGATTATCTGAAGGTCTTCCCTTCGCCGCATAAACCTTTCCGACTGCGTCTGCATTCAGAGCATCTGCGCCCAGACCGTAAACAGTTTCCGTAGGAAACGCCGCAAGTCCGCCTTCTGCAAGAATCTTCGCTGCCAAAGCAATATCTTCAGTTGTATCAGAAAGTAGTTTGGTATTCATGGTTTCTATATAGTGCAATACGCAGAAAAATTTTCAGAATGCACAGCCTCTGCAGACAGCAGTGCGCGCCCGCTTAAAATACGCAGGCCAACCGCTGCACAGCAGAAAGGGCAGTCCGAAAATTTTGCAGCCATTAAAAATTCTTCATCTTCTCAGCCTGATCGTTGGTAATCAGTGCATCAATAATTTCGTCCAAATCTCCGTCCAGAATCGCATTCAGTCTATATAAAGTCAAACCGATTCTATGTTCGCTGACTCTGCCCTGCGGGAAATTATAGGTACGGATACGCTCACTTCTATCACCGGAACCAACCTGGCTCTTTCTGGCTTCGGAAATTTCCTTGTTCTGCTCCTGTACCATCATATCGTAAAGTCTGGCCTTCAGAACTTTGAACGCCTTTTCTTTATTCTTAATCTGAGATTTTTCGTCCTGACAGGTTACTACTAAACCGGTCGGTTCGTGAGTCAGACGAACCGCAGAGTCTGTAGTGTTTACGCACTGTCCGCCGTTGCCGGAAGCGCGGTATACATCAACTCTGACATCATTAGGGTTCAAATCGACTTCCACATCGTCAACTTCAGGAAGTACCGCAACCGTTGCCGCAGAAGTATGCACACGACCTGCCGATTCCGTTTCCGGCACACGCTGTACTCTGTGAACTCCCGATTCGTATTTCAGCCGGGAATACGCACCTTTTCCTTTAATCAGAACAACCGCTTCCTTAATGCCGCCGATACCTGTATCATTGATATCCATCAGTTCGGTTTTCCATCTGTGCCGTTCTGCATAACGCATATACATTCTCAGAAGATCCTGACCGAACAGAGCCGCCTCGTCTCCTCCGGTTCCTGCTCTGACTTCCAGAATTACATTCTTTTCATCGTTAGGGTCCTTTGGCAGCAGCAGAATTTTCAGTTCCTCTTCATTCTGAGAAATCTGCTCTTCAAGCTCACTGATTTCCATCTTGGCAAGTTCGCGCATTTCTTCATCGTTTTCGTTTTCTACAATATCCTTTGCATCGCGAAGTCCGTCTTTTGCTTTCTTATACTCCTCGTATTTCTTTACAATCGGCTCCATCTCGCCCATTTCCTTAATGTGCTTCTGCCAGGTAGGCTGGTCATTAATCACATCGGGATCAGAAACCTTCAGCGAAAGCTCATGATACTTTTCTACAATAAAATCCAGCTTATCAAACATATATATCTCCTCAAATTCCAAAAGTTTTCAATTCTTATCTAATCGTATATTATATCACAGATTTCCGCAAGAAAAAACACTAAAAAAACGAAAATCCGGCCGAAATCCCGAAAATGCAAAATTGCCGAAACAAAGTGCATTTAACAAGCGGCTTCCGGTTCTTAACGCCCGGCACCCCGCTCACAGCCTTTTCTCGAAATTTCCGCTGACATGTGTACCTTCAAAAAACAACACAAAGGCGTCCGGGTCCTGCATCTTTATAATCTGCTTGATTTCACTGACTTCATACTTATTGACTACTACAGTCATAATTTCCGTATCCTCTCCGGTATATGCCCCTACCCCGTTCCATGCGGTCACGCCGCGGCCCATCTGTTGCATAATCGTTTCTGCTATATTGCCGCCTTTAGAAAAAATCAGGCAGGTTACATTGATATTCTGTGTATGGGTTTTATCCACTACCAGATTCATACAGACTGTAAAAATAATGGAATACAAAGCCGTTTCCAGATCGAAAAGAATTGCGCAGACTGTATACAGAACTACATTGAGAATAATACCCAGCTTTCCTACAGAAAATCCCGCAAACTTTTTCGTAAAATATACTCCGAGAATATCCACACCGCCTCCGGAGCCTGATGCCCTAAGCGTAATACCCATAGCCGCACCGCAGATTACCCCTCCGATCATGCAGCTGCCCAAAACATCATCAATAAGCGGCACAGACGGAATACGAATCAGAGACATACACACAGTCTGCGTCACCACAGAAAGAATTGTTTTGAAAAAGAAATTTTTGGATATCGTCCGAAACGCCAAAATCAGCAGCGGAAGGTTCAAAAGAAAATTCAAAATCCCCGCAATATCAAACCCGCCCGGCACAATTCCCGTACTATTCAAAAATGTCCTCAAAATCTGGGCAATTCCCAGTGCACCGCTGCTGTATAGCCCCAGCGGCACAATAAAAATGTTCATGCCTGCAGAAAAAGTCACTGCGCCGAAAAACACCATAATATATCGTTTTATTTCTTTTTTTACCGTATCATTTGGCATAACCGCACCCTCTCTGTTTCTCTGTTAAAATCGGAAAAGCAACATATCCGCCTTCATTATAAAGCTTCATAAATGAGATGTAAAGAATAATAAAAAAGTATGCATAATACCGGCATCAAAACAGCAAGTTTGAAAGAATAACGACTGTAGGGCAGCGCTGTTCATATTTTCCAACGAAAATGACACTATATACGATTTCTCACAGCACATGTGTTATCTCAAAAAAACTATCAAAGGCAAAAGTGACACATTCCCTTATAATATCAAGGGCACTGAAAAACTCCCATTTTTTGAGTGGGAGTTTTTATATTTGCATT
>SAMEA3387475__coassemble_2771_pt1 | contig 10036 bp, 5 predicted proteins | sample SAMEA3387475__metabat2_low_PE_040 | metagenome-assembled genome bin SAMEA3387475 (sample SAMEA3387475) | Felis catus | biome: Faeces | place: United Kingdom | collected 2012 | reverse complement strand
GCCTTTTTACATAATTCTTCTGTATAATGCTGATCCGCATCCGCCGCCCTATCTCGCAGTTTATGATTGATGTGAACCGGATGAATGGCCCAGCCGTACTTTTCCGACAAGCCCAGCAGAACATGAAAAAGACACACCGAATCAGGGCCTCCGGAAAGGCCCAAAACGATGTGCCCGCTCGGCTTTATCAGCCGGTGCTGTAAAATTGTATCCAAAATCTTTTTCTCTACCATAACGATAATATTATACCCTAAACGGCAGAGATTGAAAAGCCGCAGGCAAAAATAGCCTGCAATGCATGCAAAACAACCGCCTGTACAGGCAAAACGGATTACAAACATCTCTTTTTCAGCGTCGCCGCCATTGTTTCTCTTCTACAGTGTCGCCATCATTATCTCTTTTCTACAGCGCCGCCACCATCACCGTCAAATCATCTCGCTCCCGGATTCCGTATTTTTCCGCCGCCTTATTCACAATCAGCTCCGCCACTGTTTCGGGATCGCGGCTTCCTATTTCAAGCAGACGCTTCCGCAGCCACAGACAGCCCGGATCATTTCTGTCGCAGTCGGTAATGCCGTCAGATACCATAACCAGAATATCCCCTTTATGCAGCTTGACATCAATATACTCCAATTTCATACCGCTGAGAATTCCCGCGGGAAGAGCCGGTTTTTTCAGCATAGAAACTTTTCCGTCGTGTTTTACAAAAGTAGATGCTGCGCCCATCTTAAAAATATGCGCTCTGCCGGTGTCTTTATGTATCACAGCCAGATCCAGAGTTGCAAACATATCTGTGCAGTTTCCGGTCATCAGAATAGCGTTGACTGTTTTCATTGCCAAATCCACATCAAAGCCCGCTTTCAGAAGTTCCGACATAGTTTCTACAACCAGGCGGCTTTCCGCTGCTGCTCGGCTTCCCTTCCCCATACCGTCACTAATCATCATAGCCTGCTTGTTTTTTCCAAAGGAAAAAGACAGACAGCTGTCACCGGACACCGCCGAAAAGGCATAAGAAGCCGCGCCTATCGGAATCGGCGGCAGCTCCTGTTTCCGCGAAATATCACCTTTCCCTCCTAAATCACAAATCATACGCTCCACCGTTCTTGCAAGACCGGCAAACTGATATGAAATAATCTGCCGACTTTCCATCCCCTCACCGTAAAGCTTTGCCAGTGCAGAAAATGCCTGCCTCTTTTTCATCAAATCCCCTTTTACAAGCCGCAGCTTTAAATCAAAATCGCTGGCAGACTCCGGCATCAAGCGTTCTTCTGCCACACACCAGAATTTCACAAGAAATCCAGCCGGAACGGCGATGAAAACAGCCGAGGCAGCCGCAGCTCCGTAAATCTGTTCCCCCGCAAAAGATACCAGAACGGAAAACATAGACAAAGCGAGCACGGTCTTTCTGTATCTGCCGTCAGTCAGCGCAGCAAGAAACCAGCCGATCAGAAGCGCCGCCATAATCCCTGTGAAAAATTCCAGATGCGTGCTGCTTCCGTTCTCACATCGGGAAAAAACCGCAATCACAGCAGACAAGGCCATAGCGGGCTGCAGACCCCGGCAATACTGCACTGTGAGCACCGACAAAATCCAAAGGGGCGAAACCACAATATCCGCGCCTATTGAGCCGATCAACGAAACCACAGTAATCATCAGCGCAAGGGACACTTTTTCTTCAGAAACAGCCGCAGGGCTTTTTCCCACAAACAACACTTTTGCAACGGTATTAAAAACCCTGATATACACAATCACCGCAGCGGCCTCTTTCACCAGAGTCTTCAGGCTCAGCAGATAGAGAATATGTCCTCCTGCATAAAACAGACAGTTAAACAGGATTACCGCAGCGCAGGCAACTGCAGTTCTCTGATTAATGTTGAATTTCTGTCTGTGAAAAAACAGAAAAAACACGCCGCAGAAAATCATTGCCGCCATATCTCCGTAAAAATCCACCCCCTGCCCGCTGTAAGTCAGCATTCCCGCCGCCATCACAGGCACCAGATAAATATACACGGTAGAGACTGCCGCCATCACTGTTATCAGCGCGCAGGCAGCCGGAAAGGTTCCGCCGAACAGGTTGATTCTCCCAATAAAAAAAGCCGCCGAAAGCGTAGCGAGAACTGTCTTCACATTGATTTGATTCCCTACAAATTCCATAATTTTATCCCCTTTTTTCCTTTGATAAAGACAGCGTACCACATAGAAAATGAGATATGCTGTCGAAACCTTGTGTCGAGGTGAAAATCTTTCACAGGAATCCTTGTATAAAACAAATAGGCATCTGATACAGAGTTTTGCTCATACAAAAACAGCCGGACGGTCTTTGGCAGACATCCGGCAATGTTCGTTTATATATTTTTCTCTGATCCTATCTATTCCCATCTATATCAAAAAATCTTTTCGCATTTTCGCAGGTTATGCGCGCCGCCTCTTCATAAGAAATCCCTTTCAGCACCGCAACTCTTCTTGCCGTATGCTCCACATAAGGCGACTTGTTTTTTCTTCCGCGGAACGGCTCCGGTGTCAGATACGGCGCATCTGTCTCCACCAGAAGAAACTCAATCGGAATTTCTCTGACAACCTCCTGTGTTTTCCGGTTGTTTTTGAAAGTTACCGGACCGCATACGGAAAGTGTTGCGCCCAGCTTCACATACTGTTTTGCCAGTTCTTTGCTTCCGGAAAAGCAGTGCAGCAGAACACGGCAGTCAGGAAGTTCTTCACCATTCGAACCTTTTCGTTTCGGAAACCAAGACGCCCGTTCCGCTGAAAAAGCGCCTTCTTCCTTGAGAATATCCATCGTTTCCTGTTCTGCTTCTCTGCTGTGAATCACAATAGGCATTTTCAGCTCATTGGCAAGCTGAATCTGCCGGCGAAACCAATAGCGCTGATCCTCTCTGTCGGAAAAATCATAATGAAAGTCCAGTCCGATTTCACCGATTGCCTGCACCTTATCTTTCTTTGCCAGACCGCAAATCAATGTCAGTACCATATCATCCATACTCTTCGCATCATGAGGGTGCACTCCGACTGCCGCATAACACCATTCATTTGCCTCGGCATGTTCTGCCGCCATTTTCGAACTTGCAAGATCAAACCCCACATCCATAACATAGGAAACATCAGATGCTGCAATTTCCTCAATCAGCGCCTGCCGTTCCTGCGGCGTATATCCCTCGTTGTTCAAATGCGTATGTGAATCGAATAACATAAGTTCTCCTTTCCGATATAAATCTTTAATAATCACTTCGGCTGCACAAGCCGTCACTCTCTTGCAGACTGCTCGATTACCAGTTCATCATATCCGGTTTCTTCATCAAATTCCGTACCGAAGCGAATTCCATCCAGTTCGCCGATGACAGCTTCACAGGTGGTATTGACGATACAGCCCTCCATTAAATGACCTCCGATGGTACTGAGATCCTCCCCGGAAAAAGCAGCGTGAAGATGACACCGCGCCTTTGATACGGTTCCGTTTAAGGATACGATTTCCAGCGGTGCATTGATTTCCCTGACGTTTTCGCCGCCTGCATCGCGCACTCTGGCTCCGGTAACACAGCCGACACCGCTGAGCATCACACCGGCTTCAATATTCTTTTCTCTGCAAAACTCCTCTATCGTCAGAAGCAGATCCTGTCCGCGTCTCATACGGAAAGCATATGTTTTCATAAATTTTTCCTTTACTAATTTTCATTCAGACCGAATTCTCTTGTTAACAATTTTTGCTTATAAAGCATCTCACACTGCAATGCCTCGTCCGGTGTAACGGTCTTTGGCAAAACTTGTAAAATAGAAAACTGAAAAGCATGATATCGTTCAGGGTCGTCTTGAAGGAGTTTTCTCATCATCTTATTTCCGCCATGTTTTGTCTTTATGTACTCTGTCCATCTTCCTAAAAGTCCATCATTACCGTAAGCCGAACCCACATACTGCTGTCCGGATACCATATCAACAATCAGATATACTGCTTTTACAGATTTCAATGCAGTGTGCCATGCCTCATAAACCGGTTGATTTTCAACAATCTGTTTCAACCGGTCAAATGAAAGAATCAGATTTTCATAACCACAAAAAGCATCTACCGGTCGTTCCTGGATTGACAACACCGGTTTTTCTACAGTTCCTTTTTGATGCCATGATTGTGTTGATGTTCCCCATTCAATAATCAATCGTTCTTCATATTCCTGCAATAAAGGAACCGGTTCTAAATTAAAATAAGCCTTTTCTCCGGTGAACCAATCCGGATAAGGAAACTCTGCCGGCATCAATTCAGGCTCTGCCGGTACAAAACCGTTGCTCCTATACAAACCGTAAAATCTCGCCTGCGTTCCTGCATCTCCGATAAAGACAGCCCAATAGTCATATCCCTTTGCAAAGCTCTTCTTCTGTACGCGCGTGTATTCCCACAGAAACCCCTTTTCATAACATGGCTTGCATTCCGCACCTTTAATTGCATGGCGAATCAATTTCACTTTTGCCGGATCAATCCCAACCTTTTTCAACACATCTGAAAAATATAAAATTGCCATAAGTGTACCTCCTAAAAATCGAATACAACGATATAATAAATACCCATCTGCTTAGATTTCCTACCTAAACTAATAACTTACAGAAATTTTTTCTGTAAAAATACAACACTATCAGAAAACTTCTTTTATCTGCTTAAAGCAACGCTTTTATAAAATCCTTAAATAGATTCGCCACACGATTGCCATCCTTGATAAAATCCTTGAAAAATACCAATTCTTCCAACGTTTTTTGCCTTTTTTATTGACTGAATGGATAAAATGATTAGCATCTGTCACACTTGACAGCATTTCAGACTGTTTAGATCCACTTTCACGGGTTCTGAAAGAAAAAAAGTTGACAAAATCTCAAAATATCTTGATTCTGTCAACTTTTCATTCCCTCCTCAGTCAAATTCACCTCTGATCCAAGCGATAAAGGAAACCTCATTTACCGTCAAGCACCCGAGACAAATCCGTCTTGTATGTCACAGGCTCTGTTCATCACAGCTTTGATTTAATTCCGCCTCAACTTCTCGGCTCAGCTTTACTTCAACTTCAGATCGGCTTCGGCTCATCTTTAACTCAGCTTACCACTTCACCGTCCGGTGCTTCTGTTGTTACAATCTCACAGCGCTTGCCGTTGTCCGCAAACAGCAGCATACCTTTCGATTCCAGACCTCTCAGCTTACGCGGCTTCAGGTTGGCAACCACGATGACCTTCTTTCCGACCATTTCCTCCGGTGTGAAATCCTCTGCCACGCCGGATATAATCTGGCGTCTTTCCGTTCCCATCTTTACCTGGAATACCAGCAGCTTGTCCGCCTTTGGATGTTTTTCGGCTTTTTCAATCAGACCCACACGGAAATCAATCTTGTCAAAATCATCATATTCAATAGCAGGCTTCAGCTCCAGCGGAATATTTTCTTCTTCCGAATCTGCAGGCTTCTGCATTGCCTCAAGTTCTGCCAGTTCTTTTTCAATATCCAGTCTCGGGAAGATAGCCTCTCCCTTCTTCACCTGTTCCTGATACATCATATCAAATTCAAAAGCGTCTTCCCATACCACATCAGCATACCACAGACCCATCTGTTTTCTGATCTTGTCGGAAGTCGTGTGCATAAACGGATGAATCAGAATAGAAATAATTCTGATAGACTCTGCCAGATTGTGCAGACAGGTATCCAGATCATCCTTTTTCGCCTCGTCCTTTGCCAAAATCCAAGGCGCTTTTTCGTCGATATACTTATTCGCTCTTCTAACCAGCACCCAGATTTCCTCCAGCGCCATATTGAAAGCAAATTTGTCCATCTGCGCTTCTACTTTTGCCGCTGCACCGGTTGCAACTGCTTTCAGATCCTTGTCAAATTCATCTTCACCATGAGATTCGGGCACAACACCGCCGCAATATTTCTCAATCATGGAAGTTGTTCTGGAAACCAGATTCCCCAGGTCGTTCGCAAGGTCGTAGTTCATTCTCTTGAGCATTACCTCGTTGGTAAATACACCGTCCTGCCCGAAAGTGTACTCGCGAAGCAGGAAGTATTTAAGCGCGTCGATGCCGTAACGGTCGATCAGCTTCACAGGGTCAACTACATTTCCCTTGGATTTGCTCATCTTGCCGCCTTCCAGAAGCAGCCAGCCATGACCCAGCACATGTTTCGGAAGCGGAATATCCAGAGACATCAGCATTGCCGGCCAAATGATAGAATGGAATCTGACGATTTCCTTTCCTACAAGATGCACATTTGCCGGCCAGTATTTTTCGAACAGCTCAGGATCATCGGGATAGCCCAGCGCAGTGATATAGTTTGTCAGCGCATCCAGCCATACATAGATGACATGCTTTTCATCAATCGGCACAGGAATGCCCCAATCAAAAGTGGACCGTGAAATGCACAGATCATCAAGACCCTGTCTGATAAAGCCCAGCATCTCGTTTCTTCTGGTTTCCGGCTCAAGAAAATCTGTATTTTCCAAAAGGTCAATCAGTCTGTCCTGATACTTGGAAAGCTTGAAGAAATATGCTTCCTCCTTAGCTTTCTGCACGGGTCTTCCGCAGTCGGGACAGCACCCGTCCACCAGTTGGCTTTCTGTCCAGAAAGATTCACATGGGGTACAGTACATACCTTCGTACTCACCTTTGTAAATATCACCTTTTTCGTACATTTTATTAAAAATCGCCTGTACCCGCTGCACATGCCGGTCTTCCGTGGTTCTGATAAAATCGTCATAGGAGATTTCCATAGTTTTCCACAGATCCTTGATGCCTGCAACCACGCCGTCCACATACGCCTGCGGTGTCACGCCTTTTTCTTCTGCAATGGTCTGGATTTTCTGTCCATGCTCATCTGTACCGGTCAGAAATCTGACATCATAGCCTGACAATCTCTTGAATCTTGCCATCGCGTCCGCCATAACCGTACAGTAAGTATGCCCTATATGAAGGTTTGAGCTTGGATAATAGATCGGGGTCGTAATGTAATAGGTTCCCTTTTTCTCTGTCATTTTAAAAAATCATTCCTTTCATCTCCTGCGCCGAATGAGGCGAGGTAGTTTCTATCTTTTAGAATAGCACAGGTCCGCCAATTTATCAATGGCGGGTTTTCTTACAGCTTTGCTAACAGGGTTTTCGCGCAGCTTCTCTATCATAAAAATGCAGCGTCTGACCTTCTGCTTAGTTTCGAAGGTATCTTACATACAGAATTTACCGTTTTGAGACACCGGCAGCACCTTCGAAACCAATACAGTCATTTATGAAAAAAAACAAAATGAAGTCGTATTTAAAGAAATCCCTTTCGCTATATGAATACACTTTTTGCTTTGAAAAACAAAACGATTGCAAAACCCGAAGCGAGAACGAAATCTCTGCTTCGGGTTTTACTTTCTGATTCTTCTATTTACAAGTTATCAAAGAAGATAATTAATCAGCCGCTCTGCCGCCGCTTTATACCTTATCTTCCGGTTCTCATTACGATGTTGGACCACTTGGTGTATACTTTTTTGCCGTCGATTTCGCGTACACCGCGCATCTTGTAATAGTAACGAGTTCCCTTCTTCACGGATTTGCCGTTTTTATAGAAGCCTTTGGTTTTATTGGTCTTTGTAACAAACCATGCTTTCTTTCCGAAATTCGTCTTTTTCTTTGCGGAACGGAAAATTTCATAGTTGTCCACTTTGTAGCCGTAAGACTTCTTGTAGCGGAGCTTAATCCAGCCTTTTCCGATTTCGCCCTTCTTGTAGTACAGCTTGATGGTGGTATTCTCCACGCCTTTTGTCAGACGCTCAGCCTTTTCCTCGGCTGTTTCTACGATAACCACCAGTTTGTCGCCCGGTTTCAGATTCGGAACCTCTGTTACTGCGCCAAGAGACTGACCGTTAAGCAGTACATCTTTTAAGGTTGCGTCTTTGTCAACAGTGATAGTTGCAGTAGTTCCATCCTTGCTCAGTGTTACGGTTGCGCCCTCTTCAGCTTCGATAGTCGGCTTCTGCGGGGTCGGGGTTGGTGGAATGTAAGGCGGTTTGGTTGTATCTTCCACTGTGTAGTTTCCGTCAGCACCCTTTACCATTTCAAAACCGCCTTTCAACAAAGCTTTATCTACATCAGTGTTATATGTACCGCCTGAGATGTCGATCCAGGTTCCTGCCTCTTTCCATTCGGAATGCTTCTCACCTTCTGCTTTTGCATTCCAGGTGTATGCGAGAACAGCTTTGTTATGGTCTGCTTTAAATGAGCCGCCACTGATATCAGCTTTCGGTGTTCCGCCCGGGTACTCTCTGTTTACAATAGAAATTGCTGCTCCATCATTGATCGGACCATCTCCGGCTCCCTTATCTTTTCGCTGATCTTCTCCGGTTGCAATTACTTTAACTGTACTGTTTTCAGGGATTACCAGTTCTCCTGCGCACATCTGTACGCCTGTCAGACCTGTAATAGTTCCGCCGTTTAATGTTAATTTACCCTTCTGTGGGTGATAGATACCGACGCTCTGTGTTGAAGTAAGCTCGCCGCCGTTAATTACGATTTCTGTGCCGCTCCAATTACCGTTTCCGCTGACTGCAGAATCAGCAGAGTTGATTTTACCATCGTTTACAACTACTAATGCACCCTTTTCTACAGCAGTGATGCCGTATTCTGTTGAGTCTATCTTTGTACCCTTTTCAACTGTCAATTTGCCCTGAACCTGAATTGCCGGATTTGCTTGATTGTGATTTTCGTCTTCAAAGCTAATGGTTACATCTTCGGTTGTCATTGATGCTCCGATTCTTACACAAATCGCTGCTTTATTTGCCTTGCTCTTAACAGTACCTTTTTCAGTTGCTGAATCAGTTAAAGTTAAATGAGTAGCATCTTTTCCTGTTGCCTTATCGCCAACTTCAAGTAGAACTGCATCCACATCATCAGCAAGGCTCAATGTATTGCCGTTTAAGTCTAAGGTTACATTCTTGTTGCCACTTATAACAAGAGTATCATCAAGTGTAACATCTTTTTCCAGAACTATTATCTGACCATCTTCTACAGCTTTTGCTGCGTCTGCAAGGCTTGTATAACCTTCGACCACTTTACCGTCTTTATCCTTGATCAGTACAATTCTATTTTCATCTTCAAGTACGCCTGGGATGATTGGATCCGGCTGTACTGAACCGTTTTGTGGCTGCCAGAAGTTATCTACTTCGCCTGCTTTATTCAATGTTTCGGCAAGCTCTGTACGAGTCATATTTTTCTGCTCTACCGGTTTTTGTTTACCATCTTCTGCCACTGCATATATTTTACCATCTTCGATATAGTAGCATGTAGCAATCTTGGATCCTGTTGCCTCGCCATACCAGTAGTTACTTAACCCAATATGATATGCTGTTCCATTTGATGCTTCTACTTTAGCATCGTTTACACAAGCCTTTACTGGACTTGTTGAGTTATTATAACCGTAGATACCTGCTGCAATTGCTCCATCTCCTGTAGCTTTGATATCTCCACCATTGTAACAATTAGTAATCGTATCTCCTGCTGCTGCCGTTCCGCCAATAATTCCACCTGCAGCCGCTACGCCTGTGACTTTACCTGTGTTTGCTGACTGGCTTACAATAGTATTACCGGAATTGCTAACTCCAATAATGCCGCCTGCATTATCTGCTTCAATAACTCCACTATTGCTGGCATTTGTAATTACAGAATTTTGATTTGTATTACCAACTACACCACCTGCAGAAGTTTTACCCGTTACATTTCCGGTATTTGTGCAACCTTTTAATTCTGCATTAAATGCCCAACCTGCAATACCACCAATGTAGTCTCCTGTTACATTGCCATTGTTCTTACAATTTTTTACTATAGTTTTTGTTGAACCAGCTACATCAGCACGTGCATATCCAATGATGCCACCTACTTTTAATTTTCCTTCAATTGTAGCATTATTTATACAGTTTGATATAGTAAGTGTTCCAGGATTTGTATCATTTAGGTATGGTCTTCCTGCAATACCGCCTACATAATCATTGCCTATAATTTTACCTGAAACTTCGATATTTTCAATTGT
>SAMEA3387475__coassemble_2757_pt1 | contig 10111 bp, 6 predicted proteins | sample SAMEA3387475__metabat2_low_PE_040 | metagenome-assembled genome bin SAMEA3387475 (sample SAMEA3387475) | Felis catus | biome: Faeces | place: United Kingdom | collected 2012 | reverse complement strand
GTACATACTGTATGACTTCTTTTTCTGAATAATTCATAGTCTTACCTGCTTTCTATTAAAGTTTGCAATCTGAATTCTCAGCGCATCAACTAGTTTTCTACTATTATAGCATACCTTTTAAAGTTTGACTGCATTTAATATAAAAAGATAAATCAGTGAATATAAAAAGATAAAGTTAGTGTAAAATAATGATGTAGTTTTTTCAAAAAAAATATAGAGGTTCACAAATTGTAGTAGAATATAGCTGTTACAAAAAAACTATACAAGGAGTGACCTCTATGAAAGATATTATACACTATATTGCAGACGAACTGGTAGAAAAAGTTTTGGAAAACTTCAAAAATACAAATATGCACCTTAATGACCTATGCGAGCTGCTGCTTGCGGACTGCAAAGAAGCTGCCTGCAAGCTGACGGAAGCCTATGCACAGGCATGCAATCTGCAACTTCGCCAGGACAAAGCCGGCAGAAGAAATCGTTTGTCCATTCGGGAAAAGAATCGGGAAAGAATCGTTTTAACCGAGATTGGAACCCTGCATATCCCAAGAGACTATTACTATGATAAAAAGACCAAGCAGTATCTGTATCCCTTAGATTTGATGCTGGGTTTAGAAAAGTATGAGAGAGTGCTTGCTTCTGTAAAGGCAAAACTGGTAGAAACCGCAGCCAGCGTTTCCTATGCAAAAAGCGCACAGCTGGTAACCGGCGGAGCTGTCAGCCGCCAAACTGTGCGAAATCAGATTTTACACATACAAATCCCGCAGCTTCCGGCTGAGGGAGAAAAAAGGAGATGCGAGGAATTACATATCTTCGCAGATGAAGACCATGTCCACCTGCAGAAACCGGGGAAAGAAAAGGGAAAAAAACATCAAATCGTCCCGCTGATCACAGTCACAGAAGGCATAGATACAAACAAGAAGCGCCATCATACAAAAGAAGCAAAGTCTTTTGTAGATGAAGATTTTGATACAAAGAGGCTATGGCAAACCGTATCAGGATATCTTAGCAAAAGATATGATTTGGAAAGCTTAGAGCATATTTACATACATGGAGACGGAGGGAGCTGGATTCAGAATGGACCGGAGGAATATGCGCAGACAGAGCATGTGATAGATGGCTTTCATTTTGAAAGAGAATTGAAACGGATCAGTGGCTATTACAAGAAGAAGCAAGTGAGACAAAAGATTGGATATTTACTTACGAAAAAAGAAAGAAAAGACCTTGCAGAGAAGTATCTGCAGGAACTTGCAGAAAGTGCGGAAGATGAGAAGATCAAAGAAAAAACAGAGCAGTTCGGAACATATCTAAAGAATCATTGGGAAGCGATCAAAAAAAGAAGGAAAAAAGATATGCCGGGAAGCTGTACAGAAGGACAGGTGAGCCATTTGCTGTCGAAACGGTTCAGCCGGGATCCAATGGGCTGGAGCAAGGTAGGCCTTGGGAAATTAAGTGCAGCAAGGATCCACTTAAAGAATGGAGAAAAGTTGGGGGCAGAAAACTTCCAAGAAAAAAAGGAAAGCTGGACATACAGCGCTTATGCAGAACAGCTGATGCAGGAAGTACTGCATAAAACTTATGACTGGAGTATTACGGAAGAAAGGACTCCAATGATTTATGATTTAGCTAGCGGAACACAACAGGTACTCAGACAGATCGGTACATATCGAAATTTATGGAATTAAACACAGTCTACAATCAGTGAATCTTTGTCAACTAAAAACTACACAACAACTTGACACGACCAAAGATAAATCAGTGATTGACAAAAAAAGCGAACAGGTGTAAGATTATTTGCGTAAAGGCAAAGGCGTCTTTAAGTTTTAAGTGGACTTAAAGGTGTCTTTGCCTTTTTTTGCGTGAAAATACACAGAATATAACTTATTCAGGGAGGAAAATCAAAATGCTGAAACATGAACAGCTATATGAAGGAAAAGCAAAAAAGGTATTTCTGACAGAAGATCCGGATATCCTGATTGTAGCTTATAAAGATGATGCCACTGCTTTTAATGGTTTGAAGAAGGGAATAATTGAGGGAAAAGGTTCGGTTAATAACCGAATGAGTAATCTGCTGTTTCAGAAGATCGAGGAAGAAGGTGTGCCGACTCATTATATTCGGGAGCTAAATAATAGAGAAACGGCAGTTCGAAGGGTAGAAATAGTTCCTCTTGAAGTGATTGTGCGAAATACTGCAGCAGGAAGTTTTGCTAAGAGACTTGGAATTCAGGAGGGTATGGAGTTGCCGGAGTCTACTATTGAGTTTTCTTATAAGAATGATGAACTTGAAGATCCGTTTATCAACAGTTCTTATGCAAGAGCACTTCATATTGCAGATTCAGATGAAATAGAGGTTATAAAGAAATATGCGTTTAAAGTAAATGATATTTTGAGCAGAGAGTTTCTTCGGGCAGGTCTTCGACTGATAGATTTTAAAATAGAGTTTGGACGTTTTCATGGAAAAATTATTCTTGCTGATGAAATATCGCCGGATACATGCCGCTTATGGGATTCAGAAAGTGGAATCAGGCTGGATAAGGATCGTTTCCGGAGAGATTTAGGAAATGTGAAAGAGGCATATAATGAAGTTGCTGAGAGATTAGGATTAGAAACAAGGGAGGAGTAGCATTGATGAGAACAGATATTTATCAGTCACCTTTGTGTGAACGATATGCAAGTCGTGAAATGCAGCATACTTTTTCAAATGATAAGAAGTTTACTACATGGAGAAAGCTTTGGATTGCGCTGGCGGAGAGTGAACAGGAGCTTGGACTTCCTGTTTCTGATGAACAGATTCAAGAAATGAAGTCTCAAATAAACAATATAGATTATGTGAAGGCCATGGAATATGAAAAAGAACTTCGGCATGATGTTATGGCCCATGTGCATACTTTTGGAGATGAATGCCCCAAGGCAGCCGGTATTATTCATTTAGGAGCAACTTCATGTTATGTAGGGGATAATACAGATATTATTCTTATGCAAAAAGCTTTGGTGCAGATTAAGAATCTGCTTTTGAATGCTGTGGACGCTCTCAGCGAATTTGCAATGAAATATAAGGGGATTCCTACCCTTGGATATACACATTTTCAGGCGGCACAGCCGACAACTGTGGGAAAAAGAGCATGTCTTTGGATAAATGATCTGATTTTCGATATTGAACAGCTTGACTTTCAGCTGAATGCGTTAAAGTTGCTCGGTTGTAAGGGGACAACCGGAACAGGAGCCAGTTTCATGGAGCTGTTTGATGGGGACATGAATAAAGTAGAACTTCTGGAGAAGAAAATCGCAGAGAAAATGGGCTTCGCAGAATGCCAGAGTGTCAGTGGACAAACATATACCAGAAAGGTTGATTTTGCAGTTTTACAGGTATTATCCGGAATTGCTCAGAGTGCATCTAAATTTTCCGGTGATATCAGATTGCTCAGTCATCTGAAAGAGATAGAAGAGCCTTTTGAAGAAAAACAGATAGGCTCTTCCGCTATGGCATATAAAAGGAATCCTATGAGAAGTGAACGTATTGCTGCGTTGAGCCGTTATGTGATCTGCGATTTGCAAAATGCCGCAATAACAGCATCCTCCCAGTGGCTTGAAAGAACTTTGGATGATTCTGCTAATAAACGTATATCTGTTCCGGAGGCATTTCTTGCGGCAGATGCCATTCTTAACCTTTACATTAATATCATAAGAGGACTGAAAGTATATCCGGCCGTTATAAAGAAACATCTTGATGCGGAACTGCCGTTTATGGCAACAGAAAATATTCTAATGTATTGTGTAAAAAACAAAGGCGGAGACAGACAGGAACTGCATGAGGCAATTCGAAAACACTCAGTCAAGGCGGCAGAGCAGGTGAAACTATATGGTAAAAATAATGATTTAATAGATCGTATTAAAGCTGATGACTTGTTCGGATTAACCGGACCGGAACTTGAAAGCCTGCTTTCGCCTGAGAAATTTACAGGCATGGCGGAATATCAGTGTGAAAAGTTTATTTCTCAAACAGTCAGACCGCTGTTGAAAAAAAATAAAAAGCGGATTAATGTTGAAGCAAAGATTAATGTATAGGGAGGGAATTATATGCTTACATCAATTGTAGGGACAAACTGGGGAGATGAGGGAAAAGGCCGTATGGTTGATCTGCTCAGCGAAAAATATGATATTGTAGTCCGGTATCAGGGAGGAAACAATGCAGGTCATACTGTAATTAATGATAAGGGAAAATTTGTTATGAACCTGATGCCTTCAGGAATATGCAGAGAGAATACAGTAAACATTTTAGGCCCCGGGGTTGTAATCGACCTGGAGCATTTATACGGCGAGGTAAGGAAGTTGACTGAAGATGGCATATCAGTGACGCCGCAAAATTTGAAAATCAGTGACAGAGCGATTATTTGCATGCCTTATCATAAGTTAATGGACTGCCTTGAAGAAGACAGACTGGGAGATAAGAAATTCGGATCTACACGCAGAGGTATTTCTCCGGTATATTCAGATAAGTATATGAAAAAAGCATTGCGTATGGGGGATCTTTTGCATCTGCAATGCATGGGAGACAGATTAAAAGCTCTTGTTGATTGGAAAAATCTTACTGTAAAAAACGGGTATGGATATGAACCGGTTAAAACTGAAGAAATGCTTATATGGCTGCAGACCTATGGAAAATTCTTTATTCCTTTTATATGTGATACCACTGAATATCTGGAAAAGTCTATTTCTGAAGGAAAGTCTGTAATGTTTGAAGCTCAGCTTGGCGCTCTAAGGGATATTGATTTCGGGATTTACCCATATACCTCCGCCTCCACAACACTGGCGGCTTATGCTCCGATTGGTGCCGGTATTCCTTTCGTGAACATTGATGAAACCATAGGAATAATGAAAGCATATTCAAGTTGTGTAGGGGAAGGACCCTTTACTTGTGAGCTGTTTGACGATGAGGCGAAACGACTTCGTGAAGCAGGCGGGGAGTATGGCGCAGCTACAGGACGTCCCAGAAGGGTAGGCGGTTTTGATGCTGTAGCTTCCAGATACGGCACAAAAATGCAGGGCTGCACTTATGTAGCTCTTACTAAGTTAGATGTGATGACTTATATGGATAAGATACCGGTGTGTACAGCATATGAGGTAGACGGACATAGAGTAGAAAAATTTCCTTCCTGCATAGAAGAGCTGAATAAAGCAGAGCCGGTTTATGAATATCTGCCGGGATTTCAGTGTGATATAAGTAATTGCAGGACAGCAGACGACCTTCCGAAAGAAGCATTGAACTATATACGATACATTGAAAAAGTAATTGAATGTCCGATAAAATATGTATCTGTCGGTGCTGATCGTGATGCTTATATTGAGATGTTTTAAGAAAGGCGGCAAGATGCAGAATCAGAAAATATTAATTCTAAATTTCGGCGGACAGTATGATCAGTTAATTGCCAGAAGAGTAAGGGAATGCAATGTGTATTGTGAAATAAAACCTTATGCTGTGACAATTGCAGAGATTCAGGAGTTTAATCCAATCGGGATTATTTTTACAGGAGGTCCGGACAGTGTGTATAAAGAAAACTCTTATCAACCTGCAGAAGGGATTTTCGAACTGGGTATCCCGATTTTAGGTATCTGTTATGGATGTCAGCTTCTTTCACATAGTCTGGGCGGTGAGGTTACAGCTGCAGAGGATGAAAATGCCAGAGAGTATGGAAAAACTATCACTTTTTACGATAATTCCTGTCTTCTGTTTGACGGATTGGGAGAAACGGGCATTTCCTGGATGAGTCATAGCGATTATATGAGGAAGATACCGAATGGTTTTAAGCTGGTCGCACACAGCGAAAAATGTCCGAATGTAGCCATTTGCGACGAAGAACGGAGATTTTATGGAGTGCAGTTTCACCCTGAAGTAAATCATACCGAAAATGGCATTAGGATGATTTATAATTTTTTATACAGAATTTGCGGTGCGAAAGGTGACTGGACAATGGAAGATTACATGCATCGCTGCATAGAAGAAATCCGCAGTAAAGTCGGTTCCGGCAGGGTACTGCTGGCACTGTCCGGCGGTGTAGATTCTTCTGTCTGCGCCGCATTGTTTGCTGAGGCAATAGGGCCGCGTCTTACCTGTGTTTTCGTAGATCATGGTTTGCTTCGTAGAAATGAAGGGGATGAAATAGAAAGAGCGTTTGAAAAATGGAACCTTAATCTGATACGCGTAAATGCAGGGAAACGTTTTCTAAGCAAGCTGGCAGGAATCACAGAGCCTGAGCAGAAACGAAAGATCATTGGGGAGGAGTTTATTCGTATATTTGAAGAAGAGGGAAAGAAAATCGGCAGGACGGATTTTTTGGCACAGGGTACTATTTATCCGGATATTATTGAATCGGGAAAAGAAGATGCTGAGGTTATCAAAAGTCATCACAATGTAGGCGGATTGCCTGATTTTGTGGATTTTAAGGAAATTATTGAGCCTTTGCGGCTGTTGTTTAAGGATGAAGTAAGAAAGCTGGGAAGGCAGCTGGGACTGCCGGAATATATGGTCATGCGTCAGCCCTTCCCGGGACCGGGACTGGCAATTCGTATCATAGGAGAAATTACAGAAGAAAAACTGGATATTGTCAGAGAAGCAGATTTTATTTTTAGGGAGGAAGTAGAGAAGGCAAATTGGGACAGACGGCCCAATCAGTATTTTGCAGTTCTTACTGATATGAAATCTGTCGGAGTTATGGGCGACGGTCGTACTTATGACTGGGCCGTTGTGCTTAGAAGTGTTACAACTGAAGACTTTATGACTGCTGACTGGTCAAGAATACCGTTTGAAGTACTCGACAGGGCATCCTGCCGTATTGTAAATGAAGTTGCACATGTCAATCGCGTATTGTATGATATTACGGGTAAACCTCCTTCAACTGTGGAGTTTGAATAAGGAAGGATATTAAAAAATGACAAAATATATATTTGTGACCGGAGGTGTTGTATCCGGTCTTGGAAAAGGTATCACAGCGGCATCTCTTGGCAGACTGCTCAAGGCACGGGGACTGAAGGTCGCTGCGCAGAAGCTGGATCCGTATATTAATGTGGATCCTGGAACCATGAGTCCTTATCAGCACGGAGAGGTATATGTTACTGAAGACGGTGCAGAAACAGATTTAGATCTGGGGCATTATGAGAGGTTTATCGATGAGGATTTAAATAAATACTCAAATTTGACTACGGGAAAAGTTTACTGGAATGTGTTAAATAAAGAAAGACGGGGAGAATATCTTGGTTCTACAGTACAGGTGATTCCGCATATCACAAATGAAATTAAGGAGTTTGTATATCGTGTCGGGAAGCAGACGGATGCAGATGTTGTAATTACCGAGATAGGAGGAACGATTGGAGATATAGAGTCGCAGCCCTTTATGGAGGCTGTGAGGCAGATTGCACTGGAAACGGGGAAAGAAAACAGCATTTTTATCCATGTTACATTAGTTCCGTATCTAAGTGGGTCTGAAGAACATAAGTCCAAGCCGACACAACATTCTGTAAAAGAGCTGCGAGGAATGGGAATTAATCCTGATATTATTGTTCTTCGTTCAGACAAACCATTGGAAAAGCCTATATTTCAAAAAATAGCGCTTTTTTGTAATGTGAAACCGGATTGCGTAATTGAAAATATAACCCTGACGAATCTTTATGAAGCACCGCTTATGCTGGAAAAATCCAATTTTTCCACTGTTGTGTGCAGGAAGTTGCGCATTGAGGCTGAAGAAGCGGATTTGGAAGAGTGGAAACAAATGGTAAAACGAATCGGAAATCGATCAGAAGTGGTTCATATCGGATTGGTAGGAAAATATGTAAAGCTGCATGACGCATATCTGTCCGTGGCAGAGGCAATGACTCATGCGGGGTATGAACTGAATAGTTTTGTGAAAATTCACTGGATTGATTCAGAAGATATATCAAAAGATAATGTAAAACAGATATTTAGAGACTTAGATGGAATTATTGTTCCTGGAGGATTTGGAAATCGCGGTGTGGAAGGAATGATTACTGCTGCGGAATATGCTCGCCGAAGTAAGGTGCCGTATTTCGGCATCTGTCTGGGAATGCAGATTGCTGTAATTGAATTTGCGAGAAATGTATCAGAAATTACTGATGCAGATTCAGGAGAATTTGATGAACAGTGTGCTGACAAAGTAATTGATTTTATGCCCGGTCAGGATGATAAGATTGATAAGGGTGGAACTCTGAGACTTGGGAGTTACCCATGTATCATAAAAAAAGGAACCAGAATGGAAAAGTGCTATAATGCCGGAATGGTTTCAGAGCGTCATCGTCACCGCTATGAATTCAATAATAATTATCGTGAAAAACTGATAGAGTCAGGACTGATAATCAGCGGAACTTCGCCGGATAATCGTTTGGTAGAAGCAGTTGAGCTGGATGGTCATCCATTTTATATAGGCGTACAGTTCCATCCGGAATTTAAAAGCCGTCCAAATCAGCCGCACCCTTTATTTAAAGGGTTTATTTCAGCTGCATTAGAATATTCAAAACGGTGAAATAGGCGTATATTTGAGGATATAAGTAAAGGACCAGTTGCATGGATTTTGAAAAACCGGTATTGAGTGTTTCAGGAAATGGATACTGAAAGAACAGAGAATTTAATTGAGTTGGCTGATTTTAGAATCAAGGCGCCTGAAAAATAGAAGACAGAAGGGAATGAGTTTATGGCTATTCATGAGGAATGTGGTGTTTTTGGGGTGATTAGTACAAGGAGGGGAAATATTGCAGGAAAGGTCTATTATGGACTATATGCACTGCAGCATCGAGGACAGGAAAGCTGCGGAATTGTTGTAAATGATGATGGTGTTTTCTCTTCGTATAAAGATCTGGGGCTTGTAAGCGATGTCTTTTCAAAAGATACATTGGCATGTCTATCCGAAGGGAATATGGCGGTTGGACATGTCAGATATGGTACAACAGGTGGAACATCAAGAAATAACTGTCAGCCGATTGAAATAAATCATAAAAAGGGGAAGATGGCATTAGCACATAACGGAAATATCAGCAATGCACTTACATTACGAGATAAGCTGGAATTGTCCGGTGCTATTTTTCATACAACAAGTGATACTGAAACGATTGCTTATGTAGTTACCAGAGAAAGACTTGAGACATCAAGTATCGAGGAAGCAGTGAGCAGGGCAATGAACTCTCTGGAGGGAGCATACTCGATGATATTGATGTCGTCTGCAAAGTTGATTGCAGTAAGAGATCCCTACGGCTTTCGTCCTTTATGCTATGGAAAGACGGCAGACGGATCCTATGTGATTGCATCTGAGAGCTGCGCATTGGCAGCAGCAGGGGCTGAATTCATTAGAGATGTGATGCCCGGTGAAATTGTAGTGTTCAGCGACAGCGGAGTAAAATCGAGAAAAGAACATTGTGGCAGAAAAAAGAGAAGAACATGTATTTTTGAATATATTTATTTTGCAAGGCCTGATTCTGTGATTGACGGTGTTTCAGTGTCGAAGTCACGAATTCATGCGGGGAAAATACTGGCAGAAGCTTTTCCGGCGGATGCGGATATTGTGATAGGAGTGCCGGACAGCGGACTTGAAGCAGCTGTAGGATTTTCTGAAGTTTCCGGAATTCCTTATGGTATAGGTCTGATCAAGAATAAATATATAGGGAGAACATTTATTTCACCGGAAAAAAATGAGCGCACAGATGGGGTAAGAATTAAGTTAAGCCCTGTAAAGAATGTGGTAGAAGGAAAAAAAATCGTATTGATAGATGATTCGATTGTCAGAGGGACGACTAGCAGGCGTATTGTGAAGCTTTTGCGCGATGCAGGAGCAAAGGAAATTCATATGAGAATTTCTGCGCCGCCTTTTTTGCACCCATGCTATTACGGCACGGACATAGATTCCGAAGAAAACCTGATTGCATACTGCCACAGTGCGGAGGAGATTTCGAAAATAATCGGATCAGATTCTTTGGGATACTTTCCCATAGAAAAGCTGAATCAGCTTGCAGACAGTGAAGAATATTGTGCTGCTTGTTTTAACGGTGCGTATCCGACATACGTTTTTTCGGATATTCGCAAAGATCGTTTTGAACGAAAACTATCTGAAAAAGA
>SAMEA3387475__coassemble_2749_pt1 | contig 10156 bp, 12 predicted proteins | sample SAMEA3387475__metabat2_low_PE_040 | metagenome-assembled genome bin SAMEA3387475 (sample SAMEA3387475) | Felis catus | biome: Faeces | place: United Kingdom | collected 2012 | reverse complement strand
GAATCCTGCCGGTCAGGATTCCTTTGCTGTATTTTCTCAAAGCTTTTTTAAAAAGAATTTTATAATCTTCACAAAAAACACTTTATAGTTATTGGCAATTTTCCAAAGAGTGAGATAATTAGACCGTAGTACAAATTAGACTCGAGTCCAATTATGAAAGCAGGTACCATCTATGGAAAGCGGAAAGAAAGAAATGACCAGACGTGCAATTATGCGCGCAGCACGCGGAGTCTTCGAGAAAAAAGGTATAGCCAATACCAATTTCTGCGATATCGCAGAAGCTGCCGGCGTTTCCCGAAGCACCGTATTTAATCACTTCGCAGGAAGCAGTGAGCTTTTGACTGCCCTGTGCGGTCAGGAAATCGACGACCTTGAAAAAGCTTATCTCGAAAGCGGACAACGCGGAAAAGAAGGTATTATCAGTATCTTAGATACATTGATAGAAGATACCGCCCGTTATCCGCAGCTTGTAACCCAGATTATTTTTAACACTATAACCAACGGCGGTGAAGAAAACCCGCTGCAGATGATTGAGGAGCTTATCGCCAGAAACCTTGATAACGACACAAACGGCGAAACCACAATGCTCATTATGGGCGCATACTACGGTCTTATCAATCACTATCATTTACACAATCAGCCTTTTGACAAAGAAAAAATGCAGACTGAAATGAGAAGGATGATTGATGCGATAATTTAACCGTAATTGGAGGAATGTATATGTCAGTAAAGGTAATTACTTACGATGTCGGCACCACCGGTATGAAAGCCTGTATGTTCGATATCTCTGCGGAAGAAAGCGTCCGTTATATCGACGGTGAAACCGACGGCTATCCGCTTCATGTTCTGAAAAACGGCGGTGTAGAACAGGAGCCTGACGACTGGCAGTCTATGGCACGGGCTACAAAAAAACTGCTTGCAAAAACCGGAGTTCCGAAAGAAGAAATCAAAGGAATTTCCTTCTGTTCCCAGTTTCAGACCGTTGTTATGGTAGATGAAAACGGAACCCCTCTTCACAGAGGTATGAGCTGCATGGACAGCCGGGCAGATAAACAGTTCAAGCAATATATGGCAACCGGTGTAAAAGTAGAAGGACTTGATGTTGTCAAAGTCCTGAAATACCTGAAAATCACCGGAGCTGTTTCCGCCAGTGCAAAGGACCCTGCATGGAAATACCTCTGGATTAAAGAAAACGAACCGGAAACCTTTGAAAAAACATATAAATGGCTGGACGCCAAGGAATATCTGACCCGCCGCGCCACAGGAAATATGATTGCCGGCATTGACGATGCAGGCGGCACATTCCTTTATGATGTACATAACAAATGCTGGAGCAAAACCCTGTGCAAAATGCTGGATATCGATATGAAGCATCTGCCGGATTTATGCGAATCCACAGATGAAGTCGGCAAACTTCTTCCAAAAGCGGCGGAAGAGCTGGGGCTTGCTCCCGGTATTTCAGTGATTTCCGGCGGCAGCGCTATCTCTCCATTTATCTGTCAAGTTATGGCAGATGTACTCGGCAGAGATGTAGAAACCATCGAAAATCCGAGACAGGTGGGTGCTATGGGAGCCGCCGCCCTGATGGCAGTCAGCTTCGGAATGCTTGATGATATCAAAGACATCAAACAGATTATCAAAGTAGATAAGCTCTACAAACCAAATATGGAAAATCACGCAGTTTACAAAAAACTGCTCCCTGTTTTCAAAGATTTATACAAAAACAACAAGAAAGCTTTTGCCGCATTGAACGGCTGATTATATCAAATAAATATAAAGGAGGATTTTATTACGGAAGCAAAATACGGCGTATCTCGCTGGCCTGATGAGAATGATATGATCCCTTCTATGTAGACAAGTGAAATAATAAAAACTTTTCACTTAGAAGGGAGTATATCAAATAAAAAGCGGCAGCTTCCTATTTGTGAGTTCGAATCAATGTCCACATTAAGTATAAAATCGTCTGCATACTGTATCTGCACACCTGTGCTCATATTTAATCCCTTTTGCTATTCAATGATTCAATCTATTCAAGACAATTATACTGCATATATCTACAATCATAAACATTATTATCTATATAACTATTCAAAACCTTAAATGAGGACAGCATTTTCAAATAAAACTGATTCTCACACTTTTATTGACATTTTAGCTAAAATTAAATATAATAATTTTAGCTAAAATATGTTTTAAGGAGGTGCACAATATGACAATCGCAACGGCTAGCGAAGTGAAGAATAACTTTGGGAAATTCTTAGATGCCGTACAGAACGGAGAAGATGTAATCATTCTAAAAAACGGAAAAGAAGTCGCCAGAATGATTTCTAACGAAAAAAGCATATCATTTCTGTCTGACTCTTTGGCAGGTGTATTAAAAGGCCGCTATGATGATAAAGATATGAGAGCAGAAAGGATTTCAAAATATGAAAATCTTGATTGATACCAATGTAATTTTAGACCATCTTACTTCAAGAAAACCTTTTGACAGAGATGCAGCCGATATATTCAAACTTTGCGAAACTCAGCAGATAAAAGGATATATTTCCGCGCTATCCGTTCCGAATATCGTATATATTCTGCGGAAAGAACTTGATGCAGTTAAAATCAAGAAGATTATTCAAATTCTCTCTTTAATCTTCACCATAAAAGAACTAACTACAGCAGACTTAATTGCTGCTGCCGATATGAACTTCAAAGATTATGAGGACGCTTTGCAGAGTGTTGCTGCTGCGAAAATCAAAGCTGATTATATCGTAACCCGGAATATTAAAGACTTTATAAATAGTCCCGTCCCGGCAATTACACCAACTGAATTTTTGCTTAACTAATTCTTCCCAAAAAGAGCTGCCTGCTCGCAGGATTCAATCCCATGAGCATGGCAGCTCTCTTATTTTTCACTATTTGTTTTTATCTTCTGCCAGGCGTTTCACCGCAAATCTACAGGATAAACATTCTGGCAGCCATCATTTCCTGAATATCTTTTCCGACAAATCTGACGGTTCTTTCGTCAATCTGTTCTGCCCCCGGATAATAGGAACCGCGGAGAGCATTGACACATTCCTTGAAGTTGATTTCCAGTTCAAAGGATTCCGGAGATTCCAGCCTGCACTCGGCAATCTTGGAAAGCGCTGCCTTTGCGCCTTCTTTAATCAGACTGCACGCTTTCTGCGGAGCCAGATTAAAGGTCGCGCTGCCGACACCGTTTTTTACACCTACGGTTTCAATGGCAGGAACCAGTTCCTTCGCATGTTCGCAAAGACCTTCATCGCCGCTGAGAAAGACAACCGGAACGCCGTAATATGCAGCTACATAAGTATTCATATCAAACTCGGCGGATCTGCGACCGTTGATTTTTACATAATTGTTGCCGCAGTTCATCGTGTGGGAGAGAGGATTTCTTCCCGAGCCCGCCTCACTGTGATAACCAATCATCATAGCCGCATCAAAAGTCTCGTCAATACCTGCCATCATGGATTCCGGCGTATTGGTCCAGCCGCGGATTACTTTTACACAGTCCGGAAATACGGTAATATCCAGATTTCTTGCACTGTCATGTCCGTCCTTAATAACGATTTCGTCCGCACCCGCTTCTATAGCGCCTTCGCAGGCTGCCAGTGCCTCTCTTGTCATCTGCTTTGCCGCAGCCGCATAAACACCGTTGCTCAGTTCTGTTTCGTCCCAATGAGTAACACCGGTTACGCCTTCAATGTCCACGCTGATAAATACTTTCATTTTGTTACCTGCCTTTCTCCTTTAAAGACCGCCTCTGCCGGTCCGATTAAAAACAAATCCGTGATACTGCCGTCGCCGCTGCGAACTGCTTCGATTTCCAATCTGCCGCCTGCCATATCGATAACAACCGGCGTTACTGCTTCTGAAGCCCATCTCACCGCTGCATCCGGCACTGCGCAATCCGCATGGTCTGCGCTGCAGCCGGACTTTTCCTCACTGTCGCTGCCGCTCACTGCCGCACCGTTTTCCAAAGGCACTCTCCCCTGCTGTGTCAGTACCGCCGCAACAGAACCCGTTCCGGTTCCGCAGGCATAAGTGAAATCTTCCACGCCCCTTTCAAAAGTCCTCTCAAAAATCCTGCCGTCTTCCAGGATTTCATAAAAATTTACATTGGCGCCTTTCGGAAGAGATTTATGATGACGAAGAGCGCTGCCCAAAGCCCATAAATCTTTCGGCTCCGTTTTTTCAAGATCCCTATACTCCACTGCCAAATGAGGAATTCCCGGGTTTCCAAGCTCTACATAAGCGCAGTCCCACTCTGTCAGTACATCATTCACATCAACGGTCAGTTTTCTGTTAAGTTCCATTGCTGTCACATCATTTAAACGGACACGGTAACGATTCTCCGACAGTCTTTGAGCAGAAACCGGACCCGCAGTGGTTTCAATCACCATTTCTTCTCCGGCAAGCCCCTCTTCATATCCGAATCTTGCGATACAGCGCGCGCCGTTGCCGCACATCTCGCCCATACTGCCGTCCGCATTGAAAAACAGCATCCGGAAATCTCCTCCCTGCTGCGCAGCTTCTGCTGCCATCAGACCGTCCGCGCCTACGGACATACGGCGGGTACATAGCTCTCTTGCAAGTTCCGGAAGTTCCTCATGCGGAATCTTTTCTTTTATATTATTGATTACGATAAAATCATTGCCTGCGCCCTGCATCTTTGTGAATCTCATATTATTCCGCCTCTTTCATCAATTTCTTCAGTTCATCCAGGGTCAACTCCTGCCCGTTTAAATAGCGAAACCGCTCATATTCTTTATCAAGACTGACTTTTTCCACCTGAATGTAAACGACTTTATTTTCTTTTCCTTTGTATTTTTTCATCTGCCCGGCAAAGGTATGGGTCGTAAAAGACATTCCTGTCACATCATCTTTGGCAACACGCAGAATACTGCCGCAGGACGAACAATGAAAATGGTAAAAACTTCCCAGCAGCTTCCATTCCTCCCGAATCAGCCATTCCGGACTTTTCGCGCCACAGACGGGACACCTTCTCAGCTTTTTCTCCGCAAAAGAGCCGGGAATGCCGTATGCGCTGCTGCCTTCTTTTATAAAACCGGCCATGCCGCACCTCCTTATCCTGACTTACATCTCTATGTCCATCATATCCTAATATACCAAAAGACACAACCTGAAAATACAGGCTGCGCCTTTTCTTTTCAAACTCTTACAGGACTTCGTTTCTCAGCAGGTCCTCGTAAGTCTGCGGTTTTACAACCATACGAGACTCTCCCTGATTTACAAAAACAACGCCTGGAGTCAGGTTCTTGTTATAGTTGCTTGCCATGGTATATCCGTATGCGCCGGTGGAGAAAATCGCAAAGATGTCTCCTCTTTCCGGTTTTGCAATCTTTAAGTCTTTAATCAAGATATCACCGGATTCACAGCACTTTCCGCAGACTGTTACGACTTCTTCCTTTGCATCTGCCGCTTTGTTTGCGATTACGCCGTCATATTCAGCCTGATACAGCGCCGGACGGATATTGTCTGTCATACCGCCGTCAACGGAAACATACTTGCGTACATCTCTGATATCCTTAATGCTGCCGACAGTATAAAGGGTGATGCCCGCTTCTGCCGCAATGCTTCTGCCCGGTTCAATAACAACAGCCGGTCTTTCCAGATTCAGCTCTCCGTAATACTTCTCGATTTTTTCCATAATCGGATCCATAAAGTAAGCATAAGTCGGTCTCTTTTCGTCCACATAAGTTACGCCGAAACCACCGCCCACATTGAGTTCCTTTACTTCGCAGCCGTAAGCTTCTCTGATCTTTGTCACCAGATTCAGCGTAATATCCAGCGCCTGCAGGTGAGAATCGTTATCAAACAGCTGTGAACCTACATGGAAATGCAGACCGTAAAACTCAATATAAGGAGAATCAATGGCTGCTTTAATCTGCGGCATTACAACATCGTCGTCAAGAGGAATACCAAACTTGGAATCCTTTTTTCCTGTTACGATATAGTCGTGGCTGCTGCTCTTTACGCCCGGTGTAATACGGAACAGAATCTTCACAGTCTTTTTCTTTTCTTCGCAGATTTTTTCCAGCAGTGAAACCTCCTGCAGGCTGTCTACAATAATTCTGCCGATACCGTACTCTACTGCCATTTCCAGCTCGGAGACAGTCTTATTGTTGCCGTTGAATTCAATTCTTTCTGCAGGAAAGCCGGCTTTCATTGCAGTGTAAAGTTCTCCGCCGGAAACCACGTCTACGCACAGGCCTTCCTCTTCAATGAATTTTGCCATTGCCAGAGGGAAAAAAGCCTTTGCTGCATAAGCAGCTCTTGTATTTGGATATTTTTCCGTAAAATCTTTCTTAATCTGCGCGATTCTGCTGTGAAGGTCGCTTTCAGAATATACATAAAGCGGTGTACCGTACTTTTCGGCAAGTTCCACAGTATTGCATCCGTCAAAATACAGCGTATTGTCCTTGATTTCTTTAACCATTTTCCCCTCAGTCTCCTTATCTTTCGACTTCAAAAGTAATTTTTTTCGTTTTTGTATCCATAGTACATTTTGCGCCCATTGGAAGAGTCATATTGTACTCTCCGTGACCTGCCTGAATATTATACATAACCGGAATGTCCAAACCTTCGAATATATCTGTGAGACAAGCGATTTCATCGTATTCAGGGCAGTTTTCATTCGTCACATCGGTAAACTGTCCCAGAATAATACCTTTGCATTCTTTCAGCTTGCCCGCATTGCGCAGGTGATAAGCCCATTTTTCAATTTTGCTCATCGGTTCGCACACTTCTTCGATAAACAGAATGCTGTCCTTTGTATCCAGCTCATACGGTGTGCCAATGCTTGCCGAAAGCAGAGAGAGATTTCCGCCGATTAATTTTCCGGCTGCTTTTCCCTCTTTAAGAACACCAATCTCATAACCCTTCGGGTTCTTGAATTCTATTTCGCCGTCTCCGTTAATTGTCTCATAAAGCGAAGCCTTTGTCTCTTCGTCAAAGCTGTCAACAATGTTGGAGGATACCATAGGACCGTGAAAAGTCACCAGTCCGCAGTATTTTGTAAGCGCCAGATGATAATTGGTGACATCGCTGAAACCAACAAAAATTTTCGGATTCCTGCGGATTAAATCATAATCCAGATATTCCATGGTTCTGCTGCTGCCGTCGCCGCCTCTGATACAGAAAATCGCATCAACTTCAGGGTCTGCAAACATTTTGTTCACCCACTGACCGCGGACCTCACCTGTGCCCGCCATATAGCCGCCGTAGTTCACATCCAAGTTATCTGCAAGTTTTACCTTGTAACCCAGTTGTTCCATCACTGCCGCCCATTCAGTGACTCTCTCTGTCTTCACTGCAGAGCTGGTGCAGATCAGACCTACAGTATCGCCTTTTTTTAGTTTCTTTGGAAATTTCATATATTCGCCTTCCCTTTTCTTCAAAAATCAATTACTTTTCTATAAACCAACTGACGAAAGTCACAAAGGATCTTTCGCCAGCCGATATATACAATTATAATGCTTCTATTCAGATTAGAACCACATAACATTTACAATTACAGTTGCTGCAATCAGAGATGCCAGGTCGCCCAGCAGACCTGCTGCAATAGACTGTCTTGCATTGGTTACACCGATTGCCCCGTAGTAAACTGCTACAATATAGAATGTAGTTTCTGTGGAACCCAGTGCAACAGATGCGATTCTGCCGATCTGAGACTGTGTACCATAAGTTTTCAAAAGCTCTGCCATCATACCTTCTGCACCGCCGCCGGAGAAGGATCTCATAATACCCATCGGCAGCACTTCGGATGGCAGGTCAATCAGGTTTGTGATTGGTGCAATTAAGTTACAGAACCAGTCCAGTGCACCGGAAGCTCTCAGCATACCGATTGCGCAAAGCATAGCCACCAGATACGGAATAATCATAATTGCTGTGGAAAAACCTTCTTTTGCACCTTCTGTAAATACAGAATATACAGGAACTTTTTTACAAATTGCATACAAAGAAACCGCAGCGATTACTACAGGAATCGCCCATACGGATATTGTTTCTAATACTGCTGTCATGTTCTTACCTCCTTACCATGAAACCTTTTCATCTACTGCATTTTTGGATTTATAGTTTTCCGGCAGAACGATTGGGTCATTTCCGATATAATCTTCATTGATTTCAATAGTACCTGCTGCAATTTCCTTCTCGATGATTACATCGTACTTAAATCTCTTCATTTTTCCAAATACAATCGTGAAGAAAATACCTGTAACAGTGGAAATCGTGGTTGCAATGATAACCGGTACGATAATTTCTGCAGCGCCAGCAGTTTGTACTTGTGCACGATATGCAATTGCAGTTACCGGAATCAGTGTGATGGAAGTAGTGGCAACAGCAAGCAGCATTACCTGTGCGTCTGTCGCGATATTCTTAGTCTTGTTCAGTGTCTGTAATTCCTGCATGGCCTTAATACCAAAAGGAGTTGCCGCATTACCGATACCTAAAATGTTTGCCGCAAAGTACAGAGCCATTGCGGAGTTTGCAGGGTGGTCAGCGGGAACTTCCGGGAATAACAGTCTCATAACCGGAGAGATAGCCTTACCTAGCTTTTCGCAGAGACCTGCCTCCTGCATAACTCTCATCAGTCCGCAGAAGAATGCCATAATACCGATTAAGCCGATTGCAATATTTACCGCTTCTTCAGCAAAAGTAAATAGATTGTCTAAAGTTGCCTGCATATTACCAGTAAAACCAGCAGCAATGACGGCGATAATAACGAATGCCGCCCAGAGATAATTCATCATAATTTCGTTTCCTCCTTCAAATAAATTTGATTTTGATAATTGCGCAAAATATGTGTCGGTTCAATTCACGAACCATACAACATTCTTCCCTCGAAGAATACATTAAAAATTAAACGCATTATTGGTTTTAGCAAACATTATGCCAATAATAAAATGGCTAAATTTTGTATAATTTTTGTTGATTTTGTGAAAAAGTCTTTTATTTTTTCCTAAAATCAGAACTACTATTCCTGTTTTTAGGAATTTTTGATAGAACGCCGCAAAAAAACAAGGTTGTTTTCAGGCATATTTTTTGCTTTAATATATGGTAGCTGCATTATCATAAAAGGAGATCAATTTAAATATGAATAAAATCCAATACCGTTATACCCACATCGCAAAACAGGCGTTTGTGCTGACGCTGTTCCTTTATACACTGCTTCAGTGTATCATTATGGCGGAAATAATTATTTATAAAATACCTGAATTTTATGAGGCAACCAATATTCCTCTGACCATTGTGTTGTATCTAATATTATTCACTTTGCTGTTCTGCCTGTTTCGCTGTCACAAGTTCTGCTACAGCACCTACGACAGCAAAACCCTGACTTATCACAATACACTGCTTCGAAAAACAAAAACTCTGGATCTTTCCACAGTAAAAGCTGCCATTTTTGATAAAAAAGGAGTTAAATTCTACACGACAGAGCATGGTAGCAGCGATGACGCACCGGATTTCTTCCTGCCGTTTTTCAGAGGCGGCATCGTTCAGGCACTTCAAATAGACAAATTTTATAAGATGATGAAAGCAGACGAAAATATCAAAGTACAGAAAACTTTTAAGGTCCTGCCCGGATATACAAAAAAATGGAAATTTCTTGCCATTGCCTACGGATTTCTGGCAGTTGTTATGTTTATGAACTGCGCAACACCACTGACTGTTATCATCGTACTGTTCCAGAGCCATTAGTTCTTACGGCTTTACCGTCTTTCCGCATAGTTCTGATTTGTATTTTTCCGGTTTTATGTTTTTATTAAATATTTTTGAGTTTATGCTTTTAAGGAGATAAATCATATGAAAGAACAACAAAATTTAGTCCGTCTTCTCGACCTGGACTCCGACTTCATCATCGATCTGCGCTACGCTACAGCAGATAATTTCACAAAAAATGTGGTATATACTTCATCGGAATGTTATATTGACAGGCATACGGGCAAACAGCTGATTGCCGCAAAAAATGCCGCAAAAGAAAAAGGCTTCCGCATTAAAGTATGGGATGCCTTTCGACCGGTCAGCGCACAGCGCAGATTCTGGGATTTGTTTCCGAACAATGATTTCGTTGCCAGACCGCCAGATGTCAACAACATGACAAAGTTTAAAAATTCTCATATGAACG
>SAMEA3387475__coassemble_2733_pt1 | contig 10219 bp, 11 predicted proteins | sample SAMEA3387475__metabat2_low_PE_040 | metagenome-assembled genome bin SAMEA3387475 (sample SAMEA3387475) | Felis catus | biome: Faeces | place: United Kingdom | collected 2012 | reverse complement strand
TACCCGTGACGGGACTTTCACCCGTAAGACTTGCGCCATGCCTGGCACACTCAAAAAAACGCAGAGTGTATGGTTACATTCTGCGTTATGATTGACAAGTATCCTTCAATTATTCTGCGTCATCAGCAGATACTTCTTCAGCGTCGGCATCTAAAGTTTCTTTAATGCTCAGGCTGATTCTTTTTCTTTCTTTGTCAATTTCCAAAATCTTAGCATCCACAGCCTGCCCGATGGAAAGCTCGTCCGCAATATTGGTAACTCTCTTGTGAGCAACCTCGGAAATATGTACCAGTCCGTCAAGACCCGGCTCCAGTTCAACGAAAGCGCCATACTCTTTAATCTGTACAACCTTACCGGACACAACCTGTCCAACCTGATAGTTCTCGTCAATGACAGACCAAGGTTCAGGAACAGTCTGCTTCAGACCCAGAGAAATCTTGCCCTTCTCTTCATTCATGGAAAGAATCTTAACTTTAACTTTTTCACCGATTTCAAGAACTTCCTGCGGATGTTTCAGCTTGCCCCAGGAAATTTCGGAAATATGCAGAAGTCCGTCAATTCCGCCCAGATCGATGAATGCACCGTAATCGGTAAATCTCATAACAGTACCTTCTACGATATCATCCACATGAAGACCTTCCCATACAGCAGCAATTCTCTTCTGCTTTTCTTCGTTGAGAACAACCTTGTGGGAGAATACAACTCTGCCTCTTCTCTGGTCAACTCTGCTTACCTTTACATCCAGAACCTGACCGATAAATTCGTCTGCGTTTTCCACAAACTTGTCAGACAGCTGAGAAAGCGGAATAAAACCGGTAACTTCTTTGTAGGCTGCGATCACGCCGCCGTTTACCTGTCTGATAACCTTTACAGAAATAACAGATTTATTTTCAAGAGCTTCGTTAATCTCGTTCCAGTGCTCATTTATTTCAAGCTTTTTCTTGGAGAGTAAGATTCCTCCATCGCCGTCGTCTGTTTTGACAACCTTTGCCTGGATATCGTCGCCTTCTTTGAATAAATCAGTCAGCTTCTGTCCTTCCTCTAATGTTACTTCTTCCACAGGAAGAATTCCGTCCTTTTTGCATCCCATGTTTACGATGACTTCTTTTTCAGTTACCTGATGTACTTTGCCGTCAACGATTTCGCCAGTGCGTGGTAGTCTTAAAGACGCGTCGATTTCGTCCATGAAATCTTCCATTGAAATTTTTTCGTTAGTGATCATTTCACTCATGTTAGCAATAACCTCCTTAATTACGCATTCAGGTGTCGAAGCACCTGCCGCAATACCTATTTTATTACATTTTCTCAATTGTTTCAATGGTAAATCTCGAATATTTTCAATAAAATACGAATTTTTACAGAGTTTTTTTGAAATTTCGTAAAGCTTGCGAGTATTTGAGCTGTTTCGACCTCCGATTATAACCATAGCATCCGACTTTGCGGCAAGTTCTGCACATGCTTCCTGCCGGTCTCTTGTAGCGCTGCATATGGTGTTATTGATTTCCGCATCGATATTTTTCTCCTCAAATACCTCTACAATTTCGTCCAGCAATTCTTTTTTGATTGTCGTCTGGCAAACCAGAAAAATATGCTCCGCTTCGATTTCCGCAGCTTCCTCTCTGCTGTTGACAATCGTGGCTTTGTTTTCGCACCAGCCGTTAATCCCCGCCACTTCCGGATGACTGCGGTCTCCGACAATGACAACGGACTTTCCCTGTCTGTCCGCTTCAGACACAAGCTGATGAATTCGGTTTACAAAGGGACAGGTAGCATCGACAACCTTAAGTCCCCGCTGCTGCGCTTCCTCAAAAAAACTTTTTCCTTCTCCGTGAGATCTGACAATTACAGTATCGCCTTCCTGCGCCTCCCCGGGAGTTTCGATAATTCCGATACCGCGGGTAGCCAGACTGTCTGTGACCGACTGGTTATGAATCAGCTGGCCGCAGGTATAAATACGGGTGTTCCCTCCGTCATGCAGCTTGTACTTTTTTATCTGTTCTTCCGTTTTTTCAATAGCCTGCTTTACACCGAAACAGAAGCCGGAGTGTTCAGCCCTTATAATTTCTGCCATATTTTTGTTCCAACCCTTCCAAAAATTTCTTAAATGATGCCTCCGATCCGTTTGCCGTAGGCTGATAATACTTCACACCTTCTCTGTAAAGGTTGTCCGGCAGATACTGCTGCGCCACATAACCGCCGAAATCATGGGGATAAAGATAGTCTCTGCCGATTCCCCGCTCTCCTGCGCCCTTATAATGACTGTCCATAAGATGAAGGGGAACATCATCGATTTTTCTGCTTCTGATATCGGAAAGGGCTTTTTCGTAAGCCATATATGCCGCATTGGATTTAGGCGCCGACGCCAGTAAAATCACCGCCTGTGCCAGATTGATTGCCGCCTCCGGATATCCTACCATCAGGGCTGCCTGAACACATGCGGTCACAACAGAAACGGCAGACGGATACGCCATACCGATATCCTCGCTTGCAATCACCATCAGACGTCTGCCCAGCATTTGTATATCCGCGCCTCCGTCCACCAGTCTTGCGAAATAGTGGATTGCCGCATCGGGATCACTTCCCCTGATGGATTTCTGCAAAGCCGAAAGCAGATTGTACCGGTCATCTCCCTTATCATAAAAACCGATTTTCCGCTGCATTGCCTCTGCCACGACCTCTTTGGTAACAGCGCTGCCTTCTCCCGAAAGATTCAGATTATCCACAATAAACCCCAGAGTATCAAGAGCTACCCTGCCGTCGCCGCCCGACAAATCCGCAAGAATCGAAAGCGCCTCTTTATCATAGGAAATTTCCAGATTTCCAAGTCCTTTTTCCTTATCGCAAAGCGCTCTGAGCAGAAGGGATTTTATGTCCTCCTGAGAAAGCCTTTTAAATTCATAGATATTTCTGACTCTGGAAAGTATCGCATTATTGACAGCAAAGTACGGATTTTCCGTAGTGCTGCCGATAAATTTAAGGACTCCGTCCTCCAGAGCCTTCAGAAGTGAATCCTGCTGAAGCTTGTTCCATCTGTGAAACTCATCGATATATACATAAGTTGTCCGTCTTTCAAGACCGTAAAACCGCAGTCTTGCACTGTCAATCAGTTCCTTCAGCTCCTTGGTGCCGGTGGTCGATGCATTGATTTCCGTAAATTCGCTGTCCATTTCCCCGGCAATAATCCTTGCCAATGTAGTTTTTCCCGTTCCTGAAGGTCCGTAAAAAATAGCTGAGTCAAAAGTTTTGTTTTTTATAGAATTATAAAGAAGAGAGCCCGGATACATAAAATGGGTCTGCCCTGTAAATTCTTCAAGACAATCCGGTCTCATGCGTGTAGCTAAAGGTATCATAAATGAAAGACTTCTCCCTTTCCGATTTCGTATCTTATTTAATCTGTCTTGAAAACCCATAGCGCAGTCAAATCGGCAGCACAGACCGTAATACCCGAATCATCGGCGAAATTCGACAAAATTCCTACAGTCTGGTAATAAAAATGTCGCCTGCAAAATCCGATTCTGTATTTTTCAGAGTCTCCAAAGCCTCATCCTTGGTATCGACCAAAGGACTCATAACCTTATATTGATCGTCGACTTTTTTAATCTCCGCGTCAATACCTTCGCTCTTAAGATTTTCACAAAGTTCCTCTGCCCGCTGCCTTGTGCTGAACAGTCCGAACTGCAGAGCATAACCGCCTCTGCTTTTTCGATTGCCGTCCTTTTTATCACCGCTGCTATCTTCCCCTTTATCTGTATCGGTTTCTTCTCCGTCTCCAAATACCGATACCAGCTTCGACGGAAAATCCAGCTTCAGAACTTCCGTATCATAGCCCAGAAGGGGCGCTATAACAAATCTGGCAGTCAGATAGCCGCAGATTACAGCTACAATCATTATACCAGTTATTCCAAGAAATTTCACCCCGGAATTTCCTCTCCGGGTTCTGTACTTTCTGATTCGTCTCCTATTCACTTAATATCCTCCCCGCATATAAATTTGTATCAATATATGCGGGAAAATCTCAAAGTAGACATCTTCTTTTTCCACAGAACCTCTGAATATCCGATGGAAAAACATCACAGAAAATGCAAAGAAGCGGCTGATTTCCGTAAAATCTTCGGACAGCCGCTTAAAATTTTCAGTTTTTTATTTCACTCCGCACAGGTAAACTTCTCTGCGCAGATTTTCAAAGCGATGCATCAGCGCCTTATAACCGTATCGGCTGCCTCGCAGCAGGGAAACAGCCTTTTCGATATAGCCGGCGCCCTCCTCTGTCCCCCTCTCCGATAACTTTTCCAGAAGGGCGGCAATTTTTTCCTCTGCAGCCTCATTATTTTCTGCCGGTATAAAAATCATTTTTGTCTGTGAAATACCGCAGTCTGTAAAAATACAGAACTCTTCTATACGGAACTGTTCTGCGAAAATACAATGCTTTTCACTCTGATAAATACCGTGCAGCAAATCTGAACCGATGGAAAGAATCTCCTCTGTGGAAAACTCAGATATGGTATCCAAAGAACGAAATCCTTCCGTCACATAGCTGATATCAAGTTTTTCTTCTTTTTCCACAGAACCGGCTTTCAGAAACAGACTGCATACCCCCATTACCAGAAGCTCCACCACATAATCGGGTAGTTCTGTTTTTTCATAATTGACAACCTTATGACCGCGCATTTTATCCACCTCCGCATTTAAGACACGGACTGTACCCTTTGCTGACAGCTTCACTGCGTTTTACTTCCACATAATAGCGGTCCACAGTTCTGCAGTCCGCCAGATGATAAACACTGCCGCTCTGCCTGAAACAGAAAACAGGCGCGCCGATTCGGGCTGATGCGGCATCGCATAATTTACACGGCGCATACCTTTTCTGCGTCTCCTGAGACAGATAAACCATCTCACAGGCAGCTTTTACATAAGTACAGTTTTTCCCATGGTATCTCTTTCCCCACTCCGGAAAAATATATACAATTTTATCGTCTTCAGGCAACCGGCTTTCCGAAGACGGCGGCCTTCTGTGCAGTTTTCCCGTAAAAGCTCTGGCTGTAATCCGTCCGGAAAATCTGACCGTATCGAAAACTGCCGCCGGACTGTTTTGCGAAAATTCTCCGAAGAAATCCAGTCTGAACAGGTCTTCAATACCGTTTTCCCGATACAGATACCTGTAAAGCTGCGTATCGTATCTGTTCATCTTCGGGTTTTCCGAAAGGACTCGCTCCTCCGTCTTCGCAGGAAGCGCCGCGGGATTTTTTCTGAAAGCGGATTTAACAGACTCCAACCTCATTTCGTCGGAAATTGCAAAAACTATTTTTTCACAAGAAGCAGCAATGGGAACAATCGACATCAGCGCGATAACCGCCGCAATAAATACCGGCATAGTAATCACTGCCTCCAGAATATAATTTCCCTTTTTATTATTCTTTCTTTTCGTAAAGCTTAACAGTTTCATACTCTGCTCCATTGATATCAAAACGAAACCGGACACCGCCGTAATAATCCCGCAGAAGAAAACTCTTATAATAAAACTTCCTCATATTGATCTGAATCAAATCCATAATGCGAAGAATCCGCACATTTCTGTCCATAACAGAAACCATCAGTCTGAGGTAGTCCCGATAATCCTCTCCCGTTTCCGTTCCTGTATAAATACAGCCCTCCTCCTGACTTTTCAGAGCAGACTCAAGGTCTGTCGCCCAGGATGCTTCAGTCTTCATAAAAGGAACCTTATATCCCCGCAGAAGAAGATTATAGTCATTGATACTTTCAGCATAAGCCCAAAGAGCCAAAAGAGCCTGCTTTGTTGCCGCCGCTGCCGGTCCCGGCGACAAAAGCAGGGCAAGAGCTTCTGCCTCCCCACTCTTTACCGGATCTTTATTCAGATACAGCAGATTCGGTCCTTCCCGCAGAGCGATAATATATGCCCGTATTCTTGACATATTTGCCGCATCGCTTTTCTGTCCGCAAATAACATATTCTATTTCGTTTTCGAAAAAAGTTTCTCCAAGACCCTTTTCATCTGACGCATCCTTCAAATAGGCAAACATATACTGACTGATAAACCACCCGTTTCCGGCTCTTTTCACAGCATCACCTGCAGAGCTGCTGCCTGTCAGGGCAGATATCGCAGAAGAAACGGAAAAACCTTTGCTGCTGCCTTCGGAGGGAAGATTTTCAAAGAGCTCGCTTCGGCTGACTTCTCCCGTATAACCTGTAACCGATTTAATTTCCGCATCAGGCTCTCTGAACTTCTCGGTAAACGCCAGCTTTCCCGCAGATGCCAGCTGTGTTTCCATAACCTCCGTATTAGTCAGCGCATAATCGTAAAGGCTGCACCCTGTAACCCTGTAGTCAATATATTTCTTTGAGCGGAAAGACTCTCCCGCATAAAACTCTATTTTTTCTTTTACATCAGACGGCGAGCCATAGTATCCGAAAATATTATAGCGTTTCTGCAGATTCAAATCATACTCCGCTAAAACAGAATCCGCCCAGAGACTGCAAAGCGCCTTTCCTGCGCTTACTGCCGCTGTTTTCTTCGAAAAATCGGCAAAAGTCAGAATCATAAATACCAGACTTACGAAGAAAATGCAGATAAAAACGATTACTGAACCTTTCCTGTTTTTTAAGCTATTCAAGTCCGATCAGCTCCCCCGCCCGAATCATATCAGCAGGTCCGATCGCATATGCCGACGCCGCAATCTCCTTCTGCATAATCATACTGATTACCCCTCCTACTTCCGATGATACGGTTTCCCGCTTTTCGACAACCTTGAAAACAGCTTTTCTGTTCTCAGTATCCGAAATCAGCTCCCCGTGAAGCTCAACCTGACAGTTGAGACATGCATAGTAATACAGAATCAGCAGAATCAGGCTGAGTATCGTCAAAATCAGAATCGGCAGAACAATAGAAGCTTCTACCATTTCTTCTCCCTTCTTATTGCTGCGGCATTTGTGCAGCCAAACGGAAAAGACGCCGTTCCTCCTTTGACACTTCTGAATTTTTCTATGTCCCGATGTCCTCTTTATCTGCAAATTACGGCTGCCTGCTTGTCCCATTTTCTTCAGATGATATTTCATCAGCCGTTCAGACCTTCGAAAGTCTTGTTTACAAATTCCGTTATCTCTGTCTTGAAGATAAGACCCAGAGCAACTGCAAGGGCGATAAGAATCGCAACCTGTACCAGTTCCATTCCCTTTTTGTTTTTTATTGTTTTTAACATCTTTTTCACCTCCGGATTTAACAAGCACAAATCACATTTGCAGCACAGCGGGCGCTGCCGTAATCACAATCAAAACCATAAGCAGCATGGCAAGGGGAAATGCCAGCTTCGTTTCTGCGGCTCTGCCCCGTTCTTCCGCAAGCTTCTTTCTCTGATTCCACAAAAGGTCGCTTTCGCTTTCCAGTTTTTCAGTCAGATCAATTCCTTTATACTGATTGTCCGCAATAATACCGGTCATCCTTGAAAACTCCCGGACGCCCAGCTTTTTGCCGTACTGTTCCATCAAGGCAATCAGGCTGATTCCCGTTTCTGCCGAATACTTTTTTATATCTAAAATCACAGTGCCCAGATATCCCGGAGAAACCCTTTTTTCATAGCCTTCTGCAATTCTGAAAAAAGCGTCGTTAAAAATCAGACCACTGTTCAAAAGCAGCAGAAGCTGAGAATGAAATCCGGGCAAGTCTCTTCTGATACCGTCGTTTTTTTGCTTCACCTTCTCTTTTTCTTTTGCTTTGCTGTTCTGATAAAGAGCTGCCACAGAAAGAGGAACCAGCATTATCATTGCGGGAACAGAAGAAGATCTGTTTTCGCGCCAGAGCAAACGGGTTCCGTCATCAAGGCGGCCGGGCAGAGCGATAAGTTCACCTGTTTCACTTTCCAGACTTCTGCTCAGCTTTAAGACCTGTGAACGAAGCCGCTCCTCGCTGTTCTGCCCTTTCTTTTCCTTTACTTCCCCGCCTGCCTCTTTTCCTCCGAAAGACAAAATCACATCGACCTTTGTCTTCACACCGTCTTTGAAGGCTTCAATGCGAAGCGGGATTGTATCCCCTTCCTCACTGTCTTCTATCCGTACAGCCCTGAGATGCCCGTTGCCGTCTTTTATGTAACTGCCGCTCTGCCTGTAAATATTTATAAGCTGAAACATTGAAAGAAGCAGCGCTGCTGCACAGATCAGTCCTACTGTCGTGCGGTTTTCCAAACAGAATTTTTTCAGAGGTTCTGTCTTTTTCCCAAATTCATACTTCAATAGATGTAATCCTTTCTATAAGCACATAAGCGCCGGCCACTGTCAAAAGCGCCGCACTCATCAGTATCCTCCCCGCAAAAGTGCAGTACATAACAGAAAGGTAATCAGGGGAAACCGCCTGAAGAAAAATCACGATTCCCACAGGCATGGCAGTAATAATCCTGCCTTCCAGCTTCTTCTGAGAAATCATAGTTTTAATCTCTGTTTCCACAGAAATCTTTTCTCCGATTACAGATGCGGCTTTATTCACCGCACGAATCATATTTCCTCCCGTCTCTCTGCAAGCTCTGAAAACCTGCGTAAAGTCTGCCGCATCTTCAAGTCCGCTCTTTGCCGCAAATGCTTCCCATACACCGATATCCGTTTCTCCCGTCTGCCGCATACGCCTTAGCATAAGGGTAAGCTCTTCTGCAAGCAAGCACTTTTCTCCGTATACTTCTTTCAGGTTCAAAATGCCCTCTTCCATAGCTTCCTCCATATGTCTGCCTGTTGCAAAGGAGGAGGACAAGCTGAAGAGGAAATCCCTGAACTGAATCAGGAGCCGGGATTTCCTCTTTTCTGCTCTGTATCTACAGTAAGCGCCCGCCGCCCGTCTGTATACGCAAGGTGTCAGTAATGCGAAGAGAAAAGTACCGTAGAAAATATAGCCCGCCATCGCCATTGCCAGAAAGAATCCGATTGTCATCAAAATTTTTTCCTTTCGTGCAGGCTCATAAACATTGTAGTCAGCAATCATACGGGAAGCTCCCTTCTTTTTCCAATCCTACTTTCTCAGCTTCATTTTACTTTCGTTTTTCAGAGAATTTCCAGTCGGCGTCAGCTGTCTGTCATGATTCAAAAGGAAAAGCGGATTCAGGATATATCTTCCCCCTTCAAAATCAATCAGTTCCTGTATTTCCAATACCTTTCTGCTGCCGTCCGCAAGTCTGCCAAGATGCACCATCACATCAATACCTTCTACAATCTGCGCTCTGATAGCGTCAAGGGGAATCTGTACGCCCATCAGGTACATAGCCTCAAGCCGCCGCAGCATCCCAGAAACCGAATTGCCGTGTCCGGTACTCATCGATCCGTCATGGCCGGTATTCATCGCCTGCAGCATCTGCGCCACTTCTTTCCCCCTGACTTCTCCTACGATAATCCGGTCGGGGCGCATACGCAGGCTGGTTCTGATCAGCATATCCATAGAGACCTGTCCCTGTCCCAAAGTATTCGCATTGTGACATTCCATCTGCACCAGATTTTCAATATGAGAAAGCTGCAGCTCCGCCGAATCTTCTATCACAATCACCCGTTCCTTTGCCGGAACAAAATCAGACAAAGCATTGAGAAAAGTTGTTTTTCCCGAAGATGTCCCTCCGCTGACGAAAATATTGCATCCGCACTCTACCAGCATTTTCAGAAACGCCGCACACTGCTTTGTCAAAGTGCCTCTTTCAATCATCTCGTCTACAGTGATTCTGTCTTTAGAGAATTTCCGTATAGTTAACGCCGGTCCGTTTACAGCCACATTCCTGTATACTGCATTAACTCTGGAGCCGTCGGAAAGGCGCGCATCCAAAATCGGATTCATTTCGTTGATTTCTCTGTGAACACCGGCCGCAATGTTTCTGATGATTTCCTCCAATTCTTCCGTCGTATCAAAGACATCATCGATTCTTCTGATTCCGCGGCTGTCCTCCAGGAAAAAACAATCTTTCCCGTTTACCATAATCTCATTTATGGTATCATCTTCGAGATACGGCTCCAGCATACCCAATTTACTTCTCGTTAAAGCATAAATCTTTTTTATAATCCGGCTGTATTCGGAAAATTCCAGTTCTTCCCCCGAAGAAAACACTGCATCTTCAATAATTTCCAAAGCTTCCTGTTTCTGAAGATTTTCTGTGCCGGAAAAAAGTCTTTGCCTCACCTTTTCAATCTGTTCCTGCAGAAAAGCTCTGTTTTCCTCCGCCATGGTCTGTCCCCTCCATAATTG
>SAMEA3387475__coassemble_2728_pt1 | contig 10235 bp, 6 predicted proteins | sample SAMEA3387475__metabat2_low_PE_040 | metagenome-assembled genome bin SAMEA3387475 (sample SAMEA3387475) | Felis catus | biome: Faeces | place: United Kingdom | collected 2012 | reverse complement strand
GATGAGGACAACCCTGACAGAATACGACGAACCGGATACCCGGTCCGTCAACAATAGATTCCTTTACCACACCCGCAATGCGAATGCTCTTTTTCTTTTCATTTTCGCATTTCAGCTTTTCGCCGGTCAGCTTCCCTTCCGACAGTTCTTCATTCATCAGATTCTCGTTCATCAGATTCTCTCAAAACCCTCTCCGATTCCGTGTTTTACACGATCCTTCTCCTCAGAAGTCTTGGCGTCGTTCCAGTGATCCATAGTGCCTACCAGATAGCCTGTGATTCTTCTGATTCTCTCAAAGTTCGGGTTGCCGTCGCCCTCTTTTCTGCCGCAGGCAGGGCATTCATTATCGATAATACCGGTATAACCGCACACCGGATCTCTGTCGACCGGATGGTTGATGGAGCCGTAACCGATACCGTTTTCCTTCATACATCTTACGACCTTTTCAAAAGCGTCCACATTCTTTAGAGGATCTCCGTCCAGCTCAATATATGAAATGTGTCCGCCGTTGGTCAGTTCGTGGAACGGCGCTTCCTTTTTAATCTTGTCAAAAGCTCCGATATTGTAGTATACGGGAACATGGAAACTGTTGGTATAATAATCCCTGTCTGTAACACCCGGAATCACGCCGAATTTTTCTCTGTCGATTTTTACGAATCTGCCGGACAGCCCTTCCGCAGGTGTTGCAATCAAAGACCAGTTAAGACCTGTCTTTCTGGCTTCCTCGTCCATGCGCTTTCTCATATAAGCGACAATTTCAAGACCCAGTTTTTCAGCTTCTTCCGATTCTCCGTGATGCTTTCCGATTAAAGCTTTCAGCGCTTCTGCAAGACCGATGAATCCAATCGTAAGAGTGCCGTGCTTCAGCACTTCCTCAATGGTATCCTCAGGCCCCAGCTCCTTAGAATCAATCCATACGCCCTGTCCCATCAAGAACGGGAAGTTCTTGACTTTTTTCTGGCACTGGATTCTGTAACGCTCGTTAAGCTGACCGATGGCAATGTCAATCATATGGTCAAGACCGTCAAAGAAGATGTCAATATCCCCCTTGGCTTTAATGGCAAGCCGCGGCAGATTGATGGAAGTGAAAGAAAGATTTCCTCTGCCGTATACGATTTCTCTTGACGGATCGTGAACATTTCCGATTACGCGGGTTCTGCAGCCCATATACGCGCATTCCGTTTCCGGTTTTCCCTCCTGATAGTACTGCTTGTTAAACGGCGCATCCAGGAACGAAAAGTTCGGGAACAGTCTCTTTGCCGATACCCTGCAGGCCAGTTTGAACAAATCGTAATTCGGATCTTCGGGATTGTAGCTGACGCCCTCTTTTACCTTGAAAATCTGAATCGGGAAAATCGGAGTTTCGCCGTTGCCCAGACCCGCTTCTGTGGCTCTCATAATACACTCCATTACCAGACGGCCTTCCGGAGAAATATCCGTTCCGTAGTTCAGCGAGCTGAACGGCACCTGCGCGCCGGCTCTTGAATGCATGGTGTTCAGATTGTGAATCAGGGCCTCCATAGCCTGATAAGTCTTGCGTCTGATTTCACGGTCGGTGAAATTTCTCGCCATATCCTGCATCTTTGCAATATCTTCGACAGAAGCATATTCTTCCAGAGCTTCCGCCTCCAGCTGCAGATAATTGTTGTTCCAGCCCATCTGCGGAACAACGCCGTATTTTTCTTCAATGTCCTTGCAGATTTCTCTGGCAACCAGACCGCCTTCATCAATACCACACAGCCCTTCCAGGAGTTTTCCCATATTTCTGTAATACAGCTTAATAAAGGACTTGCGAACTCCCGGCGCCATACCGTAATCAAAGTTCGGAACAGACTGTCCTCCGTGCTGGTCGTTCTGGTTGGACTGGATTGCAATGCAGGCAAGCGCCGCATAGCTTTCAATGCTGTTAGGCTCGCGCAGATGGCCGTGTCCTGTTGAAAAACCGTCCTTGAGAAGTTCCACAAGGTCAATCTGACAGCATGTCATCGTCAAAGTATAAAAATCCATATCGTGAATATGAATATCGCCGTTATCGTGTGCTTTTGCATACTTGGGATCAATAACATACATCTTATAAAATTCCTTGGCGCCCTCGGAACCGTATTTCAGCATAGTACCCATGGCGGTATTGCCGTCGATATTGGCATTTTCACGCTTTACATCGTTATCCTTAGCTTCCTTGAAAGTCAAATCCTCATAAACACGCATCAGCTTGGTGTTCATATCACGAACACGGGTACGCTCCGCTCTGTAAAGAATATATTCTTTTGCGGTGCGGGCGTGACCTGCCTCAATCAGAATCTTTTCCACGGCGTCCTGAATCTGTTCTACAGTCGGAGTGGAATTATGACAGATTTCCAAAAGATAAAGTTCTACCTGTTTCGCAAGATATGCAGCCATATCTCTGTCACTGCCGCCTAAAACCTTCGCAGCCTTGAAGATTGCCTCGGCAATTTTATTTACATCAAAATCAACGGTTCTGCCGTCTCTTTTGACAATTTTCATAATACTTTCCATTGATTACGTCCCTCCAAATCCACAATATATAGTATTCATTATAAAATCTTCGTACAAATTATACTATAATTACTTACCACCGGTCAACAGAAATCAAACAATCATCCGAAAAAAAACTCACAAAAATATCCTGCACCCGATCCTTTGCCGCACCTGTGCAGGATTTGAAACATCTATACTGTTTTGCCGATTCTCTTTTATCGATTCTCCGCTTACACCCGATTCACAAAGCCACCTTTCTGATATGAAGCAGGTATCCTGCGAAAGTTTCGCCAAAGGCGTCTTCCCTTAGAAAAAAACTATTTATGGCACTTATCGTAATACTCCGCTCTCAGCATGGATTTCAGCTGCAAGTTCACATACTTGCCGTTTTTCTTTCCGGCATGACGAAGCAGCCCTTCATTTTTAAAACCGATTTTTTCATAGAGAGCAGCTGCAATCTTGTTTCCCTCGAAGTGATCAATAGTAACCCTTTCCATATGCAGATTGATAAAAGCATACTCTAAAACCAGACGCAGCGCTTCTTCTCCGTATCCCTTACCTCTGTTTTCGGTATCTGCAATGTAAACCCTTGTGATATCCATAGAATCCTCGTGTCTGTTGATTCTGGAAATATAAATCTTACCGATGGGCTTATCTTCCGGTTTCAGTGTAATGGTAAACTGCAGCTTGGAAGGATCCAGATTATATCTTACGAATTCAGTCACTATCTCCTCATAGGTTCTTCCCTCGTCGATTGTAAAAAATTCCGTTACATTCGGCTGATTCTCCCATTCCGCAAAAAGCGCACAATCATCAAAGACCGTCGGTCTGATAATCAGGTTCTTAGATTCCATATCCTTATCTCCCGTTCATTTCTTAAGATTATGTGAAGTTTTGTAAAAAAACTACTAATTCCCCCACATTTATGGTATCATTATATATTATTTTTTATGTAAAATAAATGGATATTTCAAAAAAAGATAAAATTTACATGATATTTACAAAAGGAGATTGGCAATGAAGAAATTCCTGACTTTATTACTTGCATTTTCCCTCATCGGTTCATCTCTGATACTTACAGGATGTTCTGAAGAGGAAGAAGACCTTTCCTCAAAAATAGACGAGAAGGTTACAGCCTATCAGACTGATTTGCAGGATTCCGCAGAAACACTGACTTCCACGGAAGCTATCCGCGATTATCTCTGTAGCTGGGCAAAAGCAAAAGGCATCGACTATACGACGGATGGTTACAATAATGTAATCATGAGCGTCAAAGCCGGCAAAGCATATAAGAAAGCTGATCCTACAGTTATCATCTGCTCTTATGATCCCGTCCGCTTCAAAACTTCCATAGACCCTGTCGCCTGCGCCCTGTATCTTGTAAAAAACAATGAAAACACAGGTAAACTGACTGTTATCTTCACCGCGGAAGAAGGACATGATTTCTCCGGCATCAAAAAAATCAACAGCAAATATTTTACGGATCAGACCAATGTATTCTGCCTGGGAAGCGGTTCCGGCAATATGTGGTCTGCCGCCACCGGTGCAAAATCAGTCTACCGTTTCACCTCACCTACCGCTTATACCGCCCCTTCAAAAGATGCAGCCTACAGAATCAGAATCAAAGGCCTTCCCGGCGGTGTTCCCGATGCAAAGATATCGTCCTATCCAAATCCTGTAAAAGAAATCGGAGATCTTTTGGCATATTTCAAAACCAATGCGCTGATTTACGAGCTGGCGAATGTCAAAGGCGGCAGCAATGCCGCAACTTATCCCAAGTCGGCACAAGCAACAGTCGTTATCGACGAAGACGATTTTGACAAGTTTGAAGCCAGAATGCAGACAGCAATAGAAAACTTTAACGAAGATTATCTGGAAAACTATCCTGAGGTAACCTATACCTATGAAGAGGTTCCTCTTCCCGACCGCGTTATGACCGAAGAAAGTCTCAATCAGACAGTCAGCCTGCTGTATACTCTTATTGACGGCGTATATTTCAGAGATGAAGAGGAAAACCTGATTTCTCTCAGCAGCATCGGTTCAGTCAAAACTGCAGACACAGGTCTTGTAATTCTCGCGTCGGCAGACAGTTTAACGGAACTGAGCCTTACGGAAATCGACAAGCAGTATCAGATTATCTGCGGTCTTGCGGATACCTCTTATAAAAAAACAGCTTCTCAAAAAGGCTGGACTTCCGATCCCGACTCGGAGTTTATAAAAGAAGTTTCCGACGCCTTTAATCAGTACAGCGGAAAAGATATGGAGCTAAAAGACTGCGTACCCGCTGCAAACACCACTTATATTTACGAAAAGAATCCGAAGTGCAATATCATCAATGTATCCGTAAACGAGGACAGGCTGGAACGCTATACCGGCACAATTCTTACATTTATGATGAATCAGGAGCATGAAGAAATCGAATCATAAAACCGTATATAAAAATCGCAGACAAAATACAGCGAAACGCCCCCGTCGCACCTCTTTTCAGAGGTATGCCGAGGGCGTTTTCAATATATACCGAAAGTATTTTCGGCAGCTCTCCAAAACTTAAAGCTACCGTCTGCAGATATTTCCGGCAGGATATAAAAACTGCTTAAAAGAAAGAAACCTCATTACCTTCTCGGAATGGAGAAAGAGCTTAAATCCGCCTTTTCCAGCTCCAAAAGCCGAAGCTTTCTTTCAATACCGCCGGCATAGCCGGTCAAACTGCCCTTTGCACCCACAACGCGATGACAGGGGATCATCAGAGTAAAAGGATTATGGCCTACAGCGCCGCCCACAGCCTGCGCAGACATTGTGCAAAGACCTCTTTCTTTTGCGATTCTGTCTGCAATTTCACCGTATGTCATGGTTTTTCCGTAAGGAATCCCAAGGAGAATCTCCCATACGGCTTTCCTAAAAGGCGTGGTTTCTATCGAAAGCGCCGGCAGAAAGCCCGGATTTTCCCCGCTGAAATAAGTATCCAGCCAGTCGATCGCCTGTTCGAAAACAGAAATCATTTGTTCTTCGTATTCTCCTGCGGAAAGACTGCTTCCGAAATACTTTTGTCCGTCAAACCAAAGACCTGTAAGCGCTGTTTCGCTTCCTGCCATGGTAATGCTGCCTAACGGTGAATCATAATGATAAGTATAAATCATCGACAGTACCTCCTTTATAGCCGATTTCACTTTTTCATGCTCCTTCTGTTTTTCTCTGCGCCTGCTTAAACTCCCGAAGCAGTCTCCGGCGGGCAGAAGAAACCGAAGTCATCAAAACGACAGCAAGCTGATCGTGCCCGGAAGTAAATCCCACGCACAATCAGCTTGGAAAAGACTATTTCAGTTTTGTCTTTTTCTTTGCCGCGATATCGGCTGTCGCAGTAAAGAGTACATCGGTGGAGGAATTCAAGGCTGTTTCACAGGAATCCTGAATTACGCCTACGATAAATCCGACGCCGGCAACCAGCATAGCAGTATCATTAGGAATTCCGAACAGGGAGCATGCCAGCGGAATCAAAAGCAGGGACCCTCCCGCAACACCGGAAGCGCCGCAGGCGCTGATTGCAGACAGCACGCAGAGAAGAACGGCGGAACCGAAATCCACATCTACTCCCAGAGTATTTGCAGCAGCCAAAGTCAGAATGGAAATGGTAATTGCCGCGCCGCCCATATTGATAGTGGCGCCCAGCGGAATCGAAATGGAATAAGTATCCTTATCCAGTCCCAGTTCTTCACAAAGCTTCATATTGACAGGGATATTGGCAGCGGAACTTCTTGTAAAGAAAGCGGTAATGCCGCTGTCCTTCAGACACTTCAAAACCAGCGGATAAGGGTTTTCTCTGATTGTCAGGAATACGATAATCGGGTTTACAACCAGCGCTGTGAAAAGCATCGTTCCCACCAGCAGCAGAATCAGCTGTCCGTATCCCAAGAGAGTCTTGATACCGCTTGTGGCAATGGCATTAAATACAAGACCCATTACACCCAGAGGTGCGCATCTGATTACCCATCTTACAACCTGAGAAACAGCTTCCGCAATATCGGAAAGGAAATTCTTCGTGCCTTCTCCCGAATGGCGCAGAGCAATTCCCAGCATAATAGACCAGGTCAGAATACCGATATAGTTTGCGTTCAGCAGCGCATCTACAGGATTTGCTACTACGCTGAAAATCAGATTTTTCAGCACTTCTAAAATACCGCCCGGAGGCGCAATATCACCGCCGTCTGTTGCCAGTACCAGCTCCAGCTTAAACACAAAACTTGCAATAACCGCAACGGTGCCCGCCAGAAATGTGGCCAGAAGATAAAGTCCGATAATATGCTTCATATTGGTTTTCTGTCCGGATTTATGACCTGAAATTGCAGACATAACCAGAAAGAATACCAGTACAGGCGCAACACCTTTGAGAGCGCCTACAAATAAATCTCCGAAAATCGTAATTCCGGAAACCTTGTCAGGAACAGTCAGCGCTAAAACAATACCGATTGCAAGACCGATAATAATCTGTTTAACAAGGCTGATACTGTTCCATACCTTTAACAGTTCTTTCATATATTTCCTCCTGAAAACTATTCTTAAATTGTTCTTAAACAGTTCCAAAATTATTCAAACAGTTCTTAAACAGTTTTGTAATTATTTACAGTATATACTTTTGTATCCTAAAATGCAAGGATTCTCCCATACCTTTTGCGTCTGTCTTCTACAGCTTCTTTTGCAATTATCATAGCTTCACATATGATGTAAGTTGCCCGCCTCGATTTATATACGGCGCATACAGCCTGCGGTCAGTCTCCGCTTCCCCGGGATTTCTTCTCCGCAAGACCGTCGTTTCTGTCTTTTACAATGGGAATCATAACCGCAGTTAAAATCATAACGCAGCTTACCGTCTTCATAAAAGGCAGTGTTTCTCCGAGGAAAATCACCCCTGCCGCAACACCCGATACCGGTTCCAGCATACTGAAAATCGCAGCATTTCCCGCGCCGATAAAGCGGATACCCACAATGAGCAGAACATAAGCAAAAGCCGAATTAAGCACTGCCAAGAGAAAAGTATAAAACATCGTCAGCGGCGGCAGCCCATAATTGATGGTACCGGAAGGCAAATCGAACAGACCGACAACAACGGCATTAACAATGCACATATAGAACATGGATTTCATCGAATCCATCTTTCCGACGGCAGTATGCTCGATTCCCAGAAGATATCCCGCATAAGTCACTGCAGAACCCACAGCAAGTACGATTCCCTTTACCGCAAAATCCCCGCCTTCTCCTGTTGCAAGAGCAATACCCGCTGTGGCAAGAATCAGCGCAAAAATTCTGGCTTTGTCCGGTTTTTTCTTAAAAAGCACCCAGCCGAACAATACCGTAAATACGGGATAAAGAAAATGAAGTGTAGTGGAAAGTCCCACGCCGATATATTCGTAAGCGTCGTACAGAATATAGGTAGTGGTTGCACTGAACACCGCGCTGACAGCTGCCAGCACCAAAAAATCCTTTAGGCCGATTCTCAAATCCACCTTTCGCAGCAGCAGAATCACAAGAAGCACAGGAACAGCCAAAGCGTTTCTGTAAAAGGTCAGCGTCATGGCATTGCTTCCCATATCAAAGGTAATGCTTGCAAGCACCGGCGTAAAACCGAATACCAGTGCCGAAACGACTGAACAGAAAGTTCCTTTTCTTAAAGCTCCGTTCATAATGTCTCCTTTGCAGCATCAGCAGATTCTTTTGCGTCCTTTACATAAAAATCCGCCCCTATTTCTTTCGCATATTCGGGTGTCAGCACTGCGCCGCCTGCCATAATGCGGCAATCCGGCGAATTTTTCTTTACAAGTTCAATCGTTTCTTTCATCGCAGGCAGAGTCGTTGTCATCAGAGCCGAAAGCCCCAGCAGTTTTACATTTCTTTCTTTTACGGTATCCGAAATCACCTGCGGCGCCACATCTTTTCCCAAATCGATAATCTCATAACCGTAATTCTCCAAAATCACCTTTACGATATTCTTTCCGATATCATGAATATCACCCTGCACTGTGGCAATCACAATGGTTCCGCGGCTTTCTCCCGCAGAGCCTGTCTCCTCTATTTTCTGTTTAATGACTTCAAATGCTCCCTGTGCCGTAGAAGCGCAGAGCATCAGCTGTGGAAGGAAGGTCACGCCTTCTTCAAAATCTCTGCCTGCCCTGTCCAGAATCGGAATCAGGATTTCATTGATAACATTTTCAGGAGGCAGGGTTTTCAGCTGTTTTTCAATCAGCTCTCTGCACTTTCCCGAAAGTCCGTTGGTTACAGCAAATTCAATTTCGCTGATTTCTTCGCAAAGTCCGCCGCATTCCGCATTTTCCGTGCTTTCTTTGTCTTTTGCGCCTCTTCCTTTCGTAACTGCGGACACTTTCTCTTTTGCAGCTTTCACATCTTTAGAAGCGGCAGTTAAAAGCTCTCCGCTGTAATTTGCTATATAGGAAGCCGCCCCTTTATCTATGTTCATAATCAGCTTATAAACCGCTATCGCCCGCATCATATCCGGCGCCCCCGGATTCAGAATCGGCAGATCCAGTCCGCAGGTCAGCGCCATCTGCAGAAAGTTATGGTTGATTAAAGCTCTGTTCGGCAAGCCGAAAGAAATATTGGAAACACCCAGAACGGTTTTCAGACCCAGTTTTTCCTTTACCTGTCTGATTGCCGCAAGGGTTGCCGCCGCATTTTCCTGCTCCGCAGACACAGTCAGAGTCAGACAGTCAATGTAAACATCCCTCTTGGGAATACCCAGAGCCTGCGCTCTGTTCAAAATCCGCTCTGCAATTTCAAGGCGCTTTTCCACGGTTTTCGGAATACCGTCCTCATCCAAAGTCAGCCCCACCACAGCAGCGCCGTATTTTTTAACCAAAGGCAGAATGGCAGAAAGAGATTTCTCCTCTCCGCTTACGGAATTTACAATCGCTTTACCGCTGTAAATTCTGAGCGCCGCTTCTATTACTTCCGGGTCTCCCGAGTCAATCTGCAAAGGCGCGTCGGTCATACCCTGAAGGGCTTTTATTATATTTACAATAACAATTTTTTCGTCAACTCCAGGTGTTCCTGCATTGACATCCAAAATTTCTGCGCCGTCGCGTATCTGATCGGCAGCCTGATTCAGAATATAGTCCATATCCCCGGTTTTCAGAGCTTCTTTCAGCTTTTTCTTTCCGGTCGGATTGATTCTTTCCCCGATCACTCTCGGTCTGTCAATGACAACGGTTTTCTCCGGCGTACATACTACAGCCGGAATATCCGGATTCTGCGGGCAGTATTTTTTGTCCGCAAAGACTTTGCGGAGAGCTTTAATAAATGCAGGTGATGTGCCGCAGCAGCCTCCTGCAAGTTTCACTCCGTAAGGAATCAGATTTGCAGTCAGCTCGGCAAACTCACAGGCATCGATCTGATATGCGCCGGTAGCGGGATCGGGAAGTCCCGCATTTGCCTTGGATACAATGGGAAGACAAGTCCACCGGGAAAGTTCTTTAATCAAAGGTTCAAACTCCGCAGGACCCAAAGAGCAGTTTACGCCTATTGCATCGGCTCCCAGTCCTTCCAGCGTCAGCGCCATAGAACGAATTTCCGTCCCCGTAAAAGTTCTGTGATTCGCCTCAAAGGTCATTGTGCAGATTACCGGAAGCTCCGTATTCTCTTTTGCTGCGAGAACCGCTGCCTTTGCTTCGTAAAGGTCGGTCATAGTTTCAATAAGAATCAGATCCGCCCCTTTTCCCGCAAGAATCTGT
>SAMEA3387475__coassemble_2574_pt1 | contig 10876 bp, 20 predicted proteins | sample SAMEA3387475__metabat2_low_PE_040 | metagenome-assembled genome bin SAMEA3387475 (sample SAMEA3387475) | Felis catus | biome: Faeces | place: United Kingdom | collected 2012 | reverse complement strand
ATTTGAGAGTGAAGAACACTTGAGAAACTGGCTGATGCGCGTAGCCGTCAATGAGTGCAGACGGGTTGCGGTTTCGGGCTGGCTGCGCCGGCGTGAATCCATCGAAGACTATGCGGAAAAGCTGGCTTTTGAGGAGCCGCAGGAGAGCGAGGTGTTTCTGGCGGTCATGAGCCTGCCGAGAAAGTACAGGACGGTAATTCATCTGTACTATTATGAGGGATATTCTGCGGCAGAAATCGGGGAATTGATGGATTTAAGTACAACTGCAGTAACAACCCGCCTGCTTCGGGGAAGAAAACAGCTGAAAGAGAAACTGTTGGAGGTGTGGAAAGATGAATAACAGACAGCTTTATCAGAGGTCTTTTTCGAAACTGAAAGCCACAGACAGCGTAACAATGGAGGACATAAAAATGAGACAGAGAGGAAAAAATATGCGTTGCAGAAGAAGTGTGTTGGTGCTGAGTGCAGTGCTGACTTTGCTGATGGCGATCAGCGCCGTAGCTTACGCGGTGACGGAGGGCAGAATTGTAGAAAACCTTAAAGTGTTCCTCGGCGGCAGGGAATGTGTTTCTGTAGTGACAGAAAACGAAGACGGAACCTACCGTATACATATTGGGGAAGACGGCAGATGATGAGGCAGGGAAGCAGGAAATAAAAGATTGTGCGTAAGTTCGGAAGGGACTGCCCGCGCTAACGGAAAATCACCGTTGGTGCGTACAGTTTCTTTCATTTTTACCGAAATTTTCTCGTAATACGTCTTTGCAAAATTTTTAAAAAAGCAGTTGACAAATAAAAGCAGAAGAAATATAATAATGATAACCATTATTACTTAATGAAGAAATCGAGAATAAATTCTGCTGAGTAATGACGGGCGATAACAGATAAAGATATTAAAGGAGTTCATATGAGATACTCAAAGCAGAGGGAGCTGATTTTAGATATTGTCAGATCCAATGCGGTGCATCCGACTGCAGAGTGGGTTTATGAACATGCCCGGAAAGTTATGCCGATCGGTATCGCAACCGTATACCGCAATCTGAATCAGCTTGCCGATGCCGGATTGATCAGATGCATTCCGTCGCCTGACGGAGCAGAGCGTTATGACGGCAGAACGGACTGTCACTATCATATGAAATGCAGACAATGCGGCAGACTGTTCGATCTGAAAGAGAAAGGAGCGGAAAGCCGGGTCTGTATGGAGAAACTGATTGATGATTTATTCTGCATAGAAGCTGTGGATATACAGATCAGTACGGCTTTGCTGGAAGGTGTGTGCAGCGAGTGCGCTGCCGAAAACCAAGTTAAACCCAAGTGATGTGAAACTGAAAAAACGGAGGAGTAAAATGAAAGATTTAAAAGGAACAAAGACACTGGAAAATTTAATGACTGCTTTTGCGGGAGAATCCCAGGCAAGAAATAAGTATACCTATTATGCTTCCAAGGCTAAGAAGGAAGGTTATGTACAGATTTCCAGAATTTTTGAAGAAACCGCAGCCAACGAAAAGGAGCATGCGGAACTGTGGTTCAAGCTGGCTGAAGGAATCGGAACAACAGAGGAGAATCTGCTGGCTGCTGCTGCGGGAGAGAATTACGAATGGACGGATATGTATGCGGAAATGGCGAAGACTGCCGATGAAGAAGGCTTCCCTGAAATCGCAGAGCAGATGAGGGGCGTTGCCGCTGTGGAAAAAGAACACGAAGAAAGATACAGAAAGCTGGCTCAGAATATAAAAGAGGGTAAAGTTTTCGCAAGAGACACGGAGGTTCTGTGGCAGTGCAGCAACTGCGGACACCAGGTAGTTGCAAAAGAAGCTCCTTCCGTATGCCCGGTATGTGCACATCCGCAGGCATACTTCCAGATTAAAGCGGAGAATTATTAAAAAGATACAGTAGTTATATTTCCGGGGGTTCGGTAATATAGCGTCAGAAGAACATAAGGAGAGGGGCGGAACCTGTGAAGCGTATCGCAGGTTCTGCCCTTTCTTTTTATATATAGGAAATATGACTTTTGATATTTGCGGAATATCAGAAGAGTCTGCGTGTCGGTGGGAAAATACCCTCAATGGGACAGCGCTTCGGCCGGCGGCAAAGCTCTTTTGGCGGCACATTTTGTCATAGGGCAGGTTTTGCTTTCCTATTTGTTTTTCGGAGAAAATTTAAAAAATCTCTGATTTCAGCGCCAAAACAGACAGCGGCTTACTCAAAAAAGAAAACGCCAGGATGCGTGTATAGAGAATCGTATCTATAGCCGTTGCAAACACTATATCGGCATCGTAAAAAATCTTTAAAAACTCTTGAATTTTTTATAAAAAAACACTTGCATTCTTTGACAACCTCATATATAATTAAAAGGCTTGCTTAAGGCGATGAAGTAGGAAGTTGCGGAGCTATCCGGTAATTTCTACGGAGAATTGTCCTCACGAGATGGGGGCGAAGGTGTTCGCCGGCTTTTATTCTGTGTTAAAAATTAAGAAACGCACGGAGCCGTGTGCAAAGTAAGCAATTCCACCGCACATGGAAAAGAAGCGGGAAATTGACGGGGTTTCAGCGGTCGCTCCACTGAAAGCCGCGCCAGAAAGAACCCCTTGTACAAGCATAGCGAAAACAGTACAGAAAATTTTTTAGGAGGAAAAAATGAGCGAATTACAGAAAATCAGAATCAAACTGAAGGCCTATGACCATGCGTTATTAGACCAGTCTGCAGCGAAAATCGTGGAAACTGCCAAGAAGACAGGCGCAGATGTTTCCGGTCCGATTCCGCTTCCGACAGAAAAAGAAGTCGTAACAATCTTGAGAGCGGTTCACAAGTACAAGGACAGCAGAGAGCAGTTCGAACAGAGAACCCACAAGAGACTGATCGACATCACAAACGCTACACTGCAGACAACAGATGCTTTAACCAAGCTTGACTTACCTGCAGGCGTAGACATCGAAATCAAGTTATAAGGGACTTTCCCTTAGTAAGAACGCATGAGAGGATAGCCGAAGCCGTCCTGTGTTGGCAAGGCGCATCAAACCAGAGCGTTCCAATGTAAGAGAAAAGGAGAAACAATATGAAAGCGATTTTAGGCAAGAAAATCGGTATGACACAGATTTTCGCAGAAACAGGAGAAGTAATTCCTGTAACAGTTATCGAAGCCGGTCCTGAAGTTGTAACTCAGATCAAGACAGTTGAAACTGACGGTTACAATGCAGTACAGGTTGCATTCGAAGATCAGAAGGCACACAGAGTAAACAAGCCGCTGACAGGTCACTTTGCAAAGAGCGGCGCAGCTCCTAAGAAGTATCTGACAGAGTTCAGAACAGAAGAAGGCGAAACTTACGAACTGGGTCAGGAAATCACAGTTGCTGACTTCGAAGAAGGCGCTAAGCTGGATGTAACCGGAACTTCCAAAGGTAAAGGAACTCAGGGCAACATCAAGAGACACGGACACCACAGAGGACCGATGACTCACGGCTCCAAGCACAAGAGACTGGCAGGCGCTCTGGCAGCAGGTACTTATCCTTCCAGAGTATTCAAGGGCAATGCAGGTCCTGGTAGAATGGGACGCGAAACTGTTACAGTTCAGAATGTAGTTTTAGTAAAAGTTGACACCGACAGAAATCTGATGCTGGTTAAGGGTGCAATCCCGGGCGGCAAAGGAAGCCTCGTAAGAGTTCAGAACGCTGTTAAGTGTCAGGACAAATAAATAGACTTCAGAAAGGAGGAAGCACGAAATGGCAAAAGTAACAATGCTTAACATGGCCGGAGCTGAAGCCGGAACAATTGAGCTGAAAGACGAAATTTTCGGAATTGAACCGAACGAAAACGCTGTTCACGCAGTAGTTGTGAACTATCTGGCAAATCAGAGACAGGGCACTCAGTCCGCAAAGACCAGAGGCGAAGTCAGAGGAGGCGGAAAAAAGCCTTTCAGACAGAAGGGAACAGGTCGTCACAGACAGGGTTCCACAACTGACCCTTCACAGGTTGGAGGCGGTATCGCTTTCGCACCGAAGCCAAGAGATTACAGATATGCAGTACCTAAGAAGTTAAAGAGACTGGCTCTGAAGTCCGCTCTTTCCGCAAAGGTATTAGATAAAGAAATCATCGTATTAGACGAACTGAAATTTGATGCTCCTAAAACTAAGGAAATGGTAAAGGTTCTGGAGAACATCAAGGCTGGTAAAAAAGCTTTAATCGTTACAGCTGAAAAGGACGAAAACGTAGTTCGTTCCGCAGCTAATATCCCGGGAGTAAGAACTGCTCTTGTAGGAACTATGAACGTTTACGAAATCGTAAACCACAACAGCTTCATCGTAACAAAAGAAGCGATTGAAAAAATTGAGGAGGTGTACTTATAATGAGAAGCGCATACGACGTAATTATCAAGCCGGTTATCTCCGAACAGAGCATGGATCAGGCACAGGAAAAAAAGTACACATTCAAAGTTGCAACAGACGCTAACAAGACTCAGGTTAAATTAGCAGTTGAAGAAATCTTTGGTGTTGAAGTTAAGAAAGTTAACATCATGAACATTGACGGTAAAATCAAGAGAATGGGAAGAACCATGGGCAGAACAGCAGGCTATAAGAAAGCAATCGTAACCCTGACTGACGCAAGCAAAGAAATCGAGTTCTTCCAGGGTCTCTAATATAGGAGGTAGCTACGAATGGGAATTAAAAAATATAAACCAACGACTCCTGGACAGAGAGGCATGACGGTTTCTACTTTCGAAGAAATCACAGCGAAAACGCCTGAGAAATCTTTGACAGTCACTCTGAAAAAGCACGCAGGAAGAAATGTTAGAGGTAAGATCACCGTTAGACACAGAGGCGGCGGCACAAGACCTAAATACAGAATCATCGACTTCAAGAGAAACAAGGACGATATTCCGGCAACCGTAAAGACCATCGAATACGATCCGAACAGAAGTGCAAACATTGCGCTGCTGGTTTACGCAGACGGTGAAAAGAGATACATCATCGCTCCTGAAAAGCTCAAGGTCGGAGATGTAATTTACTCCGGTCCGGAAGCTGACATCAAAGTTGGAAACGCACTTCCGATTGCCAACATTCCGGTTGGTACTATGATTCACAACATCGAATTAAAGCCGGGCAAAGGCGGACAGCTGGCAAGATCCGCAGGAAACGCCGCACAGCTGATGGCGAAAGAAGATAAATACGCACAGGTAAGACTTCCTTCCGGAGAAGTTAGAAAAGTTCTGATTCAGTGCAGAGCCACCATCGGAGAAGTGGGCAACGCTGACCACGCAAACATCCAGATCGGTAAAGCAGGTAGAAAGAGACATATGGGCTGGAGACCTACCGTAAGAGGTTCCGTTATGAACCCGAATGACCACCCACACGGCGGTGGTGAAGGCAGATCCCCGATCGGCCGTAAGAGCCCTGTTACACCTTGGGGTAAACCTGCTCTTGGCTACAAGACAAGAAAGAAGAACAAGGCTTCAAATCAGTATATCGTAAAGAGAAGAAATGAGAAATAAGGAAGGAGCACGGATAAATGAGTAGATCACTTAAAAAAGGTCCTTTCGTAGAGGTTAAGCTTCTGAGAGCTATCGAAGCAATGAACGAAGCAAACGAAAAGAAAGTTATCAAGACCTGGTCCAGACCGTCTACAATTTTCCCTCAGATGGTAGGCCACACGATTGCAGTCCATGATGGAAGAAAACATGTTCCTGTATATATTACAGAAGATATGGTAGGACATAAACTTGGAGAATTTGCTCCAACCAGAACTTACAAAGGTCATGCTGCAGACAAGTCATCTAAAGTAAGATAAGAAAAGGAGATAGAAAATGGAAGCAAAAGCAGTTGCAAAATATGTCAGAATGTCTCCTATCAAGCTGAAGCCGGTAACTGACCTGGTTAGAGGCAAGGACTTAAACGAGGCATTGACAATTCTGAAATTCACACCGGGAAAAGGTGCGGAAATCGTGGAAAAGGTTGTTAAATCAGCTGCAGCAAACGCAGAAAACAACTTTGATATGAATCCGGATAATTTATATGTTGCAGAAGTATATGCTCATCAGGGCCCTACAATGAAAAGATGGAGAGCCGGTTCACAAGGTAGAGCATCAATCATTCTGAAGAGATCCAGCCATGTAGGCGTGACTCTGAAGGAAAGAGATTAAGATAGGAGGTTCATTGAATGGGTCAGAAAGTAAGTCCGCACGGATTAAGAGTGGGCGTAATCAAAGACTGGAATTCCAAATGGTATGCAGACAAAAATAACTTTGCAGACATGCTGGTTGAAGATAATAAAGTCAGAGAATATGTTAAGAAAAAATTATACGCTGCAGGCGTTTCCAAGGTTTTAATCGAAAGAGCCGCAGAAAACAAGATCAGAGTCATCGTACTGACTGCAAGACCGGGTATGGTAATCGGAAGAGCAGGAAACGGTGTTGATGAACTGAAAGCTGCTCTGGTTAAAATGACTAAGAAGGAAGTGGAAATTTCCATCGAAGAAGTCAGAAGAACCGAACTGGACGCACAGCTGACAGCAGAAAGCATTGCACAGGCTCTGGAAAGAAGAGTATCCTTCAGAAGAGCTATGAAGCAGGCAATCGGCAGAACTATGAAAGCAAATGCAAAAGGTATCAAAGTTCTGTGCTCCGGCAGACTGGGCGGCGCTGAAATCGCAAGAAGCGAAAAATACAGCGAAGGTAATGTTCCTCTTCACACTTTAAGAGCTGACATTGACTATGGTTTTGCGGAAGCAGACACCACTTACGGTAAAATCGGCGTTAAAGTATGGATCAACCACGGCGAAATTTTAGACGGTGGATTACAGAGCCCGGTTCGCGAAGAAAAGCGCGAAAAGAGAGAAAGAAGAGGCAGAAAAGACGGCGACAGAAGAAGAAATGACAGAAACGGTCGCGGTGACAGAAGAAGAAATGACAGAAACGGTCGTCCGGAAGCCCCTAAGGCAGTAAACCCAAGAGTCAGAAAGACTCCGAAAGCAGAAGAACCGAAGGTGGAAGCAGCAGTAGAAGCTGTTGAAACCACTGAAGAATAAGCCATAGAGAAAGGAGGAACAAAGCCATGTTAATGCCAAAGCGCGTTAAACACAGAAGAGTTCACAGAGGTAGAATGAAAGGCGTAGCAACCAAAGGTAATACAATTACTTACGGTGCATACGGTCTTGTATCACAGGAATGTGGTTGGATCACCTCCAATCAGATTGAAGCGGCTCGTATTGCGATGACCCGTTCCATCAAAAGAGGTGGTAAAGTATATATCAAAATTTTCCCGCACAAATCAGTAACTAAGAAACCTGCTGAAGTAAGAATGGGTTCCGGTAAAGGTGCTCCTGAATACTGGGTAGCAGTTGTTAAACCTGGCAGAGTAATGTTTGAGATTGAAGGGGTAACAGAAGAGCAGGCAAGAGAAGCGATGAGACTTGCTATGCACAAGTTGCCTGTTAAATGTAAGTTTGCCATCAAGGAAAATGTAGCAGAGGGTGGTGAAGCATAATGGAATTGAAGAAAATGAGAGAAATGACAGAAATCGAGCTCACCGGCGAGCTGGAAAAGATGAAAAAAGAACTGTTCAACTTAAGATTCCAGCATGTGACAGGTCAGCTTGAAAACCCTGTTAAAATGAGAGAAGTAAAAAGAGACATTGCGAGAGTAAAAACTATCATAAGAGAAAAAGAACTGGAAAAGGTTCAGGCTTAAGAAAGGAGGATGTGAATTATGGCAGTTGAAAGAAACAGAAGAAAGACTAAAGTCGGCATCGTGGTAAGCGATAAGATGGATAAGACTGTAGTTGTTGCAATCGAAGACTTCGTAAGACATTCCCTTTACGGTAAAGCCGTTAAGAGAACCAAGAAGGTGAAGGCTCACGATGAGAACAACGAATGCCAGATCGGCGATAAAGTTAGAATTATGGAAACAAGACCTCTGTCCAAGGACAAGAGATGGAGACTTGTAAACATCGTAGAGAAAGTTAAATAAGGAGGCACCAGATCATGATTCAGACAGAAACAAGATTAAGAGTTGCTGACAATTCAGGTGCAAAAGAACTTTTATGTATCCGTATTCTGGGCGGTACTTCCCGTCAGTATGCGAATATCGGTGATGTAATCGTTTGTGCTGTTAAAGAAGCAACACCAGGCGGCGTCGTAAAAAAAGGCGATGTTGTTAAGGCTGTAGTAGTAAGAACCCAGAAGGGCGCAAGAAGAGCTGACGGCTCCTATGTGAAATTCGACCAGAACGCTGCGGTAATCATTAAAGATAAAGAAGACAAGAGTCCGGTAGGAACCCGTATCTTCGGACCGGTTGCAAGAGAGCTCAGAGATAAGGGCTTTATGAAGATTGTGTCCTTGGCACCGGAAGTACTGTAGGGAGGTGTTAACAAGATGCGTATAAAAAAAGACGACACAGTAATCGTAATTACTGGTAAAGATAAAGGCAAAACAGGCAAAGTCCTGAGAGCAATGCCGAAAGAAAACAGAGTAGTCGTTGAAGGTGTGAACATTCAGACAAAGCACCAGAAGCAGACAAGAACCGAAAAGGCTGAAATCAAGCACCTTGAAGGACCTATCGATGCTTCCAATGTAATGTTCTACGACACGAAGGCAAAAGAAGCAGTAAAAATCGGTTATAAAGTTGACGGCGGCAAGAAAGTCAGAGTCAACAGAAAAACCGGCGCTGTAATTGACTAAGAAAGGAGGAGACGATTTTGACAGCAAGATTAAGAGAAACTTATAAAGAAAAAGTATTCCCGGCTTTACAGGAAAAGTTCCAGTACAAAAATGTAATGGAAGTACCTAAACTTGTAAAGGTTACTATAAATATGGGTCTTGGCGAAGCAAAAGAAAATGCTAAGATTCTGGAAACCGCAGTGAAAGAACTGGGTTTAATCAGCGGTCAGAGACCTGTAACAACAAAAGCTAAGAAGTCCATCGCAAACTTCAAAGTAAGACAGGGCATGCCGGTTGGAGCAAAAGTTACCCTGAGAGGAGACAACATGTACGAATTTGTTGACAAATTCTTCAATATCTCTCTTCCAAGAGTAAGAGACTTCAAGGGTGTCAGCAAGAATTCCTTCGACGGAAGAGGAAACTATTCCATGGGTATCAAGGAACAGCTCATTTTCCCGGAAATCAACTATGATGATGTTGACACAATCAAAGGTATGAACATTGTATTTACAACTACGGCTAAGACTGACGAAGAAGCTGCAGCTCTGCTGGAACTTCTGGGTATGCCGTTTGAGAAGTAAGATAGGAGGACAAGATGGCTAAAACATCTCTCAAAGTAAAGCAGCAGAGAAAACCGAAGTACTCCACTCGCGCATACACAAGATGCAGACTGTGTGGAAGACCTCACTCTGTATTAAAGAAATACGGCATCTGCCGTATCTGCTTCAGAGAACTTGCTTACAAAGGTGAAATCCCGGGCGTAAGAAAAGCAAGCTGGTAAAAAGTAATTAAGAATTCGTTAAATCAGTGCGAAGGCGAAGCCGGTAAGCCGTAATATATGTCTATTTGATAGAGTCTTTGGCGGTAAATTCCAAGCCAAAACAAGTTTTGGGGAATTCTCGCACGAGACCTACCAACGATTTGTTTCACAAATCGGGTTAGGGCTTCGAACCGCGCAAGAGAAAAGGAGATATACTGTAATGACAATGACAGATCCGATAGCAGATATGCTGACAAGAATCAGAAATGCCAATACTGTAGGTCACGAAACCGTAGAAATCCCTGCGTCAAAAATCAAAAGATCCATCGCAGAGATCTTACTGGAAGAGGGCTACATCAATGGATTCGAAGTTATCGAAGACAACAAGCAGGGCATCATCAAAGTACAGATGAAGTACGGTGCAAACAAAGAAAGAGTTATCACTGGAATTAAGAAGATTTCAAAGCCTGGTCTGAAAGTTTACGCTAAGGCTAACGAAGTACCTAAGGTACTGGGCGGTCTGGGTATCGCCATCGTTTCCACTTCCAAAGGCGTAATCAGCGACAAGAAAGCAAGAGAGCTGGGAGTTGGCGGCGAAGTAATCTGTTATGTATGGTAATAGGAGGTAATTGAAATGTCAAGAATAGGTAATAGACCTGTTGCACTTCCTGCCGGCGTAGAGGTTACTGTAGATGCAAACAACTTAGTAACTGTAAAAGGCCCGAAGGGTCAGCTGCAGGAACAGGTAAGCAAGTTAATCAACATAGAAGTAAAAGAAAACGAAATTTTATTCACCAGAAATTCCGATGCAAGAGAACACAGATCTCAGCACGGTCTGGCAAGAACTCTGGTAAACAATATGGTAGTCGGCGTAACAGAAGGTTACGAAAAGAAACTCCAGTTAGTAGGTGTCGGCTACAGAGCAGAGAAAAAAGGCAAAACTCTGGTTATGAACTTAGGATTCTCCCATCCTGTAGAAATGGAAGACCCTGAAGGCATCACAACAGAAGTTCCAGATGCAACAACCGTTATCGTAAAGGGTATCGACAAAGCGCTGATCGGAAACTATGCTGCTAACATCAGAGCATGGAGACAGCCTGAACCGTACAAAGGCAAGGGTATTAAGTACGACGGCGAAGTTATCCGCAGAAAAGAAGGAAAAGCTGGAGCTAAATAAAGAAAGGAGTGAAGTAAAATGGCAAAAGAAAGCAGAAACGACAGACGCGTCAAGAGACACGAAAGAGTCAGAAAAAATTTATCCGGAACTCCTGAGAAACCTAGACTTTGCGTTTACAGATCTAATAAGAATATTTCCTGTCAGATTATCGATGACGTAAACAAGGTTACATTAGCTTCCGCATCTTCCTTAGACAAAGAACTGAAAGCTGAAATCGGTTACGGCGGAAACAAGGAAGCTGCAAAGAAAGTCGGTGAAGCAATCGCAAAGAGAGCACTGGCAAAAGGAATTGAAG
>SAMEA3387475__coassemble_2572_pt1 | contig 10883 bp, 16 predicted proteins | sample SAMEA3387475__metabat2_low_PE_040 | metagenome-assembled genome bin SAMEA3387475 (sample SAMEA3387475) | Felis catus | biome: Faeces | place: United Kingdom | collected 2012 | reverse complement strand
CCATAACGCTCGCTTTATTTCTTGATTTACCTGTTTCATCAAATCAATCGTTTTGCTTCCCTCTCTATCCGATTCGCCATAATGCTCGCTTTGCTGCTTCCACTGTTCGGCTTGCCATAACGCTCGCGTTGCTGCTTTCACTGTCCGTTCTGCCATGCAGCCTGCGTCTTATGCCTGCTGAAGCTCTGCAAGTCTTTTTTCGTCTGTAATCTCTACGGTGCCTCGCCCCAGCGCTACCAGTCCCTCACCCTTGAAGTACCGGAGCATCCGTGTCACCACTTCTCTTGCCGTTCCCAAATGGGAAGCAATTTTCTCATGCGTCAGCTTCAGCTGCAGTGTACCCTCAATGGCACTTTCTGTAAGAAGAAACTCTGCAAGCCGCTTGTCAAAACTCTGCCACATAATTTTTTCCACCAGCCACATCACTTCTGAAAACCGGTCGGCCATAATTTGATTGGTGTAATTTGCCAGTGCAGCAGACTCCTCCATTACCTGCCGGTAAACATCCGGCGCAATAATCTGAATTTCCGAATCCTTTTCAGCCTCAATCATAATATCAAACTGAATACTGTTCATCATACAGGATGCGGAAAAAAGACAGATATCCCGCTCAAACAGTCTGTATATTGTAATTTCTCTGCCATCCTCTGAAAGAATATAGGCACGAAGCTGTCCTGTGCGAACCAGTACCAGCCCCAGACACGCTTCGTCTCCGCCACGAAGCAAAGTACCCGCCGCCGCCTTTCGCTCTGAGGCTGCAGCCGAAAGCTGTTCCTGCTGTTTCAGCGTAAGATCTTTCCATACAGGAAAATATTCTGCTAATTCCATAATACTGCCTTTCTTCTCCGACTGTTCACTCCAGTTAATTACTGTGCCTTTTTTCCATCGGCTTTTGCCTGGAATTTCTCATTCTTTACAATAAACCGCTCATGCGTTCCTTCTCCGATCAGACCTGCCTCATCATAAGCTGCCACACGAAAAACAAGTTTCCGTCCCTCCACTGCAGTCAGTTCACTTTCGCAGCGGACCGTCATACCCAGCGGCGTTGCAGAAAGATGTGCCACATCCAGCTTTGTACCGACAGTGCCCTCGCCTTCGCTCAGTGCATCTACCACACTTTCCCACGCAGTCTTCTCCATCAGCGCAATCATCGCCGGCGTCGCAAATACCTGCAGCGTACCGCTTCCCATCGCAAGAGCAGTATTTTCTTCGGTTACTGTTACTTCCTGTCTTCCCTTCAGTCCTGTTTTCAGCATAATTCTCCTCCGTATTTTCCATTGATAGTTTTATTATACTATCTTTACCTGCCGGATTCAATCGGCCTTTTCAAAGGATTCAAGTTAGCTTTTCAAAGGATTTAAGTCAGTACAGCACCCCTCTTGCCGCAAATACCCGATAGTTTCCGTTCCCCTGTAAAATTCTTCTTTACTTTTCTTCTGTTTGGTATATAATAATTAAATTGCACTGCACATAATACACAAGTACATCATATCATCAAGGAGGTATTTTATATGAATTTTATCAGAAAGAACAGCAAAGGAATTTTACTCTGCCTGCTGATTGCCGTTCCGTCCTGGTTTGCGGGAAAAGCTTTTCCTATCATAGGCGGACCGGTTATTGCAATTCTGGCAGGTATGATAATCACTTTATTTTTCAGAGAAAAAGGAAATTTTGCACCGGGTATTAAGTTTACATCAAAAAAAGTGCTGCAGTGGGCTGTAATTTTATTGGGATTCGGACTGAATCTCAATGTGATTTTAGAAACAGGAAAACAGTCTCTGCCGATTATCGTCTGCACCATTGCGACTTCCCTTATCATTGCTTATATACTGCATAAAGCAATGCATATCCCTTCCAACATTTCAACGCTGGTAGGCGTCGGTTCCTCTATCTGCGGCGGCTCTGCCATTGCTGCCACTGCGCCGGTCATCGATGCCGATGACGAGGAAGTTGCACAGGCTATTTCTATCATCTTTTTCTTCAATGTACTGGCAGCCGTAATCTTTCCCGCATTCGGAAGTGCCATTGGATTTGATACAACTTCCGGAGAGGCCTTCGGCGTCTTTGCCGGCACCGCAGTAAATGACACATCTTCCGTAACCGCCTGTGCTTCCACCTGGGACAGTATGTGGAAGCTGGGGTCTTCAACACTGGACAAGGCCGTTACTGTAAAGCTGACCAGAACTCTGGCAATTATCCCGATTACACTGGGACTTGCTTTTTTACGCACCAGAAAAGAGCGTCCGGCAGATCATGGAGACAGCGCCTCCGGCAGTAAAGTCAGTCTGAAACAGATTTTTCCGTTTTTCATTCTGTACTTTATCGCTGCCTCTGTCATCACAACTGTTTCCATCTCCGCCGGAATCTCTGCGGAATTCTTTACACCGTTTAAAGAGCTTTCCAAGTTCTTTATCATTATGGCGATGGCAGCAATCGGTCTTAATACGGATTTAGTCAAACTGATTAAAACCGGCGGCAAACCGCTTCTTATGGGGCTTGCCTGCTGGGCAGGCATCACAGGTGTCAGCCTTGCTCTGCAGCATCTCCTTAAAATCTGGTAAGGAATTCTCTGAAATCCCCTGTACACTCCCCTCGAAGCCAGCTATTTTATTCTCAGCTGAGCCGCTCATTTACCGCCGGCTTCAGCTGAGAATCCTGTCTGTCAAAGAAATATACCTGATCCGACAGAAAATCACAAGGCTTTACAACACTGCGGTTTACGCTCATCACTGCTTTTTTCAGATCTTCTATCCTGCTTTTTTCAGCAGGAACCGCAATTACTTCATGAACAGAGGAAGGTAAAATATATAAATCGGACTCCATCAGCAGGGCAATTTTTGAAAGCACTCCTTCATACAGCATCGCAGCTGCTCCGAGAATACCTTTTTTATTGCAGATAATGCATCCCATCGGTTCTGCCCTTATGATTGAAAGCGGCATAAATTTCGGTGTGTTTTTCGCAGCTTCAAGATACAGCTCCTCTTCAGTAAGCTGAAATTCCTCCGCAATCCTGTCTGTAATCACAAAACTGTTAATTCCGCCCTCGCTGTCTTCTGCGGCAAATCTGTATATGACAGAAAGATCCATGATCTCCCGATGAGGAAGTCCCTCCAGCATATGTCTGTTCTTCTCTGTATTAATCAGAGTATAAATAATTCTGCCGTCAGGATTATCCGCAGATAAACGGTCGCCGTGCCTTTTCAGATAATCTGCGCCGGCAAGAAAGTGAGCCGCTGCTTCTTCCAGCACCTGTTCTATCTCCATCCCCCGCATATAACGCAGATACAAATCATCCAGATATAAAATCGGTACAGCAGACGGCCGGCTTTCCGGCTGCAGCTGCAGAATTTCTCTGGTACGATTCACCTGATTTACCTGCTCGGTTTTTATCTTCCAGGACCGGTATTCCTCCGGAAGATACTCTTTTAAGTTCTTTATTACCGTTATTTTAAACGCATCGTATTGCATTTCGCACTCTCCTCATATAATCAAGTATTTTTTGTTGAATTTTCGAGGTTCTATACCTCATATATTTCGTCGAACAAGTTTCCTTTCTTCAAAACCTCACAAAGTTTCGGCTGCGGTTTTGAGATTTTCTCATTTCTGCTTTTTTTACTTAAGCGGCATATATTCGTAAACCGATATCACTTCCATTTTCCGATAATAAAATCTGACAGTCACCGAAGGCTTCTCTGCGGTGCCGTCTGTAAACAAAATTTCCCATCTCCCTTCTTTGTCAGCTTCGGGAAAATTCAGCCTCAGAACCTCTTCTGCCTTCTGTGCCGCTCTCTTCCGATCAAAATAAAGTATACCTTCTCCAAAACATTCCGCATCGATCTGAAGAGCTGCTGCGGCAGCCGTCTCATCCGCCGCGGCTTTCATCTTCTCTTTCACCGCAAAAAGTTCATGCAGCTGCAGCCAGTATCCCGACATCGTAAAAATCAATATCGCTATTCCTGTCGTAATCAGTAAATTCTTCATAATCCGTCGATGCTCTCTCTTCCTGTATATTCACTGATGCATCCTCCCTTCTTTTCATAGGTGAATTGATTTTTTTCATCTTCGATATTCCAAAACCCGCCGTCAGCAATTATATTTTTCGCCGGTACAGATATCTTATATTCTATGATTTCTCCCCGAAAAGCCGGCGCTCTGCTGCATTCCGCAGAAACCTCATCTTCACTGCAGCGGAAAATTTCCGCAAGCTCCTTCTGCAGATTTTCCTCACTCTCTTTGGTCATACACCCCCGCTGACGCACAGTTTCCCGAAAAGTATATACCTGCCTGTCAGCCTCTAACAAACGGCTATGCAGCAGCTGACTGTGAGTAAACTGTAACAGAAAAGCCAGAAGCAGCATCAGACCGGCTGCCGCTGTAATCAAGTTTTTCATGGCCTTGCCTCATACATTTCTATAGATTTTTCCATTACCGCGCTCCCTGCTGATTTCAGGCTGTTTTCATTTCCGGCAATCATTGCAAAAAGCAGACAGCCCAGAACCACCGTGCCGATAATAATCAGTAAATCCTTCATAACTATTCTCCGATTTCCATAGATTCAATACTTTCCACTCCCTGCTCCACAACCCCCTGAGCTGCCTCCCGCAGAGAAACTTCTCCTTCACCGAGCACCATCGTATTGACAATAATAACGCCCAGTAAAATTGTTCCGATAATAATAATCAGATTCTTCACAGTAAACCGTCCCCCTTTCTTTCTAAATGTATTTACAAGTTTACAGTTCCTTTTTTATAAAAACTTTCCTATAAAAAACAGCTTCTAAAATATCTGCTCTATCATCTGTAAAGTGTTCATAAACACTACCACAATGGTAAAATCCAGCAGAATGGCAAAAATGGTTGCCGTCGCCGCCACCGTCGTAATCAGACTCTTTTTTTCGGTTCTGTTCATTCCCTTTGTCATCCGCTCTCCCGTCAGCATCTCCTCAAAAGCCGTCATATGCAGAATCAGTTCAGCCGGATTTATTTTATCTATTTTTGACAGTACCGCCGCAAAAGCCGATGCGGATTTCAGAGGAACCCTTTCGGCAAGAAGGGCAAAGGCCTCCTCTCCCTGTCCCAATCTGTAAGCGGATAATATATCCGCATAAGTAGTCTTCAGCAGTCTGCTGCATTCCATCAGCTGTTCCAGAATAAAATCCGCCGACATCGGCATATTCCTGTGTACTGCCGCAAGGTTTTTCAGCACAATACAGCTGTTAAAAATTTCCCTCTCCATCTTTTCCCTGTTAATAAGATTCCAGCGGATTAAAAGCTGCTGTCTGCCTCTGTGCTTTATAACCGGCACTGCCCGTTTGGTATAAGATGCCAGTCTGCGCACCTTAAACAGCGGAGTTGTTCTGATTTTCATAAGCCCTCCTTATATATCCATTTTCTCTCTGGACAGAAATACGCTGAGCAGAAGGCTTGCCATATACATCATAACCATAATCAGAAACCACCTCATACCAAGCTCAGTGCCAAACTGATACCTGATGAATTTTGAAAGTGTAAATCCAAAGTACCGGCATGCTCCCGCTACCGTAAGCAGAAAACTGACGGGAGCCAGATATTTTAAAATCAGCCTTGCCTCATTGTTTTCCCGCTTTCCGTACTCTACAAGCTGGCGGCTGCGTATCATAGACGCCAAAAGATCCGAAAGCGCCTCGTCCACCCGAATTCCGTACAGATACGCAAAAAATATATTTGTGGAAAGCGCGCTTCCCCATGCAGTATCGATTCCATACCTGAATGCAGACAGATGGTACTCCACTTCTTCTTTTGTAACGGATTTCTGCAGTCCCTTTGCAAGCTGCAGCAGAAGCCGCCTTGCACCCGGCGCCTTTTCCAGTTCGGCAGAGGTTACTTCAATGGCCTCCTTTATATTAAAGCTGTTGATTTTGTAGTTATTAAGCAGCTCCTGCACCAGAATATCTCCCTCCCTTGATCTTGCAACACGACGGCTGTGCAGCTTTGCCATAAGGATACCGTAAGGAACAGCGCTCATAAAAATCCCGCAGATAAACGCCATCATCGTTCCCGCCGCCAAGTAAACCGTAAAAGATGTTCCCACACCGAGAATTACACTTGTCAGATAAAAGTTTTCCGGTCCCGTAAAAATCTTCTCTGCTTCGGCACCGCCGATTACCATACCGATATGCCTTCCCAAAGGACTTCTCCTGCGCAGTATACCGCTGTCAGATGCCGCCCTTAGATTTCGCCTGATATAAAATCTGCTTCTGAGCGCACTTGCCGCAGTATATAAAAGCGGATACTGCCAGAGAAAAATGCCCGTCAGAAAACTTGTATAAATAAGCTTATCCAAGACACACCGTCCTTTCCTCCGTATCCTCCTCAGATATCACTTCCGTACTGCCGCACCTGCCGAAGTTTTTCCTGCTGCCGTAATAAGCCGGATACACCTTGGGATTCCCCTTCAACAGATTTCCTTCCGAAAGTTTTTTGAGCATATGCTCCATTTCCTTTATCAGCTCCCTCTGCTCAGGATATTTTTTCAGTTTCTCTTCGCAGCTGCTTCCGTTCCAGCTCCATTTGCCGTTTTCAAAGTCATAGGCGCAGATTCTTCTTGCAGATACCCGGTCCTCCTCCATATTGTAATCGTATTCCCAGATTCCAAGGAGTACCTTTTTGGATTTGTCCGAAGGTACCTGCGAGAGTTCGAAAACATAATCAAAATTCTTATAAACCTGTGAAATCAGCGGCCGCATATTTCCTCCGAAAGTTCCGCATATAGCGGAAGCCATTTTATAAGGAACATTGATGCCGTCGTTATCGTGTATGGTTCCTTTGCTTCTTCTCGTTCCCGTTGAAGTAATATCCAGAGCCAGACGAAATGCCGCGCTGTCTCTCATCTCTTCCAGAAGAATATAATCGTTATCGCCCCGAAGCAAAGATTTCGTAATAGAAGAAAGTCTCTGCCCGTCGGCAACCAGCTGCATAACAGGCGCTTTAGGCATAATTTTATGCCAGGGTGTTTCCGGGTCGGTTGCAACAGCAAGCCCCTCCAGCGACGGATCTTCATAACTCTGCCAGACCTGCATAAAGGTAGTTTTACCTGACCGAACCTGCCCTGCAAAAAGTACATTAAACCCGATTTCCACCATTTTAAGAAAGAGAGGGATTGCTTCCCCCGGTATGGTCCCAAGGGCAGCAAGATTTTCAAATGTCAGTTCCTTTAGGATATACTTACGAAATACCATAATATCCTGATCTTCTTTCGTGCGATCACCGGAATAAATGGTGATTCTGATTCCGTTATGCAGATAGACCTCATGAAATCCGTACTCCAGTCTTTCGTAAGGTGTTGCCAGCAGCAAGGTCCGTTTCAGCTGCTCACGCCGTCTTTTCGGAATCCTCTGTGGCTGCAGGCGGGATTTTCCGTCAATCAGACAGTAAAGCCGGTCTCCGATCAGCTTTGCGGACGAAGAATCTTTGTATTTCTCGTCCATATCATAAGCCCACGGAGCAAGACCGGAAAGGCCGTATACTTCTGCAAAAATACCCTCGGAAAGACTCGGATACCAGTCCGGGTACCAGCTTTTTTCAAGTTTCTTTTCCCTGAGTATTTCTCTGATTTTTTCTTTATAAAACTCGGTTTCCTCCGAAAATCCCATAATCGCCTTCTTTTCGCGCTCTAATTTCCGATTTTTAGCAAGATCGTCAGTTTCGTCCCATTCCTTATCAAACTCCTTCTCTATGACTCCGCAAATCTGCCGAAACCGTTCCATAGGATCTGATTTTTCCTCTTCATCGCTTTGCAGTGTTCTGCTCAGATACTCCTCTAAAGAAAATGCTTTTTCCATAATGTCTCCTTTGGTGTCTCAGGTTCAAAAAGATTTCCCAAAGCGGCAACAGCTTTGGCAAATTTCCCATATCGCATCAGACTTTTCCCCTCCATTTCCGCCTGCCAGCCGTATTCAACATAGGGAACCGTAAACGCACAGTCCCGTTCACATAAAGTCAGAATATCCCCCTTAAGAAGAAGTGCCGGATCTTTCATATACTTATTGATAACAAGTTCTCCCGGTCTGTTCAGCGGTTCTACAATATTCTTCTGCATAAGAAGCAGCCGCCGAATCACCTTTGACTGCTGCGTTGTAACAAAAAAGCGGAAATCCGCCGTATTAAGCGCTGAAATCGTCAGTCCCTGATTGGCATCACATCCTCCGTCAATGACCGTATAATCGAATTCACTTTCCGCCTCCTTCAGCATAATTTCATAAGTGTTTTCTGTAAAATACTTGGAAGTCAGCGGGTTTCTCACTGCGGGCAGTACCCACAGCCCCCTCACCTGCGTAAGATTCTGAAACAAGTCTTCCCGTTTCACTCTGCCGCTTCTGACGGAAGCCTTTAGATCATCAATGGAGCGGTGTTCATCTATATTGAAAAATTCATCACCGAACTTGCCGCTTCCGAGAATGTAAAGTACTCTCTGTCCCCGCTGCTGCAGCAGCTCTGCCATAGACTGTGCAAGCATCGATGTGCCTACCTGACTGTCCCCTCCAAAAAATCCTATGATTTTCTTCATAATTCCTCCTGTTTCCTGTCCCCGCTTATTCATAGACGACAACCATTTTCTCTCCTGCTGCCGCCGCTTCTGATAAAACCGCTGCCTGTTCTTTTCTGACAACAACTTCTATCGCCCTGTTTTCTGCATCAAAGGCAGACACCGGCGCTTCTGCCAGAAGCCTTTTCCCGCTGTAAAAATATGCCCGATTCCCTCTGCCGATTGAAGAAGGCATCGATGCCAGCCAGTCCTCCGGCACAGACAGAATAAAGCGGCCGTTCTTGCCTGCAGAAAGTCCTTCTCTGACAAAGTATTCGGGAAACAACGGCATACCCTTATGAACAAAAGACACGGCTTCTTTTCCAATCAGCGATTTCTGTTCTTCAGGTCTTAAAAAGCCTTCCTCCCTGACATCCATTTTCACCGTTTCAAACATATCCTCTCTCATAACGGTTCCCCTCGATATGTTTTCTCTGCATACCAGCACCTCGTCATACAAAAGCTGTGTTTTTCCCCACTTCTCCCATGCAATCAGCGCTGAAATGCTGGCCGCAATTAAAACGATTCCTATAATCTTTTTTCCTCTGTCCAAAATACTGCGAAATCCTCCTTTTCCTTATTTCTTTCTGTGCAGCATAAAGTACGGCTGTCTGTCATCGACAGTAACGGAACAGCTGTCAGAAAGACTTCTGCTTTTGTTTTCTCCGCCTTCTGCGCTATATTCCGTTTCAAAGAGAAACACCAGCTCTTCGGGCCGATTCTGTCCCCGGCGGTACAACATATCTTCATCAAAAAGTTCTCCCTTGTAAATACCTTCCGACAGGAAAATCCGCGTCTTATAATCCGTACCCTTTATACGCACAAGGATTGATGCAGGCGGACTTTCTCCCTCAAAGAAAGCTCGAAGTACAAATTTCTCGCCGCTCCAGAATATATGAGGTTCCCTGAGTTCCTCCGTTTTACCGCGTTCCCTGTAAAACCTGTTGGCATTTTTCCGGTTCCGTTCCCACTCTTCTGTGTGCAGCACCATACCTGTCAGCACAGGCTCAGAAGGTTTCGTCACTTCTTCCCCGTCTGTATCTCCTCCAGCTTTCTCTTTAGTTTTACCGAATCCTCCCCCGCTTCCTGCGGCTTCCGATAAAGTACCTGCAATTCCGTAACCGCCTTTCTTTTTGACGGCGCAAAGTCTTTCCGCAGATGTCTTCTCCCCGGCTTCACCGTTCTGTGCCGCTTTTGCGCAGACATCACAGGTCAGAGCAGCACATAAAACAATGACCGCCAGCAATCCTGTGGCGGTCCACCAAATAAATTTTTTCATATGCCTCCTTTCTTTTCGGATAGAAAAAGAGCTGCCTTTCGGCAGCTCCTGTCCCATTTACTTCCATCTATCCTTACTATCATATTAGCATGTATTTTATTCCCTTGCAATACTTTTTTTGACATTTTATATAAATTTTACATTTCACAAAAAAGCTATTTTTTTCCAATCTGTCCGGCATCGCCCTTCTCAGACAAAGTGTCTGCCTTAACATAAGGCGCAGCACTTTTATTTTAATCCTGCCGTCACTGAAAATACCTGCCGATATCCTGTCCAAGCCATCGCGTAAGACACCGGTTCTTCGTCCCGCAAGTCTAAATAATGGACAGATTCTTTGCGACAGTATAAAGAAACCGCTGCTTCCAATACTTCCACATCTTCGACGGATAAGTCTTTCCCGAATTTCTGAGAATCAGATTGCTGAGCACGAAAGATCGGTATTCTTCCGGCACAGCCTCAATAGCCGCATGAATGCCCGCAATGCGTTCTTTCAGAACCGCCTGCTCCAAAGCGCAGTTTTCTGTAGGTCTATAAAGCACAAAATTACCGGTTCTGTCGCTGACCACGCTCTTTCCCTCGGACAGATGTTCCTCCGACTCTATCTCCGCAAGGCGCGCTTCCATTCTTTCCAAATCGCGCACCGCCCATACGGACTGATAATACACCTCTTTCGGCAAAACCAGATGTTTGTATTTGGTCTGCTGCCATTCCTTGCTCATAATCACCTCTTTCCGAAACCTCTGATTATTTTTTACCATAATTTACATATATTGTCAATACTTTTCTGAAAAACAACCTCAATCCGTACTTCCTGCAGAGGAAAGACAAACGCCTGTTATGGTCAGCGTTACTCCCACTACAGTATACCAGCCGAAAGGATCTCCGGCAATGAAGCATCCGGACAGAACGCCGATCGCCGTTACTGAACTTGCTACCAGATTAGTTCCTACCGCAGGCGGCAGTTTTGCCAATACGAAATTATAAATCACTAAGACTTCCCACACCTATTAGGTGTGTTGAACCTTGAAAATTCAATATTTCA
>SAMEA3387475__coassemble_2554_pt1 | contig 10952 bp, 6 predicted proteins | sample SAMEA3387475__metabat2_low_PE_040 | metagenome-assembled genome bin SAMEA3387475 (sample SAMEA3387475) | Felis catus | biome: Faeces | place: United Kingdom | collected 2012 | reverse complement strand
CTGCACGACATCGTGTTCGGATACTATCTGGGACCTGCGGTTCTGGCTGTGACTGCGGCAGGAATTGCTGTTCTGATTCTGCGGGAATTTACGAATATAGAAAATATTTTTAACGCATTGTTTATGATGCTTTTTTCCACATGGCTGTATGCGACGGTTTACTGGGGAGTTTACAGAATTCTGGGAAGCCCGTACAGTTATGTTTATGCGATGAAAACACTGCCTCTTACACTGCTGTTTAACTGTATTGCTGCGGCGGTGCTGTATTTAGTATTGATTAAGAAAGTTATTAAACACAGAAGAGATAGGTATTTCAGATGAATAACAGATTAAAACAATCCAATACAAGATATCAGCAGATGGTGGTTTTTCTGATTCTGCTTATGGTGATACTGGGAATCCGTCTTTTTATCGTGACGATTCTTCAGCACGACGAGTGGACGGCGGAAGCCTCGGATCAGAATACCAAAACCATTACCACTTCTGCGCCCAGGGGAAATATTTACGACAGAAACGGGCAGGCTCTTGCGGTAAATAAACAGGTTTTTACCGTAAATTTCAATGCCAGTGCTTTGGATACAGAGGAAATCAATGACTCTGCCCTGACTCTGATTAACACCCTGATTAAAAATAAAGATAAGTATACAGATAATTTTCCGATTAAAATTGATAAAAACGGAGATTTTTACTATACCTATAAACAGCAGATTCACAAATGGCTTTCGAAACAGGGATTTGATACCGATTTGAGTGCAAGAGAAGCTTTTGAAAGACTGTGCAGCCGGTATGACCTTGATGCTTCGGACAGCGCCAGGGAAGAATCCATGCGTGTGCTTGATGAGAAGTACAATCTCAATGTACCGATTAACGCAAAGCGTATGAAGTACACCTACGATTTGGAACTTGAAGTTTTCTGGAACAAGTTCAGCACCGTTGAGGGCGAGTATGACGGAAAGTCTGCAAAAGAGTGCTTTTCCATGCTCAGAAAGCAGTATGAAATAGATAAGGATCTTTCGGATGCCGATGCCAGAAAAATTTTCATTATCAGAAATGAAATTGCAACCAACGGATTTACTCGTTATCTGCCGATTAAGGTCGCATCCGATGTCAGCGATAAAACCATCGCCTATATCGAAGAAGCAGGCATTGCAGGTGTGGAAATTGCCTCGGAAAGCGAGCGCGTCTACCCGGAAAGGTCTACCGCCTGTCATATTTTGGGATATCTGGGCGCGATTTCGGAGAGCGAGACAGAGTATTATGTTGAAAAGAAAGGCTACAGCGCCAGCGATCTTGTGGGAAAGGACGGTGTGGAAAGCTCTCTGGAAAGCAAGCTTCATGGCACGCCGGGTACAGAAAAGATCAGAGTGAACAGTTCCGGTGAATATGTGGAGACTATCAGCAAGACAGAGCCTAAAAAGGGAAAGGATGTCTATCTTACTATTGACTTGGAACTGCAGAAGGCAGCAGAGGAATCTTTGGCCGATGCAGCCTATGGAAAGAGCGGGGCAGCAGTTGCTTTGGATGTTGAAACGGGCGAAGTTCTTGCTATGGCAAGCTACCCTTCTTTTAATCCGAATATTTTCGCAAACGGAATTTCTGAGAAGGCATGGGAGTCTGTACAGCAGGAGAACCCTAACGATTATTTTTCGCCGTTTCCTCTCTATAATAATGCTACCAAGGCAAACATTCAGCCGGGTTCCACTTTTAAACCGATTACAGCGGTAGCTGCCTTAGAAGCGGGATTGGATCCTTACCGCAGCATTTACGATGACGGTATGATCGAGTACGGTAATCGGGAATGGGGCTGTTCCGCATGGAATGATTACGGCGGACGCCACGGTTCTCAGAATATGGAATGGGGGCTTGGAAATTCCTGTAATACTTATTTCTATAATATCGCTACAGGAAAAGACTGGGATACAGGAGCTTCTTTAGGTTATACGCTGACAGCTGACGATCTGCTCGCCACTGCGAAAATGTTCGGTCTTGGACAGGCTACAGGTATTGAGCTTGACGAAACGATTATAGATACACCGACAGCACAGGATAAAATAGATACGACGGAAGTCGGCATTAAAGATTATCTTTACAACAACAGAAACAAGTTCTTTCCGAAGGAAATTGTAAGTGATTATGATAAGCTTAAGAAAAATCTTGCAGTAATCGCCGGCTGGACGAAGGAAAATCCGTCTTATGAAGAACTTGTAGAGCGGCTGGATCAAAAAACAGATGTAAAGAAAAGTCAGCTGGAAAATGTAGCATCCAGAGTAAAGTTTGACTATTATATTCAGGCACAGTGGGGGATCGGCGATCAGTTCAACCTTTCTATCGGTCAGGGTATGAATGCTTATACGCCGCTGCAGATGGCAAACTATCTGGCAACTTTAGGTAATGACGGAAAGCGGAATCAGGTTAGTGTGGTTTCCGGTGTAGAGGGCGAAGGACTGACAGTAAAAAAGAAGGCTGAAAATCTGAAACTGAAAGACGGAACTATTGATGCTGTCATCAGGGGTATGAAACGAGTTTGCTCAAGCGGTACTCTTTCCGGTGTTTACGGAAACTTTCCGGTGGAAGTTGCCGGGAAAACCGGTACGGCGGAGAATCAAACACTGATACAGCCTAAAAGCAAGGTTTCTTATGTGAAGAAACATCTTAGCTCCTTTAATTCTGCGGCAAATACCAGTGTTTCCTGGTCTGAGGTGAAGTCTATGATGGAGCAGATGATGGACGAGGAACCGCAGCGGTATCCGTCGGAAGAAGATACGGTGGAAGATGCGCTGATTGAAGCCAGCAACTTCAAAATCACCCAGTCCATGATCGATTCTTATAAGAATTCTCATGATTATGTAGCCTGGACCATTGCTATGGCTCCTGCAGATGATCCGAAAATCGCTGTAGTCTGTATGATTATCGACGGCGGTTACTCTTCTAACGCAGCGCCGGTGACAAAGGATATTATTTCTGCATATCTGGGGCTTGAAGATGAGAACAATGAGGATGTAAAAGTAAATAAAACTGATATGAACGGTAAAAATAAAGAGCAGTAGTTTTAGTATTTTTTGGAGGAAGAAATGGGTAAAGCATATTTAATAGCATCGGGAAAAGGAGGAACAGGAAAGTCCATGTTTGCGGTGAATTATGCATCTACACTGGCAAAGTCAGGCGCAAAGGTCGTAATACTGGATCTGGATCTGGGACTTCGGAATCTGGATCTTTATTTCGGTCTTGAAAATAATGTGGTCTATGATGTATATGATGTGCTGACCGGTGTCTGCCGTATCAAACAGGCCTTGATCCGTGACAAACGGTTTTCGGATCTGTATCTGATGGCAGCTTCTCCTTCCAGAGACGACGGCTCTCTGACGCCGCTGCATATGAAGATTCTCTGTGAGAAACTGAAAAAAAACTATGATTATATCATCATAGATGCGCCTTCCGGTATTGATGACGGTCTGGTCATTTCCTCGGCAGGCGCGGATGCTGTGATTATTGTTACAACTCCGGAATATTCGGCGCTGCGGGATGCGGATACTTTGGACAGAGAGCTTCTTAGACTGGGTGTGAAAAAACGTTATGTGATTTTGAATAAGGTGGTTGCCGAAATGATGCGGGCGGGATATATGCCCCGGCTGCGTGAAATCACATCTATGCTGCAGCCGCCACTTGCCGGCGTGATTCAATATGATGAAAACATTCAGATTTCAATGAATCTGGGAGTGCCGATTGTTTTAAAAAAAGGCACCTATATTGAAGAAAACTTTGAAAATATAGCCGGACGGCTTGAAGAAGAGCTGTAAAGATAAAAGAACACTGAAATTAAAGAGATGAAAAACGCCTTGCCGCTTTTGCGGAAGGCGTTTTTTGCAGCGTTTGAGCTGTTTTATTGATTAAAAATTGATTGCTTTGCTGCGCATGCCGACATCAAGTACAAGACCCAGTGCGAACATATTTGCCATAATGGAAGAACCGCCTGCGCTTAAGAACGGCAGAGTAATACCGGTTACAGGCATCAGCCCCATGGTCATGGCGATGTTTTCGAAAATCTGGAATGCAAACATACCGATAAATCCCGCAACTACTAATGCGCCGTAAAAATCCAGTGAATTACGGACAATGCCTGCCATTCGAACCAGAAGAATCGTAAACAGACCGATTATGGCAAGACCGCCGATGAGTCCCAGCTCCTCACCGATAACAGAAAAGATAAAGTCGGAAGTCTGTACAGGGATGAAATCCAGTTCCTTCTGCATGCCGTTAAACAGTCCCTTGCCGGTAACTCCGCCGGAACCGATGGCAACTTTAGACTGCCACACCTGATAGTTTCCGCTCAGGCTGAGATTATCCGGATGAAGAAAGGCTTCGATTCGTTCTTTCTGATAGTCGGCCATAAACACATAAGCAACCGGAACTGCCGCCAGCACCAGTGCAAAGAATTTGCCGAACACTTTTAGGTCGATGCCTGCAAAGAAAATCATAGATACCCACATAAAAGAAAATACCAAAGCGCTTCCCAGATCCTCCTTAAGGACGATGATGATAATCGGGGCGGCGACAATTCCGGCTTTGAGCAGTCCTTTGAAATTGTACAGGTCATCTTTGTGCTTGTTCAGATAACCTGCCATAATCAGCACGAAGAGAATTTTCACAAATTCGGAGGGCTGGATTGTTGTAACTCCCAGGTTCAGCCAGGAGCGAGCACTGAACTGTTCCACGCCAAGGGGCGTATATACTGACAGCAGCAGAACAAGGGAAAGGATGTACAGGAATTTTTCCATGCCTTCAAACATATTGTAGTTGAAACGCAGGATTATCAGGATTCCGACTACTCCGATGAAATAAGCAATGCACTGCACTATCACTTCTCTTGTGAAGAACCCGCTGCTGATCTGGGTGCTTCCGATCATAAGAATACTGACAGCGGCAAGGACGATTACGATTGCAATAATGACTTTATCTACATTTTTTGTTAAATTTGAAAAATAGTTCATAGTTTTCCCCTCTTGTTCTTGACATAGTATCGTCTACAACATTATAATATAGATTGTGCGAATATATCAAGATTTAATTAACTGTATGTGTTTTTTTGATGGAAAAAAGAGGCACTGCAATCTGCCGAAAGGGCGGTTTATACCGGGGTTCAGGCAGTGTTTGCGAATAGGATTTTCTTGCAAAAAATATACAAGAAGCAAAATTAAAGTACTTGAAGATATAAGGCAGATTCATAAAGCCGGTTACGGCCGGTTTTAACACATTTCAGACAACTTAATAGAAAAGGAGGTGCTTTAATGTCCTCAATCACTTGGATTATTATCTGTGTAATAGTATTAGCTGTCGGATTGCTTGTCGGTTACATTCTTCGCAAGAATATCGGCGAGAAAGCCATTGGAAGCGCGGAACAGAAAGCAAAGAATTTAATTCTGGACGCTGAAAACAGATCCGAAACTATTAAAAAAGAGATAACATTAGAAGCAAAAGAAGAAGCCCACCGTCTGAGAACAGATGCGGAACGGGAAGTAAAAGAAAGACGCACTGAGATTCAGCGTTCCGAAAGGCGACTGATTCAAAAGGAAGAATCCGTAGACAGAAAGCTGGAGAGCATCGAGCGTAAACAGGACAGTATCGCAAAACATGAACAGGAGATACTGGAAAAGAAAAAAGAACTGGATGGTTTTCTGGCTAAACAGGTGGAGGAGCTGGAGAAGATTTCCGGTTTGACTGCAGAAGAAGCAAAGGCGCTGCTTTTGGATGAAATTGAAAAAGATGTCAGACACGATGCTGCCGTTTTAGTCAAAGATATCGAGTCCAAAGCCAAAGAAGATGCCGACAAGCGGGCAAAAGAAATTATTACCGGCGCAATTCAGAGATGTGCGGCAGATCATGTGGCTGAGAGTACGGTTTCCGTTGTGGCGCTGCCTAACGATGAGATGAAAGGCAGAATCATTGGACGGGAAGGCCGCAATATCAGAGCAATCGAAACTCTGACCGGAGTGGATCTGATTATTGATGATACGCCTGAGGCTGTTATCATTTCAGGATTCGATCCCGTTCGTCGTGAAGTTGCCAGAATTGCACTGGAAAAGCTCATCGTGGACGGCAGAATTCATCCTGCCAGAATCGAGGAGATGGTTGAAAAAGCAGAGAAAGAAGTCAATTCCATTATTAAAGAGGAAGGTGAACAGGCTACTTTCGAGGTTGGGATTCACAATCTGCATCCTGAACTTGTAAAGCTTCTGGGAAGACTGAAATACAGAACTTCTTACGGACAGAATGTGCTGAAACATTCTGTGGAGGTTGCGCATCTTGCAGGTCTGATGGCGGGCGAGCTGGGAATGGATTCCAAGCTGGCAAAGAGAGCCGGTCTCCTGCATGATATAGGAAAAGCCCTTGATCATGAATATGAGGGAACTCATGTGGATATCGGTATTCAGATTCTGAAGAAATACAAGGAGTCTGAGGCTGTAATCAACGGCATGGCAGCTCATCACGGCGACTATGAAGCGAAGAGCATGGAAGCTGTGCTTATTGCTGCAGCTGATGCGTTGTCCGCGGCAAGACCTGGCGCGAGAAGAGAAACGCTGGACGCATATATCAAGCGTCTTGAGAAACTGGAGGAAATTGCAAATACAACTCCGGGAGTTGATAAGTCTTTCGCAATTCAGGCAGGCAGAGAAATTCGCATTATTGCAAAGCCTGAAGAAATCAATGACGATGGTATTGTTTTACTTGCAAGAGAGGTTTCTAAAAAAATCGAGTCTGAGCTGGAATATCCGGGCCAGATTAAGGTGAATGTGGTAAGAGAAACCAGAGCCATCGATTACGCGAAATAATAAGGTGTTTTGAAAAAACTCCCGAACCGTTACGGTATTCGGGAGTTTTTTGTAAGCTTGTACAAGCGGAAGGGCTGCGAAGATTCTGTGAAGAACGCTTGAGAAGACAGCACATTTTGCACTGCGGAAGCTTTGCAGGCGGAAGCTTTGAGCGCAGAGTTCTTTGCAGAGGGCAGTTTGTGCCCGGCAGGAAAAAACTTTGCAGGCGGGGAAAATTTGCTTTGCAGGCAGAAGGAAGGAATGAATAAATAAATAATGCGGTTTATTATTAAGAAAGACGGGAGAAGAAATGACAGACGGAAGATCTGAGGGTGAGAGATCCTATTACAGCAGGCTGATTTTTCTGGCGCTGCCTATTGCGCTGCAGCATCTGATTACAGTCAGCCTGAATCTGATTGACAATATTATGATCGGGAGATTGGGACCACTGCCTCTTGCAGCTGTGGGGTCTGCGAATCAGCTATATTCTATTTATGAGATGATTCTTTTCGGACTGCTCAGCGGTGCGGCAGTGTCTGTGGCACAATATTTCGGAGCAAAAGATTTTCGGAGTATCCGTAAGATTATCGGTATGGATGTTACCATGGGCGTAACACTGGGGATGTTTACGATGATTACGGCACAGCTTTTTGCGTCGCAGATTATCGGATTGTTTGCATCTGAGCCGGAGGTTATAAAACTCGGAACGGAATACATCAGAATCGCATCACTGACCTATCTGACGATTCCTGTAAGTTTTACAATTTCTTTTAATTCCAGATCGGTTCAGATGCTGAAAATCCCGACGATTATCAATGTGTGCAGTATTTTAACCAATACGGTTTTGAATTATGTGATGATTTACGGGAATTTCGGAATGCCGGCTATGGGTGTTCGCGGTGCGGCGCTTGCGACTTTAATTGCAAGAATTCTGGAAATGACAGCTCTGATTGTGTATCTTCTGACGGACAAAAGACATCCTTTCCACGGAAAACTTTCGGAATTCAGAGGGTTCAGCAGGGAACTGTTTCTGCGGGTAATGCGTACCGCTATGCCGGTCGTTGTCAGTGAGGGCGGCTGGTCGCTCGGAATTACGCTGACCTTTGCAGCTTACGGAAAAATCAGTGCAGAGGCTCTTGCGGTTATGCAGGTAAGCAATGTTCTGTGTTCTTTGTGCCAGTGCACTTCTTTCGCAGTGGGAAATGCTTCGGCTGCATTGACCGGGCAGATTTTAGGTGAAGGTAATAAAGAGTCTGCTTTTGAAAACGGGAAAAAGTATATGCACGTTCAGTGGACTCTGAATGTTATGATGACTGTGATGATTTTGCTGCTGCGCAAGCCCATTGCTGCGATTTATGATTTTGACGCAGAGACAACCCGGATGCTGATGCTTTCTCTGGGTGTGTTTGCTTTCACGCTGATTCCGAGAATGGTCGCTTATGCTGTACAGTGCGGTCTTTTGCGGGCAGGCGGGGATACTTATTTCTGTATGATTGTGGAACTTTCCTGCAATTTGGGATTGGAAGTAGTTCTGGCATATTTCAGCGTTCTGGTACTGGAACTGCCTTTGCATCTGTGTATTGCTGTTGCGGCATCGGGAAACCTTCTGAAAGCAATTGTGGAATATCGGAGGTTTTACAGTAAAAAATGGATTCATATTGTGATATAGCGGGCGGCAGCTTTCGGGAACGGTTTGCGGCGCAGAGCTTCTGCGGCATAAGAAATTAAAACCGCCGGAAAGCAGAGGCCGGAGCAAAGGCGGAGAGTCAGCTTTTCGAAAGACAGAGCAGAGCCGGCAGCGGAAATTTAATCATTCGGAAACAGGAGCGGAGGTTTAACTGTTCGAAAGCAGGAAGCGTGGATTTAACCTTTTGGAAACTGAAGCGAGGCAGCGGAGATCTAACCGTTTAGAAAATAAAACGAAGGTAGGCGGAAATTAAAAGAAGTGGAATGCGGAGAGCAGACGGGGACTTGATTGCGCAGTATGTGCGGAGGGGCGTTGAAGTCCTTCGGAAAGAAAGTTGAGGCATTTTCGGTGTGAACTTACAGTAAGCTTTGAAAAGGTGGTGCTTTCCAAAAGGCGCCCGCAGAAAAAGACATGGTAAATTTTCAGATATTGTGATAAAATAATTGGTGCTGCAGAGTAATTGCAGCGCCAATTTTAAAGTGAAACAGGTGATAAAGATGTTTGTGTATTTAGATAACAGTGCAACTACCCGGCAGTATGATCAGGTTACGGAAGTAATGAAGGATGCTATGGAGAATTACTTCGGCAACCCGTCTTCCCTGCATTCTCTGGGACTGGCTTCGGAAAAAGAAGTGCGCAGAAGCAGGCAGATTACTGCAGCGGCGCTGGGCGCAAAAGAAGAAGAGATTATTTTTAATTCCGGGGGCACGGAAGGTGACAATACGGTGCTGTACGGGATTGCCCATGCACGCAGGAGGGAAGGAAAGAAAATAATTACTTCCAAAGTGGAACATCCTGCCGTGTTGGAAGCCTGTAAGGTTTTGGAAAACGAAGGCTTTCAGGTGGAATATATCGGTGTGGACGGAAAGTGCCGTCTTGATATGGAGCAGCTCAGAGCAGCCATTGATGAAGAAACAACTTTAATTTCCATTATGGCGGTCAACAATGAAACAGGCGCAAAGATGCCGGTTTCCGAAATTGCAAAACTGAAGGGTAATGCGGTTTTCCATACCGATGGGGTACAGGCTTTCGGCAAAATTGATCTGAAAAACATCGGTGCGGATTTTATTACCGTCAGCGGTCATAAGATTCACGGCCCGAAGGGTGTCGGTGCCCTGTACGCCCGTAAGGGCGTACGGCTGCCCGCTTTTATTGCAGGCGGCGGTCAGGAGCGCGGTATGCGCTCGGGCACCGAAAATGTACCGGGAATTATAGGATTCGGAAAAGCAGTTGAGAAAGCTTGCGGTAATTTGGAAAAGAGGACTGCTCATATGGCGGAAATCAGAGCATATTTTTTGGCAGGTCTGCAGGCGGAAATTTCCGATATCAGACTGAACGGACCAGAAGACCCTTCGGAAGCAGTTTCCGCTGTACTCAATATCAGCTTTATGGGGACCAGAGGAGAAGTGCTTCTGCACACACTTGAGCAGGATAACATTTTTGTATCCACAGGTTCCGCCTGCTCCTCCAACAAGAAAGGACAGAGTCATGTCCTTTCTGCCATGGGTCTTACCCCAAAAGAAATTGAAGGAGCAATTCGTTTCAGCTTCAGCGAATTCAATACCCTGGAAGAAATGGATTATGTCATATCCAAGGTAAAAGACGCAGTCGCAAGATTCCGCAGATTAGGCTCATTTAGATAATGGACTTGCCCCAGTTTGCGCAGCAAACTGCCAGGAAGTCCTTATGCTGTGGGAGACCTAACCCGATGAGCACAGCGAATCGCAGGTAGGTCCCCCGTCAGGAGTGCAGCACTTCAGTGCGTGGAACTCTACGGCGGACCACAAGAGAACGAGCGGAGCGAAGTTGGATTGGCAAGGCGCAAGTCGTAAAATGGACTTGCCCCGGTTTGCGCAGCAAACTGCCGGGAAGTCTTAAAGGTCGGTCAGATGAGATACTGACCGTAACAGTACCTGACAGGGCTGACAGTTTTTTTACGAGGCGGCAGTTTTGGCAGGAATTTTATCCGAAAGGCTGACGAGAGTGACAAAAATGAAATTTTCGTCAGTTTGTCACTTAAAATGGAAATTTCAGTAAGTTATTGCGCTGAAAAGAACGGAAATATTGACAGAGGTGACAAAAAACCGGGAGTTTGTCAATATTGACAACAATTTTAAGTGAAAAAGTTGACAGAACTGACGAAAACCAAGAAAAAGGTTCATTTTGTCAAAAGGGCAGTGGTACAGTGTTGCTTTTGTGGACTTTTTCTGCCGCAGCAGCAGTTCAAAGGACTGCAGTTCAAAAGACTGCAACTCAAAAGAGCGACAGACAAAGGCTTGCAGCTCGCAGCCCAAAGAGCGATGGACAAAGGCTTGCAGCTCGCAGTCCAAAGCTCCAATACCCAATCCTCAACCTAAATAAAATCGCAGTCAACTGCACCCCCATACTAATACAACAGGATATGTAGTGTGAAAGAAAGATTGAACAGTCCGTAATTGGGCGAACTTAAACAAGCTTCC
>SAMEA3387475__coassemble_2523_pt1 | contig 11103 bp, 11 predicted proteins | sample SAMEA3387475__metabat2_low_PE_040 | metagenome-assembled genome bin SAMEA3387475 (sample SAMEA3387475) | Felis catus | biome: Faeces | place: United Kingdom | collected 2012 | reverse complement strand
GACATAAAGAGGGCATTATGTTTGGGAAAATTCAGTTTACAAAAGATACGGCTGTAAAAATTATTACGGCAATTATCATTTCATCGATCTTCCTGCTGACAGTCAGCGTTCTGACGGATCCTGACGACAGCAGAAAACAGATTTCCGATGACAACGGCGCTTCTGAGGCTGCCTTATGCAGCTTTCTGTCCGATGTTAAGGGGGTGGGTGAGGTCAGTGTTATGATAGAATATGGGGAAAAAGGTATGGTTTCCGGTGTTATCGTCACTGCTCAGGGAGCACACGACCCCGTAGTGAAAAACGATATCGCAAAAGGGGTTGCTACTTTGTTCGACATACCTGTTTCCAGTGTAATGGTATTTGAGAAAAATCAGGAGGAAAATGAAAATGAAAACAAACAGCAAGAGTAAATCCGGATTCAAAGGTTTTTTTAATAAAAAAGAAAATATTGTGATTACCGCTGTAGCGCTGGTATTCTGCGCAGGTCTTGTGGTGACGGAAATGAAAGCAGGAGAGATTCCTCTTCACGACGGAGATGTTCTTGTAGACAGCCGTAATATCGCAAAAGAGGAAGAAAGCGGAGAATTTCCACCGGAAAATTCCGAGGAAAGCAGCGGGTTGACCGAGGAAGGAAACGGTGCGGATGAAGACGGTGAAAGCGGCAAATCGGCAGCCGGCAGCGACGTTTTTTCTGCACAGCGGGCAAAGCTGGAAATGGAACGCAGCGATTTAATCGGAAAATATGATGATACCATTAAAAATTCCACAAACGATGCCGAAAAGAAGAATGCGGTGGCAAGCAAGGAAAAATTGACCGATTATATGGAGCAGGAAGTTGCTGTAACGAATATTATTTCCGGAAAAAATCTGCCGGACTGCCTTGTGATTATTACTGACAGCACCGAAACCGTTACAGTCGATGAACGGGATCTCGATCAAAACATCGCGGCAAAAATCTGCAGCATTATTATGGCAGAAACAGGACGTTCTGCCGACAAAATCGTAATTCAAAGCAACTATTAAACATTGATAAACAGAGGATATGATGTTATAATGGTTTTAACAATCGTATCAGCGCTTTGGCGCTGTTGCGGCGTTGCCGTAAGGTAAAAACCATTGAAACACAGCCCAAGGCAAGATGCCGTGTTATAATGGTTTTGAAGATTATACCGGCGCTGCCGTAAGGTAAAAACATTGAAACACAGCCCGAAGCAAGATGCTGTGTTATAATGGTTTTGAGGATTACATCGGCGCTGCCGCTTGGTATACAAATAATTTCAAGGTGGATTTAATATGCAGCAGGAGAATTTGGGGACAATTAAAATATCCGATGATGTGATTACAGCCTGCGCTGCCGGAGCTGTTTCACGAATCGAAGGGGTCAGCAGACTTGCCGCAGGCTTTACGGATAATCTTTCCATCAATATACTCGGCATTGAACCCGGCGGTAAAGGAATCAAGCTTTCCAGAGACGATGATATGATTTCCCTCGATATTTATGTAATCGTGGAATACGGAGTCAGGATTCCGCAGCTTGCCTGGGAAATCCAAAGCTGCGTAAAAAAAGAAATCGAATCCATTACAGATGAAAAAGTAAAAGAGGTTAATATACATGTGCAGGGCGTAGACCTGCCCGGAGAGGAAGACGAAAGATAAATGACAAGAAAAGAAGCAAGAGAATTTATGATGCAGGTATTTTTCCAGATGGAAGCATCTGCAGACTTTGATGTAAATAATCAGACAGACTATATGAACCCTCGGAAACTGGCAAATCAGAAGGATTACTGCAATGATCTTTATTCCCTTTTGTGCAATAAGAAAGAGGAACTGGATACAAAAATTTCCGAATACAGCACCGGCTGGAAACTGGAAAGAATGCCGAAGACGGATTTGGCAGTGCTGCGCCTTGCAGCCTGTGAGCTTCTGTATATGACCGATATTCCGTCAGCGGTTTCTATCAACGAAGCCGTTGAACTTGCGAAAAAATATGGTACAGCCGATTCGGCAGGCTATGTGAATGCTATTTTGGGAAAGATTGCGGAGAATCGGAATGCGTAGAATTTCTATCGGCATTGATACGAGCAATTACAAGACTTCCGTGGCAGCTGTCGACATAGAGGAAAATATACTCTGCAATCTGCAGCAATATCTGAGCGTAAAAAAGGGCGAGAGAGGACTTCGGCAGTCTGTCGCTCTTTTTCAGCATGTAAATAATCTGCCCGACCTTTTAACACAGCTTTTTGAAACTCTGAGAGCCGCCGGAGGATATACCGTAGACTGCATTGCAGTCTCTGAAAAGCCAAGAACTGTAGAAGGCTCCTATATGCCGTGTTTTCAGGCAGGTCTTTCCGCAGCAAAGAGTCTTGCAGCCGCCCTTGATGTGCCGTGTTTTTTCTTTTCCCATCAGGAAGGACATATTGAGGCGGCCCGCTTCGGCACGAACTTGCAAAACGCTCCGCGTTTTCTGTCCTTTCACTTTTCAGGAGGAACTTCGGAAGGACTTCTGGTTTCGGAAACAGATGACAGCAGGTTTGAGATTTCAATCGAAGGCGGCTCCAAAGATCTCGCTTTCGGACAGGTCTTGGATCGCATCGGCGTAGCGCTTGGTATAGCTTTTCCATGCGGACAGGCTCTCGACGAAATTGCGCTGAAATTGCAGAAAGAGGGCGGTATTTCTCCAAAGGAAAATCTGCTGCCGGTAATAAAATGCAAGGACGGATTCATCAATCTGTCGGGTATTGAAACCTGTTGTCAGAGACTTGCCGAAACTGTTGAAAAAGAAAGACTGGCAGCTATGCTGTTTGCCCGTCTTGCCCGCGCGATTTCCGAAATGACCGGACAGCTTTCGGAAAAACTGGGAATAGAAGACGTCCTCTTTGCCGGAGGCGTTTCTGCAAGCGGCTATATAAGAAATGAACTGAAGAAGGCTCTGCCTTCCCTAAATCTCTGTTTCGGAGATCCTGTCATGTGTACGGATAATGCGGCAGGCACTGCACTTTTGGGAGGAAAAGCAATATGGCGCTGAAACCTGTAACCGTTTCACAACTAAACGAATACATCGCAAGAGTTGTCGGCACTGATCCGCTGCTTTCTGCCGTGGTCGTAAAAGGAGAGATTTCCAACCTGAAGTATCACTCTTCCGGACATATATATTTTTCCATAATTGATATTGCAAGCAAAATCAACTGTTTTCTGCCGAAAGAATATGCAGAAACACTGCGGTATCAACTGGAAGACGGTATGGAGGCAACCCTGACCGGCGGTGTAAACATTTTTAAAAAGAACGGAACCTATTCTCTGTATGTACGCAATATAGAGATATCCGGCGAGGGCAGTCGGGCGTTAGCCTTTGAACAAATGAAAGCAAAACTTCAGGCAGAGGGACTCTTTGACAAAGCTCACAAAAAACCGATTCCCAAATACCCTGATAAAATCGGCATCATTACATCGCCTACCGGCGCGGCGGTAGAAGATATGTTAAAAATATTGAAAAGCCGAAATGCTTTAGTTGATGTAATTATTTTTCCGGTTCTTGTTCAAGGGGATGCAGCGGCAGCCGATATTGCCCGGATGATAGATTATGTAAACGATCATTTTTATGATATCGATACGCTGATTGTAGGCAGAGGCGGAGGTTCAGCCGACGATCTTTGGGCGTTTAACGAAGAATGTGTGGCAAGAGCTGTTTACAAGTCTCGTATTCCTGTGATTTCCGCAGTAGGACACGAAATAGACTTTTCCATTGCGGATATGGCCGCAGACCTTCGTGCAGAAACACCTACAGCTGCCGCCCAGCTTGCAGTTTCCGATACCGGAGAGCTTTCCGCGCGGCTTTGCGAACTTAAGGAAGCTCTGCATATACAGCTTTCCAACAAACTGATGTATCACAAGCTTCTGACGGATAATTTAGCTTCTGAAATGAAAAATGCGCTTACGGGCAGATTTTTGGAGCTTGCAAATACTCTGGAAAAGCATAAACTGATTTTGGAAGAGAATAATCCGAACAAAATATTGGAAAACGGCTACGCCGTCCTTTCAGACCGAAACGATCATATTATTTCTTCTGCAGGAGAACTCTCGGCAGGCGATCAGTATAAGATTTCCCTAACAGACGGTTTTGCCCGCTGTCTGATAACAGAGATAGGAAGTGACAGAATATGAATCAGAAAAAATTCGAAGAAGCCCTGAGCGGTCTTACAGAAATGAGTGAAAAAATCAAAGCGGGCAGTACGACCCTTGAAGAAGCGGTTGCCTGCTATGAAGAAGGTATGAAATACTACAGTATCTGCAGCGATATTCTGGAAAACGCAAAACAGAAGATTGAAATGTTTGAAAGAGAGGATTAAGCTATGATGAGGGAACACTACGATGAATACAAGGATATGATTAACGAATATCTTCTTGATTATATTCCCGGAGTAGATACCAAGAGCAGCGTGCTCTACGATGCTATGAAATACTCACTCACAGCCGGCGGAAAACGGCTTCGTTCCGTACTGCTTTTAGCTGCCTGCGAGTTTGCCGGCGGCGATGCAAAAGATGCGCTTCCTTATGCCTGCGCCATTGAGTATATCCACACTTATTCATTGATTCACGATGATTTGCCCGCCATGGATAACGATGACCTGAGAAGAGGTATGCCGACCAACCACAAAGTATTCGGAGACGGTATGGCGGTGCTGGCAGGCGACGGTCTTCTGACCACTGCCTTTGAGATTATGAACAAGGATATGTTTTTGTGTTTCGATAATCTTAACGAGCTGAAAAAAAGGCTCAACGCATCCTACACAATCGCAAAGAATTCCGGGGTACGGGGTATGGTTGCAGGTCAGGCTTCCGATATCGATTCCGAACACAAACAGTGTTCCAACGAAATGCTTGAATACATCCATATCAACAAAACAGCTGCGCTGATTGTAGCGGCTATCAGAGCCGGGCTGTATCTTGGCGGCGCCGATGCGGATATGATGAAGAATATGACCGTTTATGCAGAAAATCTCGGACTTGCTTATCAGATTGCCGACGATATTCTCGATGTCAGAGGAAATACCGAAGAAATGGGAAAAACCGCCGGGAAAGATGCTGCCAGTGAAAAAATCACTTATGTAGCCTTAAACGGTATGGAAGCATCCGAAGCCAAACTTCAGGAGCTGACAATGAATGCGGTATCCGCTATTGAAGAATACTATGACAACGCGGAGTTTTTCAGAGATTTGGTTCTGAAGCTGGAAAACCGTACAAAATAACACAGCACGGCATAATAAAGAGCAGCATATATCAGCTTTTTTAAGAATCCAGCATCTTCGGATTCTTGGCAGAAAATACATACAAACTATAACGGAGTATTTACATGGAGAAAAAACTGACACAGTATGATTTTCCTGCTGACCTGAAATATATGGATATCGGTCAGCTGGAGCTTCTTTCTGTTGCAATCAGAGAATTTTTAATAGAAAAAGTTTCAAAAACCGGAGGGCATCTAGCATCTAATCTGGGTGTTGTGGAGCTGACTTTAGCTCTTCATAAAATTTTTGACAGTCCTCGGGATAAAATCATCTGGGATGTAGGGCATCAGTCCTATGTACATAAAATTTTAACGGGAAGAGCAGATGAATTTGACAATCTGCGGCAGATGGACGGCATCAGCGGTTTTCCAAAAACCAAAGAAAGTATCCATGATGTTTATGAAACCGGCCATTCCAGTACTTCTGTTTCCGCGGCGGCAGGTATGGCTGCCGCAAGAGACATCAGAGGCGAGGATTACGAAGTGATTGCTGTCATCGGAGACGGTTCTCTGACAGGCGGTATGGCCTTTGAAGCGTTAAACAATGTAGGGGCTTCCAAATCTAAAATGATGGTGATCCTAAACGATAACGGCATGTCCATATCGAGAAACATCGGAGGCGTTTCCCAGCATCTTTCCAAACTGAGAACTTCAGATGGCTACTTGAAATTTAAGCGGAGCCTGAAGAAAAATCTGAAAAAAATCCCTGTCTTCGGCGAAGCTCTGGCACTGGATTTGGGTCATGTCAAAGACCGGGTAAAATATGCTCTGCTTTCCGGCGGTGTAATCTTCGAAGAGTTAGGATTTACTTATCTGGGTCCCATAGACGGCCACAATCTTTCGGAGCTTCTTGATGTTTTGGAGCTTGCACGACACATTAACGGCCCTGTCTTTATTCATGTCATCACGAAAAAAGGAAAGGGATACCGCACGGCAGAACAAAATCCGGATAAATTCCACGGCGTAGGACCTTTCGATCCGGAAACCGGCGCGCTGAAACAGTCTGCCGATATGACATATTCCAAGGTTTTCGGCAATACACTTTTAAAGCTGGCGGAACAAAATCCTAAAATTGCTGCAATTTCCGCAGCCATGTGCGATGCCACGGGACTTACTCCTTTTGCGGAGAAGTTTCCGAAACGATTTTTCGATGTCGGCATTGCCGAAGCTCATGCCGTAACATTTGCCGCAGGTCTTGCAAAAAACGGAATCAGACCGGTTGCGGCAATTTATTCATCTTTTTTACAAAGAGCTTACGACCAGATTTTAGAGGATGTATGCCTTCAGAATCTGCCGGTAGTTTTTGCGATTGACAGAGCAGGAATTGTAGGCGCAGACGGAGAGACTCATCACGGCGTGTTTGACCTGTCTTACTTGTCGTCTATGCCCAATATGACGGTGCTGGCGCCGAAAGACGGCACGCAGCTTGCTTCTGTACTGAAGTTTGCGATGACGCTTGACGGTCCCTGTGCAGTCCGTTATCCCCGCGGAGCCTGCAGCTTTAATGAAAATGCAGTTACACATTATGACGGAAAGAATATCAGACTCTTTGAAGGCACGGATGCAGACATCTGGGCTGTGGGAAAAATGGCTGAAACCGCAGAAACCGTTCGGGACATTCTTTCCTCAAAAGGTATTTCCGCAGGCATAGTGGATGTGGTTTCTGTAAAACCGCTGGATCTTTCCTGTTTCAAAAAAGGAATACCGGTTATTACTATAGAAGACAATATGCTGGCAGGGGGCTTCGGCGAAAAAATGCGCAGAAAAACCGGCGCAGAGAATATGCTGAACTTCGGCTGGCCCGATCAGTTTATAGAACACGGCGACTGCGGCAGTCTGTACAAAAAATACGGACTTGACGCAGAATCTATCGCAGAAAGGATTTGTGAATACCTTGAAAGAAAGGCTTGATACATTACTGGTAAAAAAGGGATTTTATCATTCAAGAGAAAGAGCAAAAGCCGCAATTATGGCAGGTGTTGTTTTTGTGGACGGACAGAGAAGCGATAAGGCGGGCAATATGATAAACCCTGATACAGCGGAAATTTTTATTAAAGAAAATCTTTGTCCCTATGTAAGCCGCGGCGGATTGAAGCTGGAAAAATCCATGTCGGAATTCAGTCTCAACCTGCAAAATACGGTGTGTATGGATATCGGCGCATCCACCGGAGGTTTTACAGACTGTATGCTGCAAAACGGCGCTGAAAAAGTATATGCAATTGATGTAGGATACGGACAGCTGGACTGGAAACTTCGTAACGACCCGCGGGTAATCAATATGGAAAAGCGCAATGTTCGCTATCTGGACACGGATTTAATCAAAGAGCCGGTTGACTTTATCAGCATTGATGTTTCCTTTATCTCTTTGAAGCTGATTTTTCCGGTTGCAGAAAAAGTACTGGCGGAAGACGGAGAAATTGTCTGTCTCGTAAAGCCTCAGTTTGAAGCCGGCAGAGAGCAGGTCGGCAAAAAAGGCATCGTCAGAGATGGCTCCGTACACAAAGAAGTCATAGAAAATGTAATCCGCTACGGAGAAGAAAACGGTCTTTATCCCCATGGACTGACATTTTCACCGGTTACCGGTGCAAAAGGAAATATAGAATATCTTTTATATCTTTCCAAATATAAAGAACCATGCTATAATGTATCATGTATACAAGAGGTCGTTGAAAACTCTCACAAAGAGTTGGAATAGCCATTGTTGTTTCTATTTATGTTTAAAAAGGAGACCGAGAGAAATGAAATTATCAAACAAAGTGGAAGCTATGCAGTTTTCCCCAATCAGAAAATTCAACCCGATTGCACAGAAGGCCAAAGATGCAGGCAAAAAGGTTTATCATCTGAACATCGGACAGCCTGATGTGGAAACTCCGGAATGTTTCATGGAAGCAATCAAAAATTATGACAAGAGAGTTATTGCTTATGCTGAATCCGGCGGTATCACAGATTTACAGGATGCTGTCAGCGAGTATTTCAAAAATTACGGTATGGAAATCGGCAGAGGCGATATGATCGTTACCAACGGCGGTTCTGAAGCATTGACCATGACTTTCCTGTCTCTGTTAAACGAAGGTGACGAAGTTCTGATTGCAGAACCGTTCTACACCAACTATCACACATTTGCCACTTCTGCAGGCGGCAAAGTCGTACCGATTACAACTAAAGCAGAAGACGGCTATCATTATGCAAAGAGAGAACAGATCGAGCCTCTGATTACAGAAAAAACCAAAGCAATCTGCTGCATCAGCCCGGGAAACCCTACAGGTAATGTTTTAACAAGAGAAGAAATGGAACTGATCGGCCAGATTGCAAAAGAACACGATTTGTGGATTATCGCTGACGAAGTTTATAGAGAATTTGCTTACGACGGCAGAGTTGCAGGTTCCTTCGGACAGGTTAAGGAAATTGAAGACAGAGTCATCATCATCGACTCCGTTTCCAAGAGATTCTCCGCATGCGGCGCGAGAATCGGTCTGCTGATCTGCAAGAACCCTGAGTTCATCAAAAATGTTATGAAGATTGCGCAGGGAAGACTGTGCGTATCCACTGTGGATCAGATCGGTGCCGCTGCTCTGTTCAGACTGCCTGCTTCCTACTATGACGAAGTAAAGGCTGAATACTGCGGCAGAAGAGATGTAGCTTACGAAGAGCTGATGAAGATTCCGGGCGTTGTATGCCAGAAACCTGGCGGAGCTTTCTACACTACTGCGAAACTTCCGGTTGATAATGTAGAAGATTTCCTGATGTTCCTTCTGACCGAATTTGAAGATAACGGAGAAACTGTTATGTTTGCACCGGCAGAGGGCTTCTATGCTACACCTGGTCTTGGTAAGGATGAAATGCGTATTGCATATGTTCTGAATCAGCAGGATATGAGAAGAGCTGTTGAGCTGATCAGACTGGGTATCGAAGCTTACAACAAAAAACAGGGAAAATAATCTAAAGATTGATATTTCCATACAGTATAACAAAATACATAAATACATACGGAGTTTATCCGGTATAAATGTATGAATGATGAAGCCGCAGAAACATTTTTGTTTTTGCGGCTGTTTTTTAATTGAAAGGTGAATCCGAAACAATATAGTAAAACTCCTGAGATATTTTATTATAAAAAAATATGTTCTTCGTTCTGTACAGCAGACCTTGTATACATAAACCAAATATTTAAAAAATTCTTGTAAAATTTTGTGTATAAGCGTACAATAGAATTCATAGAATATATTGCGGTCAGCAAGTATCTTTTCTGTAAACTTATATGGGAATCTGATATTTCTGTATAATACCAGATGTACTGCTTCCGCAAAAGAAAGGGAGAATCTTATATGGAATTAGTCAAAAGTATTAACAGTACGATTAATGACTTCGTATGGGGTGTACCGATGCTGTTTCTTCTGGTCGGTACCGGAATTATTCTTACACTTCGCACCAGAGGAGTTCAGTTCCGTAAATTCGGATATGCGATGAAGAACACTTTAGGTAAAATTTTCAAGAGAACAGAAGCCGGAGAAGGTGAAATCACACCGTTTCAGGCAATGAGTACAGCCCTTGCCGCAACAGTGGGAACCGGAAATATTGCAGGAATTACCACAGCGATTACGCTGGGCGGACCGGGAACGCTGTTCTGGCTGTGGATTACCGCGCTGATTGGCATGGCAACCAAGTATTCCGAAGTTCTTTTAGCCGTCAAATTCCGCGAAAGAAACGAAGAAGGTGACTGGGTAGGCGGCCCGATGTATTACATAAAGAATGGCCTCGGAAAGAACTGGAAATGGCTAGGAGCAGTTTTCTGCATTTTCGCAGCGCTTGCCACCTTCGGAATCGGCAATGCCGTGCAGGTAGGCAATATCGTAGGTTCGGTCAATACTGTAATCACTTCATTTGTACCGGATTTTGAAGGTCAGAAGGTTGTGAATGCCGTACTGGGTGTTATCCTGATGATCCTGGTTGCAATCGTGCTTTTAGGCGGTATTAAGCGTCTTGGTGCGGTTACCGAAAAACTGGTGCCTTTTATGGCGGTTGTTTATATTGTCACCAGTCTGATTGTAGTTATCTATTATGCGAAATATATCCCGGGTGTTTTTGCAGACATCTTTGAAGGCGCATTCTCACCGCAGGGTGTAACAGGCGGCGCAGTAGGCTCCATTATTCTGGTTGTTACATGGGGCGTAAAGAGAGGCGTATTCTCCAATGAAGCAGGTCTTGGTTCCGCTCCGATGGCACATGCTGCAACTTCTGAGACCGATCCTGTAAGACAGGGACTTTACGGTATATTTGAAGTATTTATGGATACCATCGTAATCTGTACGCTGTCCGGTCTGACTGTACTGCTTGCAGCAAAAGCAGGAACCATAGACTTTGTAATCGGTGTAGAAGGCGACACTTCTCTCAATGCGGCAGCACTTGGCACGGTATTCTCCGCAAAAGGCGGCGCGCTGATCATCGCAATCTGTCTGGCACTGTTTGCATTCTCTACAGTACTCAGCTGGGCGCTGTACGGAAGCCGCTGCATCGAATTCCTGATGGGAAGAAAAGCAGTAAGACCGTATCAGATTATCTTCATTGCCGTTGTATTTGTCGGTGCAACCATGCATCTTGATATGGCATGGGCGATTGCAGACACCTTAAACGGACTTATGGCAATTCCAAACCTGATTGCGCTTGTGGGGCTGTCCGGAGTTGTTGTAAGCGAAACAAAGAGACACTTTGCAGAAAAGAACAAGACACGGCTGTAGAATTCAAATCATACAGGATTTACAATTAAGATCGAGTAGGAGGGAGCGACTAACTCCCGTCCTCTCACACCACCGTGCGTACGG
>SAMEA3387475__coassemble_2495_pt1 | contig 11240 bp, 6 predicted proteins | sample SAMEA3387475__metabat2_low_PE_040 | metagenome-assembled genome bin SAMEA3387475 (sample SAMEA3387475) | Felis catus | biome: Faeces | place: United Kingdom | collected 2012 | reverse complement strand
TGCCGTCTCCGTCTGTATCAATATTTACATCAGGTTTGCCATCTCCGTCTGTATCAATATCCACATCAGGCTTGCCGTCTCCGTCTGTATCAATATTTACATCAGGTTTGCCATCTCCGTCTGTATCGATATTAATATCAGGTTTGCCGTCTCCGTCTGTATCTACATCTATCGGCGGCTTCACGATTCCACCACCTCCAGTCGGAGGTTTCACAGTATCAAATGCAAAACCGTTATCCAGATTAACATTATGATCCGGCTTCCAATTATCATCAACACCGTCCCCGTCTTTATCTATCGGTTCACGATAATCACTACTATCGCCCTTACCATCTCCATTTTTATCAATATCGGTATCCGGTTTCCAGATATGACCCGGCGAATATTCAAGAGTGTCCCCCGGCTTCCAATCCTTATTATTTCCTGTATCAACATTTACATCCGGAATTCCATCTCCATTAATATCCACATTGATGTCAGGACGACCATCTCCGTCTGTATCAATGTTAATATTATTTCCCGGTTTGTCCGGTGTATTAACAACCACAACCAATCCGATTACTACTACAACCTTGTGATTTCTATCAATATTATTGAAGTTAATCTGACCGGTACCGTTCTTATTGATTAAATCAGGTCTTGACTGTCCATCCACAATTACATCCTTAATCTCATAACTGTGAGATGTATCGTCCAGATCCACATTCCAACTTACTGTATAGCTACCGCCCTTGGAAATAACTGCATCCGGAGTAATGGAACCTCCTCCTCCGATAATTTCGGTATCAATCTTATATTCCGGCACATGGAAGTTTCCGCCGTCAGTTTTATCGTCTCCCGGCACCTTCGGTTCTACATAGATTTGTACATGCTGATCCTTTGTGACATCACTGAAATCTATTCTATTTCCATCGATAGAAACTTCCTTACCATTTACCGTAACTTTTGTAATCTCATAGCCCTCAGCAATATCCCAGCTGACAGAAGCGTCTTCTCCGTCTTTTAAATATCCAGTTCCCGTAATTTCACCTATGCCTCCAATAATTTCACCGGTAATCTGATGTAAGCTTTCCAGATCTCCAATGTCCGGAGCTTTTTCCGGCTCACTCGTTCCGTTTCCACCTACGGATGCATCTTTTGCAAAGATTACAAGAATCTCATGGTCATTAGAAATATGCTGTACATTCATATTCAAACCATCTTGATTAACCGATTTTACATATAGTTCACCAAGTGCATCTGAAACATTATCAAAATGGTCTTCTTCAATAAACTCATATTCAACATCTGACGGTTCTTCGCTTTCAGGTTTGCCCGGTTCTTCATCACCAATACCGTCTTCCGGAATATCCGGTTCATTATCGGAAGGCATATTTTCCGGATTGTCTCCTGGTGGCGTCAATCCTTCACCTGCTTGAGGATTTTGACCTTCATTTTCAGGCTTATTCGGTGTATTCTCCGGAGATGTTTCTGCATTCTCTTCATTTCCGATAGTTTCTGAAATCACTGACGTTCCGCTCTTAATCACCTGCTGACATGCATAAATCAATTCACTATCTATATAAACCTTCGCAATATAAGAGCCACTTTCAGGATTAGCCTCCAAATTCAAATAATCCTTACCCTTAAATAAAACTTTAGAAGCGTCTATCGTTCCTGCACCATATTTATCAGTAATAACCTTATACTGAATTGGTTTCAGATACACTTTAACATCTTTATCACTGTCAACAATAAATTTCAGCGAATTATTTTCCGTGCTTTCAGTTCTTCCGTTAACTGTCACTCTGTCAATTACATAGTACTCTTTAATCTCATCAGCAATCGTCCAGGAAACCTCATATTCTGTTCCCCGTTCTACAATACCACCGCCGGTAATCGTTCCTGAGCCGCCGATAATCTGCGTAGTTACCTTGTACTTATCCTTTCCGCCATAGTCCGGAACTTCAGCACCGCCTATATTCTTAAAGTAAATATCCACAACATGGTTTTCATGAATATTAACAAAGGAATGCTGTCCTTCTCTCACAGGAACGGAACCGCCTTCTCCATCTTGTACAAGAACACCGTCTATATATACTTTATGAATCTCATGCTTATCACATGCCTTCCAATCTACATTCTCTGTTGCACCCGGTTTCACGATTGTGCTTGGACTTGCGTTACAATTTGTATCACCGCCGTACCGATTAACAGTTACAGTATAATGTCCGCCAGTACCGCCGCCACCGGCAGTCGGTAACTTCTCAACAGTTACAACTATCTCATGATTTGAAAGAATTCCCTGTAAATCAATATAAGAAAGTGTTTCATATCCCGGATACTCTCTTCCGTCAAGAGTTACCTTCGTAATACGATAACCATCTCCCAGGATCCATTCTACCTTGTAATCGGATCCCGCCTTTACTCTCTTTGATGGTGAAATCGTACATCTGCTGTCAGAACATCCCTCAATCTTCGTATTAACAGTATAATACTGATTTGTACTTTCTCCGCCGCCTATGTCCGGAGCCTCGCCCTTCATGAATTCTACATAAATCCGATGATCTTTTCTGATGTTGCTGAAATTATATGAACTGCTATTTCTCAAATCATCACGAATGCTGCCATCTACAACGACTCTGCTTACATAGTAGCCTTCCGCAGGCTCCCAAGTAACTTCATAGTTGCTCCATTCTTTAATTCCGGATTTTGTCGGAGAAACAGTGCCGTTTCCGCTCTTTTCCGTAGTTACTGTAAAGTAACGGCTAAAGTACACCTTTAGCTGCAACTTTGGACTACCGGTAATTTTTCCCTTTACAATAGAATGACTTTCATCAAACCAGTATGTGTCGGTATCGCCGTTCAGCTCTTTCAGCTTCTGTTCGATATCTTGCTCCGGCACAGAAATTTCTGTTCCGGTCGTTCCCACTCCTGAAGTTCTGTAGTATTCAGTGTAGCCGTCAGTAGTACCATCTGTGCTCTTATAATAAACAATGTCATATGCTGTATTCTTATGTGCAGTCCACTTTGCAGTCAGCATATGGTCGCTATTTACTTTCAGTGACAGTCCATCAGTTACCTTATTTTCGTCATAATACCAACCTTCAAAGTCATATCCTGCCCAGTGTGGCGTCGGAAGTGACGCATACTTTGCATTTGCAGTGTATGCCTGATCCGGTAAATGTTCTCCGCTTCCGTTTGTATCAAAACTTACAATAATGCTTCCTGAGGTTTTTTCCCATACAGCATACACTGTTGTAGTTTTCGCAGGCATCTTTTCAGCAGACGATGAATTCAATGCAACACCACCCGGTTTTAATGACCAGCCTCTAAAGCTGTAGCCCGGTCTTGACGGAAGATCGGCTCCGCTGTGCTCTGTGCTTCCCGTAATATATGTAACGGCGTTATAAAGATTTGTTCCGAAATTAACATCTTTTTGTTTCAGTCGACCAAGAGAACCTCCGTTGGCATCAAACTTCAGTACATATTCTTTTACATTCCACTGTGCGACCAGTGTAATATTTGAAGTCACAGTCTGTGCATTAACATCACCACCATTTAAGGTCCATTTTACGAAGTCATATCCTTCTCTTACCGGATTTTTCTCCGGAAGATAAGATGCCACAGGACTTCCCTTCGGCACATTTATCGTTGCTGCCTGATCCTCTGGCAAAGTTCCGCCGTTTGGATTAAATGTAATCGTTACAGTTTCAGTTGTGTAAGACGGGGATAATACAATATCTCCATTCACCGTTGTTCCGGGAGTAACCAGTTCTCCATTGGAGTCTGTCCAACCCTGGAAAGATTCGCCCGGCTGATTCGACTGCGGACCTTCAGGAAGCACTCCCAACTCTTGTCCCTGAATTACATAATAAGGCGGATGCTGCCCCTTATCAAAGGACACTTTTGCAGTTTCAAAGGTGTAAACTGCTTCATTGCCGCACTCATCCCATACAGTAATTTCTATATCCTCATTTGTCAGTTTTGTGTTTACACTAACAGAATGCTGCACTTTATCCAGAGTAACTTTATTCTGACCTTTTATCTGGTAAGCAGCCACCCCACTGCCCTGTCCTGCAATGATTTCAATACCGTCGTCGGCAATTCCTGGTCCTTCGTCGGTAATTGTTATTGTTCCTGTCGAACTGCTACTCTGGCTTTTAATGGAAGCCTTCGGCGCAACATTATCTTTATATGCTACCAAATAAGTCTGGAAAAACCCGGACTCGTGTCCCTCTGCATCTTTTACTTGCAGTTCAAACACATACCTACCCTGCATGGAGTTTGTTTTGTTAAATATTACATTCGTCAGCTTATTCGGATTATCGACATAACCTTCATTGTCATGACCGTTGTTAATAGTGGAAGAGTCATATATCACCTTGTTATTCGGGTCATATACTTTCAACTTCCATCTGTTAACGATATGATTTGGCTCTTCTGCCTCCTTACCCGTAAAAGATTTATCATGGATATTCAGTTCAATTCTATCCGAATCGGTTTTCAGATGCTGCAGATGCAGAGTCAGTACTTGCTCATTCTTGTCCTCCGCTTTGCAAATGAAAAAATCCGCAACAGGAACATCTTGTTTCTCTACGATATCCACCTGTTCAAAAGGTTTCTGCTCTTTATATCTGTTGGCAATAAATTCAGCCATCTGTCCAATCGGATCCTGCCCGGTTGCATAAAGCCCATTATTCTCACCTAAGCCTGTGCTGTTATTTGTCGGGTTAGTCAGAACCTTTCCGTCGTTACTGTTGCTCAAATAAAAAGTTTCATTTTTATTGAGACGCTGAATTCCTTCCAAGTAATCATTCTCATCTTTTGGTATCTGTGGATCATTTTTGGTTCCTGCCAGGTTAATGAAGTATTTGTATTCAGCATTTTCGTAATATTGCACATTTTTAAGCGCATCAAAGGAAGAAGCCTCATAGTTCATCTCCAAGTCAGTAAACTGGTATGATGTCATATCACTGCAACTATGACTCTGATACCCGATTAGCGGTCCAAAACCATTTCCGCCGACAGAATCGATTGCGACAGGACCTCCGAACAGGGTCTGCACTTCGCCCAAAGTTCCGTCCGGATTATATGCCTGTTGCTGTACTGTAACCTTATCTTTCTGCAAATCTACAGAAATTCTCGCCTTTTTTGTTGATCCCAAAGTAGTGCTTACCGGTGAAGTGGAATAAGATCCGAGCGCATTTTCCAACGCACTATTTTTAGCATTAAAATTCGTGACTTTTCTTATTCCGACATTCGCCGTACCGCTCGAAGTGTTAATATTTGTATAATAAAGCAGATAGCCGTTGAGAAGTCCGCTTTCGTTTACACTGGCGTTCATCAGAAAGCCTGCGCCGGTCAGCGTATGCGTATTGATTCTGGAAGCATCCATATCGAAGCTGAAAGTTCTTCTGGTATCGCTGGCAGCCGGATACAGCATAAAGTCTACCAAAGCCCTACTTCCATAACCTGCAAAAATCATATTGGATTTGCCGGCATTATCCATATAACTATAGGTATGCTGATTAAAGCGCCATAAGCTTTTCAGTTCTTTGCTTCCTTCTGGATAACTATGATCCAGAAATACATTCTTTATTGTCACAATTGACGAACTATTGCTGTTGTCATAGCTTGTATCCGCCTGTCTGAAAGGCTGTCTTTTCTTTTGGTCTGCGCTGAGCCTCAACCTATCATATTCTGTCTGATTATAATAGTGATCATAAACATACCACCCGTTTAAGTTCGTCGTATCAATCTTCACCGCCGAAGAAGTAATACGAAACAGCGAAGGATCCAATCCCTGATCAATCAGCTTCTGTGTCAGTTCTTCTTTAAAATCCAAAAAAGTTCCGGGGTAATCAGCAGGCACATTGACTGCAATATCAATAACCGGGGTTGGGTTGTTTACAGAACTGTCATCTGCATATGCAGATTTTCCCCCCCAGGTGATATAACCAGAAACCATAGTAAAGCATAAAAAAAGACACAATAATTTTTTCAATTTCATCTTTTTAAGCATTTATAAGCCTCCTCTCTTCTTACCTGTAGCATCACTTGTTTAAGTTCATAGATACCTGTAATTTTATCTTACAGCTATCTATGGGATGATACCATAACCTTCCAAAAAAATCAATGATTTTTGCGTTTTCCTCCCATTTCCTTTCCACTTTTCAACTTACCTCAGCCTTTCCCACATTATGCGGTTATTCATTCAGATTAAATGTCCCACTTTGTCCGCTATTTTGTTATGCGGTCTTTTATTCTTCTTTTTCTGCCTCATTCCCTTTAGACAGATAAACACAAAATCCCCGGAAACCTTTTTTTGAACCGCTCCCCGTCAAGTAGACAATCAAAAAAATATAAAGTTTTTTGCCGGTAGGTATTACCTGCTGGCATATTTTTATGCTGCTTGTAAATAGCTTTCGTGTTTTTCCATTGGTGTTAATACACCAAGTTTTCTTTGCAAGCGTTTGTTGTTATAATAACTGATATATTCCTTAATCATCGATAAAAGAGATTCTTTATCTGTAAATCTTTTGCCATAATATCGTTCCCTCTTTATGATTCCCCAGAAGCCTTCCATCGGACCATTATCAATACATTTGCCCACTCTGGACATGCTTTGTGTCATTCCGGCTGCTTCAATCTTTGCATGGAATGTTTTATTTGTGTACTGAAATCCTCGATCACTGTGAAACAGCGGATGTGCATCAGGATTGTCTCTGACTGCATCATCAAAGGTATCAAACACCAGCGAATTGTTATTACTGTCACCAACACGATAAGCTACTATTCTTCTGTCAAACAGATCAAGAATAGCACCTAGATATACCTTGTGCTTTTCAATACCTATGTAGTAGTGAAATTCTGTTACATCCGTAAGCCATTTCCGGTTTGGGGCTTCTGCTGTAAATTCGCGGTTAAGGATGTTTTCAGCAATGAGCTGCGGATTGGACGATTGTCTTGTACAACCATCATTGGCATATTTAATCGTCGATTTTATTCCCAGGCTCCGGCAAATTCGAAGATTGCGTTTATCATTCGCATCAATACCATGATAGCGTTTCAGTTCATCCATGATTCTGCGATAGCCTTTATCCGGAGATTCGTTATGAATTTCTTCTATTAGTGTTGCAATTTGCCTGTTTTTCAGTTCATTTTCCGGTATTTCCCGATTTAGCCATTTGTAGTAGGCGGCTCTGGACACCATGCCCAACTTACAAAGTGCCTGTACCGGATAATTATGTTCCTCGTGTTCTTTTTTTATTGCCTGATATATTGCTTCATGACGGATCAGACTCAACCTCGCCTCCTTTCGATTTCCTCTAATTTTTTTAAGAATGATAACTCCATTTCTGCACGCTGCCGCTTGGCTTTTTCCAGTTTCAACTCAGCTTGAAGCATTTCCACCTCTGTAAGAGAATCTTTCGGTTTTCTTTTGCCACGGTTATCCTGTAAGGCAGTAATGCCGCCTGTTTCGTATTTGATCGTGTAATTTCGTGCCTGCTGATAGGACACCTTGAATTTCTCTGATGTTTCCCTATAATTATGGCTATGAGAAATGCAGTACGATGCGATTTCCACTCTTTCTTCAAATGTTGTTTTTCTTCCTTTGCTCATAAGACTACTTCCTCCTGCTCCGGAAGCCTTTAGCTTCTTATGACCATTATACAATGCAATCCATTGTCTGAGTGTACGAGTACTGGAAATTTTATGTTTTTTACAAATATCACGCAGGGGACCGAGACCGGAAAGATACTCCTGCACAGCGATTTCTTTCTCGGCATAAGTTCTTTTAGTCCATCCTTTGTTGTAAAAGGTTTCGGAACCCATGGACTGATAATTACGAAACCACCCTTCTAAAGTGGCTGGATGAACTCCTTCGCTTAGTGCTATAGATCTAATGCTATGTTTAGCTTCTAAAACAAGCTTTACCATTCGCAATTTATCTTCAGCAGAATATTTACGCATAGAAATGCTCCCTCCTTGATAAACAGTTTTATTATTTTAACTGTCTACTTAGTAGGGAGCATTTCATTTTCAAGTCTCCGGGGATTCTTAAATCTCGTTTTTATTTTCGATTATAAATTAGTCTGCAACATAAGGCAGTAATGCTACGATTCTTGCTCTCTTGATTGCAGTGGTTACCTCTCTCTGATGTACAGCGCAGGTGCCGGTAATTCTCTTAGGCAGAATCTTACCTCTTTCTGTGATGTACTTCTTGAGCTTTTCAGTATCCTTGTAATCGATTGCTTCTGTCTTGTCAGCGCAGAACTGGCATACTTTTTTTCTTCTCATGCCGCCGCGTCTTCTATCCATCATAGTTCTTATCTCCTTTCTTTAGAATGGAACATCTTCATCGATGGCCTGGAATGAATCCGGCATTTCTTCCGGCATGGAGTTTCCTCCGCCGGACTGCTGGTATCCGCCAAATCCCGAAGTGTTCTGTCTCGGTGCGAAATCGCCACTTCTCTGCGGTCTGTCGCCCCATTCCAAAAATTCTACTCTGTCTGCTACAACATCAGTCGTATAAACAGTAACGCCGTCTTTGTTCTGGTAGCTTCCTGTCTGGATTCTTCCCTGAACGCCGACTAATCTGCCCTTTGCCAGATACTTTTCACAGTTTTCCGCCTGCTTACCGAATACGGTTACACGAGGGAAATCAGTCTGCTTTTCGCCGCCGGCTCTTACGGGACGGTCAATTGCAACTGTAAAAGATGCAACTGCCATCTGTGTGCTTGCGGTGTATCTAACCTCAGGATCGCGAGTCAGTCTTCCGATTAGAACAACACTATTCATAAAACTACACCTCGCTTCTTATTTTGCGTCTTTGTTGATGATGATGTGTCTCATTACATCGTCAGAGATTCTCAGTCTTCTGTCCAGTTCCTTAGGTAATTCTGTGCTGCCCGCAAACTCGATTACAACATAGTAACCTTCGTTCTTCTTCTGAATCGGGTAAGCCAGTTTTCTCATTCCCCAGACATCTGCTTTGGAAACCTCTCCGTCAGCAGCGATGATATCCTTTACCTTTTCAACCGCAGCTTCCTTCTTTGCTTCTTCTAAAGCAGGATCGATAATGAACATAACTTCATAATTTGTCATTCGTTTCACCTCCCTATGGACTAAATGGCGTAAGCCTTCTGCCTACGCAGAGAATTGCGTACAAAATCACGCTCTAATATTATATCCGAAATAATTTTGCTTTGCAAGCTTTTTTTGCCCGGATTTCCGCAGGTTTTCCAAGTTTTTAGTTTTCAGCGGTCGGGTTTTCAGTCCAATATCTTTTGAATCAGCTTCACATACAGAACCGGTAAAACATCAAAATTGTAGTGTTTATGCAGCCGCTCGGTATGTTTGTGGAAATCCTTTCCGTATCCGCCCATTACGATTCCCGGCACACTGAAGGTTTTCAAGTCTACCTCCGGCAGCGCGTATATCTGATTTACACCCACTACATTTTCAAAAAGCTTGTCAAAGTCGTAGTCTTTATCAAGACCGGTGTAGCACAAATCCGATATGCCCATATAATAATTTTTCCACTTCATTGTTTCTCCGTAATTCTTTCCGGCATATTCAATAATTTCATCTACACAGGATATCAGCTTTTTGACTTTCGGATCATTTGTATCGGGATATACATCCGGGTAGTACGGCGGAATCACAGAAACGATAATCACAGGTCCTTTTTCCGGGCAGTGCTCATATAACCATTTTACCGCCTTTACCGCAATATCCTGAAGTTCTCCCTTATCTGCCAGATAACCCCGAAGCAAAGCCTTCATATCCGCATCCAAATTTCCCGAGTAAACTGCCTTCACCTCGGTATACAGCTGATGAAAGGTCTTTACTTTAGGCGTAATCGGATAGCGCACCGGCTTCACCCCGTATGCCTTTTCATAAGCAAGGCTCTTTTCCTCAACAAACGCAATTGAGGCGCGGAAGCTTTCCTCTGCCAGATTAACCAGCTTTTTCATAACCTCCTCCGGATTCAGCTTAACCGTTATAATATTGTAATAAGAGGCTGTATAAAGCGGTGTCGAAACCGAATAAGTCGTTTTCAAATCCTGATTCTTCAGGCAGACAGGCGGCGGTGTAATCTCTCCGCATGCCGACTGACAGAAATCGGCATTGAGATGCAGCCGTTTATAGACCTCCGCAGACAGCAGATTCGGATCAATTCCCAGAAAAGGCTCTCCGCCGTGGGTGCTTTCTCCCACAAAGAAAAACATCGGCATAATTTTTCCCGAAGCGCCGATATGAATGTACCTGTTCCGGTCTGCCGCCTGATCCTCCATCATATAGCACTCTGTCAGAAGCAGCGCCTCATACTCAATGTCTTTTTCTCGGGCAAACTCGTTGAAAAACGGAACTGCGCAAAGCATGCCCTCCGAATTTGTTTCTTCGCCGCATACCGCAACATAAAGAAGATTTCCGTCAATACCCCCTTCTTCCGAAAAATGCCGCAGCAGCTCCAGACAAAGAGCGTGACCGTACTTCATATCGGCAGTTCCCCGTCCGAACAGCCACTGCCCACTCTCAAAATCCTTGAGACTGTCTTCATCAAGAGGCATCTCATTGATACGCTTTGTAATTTCCTCCACATCATAGGCTTTATCCTTCAGATGACCGAATTCTTCCACATCCACAACATCATAATGCCCCGTTAAGATAACGGTCTTTCGGCTTTCGGGACAGCATTCCAAATATGCGGTCACAACCTTCCGCTGAAAAATATCATCTTTTAACGAAATCAGTCTGACATTTTCCCTATGTTTTTTGAAGTACGGAATCTCAAACAACAGCTCTTCCAGTTTATATGCGGTTTTTACCTCGTCATCTGTTCCGGAAACCCCCGGCACAGCAACCAGCTCTTTCATTGTTTCGTAAATCCTGTTTTTGTCAATCATAACTGACCTCCCCTTTCTCAGATGTCAAGATTTGCAGCTTTAACTCCCTTTTTCTTAGTATAGAAGAGAGAGATTAAATAAATAGCGAAATAGCAAGGTGCGCATACATAGATCGCCGTTGCCTGACTTGGATCCATTAAGGTTACAACCAGCATCGCCATAAACGCAATGATGCCTAAAATAGGGATCAGTGGAAAGGAAAGCACTTTATAATTCAGATCTTCCAGTTTCCCGCCCTCTGCCAGATACCGCTTTCTGAATCTGAACTGGCAAACGCAGATTGTGGTGTACATGAAGATATTGCCTCCGCCGATAAAATATACCAGGAATAAGTATACCGTATCC
>SAMEA3387475__coassemble_2454_pt1 | contig 11465 bp, 7 predicted proteins | sample SAMEA3387475__metabat2_low_PE_040 | metagenome-assembled genome bin SAMEA3387475 (sample SAMEA3387475) | Felis catus | biome: Faeces | place: United Kingdom | collected 2012 | reverse complement strand
ATAAAGTTGTAATCGAAGAACCTGTTTCTCCGGATGTTTACAGAGTGATTTCGCTGGCGGGCTGCGAAGCAGTGACTGTTCCCGTAGATGAAGACGGAATGATGTGTGAAAATCTGGAAGGCTTGATAGAACTTCACAGACCGAAGTTTATCTATGTGAATTCCAGCTATCACGACCCGACAGGAAATATTCTGTCTGTTGAACGGAGAAATAAACTGCTGGAAATCTCCAACCGCTACCGCCTGCCGATTGTTGAAGAGGACGCGGCGTCCGAGCTTTCCCTGACAGGAGATATTATGCCCACTTTGAAATCCATGGACCGCAGCGATAATGTAATCTATATTTACTCTTTTGCGCTGACCTTTATCCCGGGGCTGTCGCTTGCTTTTGTAGTTGCGCCGGAAAAACTGATTAAAAGTCTCAGCTATCTGGTTTCCATAAGGCTGCAGTCTTTGGACTGGATGACGCAGAAGCTTCTGGCAAAATATATCACTGACGGCAGATATTACGAAAACGCCCGGCATATTTCAAAACTGAATCTGGAAAAACGGGATATTATGTGCAACTATCTGGATCGTCTGGCGTCCATCGGCGTTTCGTACAGAAAACCGGAGGGCGGCGTATATATCTGGTGCAGGCTGCCGGAAGGCATTTTCTGCGGAGAAGTCGTTTCCGAATGTGCAAGAAGGGGGATTTCCGTAATTCCGGGCGATGTATTTTATCCCCATAAAAACGGGGGAAAAAACTATGTTCGTCTGAATTATTCTTTTGAAAACACTGCCCGTCTTAAGTTGGGTATGGAGAACTTTACCGAAATTGTGGAAAGACTGTTTCGGGAAATGAAATCCACCTAATTTTTTCTAATATTTTCATAAAACTGGTATGCAAAAAAATAGAAACACTGGTACTTTAATTTTTTGACAAATATAGTATGATTTTAAGTAAAGATAGTCAAACTATCTCTATGAACGAAGTTGTTTATATTTTGAAGAAAAAAGGAGATTAGACCAATGGCAGTAAATTTAAAAGGAAGAAGCTTTTTAACACTCATGGATTTCACACCTGCTGAAATCAGATATATGCTGGATCTGGCACATGACCTGAAGGCTAAGAAAAGAGCAGGCATCTGCAACCAGGTTCTGAAAGGCAAGAACATCGTTCTGCTGTTCGAAAAGACTTCCACAAGAACAAGATGCGCTTTCGAAGTAGCAGCAATGGACGAAGGTGCAGGCGTTACTTTCCTGGATTCCGGTTCTTCCCAGATGGGCAAGAAAGAAACTATGGAAGATACTGCAAAGGTACTGGGCAGATTCTATGACGGTATCGAATACAGAGGTTTCGATCAGGAAGTTGTAGAAGGTCTGGCTAAATATGCAGGCGTTCCTGTATGGAACGGTCTGACTGACGTTGACCACCCTACTCAGATCTTAGCTGACCTGATGACAATCGAAGAACACTGCGCAAAACCGCTGAACAGAGTAAAAGTAGTATTCTCCGGAGACATCAGAAACAACATGTCTTATGCATGGATGTACGGATGCGCTAAGATGGGTATGCACTATGTTGCTTACGGTCCGGACGAACTGAAAGCTGAACTGAACCAGGATGTAATCGCAAAGGTACAGGAAGTTGCTAAAGAAACAGGCGCAACTATCGAAGTATCCTCCGATCCTGCATGCCTGAAGGGCGCTGATGTAATCTACGCTGACGTTTGGGCTTCCATGGGTGAAGAAGCTGAAATTCCTGAAAGAGTAAGACTTCTGACTCCGTTCAAGGTAACTGAAGAACTGATGGCTGCAACAGAAAATCCTGATTGCCTGTTCATGCACTGCCTGCCGTCCTTCCACGATTTCGAAACTAAGATGGCTAAGACTCAGATGGAAGAAGGCTATGACATCCGCGAAGTAACCGATGAAGTGTTCAGAAGCAAGAACTCCGTTGTATTCGACGAAGCTGAAAACAGAATGCACACAATCAAGGCTGTTATCGTAGCAACAATCGCATAAGAATGCTTTCCGCCTGCGGAAAGAGGCGCCCGTTTGTGGCTTTGTGCGGATTCCGCACGAAAGATGCGGGACAGGCTCTTGCGGCAGACGAATTCAAGCATCGCAGATGCTGCAGTACAGAAGCTTCTGTGCGGTAAAATCGTAATTCTGAAAAATTTTAAAGCACAGACTGAATGATTGTAAACTACTGCTGCAGGGGTTTCCCTGCGGCAGTTTTATCACTGAAGCGGCTGCAGGTTACCGGAAGCAGCCGAGAAGTCTTTAGGAGAATAAAAATTATGAAACCTGGAATCCATAATTATTCTGAAATCGGAAAACTGAATAAAGTGCTTCTTCACAGAATCGGTGAAGAAGTAGAAGGTCTGGTTCCCGACAACTTTGAAAGACTGTTGTTTGACGACATTCCTTTCCTGAAGGTTGCGCAGCAGGAACACGACCGTTTTGCAGAAGTTCTCAGAGAAAACGGCGTAGAAGTAATCTACTATGTTGATGAGACTGCAAAAGCGTTAAAAGATAAAGCTGTAAAAGAGGAATTCCTGAACAAATTCCTCGATGAAACGCCGCTGAATTCTCAGGGTGTAAGAGAAGCGCTGTACGATTATCTGATCAATATGGACGAAAAAGCCATGGTTGCAAAGCTGATCGCCGGTGTAAAGAGAGAAGAAATTACAGTAGAAAGCAAATCTCTGGCAGATTTCATCTCTTCTTCTTATCCGTTCTATATGGACCCGATGCCGAACCTCTATTTCACAAGAGACCCGGGCGCTTGCGTAGGAAACGGACTGAACATTCACCATATGAGTACAGCAACCAGAAGAAGAGAAGCTCTGCTTCTGAAATATATGTTCCTGCATAACAAGGACTTTGCGCCGGAAGGTTCGCAGATGTGGTACGATTATGACCACGAAGCCTCCATCGAAGGCGGAGATGTTCTGGTTCTCAATGCGGAAACTGTAGCAATCGGACTTTCGGAAAGAACTACAGCTCCTGCTATTGAAAGATTTGCAGAGAATATGCTGAACAAATCCACATTCAAGAGAGTGCTGGTATTCGATATTCCGAAGAAGAGAGCATTTATGCATCTGGATACCGTATTTACTATGGTTGACTATGATAAGTTTACCATTCATCCGGAAATCGAAGGTCCGCTGCAGCTGTTTGAGATTACGCTGGGTAAGGACGGAAAAGCAAACTTCAAGTCTATCACAGATTCATTGGATCATATTCTTGCTAAATATCTGAACCTGCCTGCAGTAGATTTAATCCGCTGCGGAGGCACAGATCTGATGGCGGCACAGAGAGAACAGTGGAACGACGGTTCCAATACTTTGTGCATTGCGCCGGGAACCGTAGTAACTTATGAAAGAAACTATGTAACCAATGATTTACTGGACAAGAAGGGCGTTAAGGTTCTGACAATTCCAAGTGCGGAATTATCCAGAGGCAGAGGCGGCCCAAGATGTATGTCTTGTCCTGTTAACAGAGACGATTTATAATATTTGTATTGAATTGAAATCCCGTATTGCAGCAGGAAGAGAGGCGGCATAGAACTGTCGCTACATGCAGATATGTTTTTGCAGACTCGGAAAACCCTGCTGCAGTACAAAAGAAAAGTTAGGAGAAATACCACAATGGCAGAAAAAATTGTAATCGCATTAGGCGGTAACGCGCTGCAGTCCGGTAAAAGCGAAGCAACTGCAGAAGCTCAGTTAGAAGTTGTTAAAAAAACTTGCGAATATATTGCTGATATCAGCTGTAAAGGCTACGAAATCGGTCTGGTTCACGGTAACGGACCGCAGGTAGGCAGAATTCTGTTAGCCTCTGAAACTGCAAAGGATGTAACCCCGGCAATGCCGTTTGACGTTTGCGGCGCAATGTCCCAGGGATACATCGGTTACCACCTGCAGCAGGCGCTTAGATTTGCATTGAAGCAGAGAGGCAAGGACATTCCGGTTCTGACTATCGCAACTCAGATGGTTGTTGACAAGGAAGACCAGGGCTTCAAGAATCCTACTAAGCCGATCGGACCTTTCTACAGTGAAGAAGAAGCGAAGGCGCTGGTTGAAGAAAAAGGCTATTCCGTAAAAGAAGATGCAGGCAGAGGCTGGAGAAGAGTTGTAGCTTCCCCTATTCCAAAAGAAATCGTAGAAATCGATGCAGTAAGAAGACTGTGGGATTCTTCTATCGTTATTTCCTGCGGAGGCGGCGGTATTCCTGTTGTTGAAAATGAAGACGGAAGCCTGGAAGGCGTTGCTGCTGTTATCGATAAGGACTTTGCAGCTGAACTGCTGGCAGAAAGCGTTGAAGCAGATGCTCTGATGATTCTGACAGAAGTTGAAAAAGTTGCAATCAACTTCAACAAGCCGGATCAGAAGAACCTGGATACACTGACTTTGGAAGAAGCTCAGAAATATGTAGACGAAGGACATTTCGCTCCGGGAAGCATGCTGCCTAAGGTACAGGCCGCTATGAAGTTTGTTCAGGCAAACCCTGAAAAGAAAGCGATTATCACTTCTCTGGACAAGGCTGTAGAAGCTTTGGAAGGAAAAACCGGAACTGTTATTGTAGCAAAATAACCGGAAAAACGATATATAAGACAAGATGTAAAACCATAAAGAAACTGCTCCGTTTGACCGGAGTGGTTTTTTTATATCACAGTACGGTATGAAGTCCGGCAGAAAGCGGCTTCGGCGTTCGGATTTACAGACGGGAACCCGGGATCTGCCATGCGTTTACAGTGCTTCTTTCGGGGGTATTGATAAAGCCTGTTTTTGTATGTATTTATAGATTCTTTTTCCGGCAGCACTTGAGAAAATCTGCAAAATATGGTAGAATATTTTGAATAAACAAGGAAGGGAAATATAAAGGCGGTATGAATAAACTAAAAAGAACTCTCTTTGTAGCTATTTTTGTATCACTGGCATCACAGGTAAAATTCAACTTCATTACAGACGGTTTTATTGTAGCTATGTCTGTAGTGGTAATGTCGATTTTTATCTACTGCTATGAAGAACTGTCGCCTGTTTATGTCGGTATCTGTTCAGGAATTTTTTCACCTCTGTTTCGTATGGTTTCTATGATAATATCTGAGGAAAACCTTGAAATGGCGGCAGCCTGGGCAGTGCCGGATGTCGTATTCTTCTTTTCTTACGGCGTATACTATAATCTGATTTATAAATATATTGTGAGGCAGCCTAAAGATATAAGAAACTTTCCTCTGGTGATTTTGTGCTGCGATTTTCTTGCAAACTGTGCAGAGATAGGAGCCAGATGTCTGTTTCAGCAGCAGAATCTGTTCAGTTTCAAGGTTCTCATGAGTCTGGCGGTAATAGCAGTTCTCAGAACGATTCTGATTCAGATTATTTTGCTGGCTATGGAGACATATTCCAATCTTTTGGTGCGGGAAGAAAACAACAAAGAATATCGCAGGCTTATTTCACAGGCATCGATTTTTGAGGGCGAGCTGCATATTATGGAAAAGAATGCAGCGGAAATAGAAGACATTATGAAACAGGCCTTTGAACTTTATAAAACGATGCAGGAGATAGGGGCGCCTGCTCAGCTGCAGGAAAAGTCTTTAGACATTTCGAAGAATGCTCACGAGGTGAAAGGCGATTATCTGAATATCCTGAGCGTGCTCAAGGAAACTTATCTGGAAGGTGTTCACGAAAGAAAGCTTCGCATGCGGGATATTATTGAAATTGAAAAATCCAATATGCAAAACCTGATCAGAACCAAAGGGTATCCGATAGAGATTTCTGTAAAGATCAGGACTGATTTCTATGTGGAGCAGTATTTTAAGATGCTGTCTGTTGTCAGAAATCTGATTCTCAATGCAGTGGAAGCTATAGGCGAAAAAGGTGGGAAAATAACGGTCACTCTGCGTAAAACGGAACAGTCCTACATCTTAAAGGTAAGGGATAACGGACCCGGAATTCCCAAGGAAAATCTGGAAACGATTTTTTATGAGTTTTTTTCTACCAAGTTTGATCGGGAAACCGGCGATGTGCAGCGGGGAATCGGTCTTTCGCTGGTAAAAGATTATGTTGAAAACTATTTTGCAGGGACAATCACCTGTGAAAGTCGTGAATCTGAGTATACAGAGTTTACCGTTACAATAAAGCGGCATGATTATGAGGAGGCTGACGATGAAGTATTACCTGATTGATGATGAAATCGGCATTGTGAAAACCCTTGAAAACATTATTGAAAGCAGAGATTTAGGGGAGGTTTCCGGTTATTCCACGGATCCGGCCAGAGCTGCTGAGGAAATTATCGGCATCAATCCCGATATTGTGCTAGCGGATCTTCTGATGAGCGGAAAAGACGGTATTTCTCTGGTCGGTGAGATTAAAAAGGTTCGGCCGCATATTCTGTTTGTGATGATATCCAAGGTTACGGATAAAAGTATGGTGGAACAGGCATACAGTGCGGGCGTAGAGTTTTTTATCCATAAGCCGATCAATGTTATCGAAGTTGAAAGAGTTTTGCGTAATGTTTCAGACAGATTGAAGATGAAGAATATTGTCAGCAATATCCGCGGTATTTTTGAAGAGGAGGAGAGAACTCCGGCAGGCGCGAAGAAAAATGACAGCTCAGCACAGGAAATTAATCTGCTTTTAGGTCTTCTCGGTATGCTTGGAGAAAAAGGAACGCCGGACATTCTGGCAATCTGCAGATATTTGGATGAAACCGGCGAATCCTACAGCAAGGAAGTGCTTGTAAAGGTTGCGGAAAATCGGGGTGAGTCTCCGAAAAATCTGGAGCAACGTATGCGCCGGGCAATTAAGAAGGGGCTTGTCAATGTGGCGAATCTGGCAATAGACGATTACAGCAACGAAGTATTTCAGATTTATGCAGGATATGTCTTTGATTTTAAAAATATTAAAGATGAAATGGAATTTATCAAAGGAAACAGCGCAGGCGGAGGCAGAGTCAATCTTTCTAAATTCATTGAAGGGCTGCTCCTGTATAGAGATACGGTAAAGTGATTTGAAAACTTAAGCAGTTGCGAAAAAAGAGGACGAAGGAATATTCGAAAAATTCCTTCGTTTTTTTGTGAGTATTTTTGAGTTTTTTTGAGCAGAATAGGTTAAACTTTTATCAAACAAATTACTATATGGAGTTATTTTAAGAAAGGAGAGAAAGAAATTGGCATTTTTAGATCAATTGACAACCGATCTGTATAACATTATCTGGGCATTGCCTCTGACAATTTTAGCACTCGGTACAGGACTTTATTTTACACTTCGTATGAAATTTCCGCAGGTAAGATTGTTCAAAGACATGGTACATTATCTGCTGGGAAGAGACAGAAAAAAAGGGGACAAAACCAGTGATGAAGGTATGTCTTCCTTCCAGGCATTTGCACTGGCACTCGGCGGTCGTGTCGGCGTAGGCAACATTGCCGGCGTAGCTACAGCTATCTGCTTCGGAGGTCCCGGCGCAGTATTCTGGATGTGGTTGATCGCATTTATCGGTGCAGGTACCGCATTCTCCGAATCCGCACTGGCACAGACCTACAAGGTTCGTATTGACGGTGAATACAAGGGCGGTCCTGCTTACTATATCGAAAGAGGTATGGGCGGCAAGTCTGCTGCAAAAGTTTTCGCTGCAGTATTCGCAGTAGCTGCAATTCTTGCAAATGGTATTACAGGTCCTACTATTCAGGCATTCAACTTCTCGGAAGCTGCTAACAACGCTTTCGGACTGAATCCATGGATTGGCGGTATCATCATGGCAGCATGCGTAGCAGTAGTTGCATTCGGCGGCGCAAAGAGACTGGGCCGTGTATCCGAACTGATTGTACCGGTTATGGCTATTGCATATATCGTAATTGCTCTGATTATCTTAGCAATTAACTTTAAGCAGATTCCTGAAATGTTCGGTCTGATTTTCAAAGGCGCGTTCAAGATGGATTCCCTGTATGGTGCAATCTGGGGCAGCACAGTTATGTGGGGTGTTAAGAGAGGTATCTACTCCAACGAAGCCGGTTACGGTTCCGGTGCTCACGCTGCAGCATCTGCAGAAGTATCCCACCCTGCTAAACAGGGCCTGGCACAGTCCTTCTCTGTATATGTTGACACACTGTTTGTCTGCACAGCTACAGCTATCATGATCTTATCCACCGGTATGTACAATGTTGCAAATGAAAAGACCGGCGAAATGATTACAGAAAATCTGCCGGGTGTTGCTCCTGGTGTAAGCTATACACAGGCAGCTATCGATGAAGCGCTTCCGGGCACAGGACTTGGCTCCATCTTCATCGCAATCGCAGTATTCTTCTTCGCATTCACAACACTGCTGTCCTTCGTTCTGTACACAGATGTAAACGTTTCTTACCTGTTAAGAACCAAGAGCGAAAAGACCAGAAACCTGTGGACCAACATCTTCAGAGTTGTCATTGTACTGATTGTTCTGGTAGGTGCTACAAGATCCTCCACAGCTGCATGGAACACTGCAGATATCGGTATCGGTATCATGTGCTGGATTAACTTCACTGCACTGCTGATTCTGTCCACTAAGGCTATCAAGCTCTTAAAGGACTACGAAAGACAGAAACATCTGGGTCTGGACCCTGTATTCGAACCTGCTGATGTAGGTATTACAAATGCAGACCTGTGGACTGACATCGTAAAAGAAAAATATGCAGGCCTGTTAGCTAAGAAGCGTGAGGCTGAAGGCAAGAAAAAATAAACTTGCGTACAAGGGAAAAGGACTTTTTACATAGGCAGCAAGACCGGAGAACTGATTTGTTCTCCGGTTTTGCTGTTTTTGGTATATTTATGAAGTCTTATCGAAGCGATGGTGAATACCCTGGTTATTGGACTGGGTTTAGCCAACTTGTTTTATAGGCTTTTATTTCTTTTGGTGTACAGATAAAGGAGTCTTAAGATAATACCGGAAGCGATACAGAGACAGACAATCAGAAACCAGGTCATATTGTAGCTGTATCTGGAAAGAAGGAAGCCGGCGAAGATTGGTCCGAGGAGTTTGCCGGCGCTGCGGGAAAACTCGTATAGAGCCATACTGCGTCCTTTGTGTGTTTCCGGACACTGATCTGCAATATAAATTCCCGCGCAGGTGGAAATGAGAATTTCACCTGCAGTCCAGATTATTGTCGTACACTGTAGTATAAGGGCGTTTTCAGAAAGAATATAAACCGAAAAGCCTGCCGCGTACAGAAAAGAAGCGATGGAAATGTTTGACAGAGGGCTTCTCTTTTTTGCAGACAGAATGAGAAACGGTGTGAGCAGTACAACGGTAATTCCGTTGACAGTCCATACCAGAGAACTGTATTTGGAGCCTGCATTAAGGCCGAAAAGCTGTTTCAGATGCAGCGGCAATGTAAAGTCAAGGTTGATATAGCAGAGAGTCAGGATTGACAGGCAGGCTAAGAATAGAAGCAATATAGGATTTTTTAAGATGATGTACAGAAAACTTTTGTTTTTTTGGGATGATTGTTTATGTGTATTTTCTTGCTGTATGCTGCGACAGGGGGTGTAGATATCCTGTACACCGAAAAAAAGAAGGACGGCAGCGGGTATGAAGACGATTGCCATACTGAAAAAAATCCAAGGCATATGCTTGTAAAATAAAAGTCCGGCGATAACAGGACCGATTGCGCCGCCGACATTGGTTGCAAGATAAAGCAGAGAATAGCATTCGGTTTTGTTGTTATCACTGCTCCAATCTAAAATCATGGCTGACACGCAAGGTAATATGATATTAAAGGCAAAATACATGATGATGATTGGGAAAATTACCATGCGTTCATTGCAGATAAAACCTGCGGCGGTTGTTGCGGCAATTGAAATTAGGATTGCGGTTCCGTATACTTTTTTCCTTCCGAATTCGTCCGATAGTTTTCCGCCGAGAATATTCCCGACAATGCCGCAGGCAGATGAAGCTACAATGATATAGCTTGCTTCCTGCTCCGTATAGCCAAGGCGGCTTGTCAGCAGCAATGAAAGAAAAGGGAACATAAACATGATTCCCATATTTACTGCGCCTCTGGAAATTGCAAGAAAATAGACCTGCTTCGGAAGGCCTTTGTATTGTGCAAAAAAATTCATAGTTGAAGTCCTCCTGATAATTGAATCATAAACGGGGAGAGCGGAAAAGTCAATAATATGTGTAGAAGTGTTTTCGGACTGATGATATAATGATATTTAATCTTAACGAAATAAAGACAGGGGAAGAGTGTTTGGTATACTCGTAATTTTATAAAAACGATATTCAGGTCCGATGGATATTAACTTACGGTAAGATGCCGAATCCGGCTTATAATGTCTCTTAACACCCTCCCAAATGGATGGCCCTGAGATAAATTTGGCGGCAAATAATAAATTTTAAGAAAAAGATGGCGGAATAAATATTGGAAAATGACAGCTGCATTAGGTATGTGTGTAAATGAGGTGAGATTTTGAAGCGTAAAAAAGTTGTTGTTGTAACTACGGACAAATCCTATGCGGAATTTTTGATGAATAATATGAAAAAGTATATGGAGGCTTATGCCGATTTTGAGTGTTATTCAATTAAAGAGGTGTTGCAGACAGAAAAAGTGCAGGCTGATTTTTTTATGTTTTCCGCTTTTAACTATTTTCAGCAGGTAAGAGAACGAATTCCCGATACGGCAGAAGTTATCGTACTGTCTGTTGCTTTAAACAAAGACCAAGTGGAAATTTTAAAGGAAATTCCATCGGGCACGAGGGCGCTGCTGGTGAATTTTGATTATCGTGCATGTATGCATACCATCAGTCGTATTTATGATGCAGGGCTGCGTGATTTAGAGCTGATTCCCTATTGGGGAGGTGAATATGATTCCGAAATAGAAGTTGCGATTACGCCTAATGAAGCGCATTTGGTTCCCGCAGGAATTAAAAAGGTCTTTGATGTAGGCGAGAGTCTGGTTGATATGAATACGCTTTATGACCTTGCAGACAGGCTGGGCGTGTATGAGGAATTTGCGGCCAAAGAAGCGAAAGAGGCGAGGAAAGAGTATTACTATGTAAATTCCAGTCTGAACAAGCTTCTTGGCGAAAAAGAGGCTGCGATTGATAAATTGAACACACTTGTTAAACTGATGAATGAAGGAATTATCATCACTGACGAGCGAGGGAGAATTTATCTTACCAATGAAAAGGCAAATTATTTGTTAAAGGAGCGTTCTCAGCTTCTGTGCGGATTCAATATAGCGGAGATTTTCCCCGAGCTGGATGTCCGGTCGACCAAGGAGAAGCTGATTAAAACTCCATCGGCAAATCTGATTGTGTCCTGTGTAGAAATCAGATCTGATGATGAGGTTATCGGACATATTGTTACGATTACGGATTTTGAAGAAACTGAAGCAAAACAGCATGGAATCCGCTCTAAACTGAGCGGAGTGAATCACTCTGCAAGGTATCATTTTGAGGATATTTTAGGAAGCAGTGAGGCTCTTGTTAAAGCTGTTGAGGG
>SAMEA3387475__coassemble_2446_pt1 | contig 11512 bp, 8 predicted proteins | sample SAMEA3387475__metabat2_low_PE_040 | metagenome-assembled genome bin SAMEA3387475 (sample SAMEA3387475) | Felis catus | biome: Faeces | place: United Kingdom | collected 2012 | reverse complement strand
GTGTAATCCGGTCCGAGGTTGACGCGGCGGTTATAAATGTCAATCAGGAAGGAGTAATCCTCCTCTACGTCGTTGAGCAGCAGGTCACACAGCAGGTATTTCAGGCAGCTGTATGCCGGGGTATCCACGGTATTGACCGACAGTGCGAAGGCTGCGTTCTCCTCCGGGAAGAAGCCGACCATCGAGTTGAAGCCGTTGGTGGAACCGGAGTGGGAGATGAGCAGCTTGCCTTTATAGATGGAGTTGATCCACGCCATTGCGTAGGACTGCTGCATTTCCTTTGGATGGGACGGTTTGCCCGGGATGACAACGTTTGGTTTAATCAGCTCGGCAAAGCCTTCCTTGCTGATGATGCGTTTGCCTTCCAGTTCGCCTTCGCCCAGCAGCATCCGAATCCAGCGCTCCAAGCTGTCCAGGTTGGTGTACAGACCGCCGCATGGGTTGCTTGCCTTTCCGACTACCTCATCCACGCGGAAAATTTTGCCATCCTTCTGCGCATACGGCATGGCTGCGTTCTTGTCCTCGATGGTGTCGATGCCGCGGAAGTACATATCCATTCCCAGCGGGTCGCCAATCTTTTCTTTCAGCAGCTGCTCCCAAGTCTTTCCGGTCAGACGTTCACACAGGTAACCCAGTGCTACATACATCTGGTTCTGGTAGCTGTACTTCTCTCTAAAGCCGTATGCCGGCGGGAAGTAAGCGATGCGGCGAACCAGGTCTGCTCTGTCCTCGCGGACAAAGGTGCGCATGACGTCATGGCGGCACAGACCGGTGCGGTGGCAAGCCATATCACGAGGGGTGACGTGTTCCTCGGCATATTTGTCCACCATTTTGAAGTCCGGCATCAGCTGTTTGACCGGAGTATCCCAGGTCATCTTGCCTTCGTCGCACAGCTGACCGGCAACCATGGTCGTAAATGCTTTCGAGCAGGATGCGATCTGGAACAGGGTCTTGCTGTCCACCGGTTTGCCTTTTTCCGCATCCGCCTGACCAAAGCACTCCTTGAGCAGCACCTTGCCGTCTTTAATGGCAATCAGGATACCGCCAGCCACTCCATACTGTTTTCTGACTTGTTCAATGGTTTTATTTAAAATTTCCACGACTGAACCTCCCGGTATTTTTTCTTTCATTATATCCTTTGTTGCCAGAAATGTAAAGCATAAACTTTAAATTTTTAGATTATTTTCCTAAATTCTTCTGTTTTCTCCGCTATATTTAAAATATAAAAGCATTTTGTAAGCAGATTCTTTCCCTCAAGGTTTACAGGCACAAAAAAAGGACATGGAAACCCATGTCCTTTTTGCGTTTGCCTATTTTATTTGACAGCTGCCAGCAGAGCGTCCACCTTGTCGGTCTTTTCCCAGCTGACGCCCAGGTCCTCTCTGCCCATGTGTCCGTATGCTGCCAGCTGACGGTAGATTGGACGGCGCAGACCCAGCGAATTGATGATTGCGGTCGGGCGCAGGTCGAATACCTTTTCAACTGCCTTTTCCAGCTGCTCATCTGCAACAACGCCGGTGCCGAAGGTGTTGACGTTGATGGATACCGGCTTTGCAACGCCGATGGCATAAGCCAGCTGAACCTCACATTTCTTTGCCAGCTTGGCTGCCACGATGTTCTTTGCAACATATCTTGCTGCATAGGCTGCCGAACGGTCCACCTTGGTCGGGTCTTTGCCGGAGAAAGCACCGCCGCCGTGACGACCCATGCCGCCGTAGGTATCTACGATGATTTTTCTGCCTGTAAGTCCAGAGTCACCGTGCGGTCCTCCGATTACAAATCTTCCTGTCGGATTTACAAAGTATTTAGTCTCATCGTCTAAAAGTTCTGCCGGAATTACCGGTTTAATTACATGCTCGATCAGGTCAGCTCTGATCTGCTCCTGCTCTGCTTCCGGATCGTGCTGGGTGGAAATCAGAACAGTATCGATTCTTTTTACCTTGTCGCCGTCGTATTCTACGGTAACCTGAGTTTTTCCGTCAGGACGCAGATACTTCAGAGTGCCGTCTTTTCTTACCTTTGTCAGCTGCAGTGCCAGTTCATGAGCCATCTGAATCGGCATCGGCATATACTGAGGCGTTTCATTGCAGGCATAGCCGAACATAATCCCCTGGTCTCCCGCACCGATGGTATCAATCTGATCGTCAAGGGTTCCTTCCTTGTATTCAAGGGCTTTGTCAACGCCCATGGCGATATCGCCGGACTGTTCGTCGATAGCGGTCAATACTGCGCAGGTATTGCCGTCAAAACCGTATTTTGCTCTGTCATAGCCGATATCTGTAATTACGCTTCTTACAATTTTCGGAATGTCGATATAGCAATGTGTGCTGATTTCTCCCATTACCATAGCGTACCCTGTTGTCGCAGTGGTTTCACATGCTACCCTGCCGTAAGGATCCTTCTCCATAATAGCATCCAGAATTGCGTCGGAAACCTGATCGCACAGTTTATCAGGATGTCCTTCTGTTACGGACTCTGATGTAAATAGTTTCTTCATTGGTATTACTCCTTCCTTAAATCGAAAAAAAGACCTTTTCTTCAAGTGAAAGAAAAGGTCTGAATCAGCAAATTATCCGTTCCTCATCTTTCAGAATCTGATGTTCTGTAGGATTTAGCACCTTCTCTGTCCGCTGTAAAACGAACACACAGGTTGCCGGGCGTCAAAGGGCCTATTCCCTCAGCCACTCTTAATAAGGATTTTATCTATTAAATTATACTCTTTTCAAGAATTTTGTCAATAGCATATTGTATTTTCACAAAAATAGGATATACTTTATGTATATACATTTTTCAGAGGTGCCACTTGAAAAAAAATAATCTTACAGTCCTGCGGGGCGGTCTTTTAGACAGCGCAGCCACCAGCCGGAAAACATTTGTATCAGCTTACATTACTAATACTCGTCTGATGGGTGTCGTCGGCATGTATATGCACTTTCACCTGCCGGATAATCAAACTCTCGGAGAACTTCACCAGTTCTTTTATTTTGATTCGGAAGAATTCGGCTTTGAAAACTATCAGAGCGTTCTCGGCAGAAATCCGATGCGTCTTTCCGAAATAGAAAACTCTCTGATCGGCGGACTCGGCGGTGAGAAAATCCAGGTGACATTAAGAGAAGCCTGCTACTTACTGCAGGAATATGTCCGCTTTAATAAGAAACATCAGATTCCTCTCCCGGAAGGCTTGACAGAATACGGATTCCTTCTTGAGCAGGAAGTTTTTCTGTCCGAACCGGAGCATTATATTCTCATAAACAAGCAGTGCACCTCGGTCGAAAACTCTTATGAAGCTATCAACTATTTTCTGATGCGTGTAATCGGAAAAGATTTTGAAGCAGCCGGCTATCTGGCATACAAGGATTTGAATATGGATCTTTTTCCGGAGCATCCCGCAGGTACTTTCTGCAAGAATACCATAGAACACGAAGACGATGCGGATACTTATCTCTGCGAATCTCTTGTAGAGTTTTCCGGTAATTACTACATTTCCGTAACGGAAGTTGCCCTTACCGGTCTTATGGTCAGCAGATTCGAAAGAATTTCCCTGTTCCGCGTATCTCCCGCAGAAGCAGCTATGACCCTGGCCCGCTCGGAGTTTATTTCCGTCTATGAAATGCTGATAGATCCATCGACATTTTCCCCGGCGTCAACAGAAAAAAGCGCTGCTGCGATGGTAACCTTTCACGATAACGGCGTGCTCTATATGATTTTTCATCCCAACAACAAACATGTTGCCAAACGGGAGTACCGCCTCAACGAAGATGTACTCGGCATGTACTTCATCACGACTTCCGGTCAGCTTCTGGCGGCTGCCTATTCTCTGGAAGAAATTAAACTTCTTGAGAAAGATCTTTCAGAATCCTCCATCGGTCACAGTCTGATTCCAATCGGCAGATACGAATTTCAGGAAGCCGTCCTTTACGAATTTATCCAAAGCGGCTTCGGCTCCTTTGAAGATTTCGTCAATGCAATCAGAACCGATGACGAGGACTGATACTCCTTCGGAAATTTCACTTTGGATTGTATAAAGCGGCAGAACAAAGTATCGCAGACGATTTATCCGCCGCACGAACAAGCGTATCAAATAAATGTTGAATTTAATCAAAAAAAAACACGAGTTGTCGAATTATGTCAACCTGTGTTCTTTTTTTGCAAAGGGTTTTCAACATGGGGAGATCCTTTGGAATTCAAACGAATCCTGTGTTATCCACATGGACAGCCGAAATTGTATACAATTTTATGCACTTTTTGATGTGGATAAGTATGCCAACAAAAATATTGAAATTTCAACACTATTAGCCTTATCATTCTTTTGTCAAGAGAAGTTATCCACATTTTTTGCATATCTTTCCTCATCACTTTGTTCGACTGTCTACAACTTCTCTCTTTTCCGTTTTTTTACAGGGAATATTAAAATATTCGCATACGGCATCTACGACAGAAGATGCGATTTTCTGCTGATATTCTTCCCTTTTCAAATCAGCTGCTTCGGCAGGATTCGACAGGAAACCGCATTCGATCAATATCATATGCTCATCGATATTTCGAAACAGATAAATATCGTTTTTGGACATTACTGCCCGATCTGCCCTTTCCCCCAGGGTTTCCCGTAAGGATTGCCGAACTTGTTCTGCCAGCCCGCGATTCTCCAAGGCTAGTTCCTTTCGTCCCTCCTCCGAATAAAAAACCTGCGGACCGCAGACCGATGTATCCGCGGTATAGCTGTTTAAATGAATACTGACAGTAACATCCGGACGGGTTTCCTCAATAATCCGTTTTCGCTCTCGCATATCCCCCATTTTTGTCCATTTTCCGTCCTGTTTTCCTTCTTCATACAGACCGCTTTCGCTTTTTCTGGTCAGTACAGTTTTTATATCGTATTTTTCCGCTTCCTTCTCAATCGCCTCTGCGATTTTAAGGTTTATCTGCTGCTCCGTTGTCCCGTCTGCTGCCTGAGCGCCGCCGTCCATTCCCCCGTGTCCCGCATCGACAACCAAAGTCAGAGAATAGGTCAGTCTCCCGGCGGTTTCGACAATCTGCCGGTAACCGGGAACAGAACAGACAAATCCCAACAGCAGAAGCACAATAACGATTTTTTTAAGTTTCACGCCTCTATTACCTCTGTTACTTTTTTCTGCAATATATGATAAAAGATGCCGAATTATGTTTATTCCCTGCCTTTTTCTTCTCTGCCGGGTTCTAAGCCTTAAATTGACCCCTTTGGTCTGATTCGTTCTTTTTGGCTGTTTTCCCGCAAAACCCGCCCCATCTGCCGCTTTCTGTGCTATACTGTAAGTATCGAAATAAAGGAGTTAGTATAATGAGTACTCGAAAATTGTTTAAAGAAAATGTATATATGAAAACGACAAAAGCAGTCATTACCGATATTTTCTCCGACGAAAAAGGGCTGATTCTGACTTTTGACCGGACAGTTTTTTTCCCCACGGGAGGCGGTCAAAGCTGTGATACCGGCACTGCCGGTGAACTTACCGTTGTCGACGTATACGAAAAAAACGGCGAAATTTTTCACCGCTGTGTCAAAAAAGAAAGTAAATTGCAGATAGGCGATGAAATAGATCTTGCAATCGACTGGGAACATCGCTTTGACAATATGCAGCGTCACTGCGGCGAGCATATTCTATCCGGTAAATTTTACGAGCTTTACGGCGGCGTCAACCGGGGATTTCATATGGGTGAAGATTATATGACAATCGACATCAGTCTGGAAGAGAATCCCGATTTTACAAAAATAACATGGGAGATGGCAAAAGCCGCCGAACTGGAAACCAACAAAGCCATATGGCAGAACCTGCCGGTAATCACCAGACATTTTGACAGCAGAGCCGAGGCGGAAAACCTGCCTCTGCGCAAAGCTCTTGCCTTTGATGAAGATATTACCATAGTCTGCGTGGGCGCCGTCGAAAATCCTGCCGACTGCGTCGCCTGCTGCGGAACTCACCCAAGCACCGCAGGTCAGGTAGGTATGGTAAAGCTCTACAAAGTGGAATCCAACAAGGGAATGTTTCGTATCTACTTCGAGGCAGGTCAAAGGGCTTTCCGACAGTATCAGCAGCGGTTTGATGTACTGACGGAGCTGGAAAATAAATTGTCTGCAGGGTTCAGCGACCTGCTGCAGAAATACAATGCACAGCAGGAAAAGACAAAAGAAGTCAGAAATGAACTCTATCATCTGAAAAAATGGCTTATTTCCCGGGAAATCGACGATATTTCACAGACTGTGACACCGGCTTTTGTCAGAAAGTACGACAAATTGTCAATTAACGATATACTGGATATCGGCAAAGGGCTTGCCGGAAATATTCCTACCGTCCTCTTCCTTGTCCATATGCCGAGCAACACTGTGCTGCTTTTCAGCGACCGTTACGACGCGGGTCTGCTTGTAAAAGAAAACGCGCCCATCTATCACGGAAAAGGCGGCGGAAATAAAAATTCCGCCCGGGCAATTTTCTCCAAGGAGGAATATGTAGATACCTTTATCGATTTAATTGAAAAACACCTGCGTTAAGCAAGACTTCCCCGCCCGACCTTTCAAGCTCAGCTGTCCGCACTTGCCGGGTAATCACAGTCATCTAAAAAGAGCTGCTTTTATAAGCAGCTCTTTTTAAGCTTAAATTCTACTAATTCATCAACTGAATAATCGTATGCCGATTATTCTTCTTCCATTGCCTTCATATTAGGATCAAAGTGTAATTCACAGTCTGTAGCAGCCTGGATGTCTTCTTTTGTATAATCAGGATGCAGCTCTGTTACCCAGATACCGTCTTCTCTGACTTCCATAACACCCATTTCTGTAATAATCAGGTCTACGCATTTTTCTGCAGTTAAAGGCAGTGTACACTTTTTCAGGATTTTGTGCGCGCCTTTCTGTGTGTGCATCATAGTAATGATAACTCTCTTAGCGCCTGTTACCAGGTCCATAGCGCCGCCCATACCTGCAACTTTCTTGCCCGGTACAATCCAGTTAGCCAGGTCTCCGTTTTCTGCAACCTGCATAGCGCCTAATACTGTAGCCGCAATATGTCCGCCTCTTACAAGACCGAAGGACTCAGCTGTATCAAAGAATTTCACTCTGTCCAGTGCAGTTACATATGTACCGCCGGAGTTGATGATATCAACATCCAGATTGCTTTCATCCGCAATTGCGTCGATACCTGCAAATCCATTTTCGGAATGCAGTGTAACTGTAACATCATCAGGAATATAGTCTGCAACCATAGTCGGAAGACCGATACCGAGGTTAGCAAAATCTCCGTCCTTAAATTCTTTTGCACATCTTTTTGCAATTCTCGCTTTTAAATCTGCCATGGTTTCTCTCCTTCCGCAATCGCATCAACAAGTACTCCGGCTACAGCAAACATATCCGGATCAATTTCACCGATTTCAACAATCTTTTCCGGTGCAATAATTGTCTTAGCAGCAGCACCGGCCATTACATAGTTGAAGTTCTTAGTTGCTTTTGCACAGTAATAGTTACCGAACTTATCCGCAACAGAAGCTCTGATGAAGGAATAGTCAGCATACAAAGGCATCTCTAACAGATACTTCTTGCCTTCGATTTCAACAACCTTCTTTTCTCTTCCAAGTTCGTCAAGTTCAGTTTCCATCGGAGTACCAACGCCGGTCGGAGTCAGAACACCGCCCAGTCCGTAAGCAGCCGCTCTGATTTTTTCTGCCAGAGTTCCCTGCGGTACCAGTGTATATTTCAGAGTGCCGTCAGCAAACTGTTCGTTCAGCTTAGGATTTACACCCAGATGGGATGCGATAATATGGTCTACCATATGGTGCTCCAGTAATTTACCGATACCTCTTGCTGTTTTACCGCCGAATTCACCTGCCGGCTGTCCGACATCCAAACCGCCGTCGTTACCGATTACTGTCAGGTGCTTTACGCCTTTTCTTACCAAAGCGTCCATAAGCACTTCCGGGGAACCTGTTCCCAGGAAACCGCCGACCATAATGGTCATGCCGTCTTTAACGCCTGCTACTGCTTCATCAGCAGTCATAATTTTGTTAATCATAGCAAATCAACCTTTCTTAAAATAGTTAAAGCTTAAATCAATCCCTTTTTCAAGGAACATATTTACATATCTTTTAATATTATATGCCTGTATCGCGAGATTGTCAAGTTTCTGTCATATGCTCACAGGGGCGTTGAATATTGAAAATTCAACGCCCCCGGAATCTTGTTCTAAATTTAACATAAAGTTTTCCGCAAGTCTTTGCCGCAGAACAGACTATCTGTCTCTAAAAGACTTAACGGTCGGAAACGGAAACCTTGTCCTGCCAGCCTCTCTTCTCTACTTCCTGCATAATGTAGCTCATTACATGTTCTGCATATTTTCCCGGACCGAAACCGGCATCGTAACCTAATTCCTGAGCCAGCTCGTGAGAAATTCTCGGACCGCCGCAGGTCAGAATCATCTTGTCGCGAAGACCTTCTGCTTCCATCAGTTCAACCATTTTGGTCAGCTGCTGAATATGAATATCCTTCTGTGTTACAGTCTGGGAAACCAGAATTGCATCTGCATTTACTTCCTTTGCTTTTGCGATTAAAGCTTCGCAAGGAACCTGAGAACCCATATTGTAAGCAACAACATTCTTGAATCTTTCCAGACCGAAGTGACCGTGGAAGCCCTTCATCTGAATGATTGCGTCGATACCTACTGTATGTGCGTCGGATTCGATGGAAGCGCCCACAACAGTAATATCTCTGCCGATGTGTTCGCCGATCCATTCGCCGCATTCCACACGATCCATTACAGTACCTTCTACCTTAGGTACATTGATTGCCGTGAAGTCAATTGTCGGCTGTGCGCAGCCGTAAATATTAAAGAATGTATATCCTTCTGTCAGTTCGCAGTAGTATGCTACATTCGGCTCGGATAAGCCTAATTTCTTCGCATACTGCTTTGCACATTCTTCAGCTTCTTCACCGTAAGGTACAGGAAGAGTGAAGGCTAACTGAACTTTACCATCGTTTAATGCGTCGCCGTAAGGCTTAACGCAGGTTAAATCTACACCGCTTGCTGCTTTGCATTCTGCTGTCATGTCCTGATACCTCCTTACTCATGATCCATAAATAATTCAATAAACGGATTGAAGTAGTTTTCACCCTTGATGCAAACGCCTTCAAGACCGTGACCACCGTCAAACGGACGCTTTACGCCGCCGAAGATACCCTTCTCGATTGTGGAGAACAGACCTTCTTTGTGTACTTCTGCAAGAAGCGCGTCAGCCTTGCTCAGAACTTCCTGCGCTCTGCTCTGAATGATACCGCCTTCTTTGAACTCAACTTCTTCGCCGATATGTCTGCAGTTGTTGAAAATGTAGCGGGCATTTTCGATGGACAGATATCTGTCCTGCATCAGAGGTGTATGAATCGCTTCTGTCAGCATACCTGTCAGCAGCAGAGACTGATTTGTCCATACTGTTACCAGGTTGAACAGAGCATCCTGCAGATGACCTCTGAAGATGTTTCCTGTCATAAACTTTGTAGGCGGCATATACTTCAGTCTTGCGTTCGGGAAGATTTCTCTTGCCATCTGAGCCTGTGCCAGCTCTAACAGGAAGCCGTCTTCTGTAGCAGGGTCCATTTCGAATGCGTGACCCAGTCCCATCTGGTTTTCAGGAATGTTTGCCAGAACTGCGAACTGTTCGTTGATGAACTGGGAAGCAGTTACAGTGTGAGCTGCTTCGATAGCATCGTCTGTAGTCAGGTAGTTATCTTCACCGGAGTTGAAGATAATGCCGCAGTATCCGATGATAACTCTGGACATAAACTGGTCTACGAGAGTTCTCTGCATATTGATATCTCTGAACAGAATGCCGTAGATTGCGTCGTTTAACATAACATCCAATCTTTCCAATGCGCCCATTGCAGCAATTTCAGGCATACACATACCGGAGGAGTAGTTGCACAGTCTGATGTATCTGCCAACTTCTTCACCAACTTCGTCCAGCGCTTTTCTCATAATTCTGAAGTTTTCCTGAGTAGCATAAGTACCGCCGAAACCTTCAGTCGTTGCACCGTAAGGTACATAGTCCAGCAGAGACTGGGCAGTTGTTCTGATAACAGCGATGATATCAGCACCCTGTCTTACAGCTGCCTGAGCCTGTACAACGTCTTCGTAAATGTTGCCTGTTGCAACGATTACATAGATATAAGGTTCAGGACCTTCACCGATGGTGGAAAGATACTCTTCACGCTTTGCTTTCTGTGCGTCAATTCTTGCAAAAGTTTCTTTGATTGCAGGCTTTAATGCTTCTGCGGCTTCTTCCTGCGGGCAGGTAGGAAGCTTAGTGATATCCAGCTTGCCTGCTGCGATTTCTTCTGCGATTTCCTGCGGTGCTTTGCCTGTCTGTACGATGGCGTTACCCATCCAGTAAGCTGCGCCTGTAGGAAGCGCACCTGCATCTTTCAGGTGGTCTACTACCACATTCGGAAGCGGTGTGTCAACATCGTCTACGCCGTCAACTCCCAGCAGTCTCACAATGGTTCTTTCTGTGCTGACAGTAGTATGTCTGTCAATGAAGTCCTGCATGTCGTGAGCAATGTTTGCCGCATGCTGACGAGCACTGTCGACAACTTTCCGGTCAAGGTTTAATTTGCTTTTCATCCTTTTCTCTCTCCTTACTTTATGTATTTTTGTGCTCCATCAATAATTTCTTTATTGATGCCCAACATCTTTGCTATATTTAGCGCGTCCTTTGGAATTTCTCCATTTTTTTCAACCGCATACAGACGATAATCCATATACTTTGAAATTATATTGATCCGCTCTTTACGATTTGCATATTTCAGCTCGCTGTCAAGTTTACGGAAGTCCACGCCTGACAGGCCTCTGACCTGCATATTTCTGACTCCGTTTTCTTCTGTTACGGCTTCAAAATGTGTCGTAATGAGGGTAATATACGGTTTGTCAATCAGATAATCGACAAGGCTTCTTGTCAGCGCAAGTCCTTCTACCGGATTTGTTCCGCTGGCGATTTCATCAATCAGAAGCAGGGAACGGTCTTCGCTGTGGTCAAGGATTTCCTTCAGCTCCTCCATTTCGCTGCCGAAACTGGAAAGACCTCGTTCAACGGACTGGCTGTCTCCGATCAGAATCTGCATATAATTAGAAAGTCCGATTCTCGCTTTTCTGCACGGTACGAAAAAGCCGTACTGCGCTAAAATCGGCACCAGTCCCGAAAGCTTCAGCGAGATGGTTTTACCGCCCATATTGGCGCCTGTAATACAGGTTACACCATCAGCAAGGGAAATGCTTACCGGACAGTATTCTTTTCCCTTGGATTTTAAGACATCTTCCACTTTGGACTGTCTGCCCTCTACGATTTCCACCACATGTTCTTCCACAATTTCCGGTTTTACGCAGTCGTGGGCGTCGGCATAAAGGGCTTTCCCCAGAGCCACATCAAGATGACCGATGCGGCTGCAGTTTCTTTTCAGAACATCGGCAAATTCTGCGACTTTAAGAGAAAGCTGCTGTCTTAC
>SAMEA3387475__coassemble_2373_pt1 | contig 11856 bp, 9 predicted proteins | sample SAMEA3387475__metabat2_low_PE_040 | metagenome-assembled genome bin SAMEA3387475 (sample SAMEA3387475) | Felis catus | biome: Faeces | place: United Kingdom | collected 2012 | reverse complement strand
TGAATTTTCAAGGTGCGATGCCCATTTTGGGTATGGGAAGTCTTAGTAAAGATATTATAACCGATAAGCACATCAATAAAGAAAACAAACTGATATTGGTAGAATATTAAAAATATAAGAGGATTGACGGAACAGGATCATAGCAGAGCCGGTGGTTTTGCGTGTATAGAATACATTTGGTAAAAAAAGGAATCAATCAGAAAGTCTTTGATTTTTATGCGGGAAATCATATAATATTGATGAGCGAACTTGTAAGAGAGGCTATCAATCTCCAAAAGGGCGGAAAGGAACAGGAAATGATCAGGCGTTATGTTGAGCAGATTATGAATCTTTATAATTTCATTGATGGACTTGTGGTAGTAAATGCAAAAGGTTTTATTGAGTATTTTATTACATATCGGTCTGATGTGAATACATTGAAGGAAAGTGATGTAGTGGGCAGGCATATTTTAGATGTGTATCCTACCCTGACAGAAGACAGCAGCAGTCTGCTCCGTGTTTTAAAAACCGGCGAGCCGATTTTTAATGAATACCAGTCTCTTTGTGCCTGCAACGGGCAGAGCATCAATGCAATCAATACGACAATGCCTATCAAAGATGGCGAAAAGATTATCGGAGCTGTAGATGTATCGCGGTATGTAGATGAACTTTATCAGAGACAGGATATCACACTGGAATTGAAAGCTGCTCCGAAAGTGACTCGTCTTTATACCGTAGATGATATCATTACTGTATCTCAGAAAATGGAACTGGTAAAAGAAAGAATTCGTATGATTGCGGATACGGACAGTACCGTAATGATATATGGAGAAACGGGGACCGGAAAGGAGCTGGCTGCCCAGTCCCTGCATACCAGCAGCAGACGTCGGAAGAAGCGGTTTGTTTCACAGAACTGTGCTTCGATTCCCGCAAACCTTTTAGAGAGCATTCTGTTTGGAACAGTAAAGGGAAGTTACACCGGTGCGGAGAATCGGCCGGGGCTTTTTGAACTGGCTAACGGAGGCACTTTGTTTTTGGATGAAATAAATTCTATGGAAGTCAGCGTTCAGGCAAAAATTCTGAAAGCCATAGAAGAAAAGCAAATTACAAGAATCGGTGGTCTGGAACCGATTCCTGTTGATGTAAAAATTGTTTCTGCTGTGAATCAGCCCCCAAGATATTGTGTCAGCAGCGGAAAACTTCGAGAAGATCTTTTTTACAGACTCAGCGTGGTACAGCTTTCCTTGCCGCCGCTTCGGGAGAGATCTAATGATCTGCTCTTTTTGGTGAATCATTTTATTCAGGAATTTAACGAAAAAATGAACAGGCAGATTATCGGTATTGATGAAGAGGTTGAAAAACTTTTCTGTGCATATTCATGGCCGGGAAATGTCAGAGAGCTGCGAAATGTTATCGAGGGCGCATTTAATGTGACTGCAGGCGGTTTTATCAGGCTGAAGGATTTACCGGAATATCTGACGGATTTACGGATTTGGGAAGATAAAAACAGGGAGAAAAGAGAGCATATTGATATGAATGATCCTGCTTTTTCTTTGACGGCAAAAGTTGAAGAACTCGAGAAATCGCTGATTAATCAGGCCCTTGCAGAAACCGCCAATATGTCTCAGGCTGCAAAGCGTCTGAAGATATCTAAACAGGTTCTCAGTTATAAAATGAATAAATACGGACTATAGATGGAGAAGTTAAAAAATTTTGACGAATAGATGATATTTTTTTGACTCACTTTTTAGAAGTGCAATGAAACCGCTGATTTCAGCGGTTTTTCTTTTGGCATATCTTTTGCTGTTATTCTATACAAAAGAAGAAGGAGGTTGTCGATAATGACTGAGCAGGTAAAAAAAGTTGACATTGATGCGATTCCCGGAGAAAGATGGTTTCCAAAAGAAACTACTTTTGAAGAGGATATGAGTACATACTGGGGCGACTGGGGTGTCAGCTCCGAAGTGGAAAAACTGAGAGCTGTTCTTCTCAGAAGACCGGGCAAAGAAATTGAAAATTTTGATGCAAAGGAAGTACGCTTTGCCGATGTTCCGGTCGATGTGGAGCTGATGAGAAAGCAGCATGACGCGGTTGCCGACATTTACAGAAATCATGGCGTAAAAGTATATTATGTTGAAGAACAGAGAGAAGACCGGCCGAATGCCATCTTTTGCCGCGACCTGATGTTCATGACACCGGAAGGTGCAATTATCACCAGACCGGGTATGGCTGCAAGAAGAGGCGAAGAACGGTATATTGCAAAAGCCCTTGTGGATATCGGGGTTCCGATTGTCAGAACCATTACCGGAGACGGCATGTTCGAAGGTGCCAATGCAATGTGGGTTGACAGAAAAACCGTTGTAATTTCCACCGGAAGCAGATGCAACAGAAGCGGGTATGAGCAGGTTGAATATGAACTTCGCAGAATGGGTGTAACAGAAATCATTCACATGCAGCAGCCATACAGCAATATTCATATAGATGGACTGATGAATGCGGCAAGTAACGATATCGTGATGGTTCACGCTTCTCAGGTTCCGTATGATGTCATCGACGTTCTGAAGAAGAAAGGATATAAGATTTTAGAAGCACCATCCACAACAGAGGTAAGAGAAGGCTTCGGCTGCAACTTCGTTGCACTGGAACCGGGCCTTGTGGTAATGCCGGAAGGAAATCCACGTTGTCAGGCACTGCTGGAAGAAAACGGCGTGAAAGTAATTCCGGTGGATATTTCAGAAATTATGAAGGGAAGAGGCGCGCTGCACTGTATCACCGCATTCCTGAAGAGAGGTTAAGAAAGGAGAACGGACATGGAAAATCGCAAACCTGATATTGACGCACTTCCGGGGGAAAGATGGTTTCCGCTGGAAACGACATTTGAAGAAGATTTGCCGAAGCTGTGGGGAGACTGGGGCGTATGCTCGGAAGTCGACAAGCTGAGAGCGGTTCTGATGAGAAGGCCGGGAAAGGAAATTGAAAATTTTGACTGGCAGGCTGCAAGATTTAAAGCTGCAATTGATCCTGAAAAATTCCGTGCACAGCATGATGCGCTGGCGCAGATTTACAGAGACCACGGGGTTGCAGTTCACTACATCGAAGAGCAGAGAGAAGATAAGCCCAATGCGCTGTTCTGCCGCGATCTGGTGCTGATGACACCGGAAGGTGCGATTGTAACAAGACCTGCCATGGAAGCGCGCAGAGGGGAAGAACGCTATGCGGCAAAGAAGCTGGCAGATCTGGGCGTTCCTATTATCAGAACTATATGCGGAGACGCTACTTTTGAAGGCGCAATGGTGATGTGGGTTGACAGAAAGACAGTCATTCTGGCGTGCGGGGTCAGAACCAACCGCAGCGGTTATGATATGGTGGAAGCGGAACTTCGCAGAATGGGAGTAACGGAAATTCTGCAGATGCAGGTGCCTTACGGACATGCGCATATTGATGGCAATCTGAACTTTGCAAGCCATGATGTCGCAATGATTCACGCTTCTCAGGTGCCTTACGATGTATGTGATGCTCTGAAAAAGAAGGGTGTCAAGCTTCTGGAATGCCCGTCTCAGACTGAAGCAAAAGAAAGCTTTGCAATCAACTTTGTAGCAATTGAGCCGGGAAAAATCGTTATGCCGGCAGGCAATCCAAGAAGCCAGGAGCTGCTTGAAAAGAACGGAATCGAGGTAATTCCGGTTGAATTTGATGAAGTAATGAAGGGATTCGGTGCAATTCACTGCTGTACCGCATTCCTGAAGAGAGGATAAGGAGGAAATTATGGATTTTGGTGTTTTATCAATACTTCCGCCACTTCTTGCAATTGTATTAGCATTTATTACAAAGAATGTGCTGTTATCTTTAATGGCAGCAGTGTTTGTTGGAGCAACTATGATTGCGGGGAATCCGTTAGTCGGACTGGTTGATGTGTTTGGGAATTATATGATTCCTAAAATCGCGGATCCGTTTAATGCAGGCGTAATTGCAATGACACTTTTTGTGGGCTGCTTCTCTATCATGCTGGAAAGGGGTGGTGGAGCCTGGGCATTTGGACAGGCTGTGAAGGATAAAATCCGCACACCGAAGCAAGGACAGATTTCCGCATGGTTTGGCGGACTGATGATTTGGTTTAGTGATTCATCCAATTCAGTTATTGTAGGTCCGATATTAAGAGGTGTTACAGACAGACTGAAAATTTCGAGAGAAAAACTGGCATATATCTGTGACTCGACAGCATCCTCTGTCCCACTTCTGCTGCCGATCACAGGCTGGGGTGCACTGGTAATGGGTATTTATAAAGATCAGTTTCCGGAAGGAACTAATCTTGTTGACATCTTTGTAAAATCTGTACCGTTCAACCATTATACGATCGTAATTATTTTAATGGTACTTGTGGTTGCGGTTACCGGATGGGATTTTGGTCCGATGAGAAAAGCAGAAATGCGAGCAAAGAAATATGGCAAGCTGGTAGACGATGCCGCTTTTATTAAAAAATCTGAGCCGTTTGTACTGAAAGAGGGGGCACATCCGACTGCATGGGGATTAATTATTCCGCTGATTGTACTGGTGGGATCTTTATTTGCGGCAATGTATTATACCGGACCTAAAGGCGATGGATTTATGAATACGATCACAAACAGCGATACAATGCTGTCCTTAACTATTGCATTTTTCCTGGCATCCTTAGTTGGTGTATTGATTGCAATGAAGAATAAGGTAATTAACTTCAGAGAAGCATATCAGGTGTTTGTAGATGGTTTCCAGCAGATGATTGAAGCAATTATGATTCTGATTTTTGCATGGTGCATCGGTGGGGTTACCGGTGATGTTGGAACGGCGGCATGGATTGTAGAGGCTACAGAAGGATTTATGACTCCTGGAATTATGTTCTTATCCTTGTTCTTGACTGCATGTGTTACTTCTTTTGCAACAGGTTCCAGCTGGGGTTCCTTCGCCATCTTCCTGCCAATTGCAATTCCTTTGGCACTGGCAAATGATGTGTCTGTATATCCGGCAATCGGATCTGCGCTTGCAGGAAGTTTATTTGGAGATCACTGCTCACCAATCAGTGATTCTACAATTCTCGCTTCACTGGGAGCTTCCTGTGACCACCTTGCACATGTGAAAACACAGCTTCCATATGCACTTCTGGCAGCTGCCGCATCTCTTGTCGGATATGTTGTTGCTGCAATTACAATGAATGGATTTGCTTCGCTGGGCGTAACAATTGTATGTATGGTAGTATTCCTGTTCTTTGTACATAAACTGGATGTAAAGAGAAATCCCGAAGGGTATAAAGAAAGCTGAATTGAATAAAATCTGAAAGAAGGCTGCGGCTTCTGGTAAACAGAGACTGCGGCTTTCTTTAATAAATATGGAAACGATGGATGAGACAGGTATATATTTGTGAAAGTGTTTTAAGATTGGAGTGGTTTAATGGAATATAACTCCAAAGAAATTCGTCGAGAAATTATAGTGATGATGATTCCGTTGATTTTGGAGAGCTTTCTGCAGCTGCTGACTAATTTCGTAGCCATTGCTATGGTTGGACGGCTGGACGCAGTCGATGTGTCTGCGCAGGGTATGAGTACGAAAATTTCGGATCTTGCATATTATGTGTTCAGGGGAATCGGGACGGCAATGGTAGTTCTGATTGCCAGGTATAATGCGCGAAAAGAGATTGGAAAATGCCGGTATATTTTTGATAAGACTGTAAAATCACTGGTTCTGCTGGGAGGTGTCAGTGCTGCTGTATTTATGATGATTCCTGAATTTTTACTGCAATGTTTTACAGAAGATAGAGCACTGATTGAATATGCGGCACCGTATCTCAGAGTGATTGCATGCTGTCTTCCTTTCTGGGCTGTGATGATGGCTGTTACATCTGTTTTTCAGGGATTGGGGATACTAAAACTCCGATGATTTTAGCTGCAGGGATTAACATACTTAACCTGATACTCTGCTGGACATTTATATTTGGAAATCTAGGAATGCCAAAACTTGGTGTTATCGGTGCGGCGCTCAGTCTGACGATTTCGAGAGCAGTGGGCTGTGCTGTCGGTATTGTTCTGCTGTTTCACAAGCGGCTGGGTGTATTTGATTATAGGAGCAGCAGTCAGCGCATAGAGCATGTTCTTCGGGAAATCTATTCAATCGGGATTCCGGCTGCGGGGGAAGCAATCATATGGCAGTTTTCGTCTATTCTTTTGTCCCGGATGATTTTAAGTTATGGAGCAAATTCGTTTGCTGCATATCAGCTAGGGGTTCAGGCGGAATATATAACGGAAATACCGGCAATCGGTTTCAGTGTTGCGTCTACATCGCTGATTTCCAGGGCAGTGGGGTTGGAGGATAAAAATTTGTTTTCCGCATATAAAAAGGAGACTATACGAATCTGTATTGTAATCAGCATTGTTACTATGTGCCTTTTGATGTTCTTGCCGGGGAATTTTATGCAGATGCTGACAAATCAGGAGGTTTTGATTCATATAGGTGCACTATATGTGTTCTTTATGGGGCTAATTCAGATTCCACAGAATTTGATCAAGGTTTATGCGGGAATTCTGCGTTCTATTGGAAAGAAAACTGTGCCTGTAATGATTGAAACTGCCGGGATATGGGGATTTCGCATTCCTATGGCATTCCTGTGCGCGTATGTTTTTAAGCTTCCTTTGGGTATGATTTGGATTTGTATTGTGACAGATCAGATTGGGAAATATCTATTCTCCGTATTTTTTACAGAAAGAACGATAAAAAATGTACTGAAGAGGTGGTGAAAGCAGACTAAACTCTGGCTTTCTCCGGCTGATTGACATGAAAGTTGCGACGCAAACGACGCAAGAATTAGTTGTATTTCGTTTTTTACAGGAACATTTGGAAGAGTTTATCAAGATAGAAAACCGATACATATGAAACTTAACAATTTCACATTTCAACTGACGCTTCTTGATGACATCATCCGTAAATTGGCAAGTGGTGAACAGCAGCTATTGAAACCGCTGTGTACGAGAATTGTAGGCACGGTGATATAAAAGGCGGGAGTTAGCCACTCCCGCCTACTCAATTTAATGGTATCAGTTTGATTTTTCGGTTAGAACAGTTCCACACGACCAAGCAGCAGGTCTATCAGATTGCAATGGAAAATTCCGTTGTTATCATAGAAATTATGAGGAATATCCATGCGGACAATGATTTTTTTAAAGAAGTCTTTTGTCAGCATCAGCGATGTAAGTTCAGAGTATTCTTTTTTGTCGGTATCCATCCGGAAAGCTGACTGGATATAGATTTTTTTATCTGCATTGTTGACAATGAAATCAATTTCTTTCTGTACATTTGCACCGCCGGTACGGTCGGTCACTACACCGACATCAACGGAATATCCCAGTCGCAGAAGTTCGTTGTAGATGATATTTTCCATAATGTGGCCGGGATCGAACTGGCGATAATTCAATCGGGCATTACGAAGGCCGATATCCGTATAGTAATATTTGTTCGGATATTTGAAATAACTCTTTCCCTTCACATCATAGCGCTTTGCCATCGAAATAAGGAATGAATCGATGATATGCTGTACATAGTTGGAAACCAGAGTGGAGTTAACCTTTTCGGTTTTCATACTGGTCAGCGCATTGGCAATATTCGTAGGATTGGTCAGAGAACTAATCTGTGAAGCGAGGAAATCTAAAATGTCATTCAGAATATCCTCGCGCTCGATACCATTGCGCTCTACAATATCCTTTATATACAATTCGCTGTAGAGGGAGGAAAGGTAATCCTTTTTGTCCTTCTCGTCTGTCAGTGTCAACAGGCGCGGCATGCCGCCGTAAAGCATATAGGCATTCAGAGCCTCCCCCTCATTGCCGCCTGTATGCGAGTAGAACTCCTCAAAGGACAGCGGAAATACATGGATTTGAGTAGCACGGCCGCGGAACTCCGTGGCGATATCTTTAGACAATCCTTTAGAGTTACTGCCGGTAACATATACATCCAAATTCTTATACGCTCTGAGTTCATTCAGCATATCATAGATAGAAATTTCAATGCCGCCATTTTCTTTGTCGACAACCTTACCAGTAAGCTGAACTTCATCAATGAAAAGATAAAACCTCTCATTTTTCTTTTCTGAAATAAGAGTCTCGATATACTCACACAGAGTGATTGGATTTCTGAACTTATAGTAACGTCTCTGGTCCAATACGATTTTTATGATATGGTCCTCCTGAATTCCTTGTGAGAGAAGGTATTCATAGAATAAGTCAAACAGCAGTACTGACTTTCCGCATCGGCGGATACCGGTAATAATTTTGACCTCGCCGTTCCACATATGATGAATCATACGGTTCAAATAAAAATCTCGTTTAATCATTATAACCACCTTGTACTTGCGACGGATGCGTCGCTACTTTTCTGTATAGTATATCATGATTTTTTCAATTTATCAATGTCACAGCGTTTTTTGACTTACAGCGCGATGTGCCTATCGGAAGTAATAAAGAAAAATCAGTTTTTCAGTGCAGTAATCGGAACGACGAAAACTCCGTCCGGACGCTGGTAGGCGGCATTTGACAAACCGCATAATACGCAGAGGACTGCCGGGGGCTTTCCTTTTGGATCTTCTGAAATTTCCTGATGGAGTTTTAAAAGAGCCTGTGCGGCGGCATCAATCTGATGAGCACCCAGTTTGATTTCAAAGGCGCACCATTTTCCATCCGGCAGTTCAATCACTGCATCGATTTCACGGTTTCTATAATCTTGATAATGGTATAGTCTGCCGCCAAAGGTTTCTGCGTAAATTTTCAGATCCCGCTCACACAAGGCTTCAAAAAGAAACCCAAGGGTTTCTAAATCCTGAATCAGGCCGTCTGCACTTATATTGAGGAGTGCACAGGCAAGGGAGGGGTCTGCGAAGTGTCGTTTTACCGCCTGTTTGATCCGGACAGACGAACGGACGGAAGTTGAAAAAGGCGGCTGATTATCAATGATAAACAATCTATTGAAAATGTCCAGATATGCGTTTATTGTTTCAGCATCGATGTTTTCATCTCCTATTTTTTCGATATCACTTTTCAGTGTTCGATTGGCTGCTGTAGTGCTTTCGTTTCTGGCGAGAGATTGTAAGAGAAGGCGCATCTTTGAAGTGTCTCTCTTAATACCGTCAATTCGATAAACATCATCTTCAATAATGGCTGTTATATATTCATGGGGAAGCAGAGCTGCCTGCTCCAAAGGCAGATGAAGGGAGCCCGGCCAGCCTCCGCGGACAATCAGTTCGGTTAGTTTTCTCAGACTTACTTCGCCGGTCATAGCGGGTATTAACTTTCCGGAGCAGAGCTGACTTAGTGAGACAGCACCGGAGGAATCTCCGGATTCATACAGGGACATAGGATGCATTCTGATTCTGGCTATACGGCCTGCTCCGCTGTGCATAATTCCCTTATGATTTGGGGTTGATGATCCTGTCAGTATAAACTGACCTTTCTCCGGCGTTTGATCTGCAGCCTGGCGCACAGCATCCCAGATAGGTGGAACTTCCTGCCATTCATCGATCAACCGGGGGCGGTTTCCTTCTAAAATCAGAGAAGGAGAAAGCTCGGCAAGTTGTCTGTTTTGGAAATTACCTGAAGGATCGCCAAGAAACAGCTGGCTGCTGCTATGATGGGCTGCGGTCCAGGTTTTACCGCACCATTTTGGTCCTTCAATGCAGACAGCGCTAAAGGCTTGGAGATAGGTTTCAAGCTGCGCATCAACCATACGCGGCATATAATTGTTTTTTTTCACAGTATTCACCTCTGATGTTATTATACTCCGACCAGATATATTTTACAACTGTGATCATATATATTTTGCAATTCCAGCCAATCATATTAACGAATTCTAATCTGATATATTTTGAAATTGTAATCGGATAAATTTATTGATTTTATCCGTATATATTTTCAATTTTCAACCGGACAAATTCTTGAATGCTAACTGGTTACACCAACTCCCACCGTGCCAGCAGTTTTGCGGCGGCGATTTCGTCGTCCAGCATACGAGGAAGAATCTTCAAAGCATTGAGGATATCGGGTCCTTTTTCGCGGAGCAGTTTTGCAAGAAGCAGGATCAGATTGGGCTTGCTGACCGTTTTGAAGAGCAGTTTTAATTTTGCCGGATTTGCAAGGTCCGCAATTTCAAATTCTTCCGAGACAGCATCAATTGCGCCGGAAACTGCTTCTGCAAGATAGTGCCGAAAAGTTTGCGGCCGATAGAGAATCAGCGGATCGAGGCTGAAAATTTTTGCCGCGGTGTCGGCTGCGGCAAGTGTGGATTTATCGAAAGCGTCCTTGGTGAATGTGTAATAACTGCCGTCATAGATACCGTATTTTTTCATTGCGTCAAGATAACCGATGCGGAGAATCCGCCGGGCATTTGCTGTATCGAAAATCAGAAAATCGCCCAGATTCCACTTGCTTTCAATGAAAGTCAGATTTGGAACCTCCGTAAGCTCTGCCGGCCGGAATCTGCCTACTGCATCCAGATAAACAGCGATGACTTCTGTCGCACCTTTTTCAAGAGCCATAGAAACGGGCAGATTATTTTCGTAGCCGCCGTCGATATAGTAGCGACCGCCTATTTCGATAGGGCGGACAGCAGGAAAAGCGGAGGCGCTGGCGGTGATGTAGTCATAAAGCCGGCCGCGGGGAATGTCTTCTTTCCAGAGATAGTGTCCTTTCATAGATGGAATTTCTGTGGTAACAAGACCGAAATCAATGGGAGAGTTTCGGATTGCATCTTCATCTACATACTGGCGGAGAAGTCCCTTAAGTCCGCTGGTTCCGGCGCCCTGGTTTCTGAAAAACTCCCGGATATAATCCTGAATTCCGGCATCTGCATCGATATCGAAAATCATATCTGTCTCCATTTCACGCCAGAGATTTGCCGTTTTAATCGGATCGCCCTGTACGACCATAGAACCGTTGATTGCACCAACTGATACGCCGATGACAATGTCTATGGTGATTCCAAGCTCAGTCAGAGCCTGCCATACGCCGCACTGATAAGCGCCGCGGGAGCCGCCGCCGCTGAGGACCAGAGCGGTTTTTTTCTGGGGCTGCGGCACAGCCTGATGTATAGGTTTTTGTATTGACTTCTGCATATATAAATCCTTTCTAAATCCTTTCTGTTTTTTTACGGTGAAGTGTGGTATACTTATTAAATTAAGTGCATTTTACCGTAAAAGGAGGTCATTGACAAGATGGATGAGCGATTAAAAAAAGTGATTGATGAAAGCAGAAATATTGTTTTCTTCGGCGGAGCCGGCGTTTCCACCGAGAGTAATATTCCCGATTTTCGTTCGGAAAGTGGACTGTACCATGCGCAGCAGAAGTACGGACACTCTCCGGAAACTATGCTCTCACATTCATTTTATAAAAATCATACCGAAATGTTCTTTCGGTATTATAAAGAAAATCTGATTTATCCGGATGCACAGCCCAATAATGCTCATATTGCTTTGGCAAAGCTGGAGCAGGAGGGAAAGCTCTCTGCTGTTGTGACCCAGAATATTGACGGACTGCATCAGAAAGCCGGCAGCAAAAAAGTTTATGAGCTTCACGGCAGTGTGCTCAGAAACTATTGTGAAAAGTGCGGGAAGTTTTATGATACAGATTATATTATGGATGAATCCCACTGTGAAAACGGGATTCCTCACTGCGAATGCGGCGGTATTGTAAAGCCGGATGTGGTCCTTTACGAAGAAATGCTGGACGAGGATTGTATCAGCGGCGCAGTCAGCGCTATCTCTTCTGCGGATACGCTGGTTATCGGCGGCACTTCTCTTGTAGTTTACCCGGCGGCAGGTCTGATTAACTATTTCAACGGAAAAAATCTGGTTTTAATCAATAAGACTGAAAC
>SAMEA3387475__coassemble_2349_pt1 | contig 11977 bp, 8 predicted proteins | sample SAMEA3387475__metabat2_low_PE_040 | metagenome-assembled genome bin SAMEA3387475 (sample SAMEA3387475) | Felis catus | biome: Faeces | place: United Kingdom | collected 2012 | reverse complement strand
AGCTATGATTGAGAAATTCATCGCAAAAGGGCTGATTAGGGAACCTGCGGATTTATTTAAAATTGCAGCCCATCGGGATACCATTGTTTCGATGGAAGGCTTCGGCAGGAAGTCATTTGAAAATCTGACTGCTTCTGTAGAAAAAGCCAGAGATACTACGCCGGAACGCCTTTTATACAGTCTGGGAATTTCGGGAATCGGTGTTGCGAATGCAAAAGTCATTATGAAAGCATGCGGCAGGAATTTTGCCAAAGCTGCTGCCCTGACCAAGGATGAACTGGTGGAAATTGACGGAATCGGCGAAGTTATGGCGGAATCATATGCATCGTTTTTTAACGATGCAAAGAAAAAGGCTGAAGTTGAAGATATTTTGGCGGAAATTCGTCTGGATGAGACTGCGGAGGAAACAGAAGACTTTCTTAACGGAAAAACCTTTGTGATTACCGGTTCTCTGAATCACTATGAAAACAGAAACGCATTGAAGGCTGCCGTTGAATCTGCGGGGGGAAAGGTATCAGGCTCCGTCAGTGCAAAGACTTCTTATCTGATTAACAACGATTTACAGTCTTCGTCCGGAAAAAACAAGAAAGCCAAGGAACTGCATATTCCGATTATAGATGAAGAAACTATTATGAAATGGCTGAAGTCGGGGGAAGAACCGGTGCTTGAGACCGATACCGCAGATAAAGCTGCAGGGCATTGACATTGCGAAAACAGAACCTGCGGCAGACAGCAGGCGGGCAGCCGGACGGCGACGCTTTTGGGAAGCAGTGTTTTGCACAGCCGCGGGAAGTATGCGGGAAAAGCAGGAAATCATTCAGACGGAACGCGGAAAGCATATAAAACTTTTATTTATAAAATCACAGATGGGTCAGTTTGCAGGAGATAACTGCGGACTGACGCAGATAACAGGAAGCAATACAGGAGATGTAAGAAATGCTGAAAGTAGGAAAACTGGACAGCGATGTTCTGCAGAGCATCGTCATAGACAGAATTAAATATCACAGACCGGAGGTAAAGGTTCGGGCAGGCGTCGGAGAAGACTGCGCAGTTATGGATTTCGGAGATTACGACTGTGTAGTTTCTACAGATCCGATTACGGCTGCGGCAAAGGATGTCGGCAGACTTGCGGTTCATATTTCCTGCAACGATATTGCAAGCAACGGGATTCAGCCGGTGGGAATTACTTTGGCGGTAATGCTGCCGGAGGGAACGACAAAAGAAGAGGTAATCTGCATTATGGAGCAGGCAGGAATGGCAGCAGAGGCGGCAGAAGTGGAAATTGTCGGCGGACATACGGAGGTGACGCCGGCGGTGAATCAGCCGGTGATTGTTTCGACTGCTTTCGGCAGGGCTGTTTCCGATACTTCACAGAGTGCGGCGGATATGGAGCCGGGAGACTGTATTCTTATGACAAAACACGCCGGTCTTGAAGGAACTGGTATTCTTGCGGGAGATTTTGCGAAGGAACTCTCCGAAATACTGACCGAAGAGGAACTTGCGGAGGCGGGGCGCTTTCTTGATGATGTCAGCGTCGTGAAGGAAGGTGTTGTCGCAGGAAAACTGGGCACCCATGGTATGCATGATGTGACAGAAGGAGGTATTTTGGGGGCAGTCTGGGAAATGTGCCATATTGCGGATTTAGGTGCGGAACTTGTCGAAGCGCAGATTCCGGTACATCCCGTAACCGAAAAAGTTGCCGCTCATTTCGGCATTAACCCGCTTCGCCTGATTTCCAGCGGCTGTATGCTGATTATGGCGCCTGCGGAAACTGCGGACGAATTGATGGAGGCTGTTTCCGACGCGGGCATTTCCGTCAGCTGCATAGGACAGGTTACAGAGAAAAAAGAGGGGCTGCATATGGTGACAAAGAACCGACAGCGTACAGAGATTACACCGCCTGCGCCGGACGAGCTGTATAAGGTTGTAGGACGATGAAGAACAAATCGAATAAGTATTATGTAGGGGATTTGGCATCTCATTTCGGCGTTTCAAGCGATACTATCAGGTTATATGATAAAATGGGAATTCTTCACCCTGCGGAAATATCTGAGAACGGATATCGCATTTATAATCGGGAAGATTTTATTTTAATGGATTATGTTATGCGTCTTCGCAAGTTGAATATGCCTTTGGAAGAGATAAAAGAGCTGGTAAATAGTTCCGATATTGAGCGGACGGAAGCCGTTATGCAGGTGCAGAGCCGCGTGTTGGAAGAAAAGATTGCAGAACTTAGAAGTATGCAGCTGATGGTAACAGATTACCGGAAAAGCTTTAGCAATGTGATTCAACACATGGGGAAAATTGAGGAAGAAGTTTCTCCTTTAATGATTATGAAGGAGGTTACAGACTCTGTGGCCGATGTAATGATGAAGTTTAATGATTTAACACAGGATTATGTGCCAAAGTTTACTTTTACAACTACAAAAGAAAAATATGCGAACCCATCTGCTTGGGAAGATATTATAAATCCGGATACCAGACAGAATTTTTATGACTATGCGATTACATTGATAGACGACGAGGGTTTTTCGGAACGGATGAATTTAGAAAAGATGGGGTTTACCGTACTTAAGCCCCATAAAAGTATTCATGCCATTTTGAAAGCCTACACTAACAGAGATTACAGTGAGTTTTACAGATGCAGGGATTATCTTATAGAAAATGGTTATGAGCTTGCCGGAAATCCAATTTTCAGACTGGTTTCAGTCCGGTCTTATGATGTTTCTTATTACGACTTTTGGGCGCCGGTTGTGTAAATTCAGTCGCTGCAGTTTATAGAACGACGATTATATAACAAAATAAACCGAAATTAAATCCGGACTGCGTTTTTAAAACGCAGTTCTTTTTTATGATGGGCATAGTATGAGCAGATCTTCAATAGAATTAATAATGATGATTTTTTTGCGATCTTTCAGAGCATAATATATATCTTCCTAAAACCTTGTTGACTTTTGAGCAGGTCAATAGTTTAGACTGATAGTAATGTATCGATACGCAGTTTATGTATACAGAGACATTATCGCTGCAGCGACCTGTATACGATCTTTGTTAAGCAAGGAGAGAGATTATGAAAGCTGATAAAAATCCTAAAATCAAGCAGAAGCGGGAAATGCCGCATATTTTTGTAATTTTACTTATTATTATTGTTTTGGCAACTATTTGTACATGGATTGTGCCGGCAGGAACTTATGACAGGATACTGGATGAAGCCAGCGGCCGAGAAATCATTGACCCGAACAGTTTTCACTATGTAGAACAGACTCCGGTGGGCCCTTTTGATATGTTTGTTTCCATTGAAGAGGGATTAATTGAGGCTGCAAACATCACATTTTTGATTTTTTGTGCATTCTCCAGTCTGTACTTGTTGGAACAAACCGGAGCTATTGATGCTGCCATTGCATTGATGGTGAGGAAAACAAGAAAACATCCTAAATATGCTAATGTAATTATAGTTCTGTGTATGGTTATTCTGGCAATATGGGGTTCAACTGGGACAATGTCTTATGAAGAAATTATAGCCTTTATTCCGATTTTTGTAGCTGTAGCTATTGCTCTCGGATATGACGCTATGGTGGGTGTTGCTATTTCTGTAATACCGGTAGGTGTGGGGTTTGCGTCTGCAACAGTGAATCCGTTTACCATAGGTGTTGCACAGACGATTGCAGAACTTCCGATGTTCTCGGGACTCGGATATCGTATTCTGATTCTGTCAGTGATGATAGCTATTACCATTGCGTATGTACTCTGGTATGCAAGAAGAATTAAGAAAGACCCGTCAAAGAGTCTTACCTATGGAATAGATATGTCGGATATGACGGTTGACGAAGAACGAATGAATACACCGATGACGATTCAAAGAAAACTCAGTCTTCTGGCATTGTTAATTGCAGTAGGATTTATGGCATGGGGGCTGATTACACAGGGATGGTATATCAATCAGTGTGCAGCAATCTTTATTATCCTGGCCATTGTTGTGGGCATTATCAATCACTGGAACGGAAATAAGATCGCATCCACTTTAGTGGAAGGAATGGGACGCGGTGTTTTAGGTGCAGTTATCGTCGGTGTTGCAAGAGCTGTACTTGTCGTTATGACGAAAGGCGGTATTATTGATACGCTGGTGCATGCCTGTGTAAGTCTTATCGAAAATTTGTCACTGTATGCAAGTGGTGTCGGAATGCTGATTTTCCAGACTTTGCTTAACTTCCTGATTCCTTCAGGCAGCGGACAGGCGGCTGTTTCCATGCCGATTATGACTCCGATTGCAGATATTATCGGTATGAACCGTCAGGTTGCAGTTCTGATTTTCCAGTTTGGAGATGGATTCTCAAATATGCTGTGGCCTACAAGCTTTATGGTGATTGCTTGTGCTATGGCAAAAATTCCGCTCAGCAAATATTATAAATGGCTGCTGCCGTTTATGGGTATTCTGTTTGTTACCCAGTGCCTGTTTGTTTTCGGCGCAATTGCCATGAACTATGCTTAAAGGCGGGCGTATATTCTGAAAAGAAAAGACAAATCTGCGGCAATCGGGAGGAGAGCAATGAAAGAAGATTTTAATTACGGTGCAGACGCACTGATAAAAAGTGGAATAACCGGTATTATGGAAGATGTGATTTCTGTAAGGAGACATCTGCATATGCATCCGGAAATCGGTTTTGATACAAAAAATACTGAAAAACTTGTCAGAGAGCAGTTAGAGCGGGAAGAAATTGAAATCCTTCCCGCAAAAATGGGTGTAATCGGACGCATTCGCGGAAAAGACAGCGAAAGATTTGTCGCGTTGCGGGCAGATATGGATGCTCTGTGTTTGCAGGAAGAAAATGAGGTATCTTACAGATCACAGGTTCCCAATAAAATGCATGCCTGTGGTCATGACGGACACACAGCTATGCTTCTCGGGGCGGCTAAGCTTCTGAACAGGCATAAGGACCAGCTGCCGGCAGATGTTCTGCTGATTTTTCAGCCGGCAGAAGAAGGTCCGAATCTGGGCGGAGCCAGAATTATGCTTGCAGACTTGCAGGAGAAAGGACTTGCGGAGAAAGTAAGCAGCATTTACGGTCTTCACCTTATGAATGATTATCCGACGGGAACTGTGGCGTCAAAACCCGGAGCAATGGCTGCATCTACCGATGAGTTTACAATCAGGATTACAGGAAGAGGCGGTCATGCCGGTCAGCCGGATAAAAGTATCGATGCGCTGTCGATTGGTGCAAAGGTGGTTTCTGCAATGGAAAGTTTCATGTCAAGGCGGATTAACCCTTTTGACCCTGCAGTTTTTTCTGTCGGAATTTTCCAGTCCGGATCAGCCATCAATATTATTGCAGAGATTGCAAAAATTGCAGGAACTCTCCGCTGCCAGAATGAGGAAACGAGAGAATATATTCTGCATAATATGCATCAGATTGCGGAAGGTATCTGCAGCGCATACGGCGCGTCCTGCCATATCGATGTTCTTCACGGACTCCCTCCTCTGATTAATGATGAGAGAACCGAGAAGAGGGCGATGGAAATCGCAGAGGCAGCCGTAGGCGGAGAAAAGCTTGTAGAAATTAAAAACCCTATGATGGGCGCAGAAGATTTTGCGTATTTTGCAAAGAGTATTCCGGCGGCATTTCTCTGGATCGGCTCGGGAAACAAGGAGAAAGGCTTTATAAACCTTTCTCATCATCCTAAATTTGATTTCGATGAGGAGGCTATGGAAACGGGGATCAGAATATTATGCGCTCTGGCAATAAATTCCTGATACCGGAAAAGTGAAACAAAAGATGTGATATGGAGGTAAAAAAACTGTTCTGCAAGGTGAATCTGTGATAACATAGCAGTAGGAAAAGGAGAATTGCTGTATGATGACAGATACGCTGATTGTATTGATAAAATGTTTTTCAGCTGTGCTGCTGGCTGTTTTGGCAGGGAACGGCGCGGTTTATTTTTTCAATAAAATGCCTGCGCAATGGCTCTGTGACTATGGCGAAACGCCTTCGGAGGAGCTTTTGGACCCATATACACAGAGAATTAAAAGCTATCCGTGGAAATTTATTTTCACGATGCTGTTTGCAGTCTTGGGTATTAAAATGGTGATGGAAGACTGGCAGTTTTATATTGCGGCGCTGTGCAGTTTATGGCTGCTTTTGGAAATGGCTGTTGCCGATGTTAAATACCGGATTGTTCCGGATCAGCTGATTATGCTGCTTTCTGTGTCGGCGCTGGGATATCTTTCTTATCACGGAGATTGGAAGGACTGTCTGTTCGGAGGACTTGCGGGATTCGGAATTATGGCTTTTGTCGCGGTTCTGGGCAAATGGGCTTACAAGAGGGACTCTCTGGGCGGAGGGGATATTAAATTGTTTGCTGCTTTGGGGCTGATTTCCGGATTTTCGGGGATTCTCGTCATTTTTATTCTGACAACACTGCTCAGCGCGGGACATCTGGTTATTCTGCTGGCTGCTCGGCGTAAAAAGAGAACTGATACTGTGCCGATGGTTCCGTATATTGCTGTAAGCGCAGCTGTTTATATCGTGTTCTTATGGGGATTTGAACAGGTTTTGTATCTGTAGAGCACAAGGACCTCAGAAAGTAAAGGCGCAAGGCAGAACGCATATTGGAAATTGAAGAAAAAAGAAGGAAATCCGGCAGGCGATGTCAACTGACTGAATGACATTGTTTCTGTAGGTTTCCTTCTTTTATTTATGCCCGGTAAGTTTTCCCGAATCTGCCGCAGAAAGTATCTGCGACAGGTGTTAAACAGTAATCGCGGGGGAGTTTTCGGAGCCTAAGAGGCGGAAGTATTCCGGTCTCTTCTATTTGCGTGTTTTTCGTGTTTTTTGTTTGTAAAACAGTGCAAAAAAAATAGACATATGGTATAATCCCGAGTTTGACAGTGGAATTTTAAAGGACGCTGAAATTTCAGCGTCCTTAACGATTTTATGAGCAATCTTTTTTGCGTCACTTTTGTCCTTTTTCTCTCTTCTGTGAAAATGCTATCATTTTTTTCATGGTTTCCTTTGTGATGAAGTCACGATCTGTCTGAAAACCGAAGCTTTCATGTAAATCATCTGTCAGATCCGTTCTTGTATAGGTTGAAATATATCCCTGTCCAAGAATTTCTCGAACCTTCATATTGCGCAGCGTATCGCAAATCTGTTCACAGGAATAGGTTCCCCGCAGCCTTTTGGTAAGGTATTTATACAAAACCAATGCAAGAAAACAGGTTAGAAAATGCGCTCTGATTCGGGTATCGGTGCGAACATATACAGGCCTTGATTTGAACTCATTTTTCATAATGCGAAAGCACTGTTCAATCTGCCATCTCTGATGGTTTGCCTTTGCAATCTCACCGGGTTCTTCGTCTGCAAGATTGGTTGTTACGGCATAAAATCCGTCGAAACGCGCTTCACGCCTGATGGCCTCATCATCAATGCCCTGTGTATTCTTTTCTGCCACTTCTCCATCTTCGGTACAATGTATTGTCTTGATAAAACGCCGGAAGTCATTGGCATTCTTTTTAGCGCGAACCTTTCCGTTTTCCAGCGCCTTTTTAGCACGAATCACCTGCTTTTCCCGAATTGCACGGGCATAATCCCTGTACTTGATAGAGTAAGTAACAATGAGTCTCTCGTCAAAGTCCTTGTTATCTATGGGAAGTTCTTTGTAAAAAACATCGTCTTTATGTGTCTCTTCGTTCAGTTTCAGCAGATTGTATTTACGATACTTTGCTTTAGATCCCATTCGATACCACCCGTCCGGATTCAGCGCAGTCTCCTGTAGTTCGGCATTCAGTTTTTTTAAAGACTGTGTGGTGATATAGCTTCTGCCCTGGATTGCATTGTAGCGTTTGTTTTTCTTAGAGGAAAGACCTGCATCTGTACATACGATAAATTCTGACATGTTGAAGTTCTGCAGCATCTTTTTTTCCAGAGGCTGCATCGTAATCTGTTCGTTTGTATTACCGGGATTGATACACATGGAAATCGGAATGCCTTCCCGATCAATGAACAGCCCCATCTGTACAATGGGAAGCGGCCTGTTTTCTTTGCTTTTTCCATACTGGCAAAGCTGCTCCGGTTCTGTATCCTCCATTTCAAAGAAAAAGTTAGTGCAGTCATAGTAGATAATCCCTGTTTTCCGTTCCCCAAGTTTTAAGGTGTTCTGGTAAAGCTTTGACTGTATAAAATCAAAATGCGCGGAAAGGACATCCAGAGCCCGATACATCTGGTGCATATCGAAATCCGGCTGCTGCAGCAGGGTTTTGGAAAATGCAAAGGTACTTTTTTTAGAAGCGGGTGCCAGGATTCTGCCGTATAAGAGCTTTTGCAGGATATCGGTCAGATTGAAGGAAAAATCGGAGTCCTTTTGAATGGAAGCGCAGATCTGATCCAGCCTCAGGTCGTAAAAAAGCTTCTGCAGGAAAAGATAGCCGACACAAAAGGAGTATTGATAGTTTTTTGTCATTCGTTTTGAAGGAGAAAGCTGGAAAGTAACAGCTTCATTTTCGGCTTTTTCCTGTTCGGTCAAAAGGGCAGCTCTCTCTTTTGCCCATTCCATCGGATCCCGACCGGTTTTTTCCCGAATTTCATGTTCACTGCCAAGTTTTTCAACCGTCACAGTATGTTCGATTCCCTTGGTATCATAGTAAGTTTTAATGATGTAAAAGCGAAGACCGAGTTTGGACTTGCTGGTTCTGACTCTCATGAGGCACCTCCGGATAAGCATATATGACTATATTATAACACAAGACGCAAAAAGACGCAATATATATTTTAAAGAATTGACAACTTTTTTTCATAAAAAAAGCCCATTTTTCAATGGGTGACAGGCGTAAACATATTTGATTTTTGATTCCAGGTGTCAAACTCCCGCTTTGAAAAACAACTCACTCCTGCACGCCGGGGATGGAAGATAAATCAGCTGTGTATACAATTTGCCTGACTGCTTTATAAAGTTTTTTTTCGCTTTTTCTTGAAGGCGGCGGAAGGTATGGTATACTTTAAGTACAGACTGAAGCTGCAGTCTTAATGCAAAAGCGGGGAGGAAGGCAATGGAAGGAAACTTACTGACAAAAACAGCAGAGCTGGCTATGACGGTGACACTTCAGTATGTGCGGGAAGGCGACTTTGTAATAGACGCCACCTGCGGCAACGGTCACGATACTCTAGCTCTTTCAAAAGCCTGCGGGGAGCAGGGCAGCGTTCTTGCAGTGGATTTGCAGGAGCAGGCGATCAGAAACAGCAGACGGCTGTTAAGTGGAGAGGGAGTTTCAAACACAACTTTTGTACATGGAGATTTTCTGTATCTGGAGAACTATGTAACGGAGCATTTCGGTGATAAAAGACCGCGGGCTGTGGTGTTTAATCTGGGCTATCTTCCGGGCGGTGACAAGTCTGTGACAACCACGGCAGAAAGCAGTGCGGCAGCAGTCAGACAGGCGCTTTCACTGATTGAACCCGGCGGAATCGTAATGGCAGTGCTTTATTGGGGACATACGGAAGGAAAGAAAGAGCGGGATGCAGTTCTTCATCTGGCACAGACACTTTCTCCAAAGGAATATCACGCTGCCTATACTTCATTTCCGAATCAGAAGAAAAATCCTCCGGAAGTTTTGTGGATTACCAAAAAGCGGCAGCCTCTCGAAGCGCAAAAATAGAGTAATTAATAGCTGTAGTAATAAAATCGTATTGACGGGCAGAAGAATCAGGAGTAAAGAATGAGAAAAGAAACAGAATGGATTATAAAGGCCGTTGAGGAAGCGGCGAAGACCGCAGACAGAAACGGTGAATATTGGAGAGCGACTTATACGGAGCAGGATCGAAAAGTTACAGAGCTTCTGACAGAATACATGAGGGAAGGCGGTATGGAGGTGTATTCTGATGCAATCGGCAATTTGTTCGGTAGAGTGCAGGGAAAAAGTGAGCAGACTGTTATGTCCGGTTCCCATAGAGATACGGTGCGCTGCGGCGGAAAATATGATGGGATGTTAGGTGTTTTGACTGCTATTAAAGCTATTTCCTCATTATACGAGGAACTGGGGCAACCAGAGAAGACTATAGAGGCAGCTGCATTTTGTGAAGAGGAAAGCAGTCGCTTTCTCGGAAGCAGCTATCCCGGAAGCAGTCATTTGTGCGGCGTATTGAGCAGAGAAGATCTGAAGACGGCGGATGAAAACGGTATTACAATGGAAGAAGCCGCAAAGGAAGCGGGCTATTTGCAGGAACCGTTAAGCTGCGGCAGGTGTAATCTTGAGCATTTTGTGGAGCTTCATATTGAGCAGGGAGGTCTTCTTGAAAACAGGGAAAAACAGGTAGGCATTGTGACTTCTATTGTAGGTTTGTTTACAGGGGAAGTAATATTTCGCGGGCGGCAAAATCATGCGGGAACTACACCAATGTATTTAAGAAATGATCCGGTGCAGGCAGCCGCAGCTTATATAGATAGCTTATTCAGATGGGCGCAGCAGTATATGGAGGACATGGTTTGCACTGTGGGGAGCATTCGCACTGTACCGGGAAATTCCAATGTGATTGCATCGGAAGTAATTATTTCTTTTGATATCCGTTCAGCAAAAAAGGAACGGATTGAAGAAGCCGGTGAAATACTCCATCGCCTTGCAGAAGAAATGCAGCGGGGAATCGAGGCAGAAGTCAGGATTTCCTGTAATGAACCACCGGTACAACTTGATGTTGCAGGGATTGGCAGATTGAAGACTTTGGCGGAAGATAGGCAGCTTTCTTATGAAGTAATGACGAGCGGTGCAGGTCATGATTCCCAAGTTATTGCTCAGCAGTATCCGGTTAATATGATTTTCGTACCCAGTGTTTCCGGCATCAGTCATAATCCGGAAGAATTTACAGAGCCTGCGGACATCGAAGCGGGATATCTTTTACTCAGGGATTACATAAAAGAACTTGCATGGTAAGGAGATTTGAGTAAAGTTATGGAAAAGAAAGCAGACTATTTCGGTAAGACTTTGGAAAAGTTTCTCCTTACCTCCAATGTGAAAAATTATACAGTGGCAAAGGCGCTGAATTATGATGTTTCCTACATTAGTAAATGGATTTCGGCATCAGCACTTCCTTCGAAGAAGAATGCGGATTTTGTTATGGAGACTATCGCGGAAACAATTTCCGGTCAGGTTCAGGCGGAGTATCTTGAAAATCTCTGCCGCAGCCTTGGGGTAACGGACAGGCATCTTTTGAAGAAGGCGCTGCAGGAACGGCTCAGCGAGGCTTACTGCGCGGCTTCGGGGCAGGCACAGCAGAGCAGGTACTTCAATAATGCGGCATTTTCTGTCCGCCCTGACGGAAAGCATACTTTGACTTCTGAGCTTGTCGGAAGCGGAGATCCTTTTAATCGGGAAAAACCTCTGCGGATTGCGGTTATGGCGGATTTGTTTGCTATGGAGAGAAAAGTGAAGCTTTCACTGGCAGGGATTGAGAACAGCAGATTTCGTATTCGAGAAAAATGCGACGGGATTCGTATGGATTTTATTATTGACCTTGACGGACTTTCCGGGAAGGAGGTTTATGATGTAATCCTTCTGATACATCTTCTGACTCACTATTCTTTGACAGATTTTCAGCTTTCCTATAGCAGAGGCGCTGCGGGCAAGCTGGTTTTTGCCGTGGAAAATCGATGGGCAGAGGCATCGGTTCTGGGCGGCAGACGGCAGTTTCTGTGTACTTCTTCCGTAACAGAGCTGAAAACCGTTAACGGACTTTACGAAGCAATTCTGACAGAACAGGACCCGGACAGAATGATTTTTCAGACTGCCGATATGGATGATATGCTCAGAAGCCGAGAATATATCCGGGCGCTGCTTTCCCGGGAGGAAAAGTGGCTTATCGGTCATGTAACGGAACATCTGCTTTCCAAAGAACTCTTTGAAAGACTGTCGGAAGAGATTTTCGGGCAGCAGCCGGAGCTTCTTTGTGAAGGAAAAAGGGCCCATGCCCTGACTTGTTCTGCAGCGGGGCAAAAC
>SAMEA3387475__coassemble_2250_pt1 | contig 12673 bp, 12 predicted proteins | sample SAMEA3387475__metabat2_low_PE_040 | metagenome-assembled genome bin SAMEA3387475 (sample SAMEA3387475) | Felis catus | biome: Faeces | place: United Kingdom | collected 2012 | reverse complement strand
TTCGTATGGTGTCAACAGAAATTCGAAAACTTGTTTAAATCATTTCAGTCTTTCAATTTTCTCATACTGAACGGTCTCTCCCGTCAGGATCGCTCTGCCGCCGGAAAGGTTTGTGACAATCCCTTGCACTTCTTCTGCCTCATCCGGCACAGTGATCAGTTCGAAGCTCACCGTGTCAGCATAGACTATATTAGCAAACTTTACGCGATATGTAAAGGGAAAATTTTGTATTTTATTAAATACAGGATAATCGACCTTGTATGCAAGAGAAGTCATACTGCATACATCACAGATTCCTGCGGCCTGAAGCCCCAGTTTTGCACTGCCTGTGTACGCGCGCACCAATCCTCCCGTACCCAGCTTGATACCCCCGAAATAGCGTGTCACCACCACAACAACATTAGTAATTCCTTCCTGTACCAGCATCTGAACAATAGGCGCGCCGGAAGTTCCCTGCGGTTCTCCGTCATCGCTCGCCCACTGAATCTGAAACTGATCGCCCAGCACCATAGCCGGCACATTGTGCGTGGCGTCTTTATGTTTTTTCTTTACGGAGGCGATAAATTCATCCGCCTCCTCTTTTGTTTCTGCAGGCGCAACATACGCAATAAAGCGGGATTTTTCTATAATCTGCTCCGCTTCCGCCTGTCTCGTCACCGTACTATACAACTTCATAATCTTTCAGCCTCTGATAATCCTCTTTACTCAGCACCGTGTCAAAAAGTGTTCCGTCCTCACCGTATTCCACAGAAATCACCCGTGCTTTTTCGCACAGGTACGAGCCCAAATCTCCTCTGGTGTACGGAATCAAAAATCTGGCGCTGACATCATTAAAAATATATTTCTTAATCTTTTCAACGAGTTCATCTATATTCTCGCCGGTTTTAGCCGACACGAAAACATTTTCAAGTCCGGCAACCTGTGATTCCTGCAGCCGCGAAGCATCACAGATATCCACCTTATTGAAAACCATAAGCTTTTCTTTGCCTGCCGCGCCGATTTCCGAAAGCACTCTGTCGGTCACTTCAATATGAAACAGGTTTTCTTCGTAGCCGGCATCTACCACATGGAGCAGAAGATCCGCATACTGCACTTCCTCCAATGTAGCCTTAAAAGCCTCTACCAGGCTGTGAGGCAGCTTGCTGACAAAACCCACCGTATCCACCAGAAGAAACTCGTGGTTGGTGTCCAGTCTGACACTGCGGCTCTGCGTATCCAGCGTTGCAAAAAGCATATCCTTTTCCGCTACCGCTTTTTCACTCTTATCGGTCATGGCAAGCAGCCTGTTCATCAATGCGGACTTTCCGGAATTTGTATAACCCACCAGCGCCACTACTGGAATGCCAGATTTCTCGCGACGGGTTCTCTGTACGCTTCTGGTTCGTTTTAAATCCGAAAGCTCCGATCTGATATCGTCCATGCGGCGTTCGATATGACGCCGGTCTGTTTCCAGTTTCTTTTCCCCCGGACCTCGTGTTCCGATACCGCCTCCGAGACGGGAAAGAGATTTTCCGAATCCCGTAAGCCTCGGAAGTCTGTACTGCAGCTGCGCCAGCTCCACCTGAAGTTTGCCTTCTCTGGAAGATGCTCTGTCTGCAAAAATATCCAGAATCAAAATGGTTCTGTCGATAATGCGGACACCGATGGCTTCTTCCAGATTACGAAGCTGCATACCTGTCAGTTCATCGTTGAATATCACCACATCCGCTTCCATATTGCGAGCCAGTTCTGCGACCTCCTCCACCTTGCCCTTTCCTATCATCGTCGCAGTATTGGGTTTTTCGAGCGTCTGGATAACCTGACCCAAAACCTCGGCATTGGCAGCCTCCGCAAGCCCCGCCAGCTCCTCCATGGAGTAAGTAATGTCTTCTTTTCTCGAAAGTCCTACCAGAATAGCTCTGTAAGAGTCCTCCGTTATAACCTCGTTTTTTTCATTAAATCTAAGCATGTCTTTAGTATACCATAAAACTTATAAAAAAGTCATCATGTAACATCCAAAATATCTTCCTTCGGCACATTTACATAACTTTCCGGCACGTCGCCCACAATAACCGCCTCGGAAATCAGCACTTTACTGCGTATTTTAATATTTTTGTCGGAAAAAGGCTGCAGAATCCGCACACTGCTTTCAAGCACAATATAAACCTTGTATTTCGTCTGATTGATGCCCTGCGCTTCAAATTCCGTTTCAAAATCATAGGAAGTCACTGACAGCGGTAAAATCTTAATCTGTATATCAAACCCTGTCTGAGACAGTATTTTGCTCCCCAGCAGCGTCCCGTAAGATATTTCCGCAGGCTGCGCTTCCATGGCGCTGTATTTTTGCTGCAGATTTTCCGCAAAAGAAGAAACCACCCTGTTAATCAGCGCTGTATCGGCCTGTACCATCTGCACCTTTCCGTCTTTTCCCGTTTGTACAATAAAAAAGGATTCCGAAGACTCCATACCGCCCAGTTCTTCTTTCACTGACCGGTTAATCAGAGCCGCCACTATACTCTTTGCCTTAAGGCGACTCACAGCGTCGATATTCGGCGCTATCTGCCATTTTAATCCTTCGGTCAGCAAAATACATCCCAGCGCAATTATAATCACGGAAATCGCCGTTTTTTTACCTAAAATACCTGCACCTGCTTTTACTTTCCGCATAAAAAAACCTCCCGCTATACAGTCTATGCTACGCAGGAGGTTTCGTTTCTCGAAAAACTCTTTATTTTACGTTCATTAAAGTTCGAAAACTTTAATACCTTCTCTCAAAAATTCATTGATAATTTTAATTCTGGTACCCTTCATACCTAAAGAACGAGACTCGATTACACCGGCACTTTCCAGTTTCCTCAGTGCATTTACGATAACAGAACGAGTAATGCCGGATTTGTCCGCAATCTTGCTGGCAACCAAAAGTCCCTCGTCGCCTTCCAGTTCGGCAAAAATCTTGCTGACTGCATCCATTTCAGAATAAGAAAGAGTGGAAAGAGCCATATCTACAGCTTCTTTCAGTCTCAGCTCATCTTCTTCTTCCTGTGCCGTAGCTCTTGCTACTTCAAGCCCCACTACAGTAGCGCCGTATTCGCAAATAGCAATATCCTCATCATCATAAGCACTGTCAGGTCTTGCAAGAAGCAGTGTTGCAATACGCTCATTGCTGAAGATTACAGGCACAATGATATGATACTTGCTTGCCATTCCGTAGTCAGCTCCGTAGATGTCTCTGATACTGTCATAAGTCAGATTTGCTTTTGTCTCATCCAGCTTCAAAAACTTCTCATTGTAACGAGCCGGCAGAACCAGTTTTCCGGACTCTTCATCGATTGTCAAAGGAGCCTGTTCTCCTTCTTCATATTTAGCTGCAAGAATTTTTCCCTTTCTGCTAAGAATATAAATATTGGAATCCAGCAGTTCACTCATTACCGCACACAGCTCATCGAAAGAAATGTACCCTGCTGTGCTTTCTGCCAATACACCGTTTAATTTTCTGACTCTTTTTAATAATTTTTCGCTCATGTCTTACCTCAATTTTCTAAAATTTTACCATAACTTATTTTACAGGATATAGCGATCCACATCATCTTTGTGGACGGTATCCATAAATTTGCTCTGTACATACTCTCTGTCAATAATAATCTGCTCTTCTTCCATTTCAGGAATGTTAAAGGAGATATCCTCCAGCAGTTTTTCCAGAATTGTATGCAGTCTTCTAGCCCCAATGTTTTCTGTCTGCTCATTCATAAGATACGCCATATCTGCGATTTCGTCAATAGCTTTTTCAGAAAATTCCACTTTTATTCCCTCAGTTTCTAACAAAGCTTTATGCTGTTTCAGGATTGCATTCTCCGGAACTGTTAGAATTTGAACAAAAGACTCCTTTGTCAGATTCTGAAGCTCCACACGGATCGGAAAACGCCCCTGAAGCTCCGGAATCAGATCTGTCGGTTTTGCAGTATGGAATGCGCCTGCTCCGATAAACAGAATATGATCTGTTTTCACAGGTCCGTATTTCGTATTGACAACGCTGCCTTCCACAATCGGAAGAATATCTCTCTGCACGCCTTCGCGGGAAACATCCGCGCCGCTGCGGTAGCTGGAGCTTGAAGCAATTTTATCGATTTCGTCAATAAAGATAATGCCGTTCTGCTCCGCATTCTCCAAAGCTTCATCAGTCACCTGATCCATATCCAGAAGGTTCTGCGCTTCCTGCTCTCTCAGGATTTTTCTTGCCTCTTTGACGCGAACTCTCTTCTTCTTTGTTTTCGGCGGCATCATATCTCCGAAAATATTACCGATGGCGATACTCATCCCCTCGTTGCTCATATCAAGCTGATTTCCCTTAGGGGTATCCACAACTTCAATTTCGATAAACTGTTCCTCCAAAAGTCCGTCGCGAAGCTGCTGGCGCACCTGTTCTCTTGCCATTTCCACCTCTGTCGGCTCAGGTTTTTCCTGTGTTTCCTTCGCTTTACCTTCTTCATAAAGCTGCTTTTGACTCGGATAACCGCCGCTGTTCATAAGAAAATCGAAAGGGTTTCTTGCTTTAGGCTGTTCTGACTTTTTCTTGTTTCCGGGAATAATCGCTTCGATAATCTTTTCTTCGGCGATTCCTTCCGCAATGTCATATTTTTCTTTCAGTCTGGACTGTTTGGTGATACGGATAGAAGCTTCTACCAGATCGCGTATCATAGAATCCACATCTCTGCCCACATAACCCACTTCAGTAAACTTAGTCGCTTCCACTTTGACAAACGGCGCCTCCATCAGTTTTGCAAGACGCCTTGCAATCTCGGTTTTACCGCAGCCCGTAGGGCCCATCATCAAAATGTTCTTCGGTGTAATCTCTTCTCTCATCTCATCGGAAAGAAGACTTCTTCTGTATCTGTTTCGAAGGGCGATCGCAACTGATTTCTTTGCTTCGTCCTGACCGATGATATATTTATCCAACTCTCCGACAATTTCTTTCGGTGTCATACTTTGAATTTTTCCTGCCATGTTTAAGTCCCCCTTTACAGCTTTTCAACAGTAATGTTGTCGTTAGTGTAAACGCAGATAGAAGATGCGATTCTCAAAGATTCTCTTACAATCTCTTCCGCACTCATATCAGTATGGTTAAACAGCGCATTGGCTGCCGAATACGCATAATTCCCGCCGGAACCGATTGCCACAAAGTCCTGATCCGGTACAATCACTTCTCCGTTTCCGGATACAACCAGAAGATCATTTCTGTCCATTACAATCATCAAAGCTTCCAGACTGCGCATGCCCTGATCGCTGCGCCACATCTGCGCAAGATCCACCGCAGCTCTTTTCAGATTGCCGCCATGCTCCTCAAGCTTTTTCTCGAATTTTTCCGTCAGCGCAAAAGCATCGGCTACAGATCCTGCAAATCCGGTCAGCACTGTGTTTTTAAAAATCTTCTTTACCTTTTTAGCTCCATTTTTCATAATGGCAGTCTCGCCCATGGTTACCTGTCCGTCACCGCCGATAGCAATATCGTCTGGACCTCTTCTGACTGCACAGATTGTTGTCGCATGAAATTCCACCATTCTTTTTACCTCCGTTATAGATTCTTTGTTTCGCTTTATATTTTACTTTTATTCTTTATAATCACATTCTGCATTTGAACAAGCAAGAGATGTCGTCTTGGTCTTCTTTTCCACAAGAAGAGACTCGCATTTCGGACATTTTTTATTAACCGGCTTATACCAGAATGACTGGTCACAGTCCGGATATCCGCTGCAGCCGTAAAACAGCTTGCCCCGTTTGCTCTTTCTTGCCACAATATCCTTTCCGCACTTCGGACAGGAAACCCCGGTGGATTTTACAATCGGTTTTGTATTTTTACACTCCGGATATCCGCTGCAAGCGATAAACTCTCCGAACCGTCCCATCTTCAGAACCATTGGTTTTCCGCACAGCTCACAGGTTTCGCCTGTCGGCTGATCCTCAATTTCCACTTTTTCAATCGCTTCATCGGCAGCCGCAAGCTCTTTTGCAAAAGGTCCGTAAAAATCACGAATAACCGTTTTCCATTCCAGTTTTTCAATTTCCACATCGTCCAGCTTGTCTTCCATATCCGCCGTAAAATTCACATCGACAATTTCTCTGAAGTATTCCTCCATAAGCCCTGTTACCAAAAATCCCAGTTCGGTAGGAACCAGAGATTTCTTTTCTCTGGTCACATATTTTCGCTCAGACAGGGTTGCCACAATCGGCGCATAGGTACTCGGTCTTCCGATATTCTTCTCCTCCAGTTCTTTAACAAGACTGGCTTCCGTATATCTTGAAGGCGGCTGTGTAAAATTCTGCTCGCCTTTGATATCTGTATTTTCAAGCTTTTCACCTTCTTCAAGAGACGGGAGGATTCTGTCTTTTTCTTCATCCGCGCCGGTTTTGTACACTCGCTGATAACCGTCAAACAAAAGCTTGGAGCCTGTTGTCCTGAAAGTATAGTCTCCGTTTTCGATTTCTGCCTGCAGATTATCAAACCTTGCCGCCGTCATCTGACTTGCCATAAACCGACACCAGATTAAGCGATACAGCTTGTACTGCTCCGTTGTCAAAGACTCTTTGATGTCCTCCGGCACAAGAGAAATGTTGCTGGGACGGATTGCTTCGTGAGCATCCTGAATATCTTTCTTCTTATTGGTATAGATATTATTGCCCAGATATTCTTTTCCGTAATGTTCTGTAATAAATTCGGCAGCCGCTGCTTTTGCCTCGTCGGAAATTCTCACAGAATCTGTTCTCAGATAGGTAATCAGACCGATACTGCCGACCCCTTTTACATCGACGCCTTCATAAAGCTGCTGCGCCACCATCATAGTCTTCTTTGTATTAAAGTTCAGTTTTGTCGAAGCTTCCTGCTGCATACTGCTTGTTGTAAACGGAGCCCACGGTTTTTTGCTTCTCTCTTTTCGGGTCAGCGAGGCCACAGAAAACGATCCCTGCTTCAGTTCTGCGATAATCTCATTGTTGCGAAGTTCGTTTTCCACAATCAGCTTCTTGTGTTTGTATTCCGTCAGCTTTGCGGTAAATTTACGGCCCTTCTTGAATTCCGCCGTTACAGTCCAGTATTCTTTCGGCTCAAAGCTTCTGATTTCTTTTTCTCTGTCGCAGATGATTTTCAGCGCGGCAGACTGCACGCGGCCGGCAGAAAGTCCTTTTCTGATTTTTCTCCAGAGCAGCGGACTGATCTGATACCCCACCAGACGATCGAGAACTCGTCTCGCCTGCTGTGCATCCACCAGACTTATATCTATTTTTCTCGGATGTTTAATCGCATCCTTAATAGTACTCTTCGTAATTTCATTAAAAACAATTCTGCACGGCGTGTCCAAATCTATACCCAAAAGGAACGCCAGATGCCATGAAATCGCTTCTCCTTCACGATCCGGGTCGGTTGCCAGATAAACTTTGGAAGCTTTTTTCGCTTCTTTTCTGAGTTCCTTGATAATGTCGCCCTTTCCTCTGATCGGAATATACTGAGGCTCGAAATCCTGCTCAATATCAATTCCCAGTTTGCTTTTAGGCAAATCCCTGACATGACCTACCGATGCGATTACCTTATAGTTTGCGCCCAGGTACTTGCCGATAGTCTTAGCTTTGGACGGAGACTCCACAATCACCAGTGTTTTCTTTGCAGTTGTCTTTTTCTTTGCAGTTGCCATATTTCCTCCTGCATGGTTTTTAATTCATATTCACGAATTAATAGTATAGTATGGCTTTCAGAATTTTGCAACAAGAAATTTGCCGAGAGCCGAAAAAATTATACCTTTCATCTCTAGAATAGTTATTATACCATTTACTTCCGAAGGCTTTATGTCAGTTTTGTGATAAATTTCGTCAACAGATACTTCCCCTCCCTGCAAAATGACCTGAAACACCTTTTTCTCATCTTCTCCGAGCTTTTCATACACCTCTTCAGAAGAAGATATGCAGGGAGCAATTCGCATATCGGTAAAAATATCCTCAATACAAACCAGCGGTTCTGCCCGGTCTCTGATCAGTTTATTGGAGCCGAAACTGTACCGGCTGGTAATATTGCCGGGAACCGCGTAAACTGTTCTGCCTTTATCCGCCGCATCTTCTGCGGTAATCAGAGCGCCGCTTTCTGCGCCTGCCTCAACGACAACCACACACTCGGACAGAGAGCTGATAATCCGGTTCCGAATGGGAAAATCATAAGGTCTGGGTTTATAATCCGGCTCATGAAGAGACAGCAGAAGACCTTCCTCCGCAATTTTCTGCTGAAGCGCTTTGTTTTCCGCAGGATAATAGTATTCTGTACCGCCGCCCAGCACAGCAATGGTTTTACCTCCCGCCTCCAGCACACCCTTATGCCCTGCCGCATCAATGCCTTTTGCCAGACCGCTGACTAAAGTCACATTATGCTCTGCGCACTGCCTTCCGATATTCTTTGCTACAATCCGACCGTACTGCGTACTGCTGCGGCTGCCCACTACGGCAATTTTTCTGGTCGTAAGAAGATTCAAATCCCCCTCGTAATAAACAGCCTTCATCCCCGGTTCTTCTTCCAGAAGACTGAAGGGAAAACGGCTGTCACCTCTGTTCAGTTTTCCTTTCATACTTTATACGCCTTTGTGATTCCTTTCTATTTCCGGTATATCTCTTCTCAGTCTTTTCCTGTTATTTCCCGTTTATGAATTCAGACATTTAATAAACTCTCTTTTCTCTGTACTGCAGTGCTTCTGTCAGATGGGAAACTCCGATGCACTCGCTTTCCGAAAGGTCCGCAATGGTCCGCGCTACCCGTTTAATGCGCATCAGCGTACGAGGATTCAGATTCAGCCTGAGATAAGCATCCGAAATCAGCTTATTTTCATCTTTACCCAGCGCGCAATACTTCTCCAGCATCTTTCCGGAAAGCTGCTGATTGAGAAAAATACCGGTTCCGCGATATCGTTTTCTCTGTATTTCCCGAGTCCGTTCAATCTCCTCCTTCATTTCCGCGGAGGAAAGTCCTTCCGCTTCCGTCAGAGCGCTGTACGCAACCGGCTGCAGATAAAGGTGCATATCGATTCTTTCCAAAATGGGGCCCGACAGTTTATTTCGGTACTGCTCCGCTTCCCTCGGTGTACAGGTGCACGGATGAAACGGATCTCCCGCATATCCGCATTTACACGGATTTGTTGCCGCCACCAGCATAAAATCCGCCGGAAAAATATAGGTGATACCTTTTCTCGTCAGTGAAATATTCTTCTTCTCCAGAGGTGTTCTCAGAGAATCTATCATAGATTTATTAAATTCACCCACTTCATCCAAAAACAAAACACCGTTATGAGCCAAAGTAATCTCCCCGGGTCTCGGTACATCGTTTCCGCCCCCGGTCAGTCCGACCTGCGTAATGGTATGATGCGGCTGTCTGAAAGGCCTGCTGCTTACGACAGGACCGTCTTCGGGCAAAAGCCCCGCAATCGAGTAAATCACCGTAGTTTCAAGAACTTCGTCAGCTGTCATTTCCGGCATAACGGTTGGAATGCGCTCTGCCAGCATCGTTTTTCCTGTGGAAGGACTCCCCGTCATCAAAATTCCGTGACCGCCGGCAGCCGCAATCATCAGAGCCCGCTTCGCCGCTTCCTGCCCCTTAACATCGGCAAAATCGCATAAATAATGTGGTTTTTTCCAAGAAGAAATTCCTCCCGTATCATACTTTATATCCGTCTTCCGGTTAAAAAAATCCACAGCCTCTTTCAGATTCCGCACAGGATAAATGTTCATATCCTGTACCAGCATAGCCTCTTCTCTATTGCCGGCCGGAACTGCGGCATTTTTTATACCTGCCCGCTTTGCCGCCATTACCATAGGAAGAATCCCTTTCGTTTTCTGCAGACTTCCGTCCAAAGACAGCTCTCCCAGAAAGCAGAAATCTCCGATATCCCGTGCAAATACCTGTCCGGAAGCTGCAAGTATTCCCATTGCCATAGCAAAATCAAAATGACTTCCCCGTTTTCTGATGTCCGCCGGAGACAAATTGATGATAATACGGGTTTTCGGATAAGAAAATCCGGAGTTTACAACAGCCGACCGAATGCGTTCCCTCGCCTCTCTGACGGAAACATCGGGCTGTCCCACGACAGTAAACGCCGGCATACCGCAGGCGATATCTGTTTCTATTACCACCGGTACAGCCTCAATCCCGCTTACCGCAGCCGCAAATATTTTCGATAACATAATATGAACACTCCTTTCCTTTTAAGTCTTTCCCTGCTTCTTAAAATGCATTGTAAATCTGATTGCAGAAAACTTCCACAATCTGAAACCGAATCGTTCGGCAGCAGACGGTATGCGTATGCATATAATACGCCGCAGTTTCTCTGAGATGCCGCTGTTTTTCCGAAGTTACCGCTTCCGCAGGCTGCCCGAAGGTAAGTGTTCTTCTCGTTTTCACTTCCACAAAAGAAAGTTCCCCATTTTTCTCCGCAATAATGTCAATCTCCCCTGCTCTGCATCTGAAGTTTCTTTCAATAACCCGGTATCCTTCTGCTGTCAGCAGTCCTGCCGCAAAATCTTCTCCCAATCTTCCAAGTTCACTTCTCTGCACAAAATTCCCCTTTCTGTAATTATTTACAATATTTTCTATTTATTCTAAAATACTACATTCGCAAGCGGCAGTCAAGGGAATTATTCCGGCTACCAAAAAAGCCGGCTGCATAGGCCGGTAAAACAACCGTTCCAATGCAGCCGGCTTTCGCTTTCGACTGTTTCATTGTAATTTCATTTCATAAAGCTCTGAAGATACCGCTGCTTCTTTCCGCCGGTCACTTCAAATCATTTCCGAAGTTCTCCCCCGGATTTTTTCATCGGAATCACAAAACTTTTATTGCGCCGAATCCCGCAGCACAAACTTTTCAATCGCCTTTGCCACACCATCTTCCTGATTGGAAGCAGTAATACAGTCCGCGGTTTCTTTTGTGCTCTCCCGCGCGTTGGCAACCGCCACGCCCAGACCCGCCAGTTTAATCATTTCTTCATCGTTGGGACTGTCGCCGACCGCCATCAGTTCATCCGCAGAGACGTCCAGTCTGCGCATCAGCCAGCGCAGCGCCTCTGCTTTGCTGGTGCTCCTGCCGCCGACCTCAAAGTTATGAATAAAAGAAGATGTCAGGGTCGTTCCTTCAATCTGTTCAAGAACCTCCCTCCACTGCTCTTTTTCCTCAAGAAACTCAAAAGTAATATTGATGTTTTCCACCGTTTCCTTATGCGCAAGCATAAAGTCCAAAATATCGGGAACCGGCGTTCTGGTAGTTTTAATGTACTCTGCGTCCCGATAAGAAGATCCCATCGTCAGCACTTCCTCATATTCCCTGCGGTCGATGTATGCCCTGCCTTTTACAAACACCTCGACGGAAATCCCTGTGTTTCGCAAAAGCTTTTCAATCGTTTCAATTGCGGCTGCTGGAATATAATCCTCATAAATCAGCTTTCTGCCTGCGATTTCCGTAATATGAGCGCCGTTTGACGTCACAGCATATTCCAGTCCCTCTATGAAAAAAAGCTGCTGCGGAAGAGAACCGTAAGTTCTGCCTGTGGAAACCACAATATGAACCCCCTGCTCCATCGCTTTTCTGAAAGCCTCCACTGTTCTTTCACTGATCTGTTTGTCGTCGTTTAATGTGGTGCCGTCCAGATCCAGCGCCACCATTCTGATTCTTCTGCCTGCCGCTTCTTTGCTGCCGCTGTCGGTATGTTCAGCTTTATATCTTTCTGTCTTTCTATCTGTCATATCCGTCCCTCAATGCTAAAAACTCACTGTTATAAATTCTCACTTTTTTCATTGTACAGCCCGAATCATGTCCCGGATAAATGCGGATATCCTGTTCCCATGTATCGAGTATGTTCCGTACTGTATTTTTCATCTCTTTTTCGCTGCCGCCCGCAAGATCCGTTCTTCCCAGATCCGTATCAAAGAGCGTATCTCCGGTAAAACAAATTCTGCTTTTCGGACACATAATACAGATACTGCCTGCTGTATGGCCGGGTGTGTGAATAATCTTAATGCTTTCTCCGTCCAGCATCAGTTCCTGTCCGTCTCTCAAAAAAACATCCACTCTGCCTCCGTAAACGGCGGCATCTTTTTCGTGCATATAAATCGGGCAGTCCAAAATGTCCGAAACAGCTGCGGAAGCGCCGCAGTGATCGTGATGAAGATGGGTCAGCAGAACTCCCAGGGTTTTAAGCTGCTTCTCCTTTATAAATTCCGTAAACTGCTTTGCATGATAGCCCGGGTCTATGAGCCAGCAGCTTCCGCCCTCTTTCTGATAAATCACATATCCGTTGCTCTGAAGCGACCCCGAGACAAACTGTTTTACTTTCATAATCCAAAAATCCTCTTTACAAAAATCGCTGTACAAAATTATCACAGAAAGTGCCCGCCGGCTTTCCCGAGGTATCTGCGCCGAAAGTCCCGCGCACAAGTCCAAGGACTGCAGCTTTGCACAAGCTCTACAGATATTATAACTAAACTCCCTTGCAAATTCAAACCTTTTGAATTAGAATATAACATACGCACAGGGAAAAAATTGTGCTGTTTTTTGCTGAGAATTTCAAACAAACGAAAGCAAAATAAATATACGATTTCAAATCAATATATACAAATAAGAGGAAAAATAGTGTGAAAGAAAGATTGAACAGTCCGTAATTGGGCGAACTTAAACAAGCTTCC
>SAMEA3387475__coassemble_2166_pt1 | contig 13152 bp, 16 predicted proteins | sample SAMEA3387475__metabat2_low_PE_040 | metagenome-assembled genome bin SAMEA3387475 (sample SAMEA3387475) | Felis catus | biome: Faeces | place: United Kingdom | collected 2012 | reverse complement strand
CTCTATCTGAAAAAGCAGAGACTGTCCGAAGACCTGCTCAAAGCGGAAAACTCAGAAGATCTGCGGCTTTACGGAGAACTTTTGACTGCCAATATGCACCTGATAAAGCCCGGAGACACATCTGTGGAAGTTATCAATTATTACGACGGCTCTTCCGTAAAAATTCCTCTGGACGAGCGATACAGTCCCGCAAAAAATGCGCAGCAGTATTTCAAGCGGTACGGTAAATCCAAAACTGCCGTAAAAGAAAAGCAGATTCAGCTTTCCGAAGCCGCAGAAGATATTCAGTATTTGGAATCGGTACTTTCTTACCTTAATAACACAGAAGACGCCGGAGAAATCGAAGCCCTCAGAACAGAACTGACAGAAACAGGCTATGTACGCAAACGAAAAAACCGCGGCGGCTACAAAGAAAAAAAATATAAGCCGCAGCCTTACAAATATACTCTCTGCGACGGCAGCCAGGTTCTCGTGGGCAGAAATAACAAAGAAAATGACATTCTTACTCTGAAAACCGCCGGAAAAGGAGATTTATGGCTTCATACAAAAGATATCCCCGGCTCTCATGTTATCGTAAAGACCGGCGGAGAGGAGCTTTCCGAAAAAGCCCTCTTTGAAGCCGCATCTATTGCCGCATACCACAGTAAAGGCAGAACTTCGGAAAATGTTCCTGTGGATTATGTTCCGGTCAGATATGTAAAAAAGCCGTCCGGCGCAAAACCGGGCATGGTGATTTTTACAAACAACAAAACCCTTTGGGTAAATCCGGGACTTCCCGAAAACACAAAACAGAATTAAACTGCAAAGAATATAGTAACTCAGCGGATTGCAATCACCAGTAAATTAAAAACTACCGGATTACAGTCACGCAATAAGCTGCGAGAACCCTGTAGATTGCAGTCACTCAATAGATTGCAGCAGACGGGACCTGATACAGCAGCCCAACGAAAATATACACCTAAAAACACTGTTGCAGAAGCAAAAAAGTCTTCCCTGGAATATTTCCCGCGGAAGACTTTTTCTGTTTTATACATATATATTTACATTCCTGTCATAAAAGCCACCAGATCGGTGTCTTGCTGAACTCAAGACCGAGCTTTTCCTGAAGCTTTACACTGATATCGTTTCCTTTCACAATCTCTGCATAAGGAATCTTCCCTCTTCTCAGAGCTTCGTTGATGAGAAAAGCCTCTATCTGCGTACCGTAGCCTTTTCTCTTATGCTCCGGCAGAATTTCCAGAAGTCCCATACTCCCTTCCAGATGAAATCCTCCGAATCCGACAAATTCACCATCCATAAAAGCGCTGAACAGATTTCCCGCTTCGAAAATCTGATCGATTTCCTCTTCAGAAATCATATGATAAATTTCCTTAATTACTTTTATATCCTCTGCAGATGCCGGTGCAATATGAAGGTCTGTTTCCAGAGGCAATGGTTCTTTGCGAAGATATGCCGCATAATAGCATTCCAGCGCTTCACTGAATCCGTATTTTTCCATGGCAAGATCTGCAACTTCCTTAAAACCGACCACCATCATATAACTATCATCGATCAGTTCAAGCATACGGCTCGCCTCTTCTGCATCTGCTGCAGACAGAAAGTGAACATTTCCCGCTGTCTCCAGCAGCGCAACACCCTTTTCCGATGCACACACCACCTCTGCATCGCCGTTTTGGATGGCGGACAGCATAGGAATATGCACCATCCTTCCATCCTGCAGATATTTCATACCGTTTTCGTTTATAATCTGCTGTTTCATCCTGTTTCCTCCATAACGCCTTTAAGCTTCAGAACTTCTTTATTTCGTAACAGCTTTTGCGGTGACTGTCGCTTCCAAAAACAATCTGCTGTCTTCACTGGTTAAATCGTAAAAATCCTCTTTTACTTCGAAATCCACCCGAATTATGCGTTCTGCGCCCTGCGCCTGCGCCTTTTCTCTTGCCCGCGCTTCCGCAATTTCTTTTGCCGCGCCGACTGCTTTTTCATAATCGTCAAAACGCAGCACCCTGCTTCCGCCTTCCAGCCGGTAGGAACTGGAATCGGGGCGAATCTGAACGGAATAATCGGCTGCCACACTTCCCACTGCCGCACCGATTGCATTGGCGACTTCAGCATATTCCGGCACATCTGCATCTGCTCCGAAAAGTTTCGCAACATCCGGCAGAAAAATACGAGTCGGCGCACCGATTCCTATAAAACCAATATCAGATTGAAAGTCCGGTGCAACAAAACGGCTGCCGCAGGATCTCTGCTGATAGATAAACGATGCCAGTTTCTCCAAGGCGATCCCGTCTTCTGCCGATAACCCGCCTTTCGTTTCATACTGCATAAAAATTCTGGTCAGATTTCTGTAAAGTCTTTCCTTTGCCAGATTGTAAATCTCCCTGCATATTTCATCAAAATCACGACCGACCGCAAAAGCCAGATAGCGAACTCCCGCTTTTGCAGCTTCCCTATCATAAGCCGTAAAATCACCGTAAATATGCATAATATCTGTAGGCGTCACACCGCAGCGGATAATAATTCCTTCATCCTCCAGCCTTCGCGTTTTAAATACATACGGACTGATTCCCACAGCTTCCGCTGCCTCCCGGAACATCAGAGGCCCCTTCTTAAGCGCTGCAATCAGCTTCTGCTCACCTGAGGTATATTTCTTCAGATCCGAAGGTTCATTTACCAGCAGGAAAAACTGACTTGCCGGATAGCTGTAAATTGCACCTTCACTGTTCAATGCTTTCAATTTTCCGCAGATTTCCGGATATTTTGCAGAAGCCATAGACAGCGGCACAATCCGTCTCTTGTCCAGAAAAATATTCTTGTCATCGTGTTCCACTGCACTGTCTCCGCCCAAAGCAAAGGTATCAATCGTAACACCCTTTACCATAGTCTTCCATGGACCGATGGAAATACCGGAATCCCTTGTTACGGGAACTCTGTCTTTCAAAAGAGCCACATCGCTGGTTGTTCCGCCCATATCCACAATCAGCGCATCTTTTTTGCCGGAAAGCTCCATAGCGCCGATAATACTTGCAGCCGGGCCGCAAAGCAGTGTCTCAACAGGACGGCTCATAGCGTATTCTTTACTCATAATGCTTCCGTCGCTTTTCACAACCTGAATAGGAATATTTGAGCCCAGCTCCGCAAGGGAACGCTCGACAGAATCAAAAAAGTCCCGCATTACAGGAATCAGACGGGCATTGAGAAGCGCCGTTGCACCTCGTTTCTGCACATTCAGTTCCTGATACAAATCATATCCTCTTACACATGGAATCCCCAACTCTTCAGCTACAATAGCCTCCGCCTCTTTTTCAAACCGGCCGTCGTTGAGTTTGGCATTTATCTGCACGATGGCTGCACTGTCATAAATGCCGAAGGTTTCTTTTACTAAAGTACGGAATGCATTCCAGTCCGGCTTTCCTCCCTCCTTGTCGGAAAGAGCCGCATCACCTTCCAAAAAACAGATTTCTTCAACAGGAGGCAATCCGTATACTCCCTGCATCCGCTCTATGACCTGCGGTTTTACACCGATGAATACCAGTTTTGCCCGTCCGCCTTTTCCCTCTACACAAGCATTGGTCGCAAGGGTTGTGGAAAGAGAAATATATTCAGCTTTCAAAAGAAGATTCTGATCCAGTGCTGACAGCGCTTCTAGAATACCCTCTTTCAGATCATATTTTGTTGTCAGCGTTTTCCCCATGGAAAGCACCCGGTTTCCTTCTGTCTCAATAATCACCGCATCAGTGCAGGTTCCTCCGGTATCGATACCGACTCCTATCATAACTTACACCTCCGTTTCCTGTTCAATGATTCCGTTCAAACCACTTTGAAAACGCATTTTATACTTTATGCATTTTTCTGTATCCGTAAATTCAGATTTTTAATTTTATTTTCGCCTTTTCCCGAATTCCCAGCATTCTTTCATCGGTTTCCGAAATGGTATCGGCGCACTGACGCAGTTCTTCAATAATAGCCTCCTGATTCGGAATATCCTGCTTATATTTAATCTGATGCTCAAGTGTCGCCCAGAAATCCATCGCTACGGTACGAATCTGCACCTCTACCTGCATAGCGTGCTTTTCGTTGGAAAAGAACACCGGTACCTCTACAATCATATGAAAACTCCGGTATCCGTTAGGTTTTGGATTCTTTATGTAGTCCTTAATCTGAATTACAGTCAGGTCATCCTGCCGCTTCAGCATATCGGCAACATTGTAAATGTCATCTACAAAAGAACAGATCACACGAATTCCCGCCACATCGTGCAGATTCTTTTCGATGGATTCCAATGTAATGGGAAATCCCTGCCGCTCCAGCTTTTCCAAAATGCTGTAAGTTTTCTTTCTTCTTGCCGAAATACTGGAAATCGGACTCTGCTGCGTCAGAGACAGCTCATCGTTTAAAATCTGCAGTTTGGTTTTAACTTCTCTGATTGCAGAATCATACCGCATCATCAGAACATCGTAATCGTGAAGAATCTTTTTTGCCTTCTCCGGATCATCCGGCAGCAATTCATCCAATAACTCTCTTGTCTTTTTTTCCTTCATCATATCAATACCCCTATTCTGAAATAATAAAATCGCCGATCGCCTGTATCACTTTATCTCCGGTACAGTCCGGACCACCGTTGTGTATCTCATGGCAATATCCCGGCCATTCGATATAAGTAAAATTTTCCCGTTTTGAAAGGCGCTGCGCAAGCTTGCGGCTTCCTTCCACATCACAGATGCGGTCTGCATCTCCGTGCATCAGAAGGAAAGGCTTATCCTCTGCTTTTCCGTTATTTTCATTCTTTCCGTCATAAATGGCATTCCCGATATCAAAACCGTCTACAGCACACCTTAAGGAAATGCGCGAATGTACCAGCGGATCTTTCTTATACGGTTTCACATAATCGGGATTACCCAGTGCGCCCTCATCAATATTCTGATTGATCGTCATCTTCGGCAGAATTTTAGCAGCCCCTCTTGCAAGGGGCAGCACCGGTTTCGGAACCGACATAACAAGCTTAATCCACGGCGCTGAAATAATATAGCGTACAGGTACATCGTTATGATTTCCCCGCGCCATATAATCAAGACCGATGTTTCCGCCCATACTGTGTCCGTACAGCGTCAGCGGCAGTCCCGGATAAAATTCCTGCGCTTTTGCAATTAAATCATCCACATCGGAAAGCACCTCGCGCCTCGGCGCCGTATCGCCCCGGACTCCCGTTGAAATACCGTGACCCCGAAGATCCATAGAAACCAAAGCAATGCCCCGCTGCGACAAAGCCTCTGCCATTCTGCCGTAGCGGCCGGCATGTTCACCGACACCGTGAATCACACACATCACATAGGACGGGTTTTCACAGGAAAAGCGATATCCGGCAATGCCTTTCTTTCTCTCTGAAAGCATAAAATTTTCGTACATGGATATGCTCCTTTACAAAAAAGTATCAAATAGTTACAATAAAATGTCAAAAAGTTACATCTCTGTTGCAATCCCTGCAAAAATGCTTTACAGTAATCTTTACAACCCCGGCAGGTACTTGCAGGTTCAGGAGGAGGCGTTTTATCATGATGCAGAACTATTGCTCCCTTTGCGGAAATATCTATCACAACACAGTCTTTAAGGGCGGCTATGTGTGTGAAGATTGTATCAGATACATTAAATGTAATAAAAAGTTATAACTTTTATCTGCCGACACTCAGTTCAATTATATCGTAAAATCAGATGCGGCAGTATCTTATGCGGACTCTTTTCAAAATACATCTCTTTGATTCGAACAGATTCCGCCCGCTGCATAAACTCTGCCTGCATCAATAAATAAACTGCATAATCCCGCCGGGGATTTTTGATTGCAGACATTGCAGTTATTCCGCCTGTTTTCTGCACCGTATTATCTCAGCCTCTTTTTCTGTTATTAGTTCTGCGCCGGCTTTTCTGCTTCGCAGCCTTTTCCCTGTTGATACGCTTTCTTGTTTTCGCCTTCATCACAGAAAAACCGAATTTACCGATGGGATTCTTTTTCAGTCCGAAGTATTCGCCGTGACTGTAGCTTATCAGTCCCGCTTTTTCAAGGCAGAGTCTTCCGTTCTCATCAAAGAGCTTTTCATCGGCATGTACTTTTACAATTTCAGCCATAAACATATCGTGACTGCCCAGCTCCTTGATTTCGGTCACCCTGCACTCTATATTAACCGGCGACTCACTGATCATAGGACAGCCGACAATTTCAGCCGGTACAAAAGAAAGACCTGTTTCGGCAGCTTTATCTATATTTCTGCCGGATCTTACACCGCAGAAATCCGTTGCTTTTGCCAGTTCTTCTGTCGTCAGGTTAATGACAAACTCGCCGGATTCTTTGATGAGCCTATGAGAATATCTTTCTTTTCTCACAGACACATAAGTCATCGGCGGATCTGAATTAATAATACCGGTCCATGCAATCGTAATGATATTCGATGATTCCCCGTCTGCGCAGGTAACCATTACCGCAGGCACCGGATTCAGCATCGTGCCGGGTTTCATAGATATTTTAGCCATTTATTTGCGTTCCTTTCTCAGCCCGTCGAGTACTTCCTCAAAATAAGGAGGCAGGGGACTGTCAAATTCCATATATTCTTTTGTTTTAGGGTGCACAAATCCCAAAACCTTTGCGTGAAGCATCTGTCCCGCACAGTCCGGCGGAAGCTTCAGTCCTGTTTTCTTCGGACCGTAAACGAGATCGCCTGCCAGCGGATGTTTGATATGCGCCATATGCACACGAATCTGATGGGTTCTTCCCGTCTCCAATTTTGCTTCTATCAGAGTAAACTTACCGAACCGCTCCAAAACTTTATAATGTGTAACTGCTCTTTTTCCATGAGAAGCATCCGTAACAGCCTGACGCAGTCTGTTTGCCGGATCTCTGCCGATAGGCGCATCCACCGTGCCCTCATCTTCTTTTATATTATGATATACCAGAGCCTGATACCTTCTCGTAATAGAGTGCTCCGAAAGCTGCGCGGACAGACTCTCGTGGGCTGCATCATTTTTTGCAATCATCAGAAGACCGCTGGTATCCTTGTCTATCCTGTGAACAATACCCGGTCTTACAACTCCGTTAATCGAAGAAAGTCTGCTGCCGCAGTGAAACATTATTGCATTTACCAAAGTTCCCGTATAATTTCCCACAGCAGGGTGCACCACCATACCTTTAGGTTTATTGACAATCAAAACATCATCATCTTCATAAACGATGTCAAGGGGGATATCTTCGGCCTCAATTTCCAGTTTCTCAGGTTCCGGAATCACAATTTCCACACAATCCCCCGTCTCTACTTTATACTTCTTCAAAGTGCAGAGACTTCCGTTTACCTTAACATTTCCCTTTTCAAAAAGCTTCTGAATGAAGTTTCTCGAAATATCCGGCAAAGCCAAAGAGAGCACTCGATCAAGTCTTGTGCCCTTCTGTTCCTCATCTATATGAAACTCATAATTTGTTTTTTCTATCATCATATTTTAAGCCGCCTGCTATGACTTTTTCAGTTTATCGCCTGCCAGTACATACAGAATAAACAGAGCACATCCTAATGTGACCCCAATATCCGCTATATTGAAAACCGGCGGAAAAATACTGAAATCAAGCATATCTGTCACATATCCGAGAAAAACACGGTCGATAAGATTGCCGATGCCTCCTCCGATAATCATAGACCAGGAAAGATACAAAGTGAAATGTTCGCCCTTTTTTCTGTGCAGTATCAAAATCGCAGTCAGAATCACTGCAATAGGAACTGCAACCAGAAGTATCCGGTGTCCTGTAAAAAGGCTGAACGCCGCACCTCTGTTCTGAATATAAGTCAGCCTGAAAAAATCTCCCAGGATACTGATTGATTCACCCCGGTACATAAAAATTCTTACTAACAGTTTGGAAATCTGATCTGCCGCAATCAGCAGACAGGAAAACAGATAGTATTTCATCATAAATTACGGGGCATCATCAGTGCCCCGCCTCCTCGCATTAAAAATTTTACCGAACTATTCGGGTTTTGGTTAAGTCAGTATCTCTCTGCTGCGCAGCGGATTTTTCCGCTCCGAAAGTTTCCATCAGCATATCATCCAAAGATTTCTCACTGACTACCATTGTATCGCTCTTTGACGGGCGACGCACCGTCGTATCTTCGTTTTTCGGAAAAACGGAGGTAAAATCAGATGCATTCTGTTTTTCCAAATCGGCAGCATACCCTCTGATTTCAGAAGCTTCCGCTGATTTTTCCATAGATGCCGGCATAAATTCTCTCTCAAGATCCGCAAACAGTTCTTCGCTGGAACCCTCCAGCTGACTTAATTCTTCCTCCAGAAGCTGTCTGTAGCGCTCACGGAATCTGGCAACTTTGTGTTTCAGTTTGTCACCTTCTTCAGTCAGCTTGGAAATGTTATCTTTTGCGTCTCTCTGCAGAACCTCTGCATCCATTCTGGCATTTCTAATGATAATTTCCGCCCGCTTTTCCGCACTTTCCGAAATATCATTCATCAGTTTTTTCGCCGATTCCAATGTGTTTAACACAGAGCTTTCAGACCGTTTATACTGACGCAGTTCATCTTCCAGACTTTTAACAGTATTCTTCATTTCTTCATTTTCAGCAAGGAGCTTCTGTAAATCAAGAATAATCAAATCCAGAAAATCATCAACTTCCACAACATTATAACCCCTTACCGATCTGGAAAAATCCTTATTCTCTATTTCGTATGGAGTAATCATTTCATCAACCTCCCGATAATCTCACTCTGATGAACCTACTTCGGTTTCGCCGGACGAATCATTTATTACATCAAAACCGTTAATACAATTTTCGCCAGTACATTTGCCACAATCTCAATCAGAAAAAAGGCAATCAGCACAGAAAAATCCAACATTCCGGTATTGATATTCAATTTATAAAGAAGCTGTCTGCATGGATTGACGATGGGCTCTGTCAATCGAATCAATACACCGTAGATTTTGCCGCTTGTGGAATAGGGGTCCCTTGCAAACCAGCTGAAAACCGCCCGCAATACAAGCATGAAAGTTAAAACCTGTGCAAACCAGTAGATTGCTCTCACTAATACAATTGCCAATTCAAATTACCTCCAGGGACTTTTTTCCTCTGCTGCAAAATCAAAACCGGACCGCTCGTCAGAAGATGCGGAAATGCCTACATTTTCCGGAGCAAAGATAAAAATGTTATTTGCGACCTTCTGCACATTTCCGTTCAGTGCGTAAGTTGCACCGCTCATAAAATCAAAAATCTTTCTGGCAACCTCTGTTTCCAGTTTTTCAAGATTGATGATTACAGGTCTTCTGCCCTTCAGGCTGTCAACCAGTTTCGGACATTCTTCAAAAGATTTCGGCTCAATCAGAATCAGCTTAAATGCACTGGTTCCCGTTACAGAGTATTTCTTTTCCGGCGCTTTGGAAGACATCACCGGTTTTCTCTCCATAACAGGAGGTTCCGAAAAAGAGTGTCTCGGTTCCTTTGCAATCTTTTCTTTTGCAGCGTTGACCTCTTCTTCCGTAATCATTTCATCATCATCCAATTCTTCAATTCCTATTACCTTCTTGATTGAATCTGCAAAGCCCATATTATTATCCTCCTAAATATCTTACTTCTTATTTTTCATTTTTATAACATCGAAAATACCGTTCTGACGAATATTTCCGTATATTTCCGCTTTATTTTTCTTCACTTCTGTAATCGCGATGACCGAAAATCGCCGTACCGACTCTGATTAGATTGGAGCCTTCCAAAATAGCCGCTTCAAAATCGTGGCTCATACCCATGGACAGATAACGGAAATCAATCTGCTCTGTCTTTTTCTCTGCATAACGGTCATAAATCTCCTTAACCTCTGCAAAAAATTTTCTTGCATCTTCCGGATCTTCTTCAAAAGGCGCGATACACATCAGTCCTCTGATTCTGATATTCGGACACTGCTGCGCAATATCAGAAATCAGCCGGTCGGTTTCTTCTGTAGTAATACCGAACTTGGATTCCTCTTCCGCAGAATTTACCTGAATCAGAATATCCATCGTCAAATCGTGCTGCGCAGCTCTCTTGTTGATTTCTTTGGCAAGATGCAGTGAATCCACAGAATGAATCATAGATACTTTATCAATAATATATTTAACCTTATTGGTCTGCAGGTGACCGATCAAATGCCATCTGACAGGCTTTACCCTGTCGTACTTGTCCATAATCTCCTGCACTTTATTTTCACCGATATCGGTAATTCCCGCATCGATTGCTTCGTTAATCTCGTCTGCGCTGTGCAGCTTGGTTACCGCAACCAGAAGCACATCACTGCCGTTTCTGCCGCTTTTTTCCGCAGCCTTGTCCTTCAGCTCGTTAATATATTCAATATTGGATTTGATTGACATTCCAAACACCCGCTTTCTGTTAAATTTATTTCGGATTTTTCAATATCTCATCATAGATTTCCACAGTCATAACCTGTTCTCCGTTTTCGTCAAAATACATAGTATCTGCTGCCAGGGAGAACTCTCCGTCTGTTGCGTAAATCTTGACAGGCACAAAATAATAGTCTCCGGTCTTGTTCCTTACATAAACGCCTTTCTGTCCGTCTTCTTCGGTGATGCTGTCATTTTCCAGCAACAGTCCTTTTTCATCGTAAGTGACCAGTGAAACCGGACACGCCCGCGTCTTTGTATAGTTTTCATAATAGTTTCCCACAGACAGAATTACCCGCCCGTGTTCACCGTCTTTATCCTTTGAAACACTGTAGACTTCAGCTTCCACAGAATCATCTTCAAACTCTGCGGTTACATCGTTTCCCTCTTCGTAACGGTCCAGATGTTCAACCGGTACAAAACAGACAATGTACCACTCTGTCCGGTCTACAATTCTGAAAACCGGCTCACCCTCTGCGATGTTCTTTCGCTTAAGGTCGGCAACATTATCTTCGGAAATCTTACTGTAATAACTGTAGTCTCCCTTTTCCATGGTCTTCGGCGTAAGCCTGCTCTCATAGCCGTCGGCATAATAACTGACAACTCCGCCGTCCTTTACCGTATAGGAATTGGTCGAAACCTCACTGCCGGAAAGCCTTGTTAAAAGGTCTGTAAACCGGCTGTCGATTTCACTGTCTGCGCCGCCGGATACCTCCATAATGGCAGTGCCTTTGCGAACCAGTGTTCCATTTTCAATATAACGATTTGCCCGACCGCCGCCGCCTGCCGTATATACTTTCTCGTCCCGCACCAGATAGGCTGTCGTCTCGTCAAAGACCTTCATTTCACCGTATTCAACAGTGTACGAAGAAACCAAAGCACCTGTCACGGTCGGGATAATATAGATAATGATATACAGCACAATCAGCGCCGGTACAAATAATACAATGGGTTTCTTTTTTAATTTACTCATAAAAGTATTCTACATCATTTTATTACTTTTTCCAATACTTTCTGTTCATCTTTTGACAAATCTCTACGGTTCTTCACAAAGACTTCAAATAAGTCGGGACGAACCTCCTTTGTCAGCCTGAGAGCCTCTTCAAACCGCCACAGATGAATCAGCTTGTGATTGCCCGAAAGCAGCACCTCCGGAACTTCCATTCCGCGAAAAGATCTCGGTTTTGTATACTGAGGATGCTCTAAAAGTCCGCTGTAAATAGACTCCTCGGTTGCAGAAGCCTCTCCGGCCAGTACGCCCGGAATCAGTCTTGCCACAGAGTCAATCAGAACCATAGCGGGAAGCTCTCCGCCGGTCAGTACATAATCGCCGATAGAAACCTCTTCCATACCGAAATAATCCAGCACCCGCTGATCCACTCCTTCATAGTGTCCGCACAGAATCGTAAGCTCATCTTCTGCGGAAAGCTCTTCTATCATCTTCTGATTCAGAACCTTGCCTCTCGGAGACATATAAAGCAGTCTTTGACGCCGTCTTCCGCCCTCTCCCGTATCCGAAGAATCACGGAAAGCTTCGTCTGCACGCTGCATTTCACCGCCGCGAAAGGTTTCCTCGCCGCGACAGGCACAGACTGAAGCAGGCTCTGCGCCGATATGCAAAAGAGCTTCAAATATCGGCTCAGCCAGCATCACAAGTCCCGGTCCGCCTCCGTAAGTATAATCATCTGCCTTCTTGTGCTTATCGAGACTGAAATCTCTGATATTGACAAAGTTAAATTCCAGAATTCCCTTATCGCATGCTCTTCCCAGTATACTTCCCGTAACCGCGGAAAACATCTCCGGAAATAAAGTTAATACATTGATCTTCATTTCTTCTTTTTCCTCCGCAGAAAAGGGTTATTCCGCCATTCCTTCAATCAGTTTTACGGAAATGACACGATTTTCAAGGCTGACTTCTTTTATGAATTCCGACACAGCCGGAATCAGAATATCGCCGCCTTCTTCTCTTTCCACCACATAGACATCCTGCGATGAAGGCTGCAGCACATCTTTCAGGCGTCCCAGTTTCTCCCCGCTTTCCGCATCTGTTACATCCATACCGATCAGGTCTTTTATATAGAAGGTATCGCAAGGAAGCTCCTCAAGGTCATCTTCTGTAATGAACACATCCTTGTTTTTCATGGCTTCCGCTCCATTGCGGTCATCGATTCCCGCAAGTTTCAGAATCACCATTTCCTGCTGATACCTGACTTTTTCAATCTTATATTCTTTTCCGTTGCCTGCAATAATTCTGTCCAGTTTCTCATAGCGCTCTTTCGTTCCCGCATAATTGTAAACTTTCACTTCACCGCGCAGCGCTACCGCGTTTACAATTCTTCCGATTTTAATTTTTTCCATTTTTCTCCCAATTACTACGCAGGCACATGAACATACCGGACAGGTAAATCCATGTGCCTTGATGATCAGCAGTACTATTCGTTTTCAGAAACGATTTCCACTACCACTTTCTTATTCTGTTTTGTGGCGGCAGCCTTAACAACTGTCCGAAGAGCCTTGGCAATCCGGCCCTGCTTTCCGATGATTTTACCCATATCGTCGGCTGCAACCTTTAACTGTAAAACACTGTTTCTGCCGTCGTCCGCTTCTGTCACGGATACGGCTTCCGGATGTTCCACCAGTGATTTTGCAATTGATTCAACCAATTTGGTCATGTCATCTCACCGCTTTCTTACTCAATGATACCGGATTTCTTAAACAGGCCCTTTACAACGTCTGTAGGC
>SAMEA3387475__coassemble_2071_pt1 | contig 13915 bp, 22 predicted proteins | sample SAMEA3387475__metabat2_low_PE_040 | metagenome-assembled genome bin SAMEA3387475 (sample SAMEA3387475) | Felis catus | biome: Faeces | place: United Kingdom | collected 2012 | reverse complement strand
GGCGGAAAAGGTGCTGCGCCTTTCGGAAATTCCGCAGGGCGAGCCGGTTCCGGAGAAAATTCTGGCAAAGATCGCCAGAAAACTGCAGAGCAGAGGCTTTGGAAGTGATGTGATTTACAGTGTGCTAGGAGAGTTGCGGAGATGAGCAGAACAGAGAGAACAGAGCTTCTAATCGGCGCTGAGGGAATTGAGCGGCTGCGCGCTGCAAGCGTGCTTGTTTTCGGCGTCGGCGGTGTGGGCGGCTATGTATGTGAGGCCCTTGCCAGGGCGGGAGTCGGGACGATTCATATTGTGGATAACGATATTGTATCCGAAAGCAATATCAATCGGCAGATTATTGCATCTTATGATACCGTAGGTATGGAAAAAACACGAGTTATGGAACAGAGAATTTTATCGGTGAATCCGGACTGCAGAGTGAAGCGGTACGACTGTTTTTATCTGCCGGGGACGGAGGCTGCCGCGCAGTTTGATTTTACCGCCTATGACTATGTGGTGGACGCTATAGATACGACATCCGCAAAAATTGATATCATTGTTCGCTGCAAGGAGGCGGGAACGCCGGTGATTTCGTCTATGGGGACGGGGAACAAAACGGACCCTTTTAAATTTCAGATTGCGGATATCAGCAAAACCAGCGTGTGCCCTCTGGCAAAGGTTGTGCGCAAGGAATTGCGGGAGCGGGGTATCAGAGGCGTAAAGGTGCTTTTTTCTACAGAGGAGCCTGTGAAAACAGGAAGCAGGACGCCGGGCAGCATCAGCTTTGTGCCTTCCGCTGCGGGACTTTTCATCGGCGGGGAAGTCATCAGGGATCTTCTTTTGGAGAAAGAAAAATGACAGCGCTCTCAAAGTAACGGGTTTGACAACATATAGCAGTCGGAGCCAGTAAATAAAAAAGTTAAGGCAAAATGTAAAGAAAGGAAAAGCGGTGCTTTGGATTTGACCGAAGCATCGGTGGTGAAGAGATGAGAAAATATATCGGAGAATTTATAGGGACAACTCTTTTAGTATTTTTCGGGTGCGGCATTACGGTTGCTGCCTCCATTTTATTCAGCGCAGCCGGAATGCTGCCTGCGGCATTTGTTTCTTTTATTTCGGCAGCGGGATTCGGACTTCTGACGGCGGTTTTGATTTTTGCTTTCGGCGACATTTCGGGAGGTCATCTGAATCCGGTAATTTCCCTGTCTCTTTGGGTCAGCGGCAGAATGAAGGGAAAGGATTTAATCGGTTATGTCATCGGCCAGTTTGCCGGAGGAATTTGCGGAGCAGCACTTTTAGCAGCGGTAATCGGAGGCAGAACTGCTCTCGGAGCCAATGGATTTGAAGAACTGAGCACTTTCGGTACAGGAAAATGGGTTGTTTTTCTGATTGAAGCAATGATGACCTTCACTTTGGTATGGGTGGTTTTGGCTGTGCGTAAGACAGACCGTTTTGAGCCGTCTGCTGCCGTTTATACCGGACTTGCAACAGCGGCGGTATATTTATTCGGCTATCCGTTTTCCGGGGCTTCGGCAAATCCCGCAAGATCTTTGGGGCCGGCGCTGCTTCAGGACGGAGATGCGGTGCAGCAGGCATGGATGTTTATTCTGGCTCCCGTTGCAGGAGCTCTTGCCGCATCGGTGATTTACAAACTGATGACCGTAAAAAGAAAGCCTTTGCTTTCTGTGGAAGCAGAAGAAAATCTTTTGGAAAATGAGGAGCCTGAGTATTCGGAGGCGGAATCCGAAGGAGAAGCCGACACGGAAGAAGTGTAAAAGGACAGGAAATGCGGTATTGTTAATCTGATTTTAATCTTTCACCTCTTTCTATTTAATCTGCACAGGGTAAGATGTAGATACAAAAAGGGGAGCGCCCGAAGCTTCGGGCAGGGTTGAATTCAGAAAGGAAGTTATGGAAATGACAAAATTAGAAAAGGCAGAAAAAATTATCGAAAAGACCGGCGTCTGCTATGAAGATGCGAAAGCTGCGCTGGATGCCTGCGGCGAGGATATACTGGATGCGATTGTGATGCTTGAAAATCAGGGAAAGGTAAAAGGCCCGGCGCGGCAGTCGTATACCACCGGCGCAGAACATACCGGTGAGAAATTTCAGCAGGCAGCGAGGGCTTACGATGATACGAAGGACGAAAAACTGGGCAGTATCCTGATTCGTTTTATGAAATGGTGCAGCAGCATAGTTAAAAAAGGATGTGAAAACTATTTCATTGTCAGAAAGCATGGAGAAGAGATTATCAATGTTCCGGTGATTGTGCTTGTGCTTCTGCTGTTTTTCGCCTTTTGGGCAATCGTTCCGATTCTGATTGCAGGACTTTTCTTCGGCTTCCGTTACAGTTTCAGCGGAAAAATCACAGAAGCCGTGGATTTGAATAAAGCCTGCGACAAGGCTTCGGCTGCGGCAGAGGCAGTGAAACGGGAATTTACCGATGATGTGAAGAGGGAGTCTTCGGGAGACGAAAATAAAAAGAGAAGAGATAAAGGGGAAAGCGCAGCCTCCAAAGAAACGGATGAAACTATGCGGCGGAAGTAACCTGAGGCATCAGCTTGGCAGACTGAATCCGAAGGCGTTCGGTATAATTTGAGATTTGGATTTGCAGAAAGGAAGGGCGAGCTTTGACGCAGAAGATTTTACTGGTGGAAGACGATGCGAAAATTGCAAGATTTGTGGAACTGGAGCTGACCCATGAAGGATATGCGGTCACCAAATCCGCTGACGGAAGAGAAGCTTTGTCTTTTGCGGAAGACGGAGGGTTTGATCTGATGCTTCTAGATATTATGCTGCCGGGACTGAACGGTCTTGAAGTTCTCAGAAGGCTCAGAAAAACTTCGGATTTGCCTGTGATTATGCTGACCGCAAGAGATGCTGTGATGGATAAGGTTTCGGGTTTGGATTCAGGCGCAGACGATTATATTACCAAGCCGTTTGCCATTGAAGAATTGCTGGCAAGAATCCGCGTGGTATTTAAGAAAAGGGGCGGATTGGCGCAGAGAACCCGTAAGATGACAGTGAAAGGGGTTACGATTGATACCGATCGTTACGAAGTGACCTGCGGCGGTGAGCTTGTGGAGCTGAATCACAGAGAGTATGAACTGGTACGGATTCTTATGGAGAATAAAAATATCGTGATGAATCGGCAGCAGCTGATGAACAGTGTCTGCGGCTATGATTATATGGGAGAAACCAATATTATCGATGTTTATGTGCGGCATATCAGAAGTAAAATCGACAATCGGTTCGGATTCCGTTTTATTACCACTGTGCGCGGTGTAGGCTATGCGGTAAAAGAGGAATAGGGAATAAATAAAAAAGACAGAAATCCGAGGCTGCCGCGGTTAAAATATAAGCGGGAAATTTATTCCGCAAAATGCGGCAGCATCGGAAAAGGCACAAGTGAAACAGTGAGGAATCTTTACTATGGATGAGAACAATAAAATGACTTCGATCGCCCGGAAAATCAATTTCGATTTCTGGCTGAGACAGTTTTCCAATTTTCTTGCTCTGGATGTGATTTTGATTATCGCATGCTGTGCAGGATTTTTTTTCTGGAGTGAAAGTCTTCTGCCCGGCGATGCGGAAGCCGCAGCCAGAAGCTTTACGGGAGAGAGCTACAGCCAGTGGCGGTATGTTATCGAAACAGACGCAGGGAAGCTTTATGAATACTATATTAAGGATGCCATAGAAGTGATAAGGATTCCCGCTGTTGTGGTTTTGGCAGCCCAGGTGCTGATGCTGGCAGAAGAACTGTTTCATACAGGCAGGGTGCGGAAGCTGCTGCGTCCCTTTAATGATATTGCCGTAAAGGCAGAAGAACTTTCCAATATAGCTTTTGACAGCACCGGTGTACATGATTTTGAACAGGCGGTTTCCGGTCTGGACCCCCAAAATCCGGATGCAAGGGTTTCTACAGAAGATGTGGAACTTAAGAGTCTGGAGATCGCCATCAATAATCTGATCGACAGAATGCGGGAAAGCCATCGGCAGCAGGAGCGATTCGTATCGGATGCTTCCCATGAGCTCCGTACACCGATTGCTGTGATACAGGGTTATGTCAATATGCTGGACCGCTGGGGAAAAAAAGATGAGAAGATATTGGAAGAATCTATTGAAGCGATCAGAAACGAAGCAGATCATATGAAAAATCTCATAGAACAGCTTTTATTTCTGGCGCGGGGCGACAGCGGCAGAACGACACTTCAGTTTGAAGAAATTGACCTGAGCAGTATTGTGGAAGATGTATGGGAAGAGTCCGAAATGATCGATGAAACCCATCGTTATGTATATCGCGGTGATGAGTCTTTGAAAATAATGGGTGATGCGGCTATGCTGAAGCAGTCTCTTCGGATTCTGGTGCAGAATGCAGCTAAATATTCCGCTGCCGGCGGAACCATTACGCTGCGTGCCTGCCGCATAGACGGAATGCCTGCTTATACTGTGCAGGACGAGGGAATCGGTATGGATGAACAGGAAGTGACGCAGGTTTTTGAAAGGTTTTATCGGGCAGATACGGCAAGAACCCGAAATGAATCGGGAACGGGTCTGGGACTTTCTATTGCAAAATGGATTATCGATGCTCACCGGGGCAAAATCGAAGTGCTGTCAAGATCGGAGCTGGGAAGCAGGTTTACCGTAAAGTTCCCCGCACCGAAAGACAGGGGTAAAGGAGAAACTTCCTGAAGGAAAGCCGGCAGAAATGAGAATCGACAGTAAAGCCAATCAATGGGAAAAAACGCAGCGGATTATGAACTGTGAAACCCGCAGCCGCTGCATTCGGATTGTTTTTGCGGGAAATTATAAATTCCTGTCAGAAGAGTTCTACCTGATTTCCTGCGGACATAAACTGTACCATGTTTATTGAGATTAACAAAAAAAGATGGAAGAAAGCGGGTGCGGGGCTGCTTGCGGCAGCGTTGGCGGTCGGAGCTGCCGGCGGATATCGTGTTATAAATCCGGGGGAGGCGAAAACAATATCGGAAGACACAGCTGTAAATGCGGACGCACAGACTGACTGGGGACTTTCTTTTCAGGAGCCGGGAAAACCGCCGGCTGCCAATGCATCGGCTTCGGAGCTTTCCGAATACGGCGCTTATTACTGTGGTGATTCTGCGGAAAAAGTGATTTATCTGACTTTTGATGCGGGTTTTGAAAACGGTTATACTGAGGAAATTCTCAATGTGCTGAAATCAGAAAAGGTACCTGCGGCTTTTTTTCTGGTCGGAACCTATATGGAAGAAAATCCGGAGCTTTTGAAGCGTATGGAACGGGAAGGACATATTGTAGGAAATCACACGATGAATCACCCCGATATGTCAGCTATTGCAGAAGAAGATGATTTTCGCAGAGAACTTGAGGAGACGGAAAAAGTATATAAGAAGGTGACGGGAAAGAAGATGCAGAAATTCTATCGTCCGCCTCAGGGCAAGTTCAGCAGAAACAATCTGAAGCAGGCACAGAAGCTGGGCTACACCACAGTATTTTGGAGTCTGGCATATGTGGACTGGTATGTGGACCAGCAGCCTGCAAGGGAAGAAGCCTTCGAAAAACTGATTCCGAGAAGTCACAACGGCGCAGTAATCCTGCTTCATTCCACATCCAAAACTAATGCGGAGATTTTGAAGGAGCTGATTCAAAGATGGAAGGAGCAGGGATATACCTTCGGCTCTTTGAAGGATTTGACCGTTGCAAAGTCGTAATATGTGTTTTATAATATGATAGGATAAAATTTCAAATATTATATAACGGAGATGCAATATGGATAAATCGGATAAACTGAGAGAGTTTAAGGAGCAGCTTCTGCACAGCAGACCGGAAAAATGGGATCAGATTCCGGATTTGGATCTTTATATGGATCAGGTTATCAATTATATGGAGAGACAGCATATCGGACTGGGAGAATCGGGTGATGAGAGCCTGACTTCCGCGATGGTGAATAATTATGTAAAACACGGTCTGATGCCCCGGGCAAAAGGAAAAAAGCATAATCGGGAGCATATGAGTTATCTGACTGCAATCTGTCTTTTGAAACAGGTGCTTTCCGTCGGGGAAACAGGTGCGCTGCTGGAAAAAGAGATGGAGCACTGCAGTACAGAGACTTTTTACGAAAAGTATCTGAAGACTTTGGATACCGCTTTTTCTGAAACTGCGGAGATGATAGAGCCCGATGCGGAGGATGAAGAACTTACTGCTTTGGCTTTGTCTATGGCGGTGGAAAGCTATGCGAAAATGCTGGCATGCAAGAAAATATTACAGGCGCTGGAGCTGCGGCCGGAAGAAGCATAGAAGCGCAAATAACAGTCACAAAATACAAATCCCTTACATAGTATAGAATATCTTACTGTGAAAGGGGTTTTATTTTTGGATAGAATTGAGCCGTATATCGGCATGCCTATTATCCTGGGAGACGGCGATATGCAGAATTCCGGTAATACAGCGGCGCAGGGGAGGACATCGTCCATGCAGGAAGCCCGCATTATTTCGGACTGCACCTGCCGAAACTGTCATATGCCGCAGCCCGCTCCGCCGGCAGAGCCGGAGCAGCTGCCGATGCCGGATACACCGGAAAGACCGGAAAACAACGGACAGAACGGCTGTCAGCCGTGTCTGAAAGATAAGAACTGCGACTGCGGCACGGGGGTACCGCAGCAGATTATGATGCCTGCTATGGCCTATGTACCGTGGCAGAAATGGCAGCAGCCTTATGACTATACAAAAGGTTTTGAAACAGGAACGATTTTCCCGGATCTGGATCTGCCTTTTTCAGCATATCGGGGAGGGAGAAGAAAATGACGAGAGATGAAGCATTAAGAAAGGTGCAGATGTATGATTTTGCTCTGACGGATACAGGTCTGTTTTTAGATACCCATCCTTCCAATCGGGCGGCGCTGACATTTTATGATGTAACCAGACAGATGTATATCGAAGCAGTAGAGGAATATGAAGCGCAGTTCGGCCCTCTTACAGCATCTGATACTGATGTAAAAAACGGCTGGACATGGGCGGAGACACCATGGCCGTGGGAAATGGAGGATTAGTATATGTGGACTTACGAAAAAAAATTGCAGTATCCTGTAAAAATCAAGAATCCGAATCCGGCGATGGCGAAGTTCATAATCAGCCAGTACGGAGGACCGGATGGCATTTCCCTATAATTTATAGTCGAAAGAAAATTTTTATGGAATCTTCAGGTCTTGAAAATGTGATAAAATCAACGATTGCAGACACTGCAGCAGCTTTTTCATCTTTGCCTGAATCGCTTTTTAAGAGGCTCACAATGCCATTAAAGCGTTTTTGCACTTCGGCTACCGGAGGAAGCACTCTCCGATCTTCTGCTTCTTTCTTTTTTGCAAGAATTTTATCCTGTTCGCAGAGGATTCTTTTTTTATTTTCCCCATATTCTTCCATCGTATCGATGCCGGCCACATAAGCTGCTTTTGCGCGGTCGAGCATAGCGCTGATCCGGTCGAGCTGTTTATCGTAATCCAATTCCGATTCAGGAATAACAATCGGCGTGTTCTCAATTACAAAATCTTCTGTAACGGTAACGCTTTCAATAGCTTCAATCACTGCAGCAGTCAGCTTCTTTTCGCTGATATAGTGAGATGCCCGGCATTGCCCTTTGGCATATTTCCAGCACTGAAAGCCGTTTTGTGCAGGGCTGTATGAAAGAGAGCTGCCGCAGGCGCTGCATCGTACCAATCCGGACAGCCAGTGTCCTTTCATATCAGACGGCTTACCACATCTTTTATGTGTGCGTTTCCGTTCTGATAGAAGATTCTGAACACGGTCGAACAGCTCTTTTGTAACAATTGGCTCAAAGTCTCCTTTTTTGACAATGGTATCTTCGCTGTCATAGATGCGCCTGCCGAGGGTATTTCCGGTCGGCGTCCAGCGTACATAACCGCAGTACATCGGATTATGCAGAATGTATTCGATTCCCCGATTATCGAAGTTATTTCCGCGCCGCGTTCTGACGCCGCTGTCATTTAGATGCTTCGCAATCGATAACATAGACTTACCCGACGCAAAAGAAGAGAAGATAAAGCGGACCCATTCGGCTTCATCGGGAATAATCTGCATAGGCTCATGATGTTTTTTACGATAACCGAACGGCGGAGAAGTCTGAACCAGTCCTTTTTCTGCAACCAGTGTCATCTTTGTCCGGACCTCACTGGACAGTTGTATAGAATAAAACTCATCAAACCACTCAATGTTACGCTCAATCAGACTGCCGAAGACATTGTCTCCGATGTCCTCGCTGATGGATATAACTTCTACACCGCAGTCTCTGCGCAGAAGAGATTTATATACAATGCTCTCCTCTTGATTTCGCGCAAAGCGGGAAAACTTCCATACTAAAATCACATCAAAAGGCGAAGGGGCAGCCTTTGCGGCAGAAATCATCCGCTGAAACTCCGGTCTTTTGCTGGCCTTGCGTCCGCTGATTCCGGCATCGGTATAGATGTGATTCGGATCTATGACAAGGTTATTTCTTGCGGCGTATTTTTTTATTTCGTTCAGCTGAGATTCCGGGCTGTGCTCCGTCTGATCGTCAGTGGATACCCGTATGTAGATTGCTGCAGTTTTCATCTCATCACCTCATAATAATTTACTGCAAAGAGAGTATAAAAATGCCCCGAAGCATTAAAACTTGGGGCAGAAATGCCGATATAGTACCGTTTGAAATTGTTCCGTATGTTTACTCCAACCGGTGACAATTTGTCACCGGTACAGATTAACTCCTGACACTCAGGAGCGTTTGCTTTTATACATGATATTTTTCGTTGAGCGTACTTAAAACATTCTCCCAATCATCAGGAAAGCCGTAATGCTTAATGCTTACAAACGGATATTTTTTTATCAAGTTATTTATTCCGTTTATGAAAAGATCAGCATGGTCATGGCTGATTCGATCCAAAACTACAATCGGGAAGAAAAGTTTCTTGCCAATAGCATTAGTGTCAAAACCTATATTCAAGAAATAATCAAAATCATCTTTACCGAATTTTATAGCATTTGGCAATCCACGATTAAATAAGCGGGCATGATGGGCGCATAAATTTCGAGTAACGACTAGAGATTCGAGCCAGTTTTCGATATATGTATAACGAAGATTGATATAATATGAACTGCATATTTCCTTCTTTATATTCACATCTAAATTAGAAAATAGACGGGAGATTGCGCCGAAAGATAATGTTTCAATAATAGCCCAGCTCGGCAATACGCCGCCATATTTTGTATTATGGTGCTTTACAAAAGCTTCATTTTTATTATCCTTAAGAGCATTACTAAGTTCCTTGCGGAATATATCGTGATGTGCATCACTCACAAAAGACGAACTATCGAGGTAGCTTGTAGGGCCTATACTTCCGAGGACATATCCTATATGCGTTCTCAATGAAATTTCAACATCCTCAAGCCATTGAAGCAACAACATCTTTAATTCTCGATCAAAGTTATAAATCTGCATGACATCAGAAAAAGTGATATCTTTATAAAATTTATTTCCTCTTCTGAGAGTAAGAGTATAACCACTGAGACGATAATAATTAAGCTGATGAAGACAGGATAACGCAGCGTCGTCGTCTTCAATAATTAAGCCACGAGACTTCAATAAAGCGAGTTGTTCTTCTACTGTTAAAAACGGTTTTAAATCCATAACAAATCTCCTACAAAAAACAAAAGGCCCGTCGTATTTATGCTTGATACACCGATGTGTAACAGAGGCCCGACGGGAACTGTTATTATTATATTACGATACCCCGTCACATATGTCAACCAATTTCTTGAAAAAGTGCTTGGCATTTAACTGGAATGTCCGCAACTCCGCTATTGACCATTTTGCTGACGCCGGCAAAATGGCCAATTTCAACGATTTTGGCACTTTAGCAAGCCAATCTGGCTTTATCAATAACCTTTTCGAAGTTTTGCCACTTCCTATATCCGAGAGGCGACCTTCGGGTTTGGAATCTTTTCATAACGAAATATCCAATATCCCATAATAGATAAGACAGTCTCTTATGGGATATTTATAGAAACTCTTACTTGTCAGCAGGAGTTTCTGCTGTAATTAAGTTTTAAAGATCTTCAAGAATATCCCAGAAATCGACTTCGTTGATGATTTTTATTCTTCTTCCATCTTTTCTCATTTGGACAGCTTGTTCGATTTTTCTGCCATAGCAAGAGTAAGCCCAACAAGGATTTCCGGCATTTCCGACAACCAGATAGTCTGTTTTCTTGGTTAGGTTATTTTTAAATACACCGCCATTAGAAGTGATGATATCAGAAATTTCTTTTCGAGTAGCTTTAGTTGACTCTCCAGTGAAACAGAAAATGCTATTGGTGAAATCTATCTCTTGGCATATAGCACACACTCCAGAAATGGTATATTTTTCTTTTAGTTCATCCAGATGTGGTTGGTTAATATTATATGACATCGTTGTGTCAACGAACTCTCCGATGAAGGCCATCAGCATATCTTTTTCGTCGTCGGTAATAATTCCGTCGAGGAGAATAGATGAAACGAGGCTCTCTATTTCATCGAAAGGATAACAACCACTTAAAAAAGAGTTAGCAGAAAGCCAGGTTTGCAAGTGCTTTATTTCAGCATCAGAGAGCTCTCCATCGGCCATAATTCCTTGCAATAAGCCAAACAGAAACTGCAGTGAAGAAGTTGTTAAATCGTAGTAAGATTCATTAGATACAAAGTTGTTGCAGAGCCAGATGATATCGTTTGACTCTTCAGAACTGATAATGCCATCCTCATAAGCTGTACGGATCATGGGAAGAAGTTCGTTGAATGGATGGCGATTTTCCAAATGTGCATGAAGCAGACACCAATTCGTGAGCTCGTTAATTTCATTTTCATTTATCTTTGCATCTGTGGTAATTCCAGCAACAATACCGCTGAGCGTATTTACTGCTTTGTGCAGTTCAGCCGGTTTGGTAAACTTCCTGTAATCTTCGTTCATTTTTTCCTCCTAGTTGCGTATACTAAGCCGTTAAACATCTATACCGCATATCCTTCATGTCTTGCTGCTTCTAAATCTTCAACGGGCAGCATCATATCGAAATCGTGATTATCAATATGTGCGATTTCGTGATCATACGCAGCGCATTGCATTCTGTCGCTTAGTTTTGAATTAATTAAAATCGTATAATAAACTTGGCCATCTTCATCATAGTAGTAGACGGTAAGTCCTCTCACAGTAACAGGTAAGTCTGTCAGGACAACCTGTATCCTTTCCATAGAATCAACTCCCTTATTTGCCGCTGAGTTTCTTGAGTATATCTGCGACTTGTTCTATATCTTCTTTTGTGGCTTTTCTGCTGGCATCAAAGAGTACACGCATTTCCGGACGCTCATAGAGCTCCTGCGCCATTTCGGCGGCTTCTGGATTAAGATAGTAAGTTTTATCTGAGCTGCTCTTAGCTTCTTGGTTAGATTCTAAATCATGATTTACTAATTCATCCATAGAAACGTTAAAAATAGATGCGATGGTTTTCACAATAGAAACAGATGGCTCGGAAACGCCACTTTCCCATTTTTGGATTGTTGTAAATGATTTATAGCCTAGTCTTTCTGCTAATAGTTCTTGTGACCAGCCATTCTTTTTTCTTAGATATCTTAAATTATTTGAAAATGCCATATTCTCAATCTCCTTTACATATTTTCATTATAAACAAACTTGATAAAAAATCAAGATATTTTTAATAAAAACAGAGAAAAATTGAAAATAATTCAAGAAAAGTGTTGACAGTTGAAAATAATTCAAGTAATATTGTGATGAAAGGAGACGAAGGATATGGAACAGTATACACTGAAAGAATTAAGAGCAAGAAAGAACTGGACACAGGAAGAAACAGCTAATCGTATTGGAATTTCAACACAAACTTATAATGCTTGGGAAGCTGATTTCGGGAAAGTGAAAATCGCACACGCATCAAAGCTTGCAAAGTTATTTGGAGTAAAATTAGATGCAATAAAGTTTTAATTTTTTTTACTAAATAACTTGAAAATAATTCAAGTTGGAGGAGGTGAAGAGGATGAAAGTGTTTGAAGATGAACTAAAAAGACGAATCGAAGAGGCATTAAGCCGAAATGACATAAAAACCGCTGAAGCGATAAGAATTCAGCTCCAACGGTTTAAGAAAAGACATCGATTAACGCGCTTCAAGAAATCCGTGCAAGAATATTATCTAAAAGCGCAAGTAAGTCACGAACTTTTGTGGTGTATTCTTCAGGGACAAAAGGGGTGTCAAGTTTATCTAAAAGACTTACGCGATACTCACAAAGTAGATAATGAAGTAGTTGAACTTCTTCGCCGGATAAATCCACAACATCACATTTGAATTTATCTAAAAGAGGAAGGATGTCTTCTGGATATGAACCTTGAGTCATAGAATCTGGATCATATCCCATTGAAATAAGATGTTTTCGCTCGAATGCAACAGAGTTAGAAACTAAGTTTCTGAGTTTAGAATCCACTGCAAAATGAATGCTATCAACCATGATGCGCCCTCCTTTCTTGTTACTCGGCTGCTGGCACAGCCTGTACAAAAATTATAAAGGAGAAGCAGAGGCTTTGCAAGAAACGGAAAGAAGGAGGTGGGGAGAATGGAGAAGAATATCCTAAAAATACAAGGCGGTGAAAGAATCTATGTATTTCAGCTGAAATACATAATGAAGCGTGAGGACACAGAAAAAATCAGAGAGGATATTATTAGACAAGCCAGAGAAGGCGTTGTTGTTACAGACAGCAGGGTAGAGTTCTTGGAAGAAATTCGACCAACGCAACTGACCGATGAAGATATTGATAAAGTAGCTGAAATAGTAGTCGAAAGGTTGAGGAAGGAGATGGCAAGAGAATGAAACTGGGATCAAATGAGAATGCAGGGAAGGTGCTTCAAAGACATGAAGATGAAATTTGCAAGGTAAAAAAGGATATAGACGATTTAATAAAATCAAATCGTCTACTAAGAATTTGCAATAGAATGATCAGCCTGGCAGTTTTGATACATGTTGTAAGTGAAATCTTCACTTGATTATTTAATGAAAAATAGCGCAGATTGTCGCGACAAGTGTAGCGGCTACAAGCAGAATATTGACCCAGGACTTGCGAGATTCCGATTTTGTTTGCTTGGAACTATTCTCATATCGTTTCAAATCTTCCTCATGCCAAGCTTCGACCTTTTTCTGATGCTCAGACTGCTCGTTGAGAACATCAACCATATTTTCAAGAAGTTCTGCAACTTTATCGAGTTTTTCATTCGTATCGAGTGCGGGATTATGGATATTGATTTTATGTAGCTGCTCGGAAGGTGAATGAAGATTATCCTTGTTCAAAGAGAAAAGAAAATCTTGATTTTTCAGCATCCATTCGTTCATACGAGCCTGAGCGGGAAACATTTGAGCAGGATTAGGAATTTTAGCAGCTGCTTTAGTAGCTGCAGTAAAATATGAAGCTGAATTTTGGAGAGAAATTAGGGACCGAGGGATTCTATAAATGGATGATTTTAATTGTTGCGTAGGATTCTTAACTGCATTACGCATAGCATCAAAATTATTACTGGTCATATGTGTCTTTTTCGAAGTCATTATTATACCGCCTTTTAATTACTCGGCTAGTGGACAGCCTGTAATTTCATTATAAGGCAGGAATAAAGAATTCACAAGGAATAGGACAAATCGTTATAACCATAGACTCTCACAGGAGGATTAAAAGTGAAAATAGAAATCTACATAAATAATCGTCCTGTGAACGAGTATTCGGAGGACGAGATGAAGGAATTAAAGAGAAAGTTGACAGAAACTGCAATGCGGGCTGCGGGATATGTTCCGGAAAAAGTTGGGAAGTGAGATGACATATGCCAAGAAAAAGCCATCGCCGGCGGCGGAAGAAAACCGGACAGGCTATTAGGC
>SAMEA3387475__coassemble_2019_pt1 | contig 14316 bp, 8 predicted proteins | sample SAMEA3387475__metabat2_low_PE_040 | metagenome-assembled genome bin SAMEA3387475 (sample SAMEA3387475) | Felis catus | biome: Faeces | place: United Kingdom | collected 2012 | reverse complement strand
CTGTCTGACAGTACACCGCTGCCGCCATAGTTATCTTTAATCAGTTCTTCCGTATCGATAATCCCGGCAACCGCCTTCCGCACCCGCTTATCCGACAGAATTCTGTTCCTGCAGTTAAAACCCAGATATTCCATCTCGGAGGACGGAATCTTGGTAACCTTCAAATCCTTGTCATCCGCAACCGAATCTGCGTCCTGATCCCTGCTCACACAAGCAGTCACCGCTTCCATCGTCATCAAACCCGTAGTCGTATTTTTATCGGCAACAATCTTAAACCGGATACGGTTTTTCGCCTGCTGTCCGTAGTAATATTTATTCGGAGACAGCTTCAGGCTCTTGGTTTTTTCATAGCTGCCAAGACGATAAGGTCCGCTGCCCAGACACTTTTCGTTATCTGTACTGTAGTCTGCCGCCGATACAATGGGAAATACCAGATTATCCAAAGCAGCGTCTTTTGGATCTTCAAAATTAACAGTTAAACTGTAAGTTCCCGACTGATAAACCGAATCTATTTTAGAAACATAGTGATAATACGGGCTTTCCGAACCGATGGAAAGAATCTTATTGATTGTATAGCTTACATCGGAAGCAGTCAGTCCGGAACCGTCGCTGAATTTCACATCCCGGCGCAAATTCAGCTTTACACTGCCGTCCTGTGAATCCGCCTCGTAATCTTTTACAACATCCTTTTGTATATTCAGCGTTTCATCCAGCCTGAACAGACTGCTGTAAACAAGCTGTGAAATATAATAGACGTCACTGTCAGATGATGCAAGCGGATTCAGAGTCCTTACTCTGTCCATAGCAAAATACACCGTATTCATAGGCCTATATTCTACGGTATTCTCCTCTTTTTCTCCCGACGAAGCGTCTCCTCTTACAATAGCTGCCGTAGAAACCGCCCCCGCAATCACTACAACAGCGATAATAATAATAACGATATTACGATGCAGAAAATCGAAAATACGATACGCTCTGCTTCCTTTATTCTGTTTCAGCATATTTTTTCAACAACTCCTTCACTTGCCGGCAGAGTTCCTCTTTCCCTTTTGAATTATCTATCACTTCTGCGGAACGCTCAGCCCGCCGTCTGCTGCTCATCTGTGCATCTATCCGGTCTCTGACCTCCTGCGGCGTTGCCCCGTCCCTTGCACATACTCGTTCTACCCGTACAGAAATATCCGCATCCACCGTCCAGACAAGATCGGTCAGACGATCCGCCCCCGATTCAAAAAGCAGCGGAGCATCTACAAATACCGGACCGGTCTGCCCCCGGGATTTCATCCGGTCAAGTTTTTCCGAAATGATACGAACAACCTCTTTCGTCGTAATCTCTTCCAGACGAAGTCTTTTTTCGCTGTCGGAAAAGACTAAAGATGCCAGTTTTTTTCGATCCAGTTCGCCTCCGGGCAGAATCATATCATTTCCGAAAACCCCTGCGATTTTTTCAAGAACAGGACTTCCCTTTTCCGTAATTTTACGAGAAATTCGGTCTGCATCGATCACAGGATAGCCTTCTTTGATCAAAATCTCCGTAACCGTAGACTTTCCGGCGCCGATACCTCCCGTTAAACCGATTATTTTCATTGTTTTCATATATTTCACCTGCTTTTACTTTAAGTCGTACCAGGTATCACCGCAGTTCAAATCACTTTCCAGTTTCACCTTAAGTTCCATGGCTGCTTCCATATTGCGTACAAGAAGCTCTTCCACTTCGGCAAGCTCGTTTTTTTCCGTCCGGATAATCAGTTCGTCATGAACCTGCAGAATCAGCCTCGAGGACAGTCTCCGATCCCGAAGTTCTCGGAAAACCTTTATCATAGCTATTTTTATAATATCCGCAGCGCTGCCCTGAATCGGGCTGTTCATCGCAAGACGCTCACCCAGCTGACGAGTCATAAAATTAGATGCGTTGATTTCATGAATGTACCTTCTGCGTCCCATAATGGTTTCCGAATAACCGTTAGCTCTGCAGCTTTCCACCTGTTCGTCCATATATTCTTTAACCGCCTGATGCTTGTCAAAGTAATCTCTGATATATTTCTCGGCTTCTTTTCTGGTAATGTGCAGATTCTCTGAAAGTCCGAAACCGCTCATACCGTAAATCACACCGAAATTAACGGCCTTGGCTCTGCTTCTGTCAAGAGAAGTCACTTCGTCATAATCCAGATTGAAAACTCTGGCTGCTGTGTTTCTGTGAATATCGTCACCGTTGTTAAATGCCTGAATCAGATTCTCGTCGCCGGAGAGGTGCGCTAAAATCCGAAGTTCAATCTGTGAATAGTCAGCTCCCACCAAAGTACATCCGCTTCCGGATACAAAAGCTCTGCGCAGCTGTCTTCCCAGTTCCTGCCTGATTGGAATGTTCTGCAAGTTGGGTTCTGTACAGCTGATTCTTCCCGTAGCAGTCACTGTCTGCTGGAAATGAGCGCGGATTTTGCCATCGGGAGCGATTAACGGTTTCAGCCCTTCCACATAAGTGCTGTTCAATTTTGTCAGGGTTCTGTACTGCAATACCATATCCACAATGGGATGTTTGTCCCTGATTTTTTCAAGAACATCGGCACTGGTGCTGTAGCCCCGTTTCGTCTTTTTCCCTGCCGGAAGCTGCAGTTTCTCAAAAAGAGTCTCTCCCAGCTGAAGAGGTGAATTGATATTGAACTCTCCCCCCGCCAGAGCATAAATTCCCTGCTCCAGCTTCGTAATCTCTCCTCTGATTTCTTCTCCGAAAGTTTCCAGCGTTTCTCTGTTTACCGAAAAACCTTCCTTCTCCATTGAAGCCAGCACTTCCACAAGAGGAAGCTCCACATCTTCAAACACAGGCAGCAGGCTGTTTTCGGAAAGCTGCTTCTGCTGCAGACTTTTCAGCCGTTTTACAGCAAGACACCATTTTAGACCGTAAGCTGCAAATCTGCTGTCACTGCTTCCCAAAAGATCCATCTGTCCCCCTTCCTCCAGAAAGGACTTCTCGTCCTCCATTTCGTAATGAAGATTTTCAAAAACCAGAGTTTTCAGCTCATAGGCCGATCTAGTCGGATCAAGCACATACTGAGCGATTGCTGTGTCAAAGGCAGTATCGGCCCTTTCAAGACCGGCACACATCAGCGTATAATAATCCTTTATCAAATCATGACCTGCGAAACGAAACTGTTTTTCATTAAGAATCCGAATCAAAGCAGTCAATATCTCTCGGTTTTCAAGATTTACATAATACATTTCTTTGTCTATCAACAGACAGAGTCCGAAAAGAGACGGATTTCCCACATGATTACAGTCGCCGAATACTTTAAGGAAGACTTCCCTGCCCGGTTCTGCCCTGTCAAAAGCAGAAAGCTCCGCTGACGAAGCAATCCTGTGTACAGCAAAATGCTCTTCTTTTTCATCAAACTCCGGCGAAGCTGTTTCAATATCCGCTCCGTGAAGTTTCTTCAGAAAACTGTTGAACTCCAATTTGGCATATAAATCAATCAGCGCTCTGTAATCAGGTTCTTCTGTTTTCATCTTTTCCAGATTAAGCTCCAAAGGCACAAACCTGTTGATCTCCGCCAGTCTTCTGCTCATAGCGGCAAGCTGGGCATGTTCTTCCACCTTCTGACGCAGCTTTGCATTTGCAATTTGATCCGTATTCGCAAGAAGCTCCGCTACACTGCCGAACTGAGTAAGCAGTTTGATTCCGGTTTTTTCACCGACACCGGGAATCCCCGGAATATTATCGGACTGATCTCCCATCAGGCCCTTTAAATCCACAAACTGTTCCGGTGTTAATCCGTAACGCTCCAGCATTTTTTCTCTGTCATACAGTTCAAACTCCGAAATTCCCTTTTTGGTAATCAGAACCTGTGTTACATCGGACGCCAGCTGCAGCGCATCTTTATCTCCTGTAATAACGAGGGGAAAAAGTCCGTTTTCTTCACCGACCCTTGCCAGCGTTCCGATAATATCATCGGCTTCAAATCCGTCGATTTCCAGATTCTCAATTTTCATCGCCGTGAGAATTTCTTTCATCAGAGGAATCTCCATGGCAAGCTCCGGCGGCATCTTCTTCCGTCCCGCCTTATACTTGTCGTATTCAAGATGTCTGAAGGTAGGCGCTTTGCGATCCCATGCCACCGCAATATAGCCGGGTGTATAATCCTCCCGAATTTTTGTAAGCATATTGATAAAGCCGTAAATTCCCTGCGTATAAACACCCTCTTTGGTAATCATCGGCCGCTGCATTGCATAATAGGCACGGTTGATTAAACTGTTGCCGTCAATAATTACAATTCTGTTCTCCATCATTTCAATCCTTTTGCTTTCTTTTTCTATCTATAATAGTATAAGGCACTTCACATTTTTTTACAACAAAAAACCGCGGAACGAACATCCTCTTCCCGCAGTTTAAAATTTCCACAGAACTTTCTTTATATATTTTTCTCTATTTGGTTTTATATGCAAAATAGTAGATTCCCGCTGTAAATACGGCGCCTCCGACAATATTTCCCAAAGTCACCGGAAGTAAATTATCGAGCAGAAAACTGTCCCAGCTTAATGCTGCCTCTCCGCCTGCCGCAAAAATTGCTGCCGGGATAAAATACATATTGGCAATACTGTGTTCGAATCCGGCAGTTACGAAGAGCCAGATCGGAAAATAAAGACAAAAAATTTTTCCTGCTGAAGAATCCGCGCCGCTTGCCATCCAAACCGCTGCACAAACCAATATGTTACATAAAATACCGCGGCTGAATGCTTCGAAAAAAGTAAGCTGAACCTTTGAAGACGCAATGGACACTGTCACATCGAACAGCATACCGTCTCCTGCTTCCAAAAGTCCCGAAGATGCCACGATCCATGCAATAAAAACAGAGCCTGCAAAATTGGCAAGATAAACGGTTATCCAGTTTTTCAGCATAGCGCCGACGCTGATTTTTCTGTCCAGAAGCGCTGCCGTCATAAGACTGTTGCCGGTAAAAAGCTCCGCTCCCGCAAGAGACACCATCATCAGTCCTGCCGGGAAAATCATACCGGAAAGCATTTTTCCGATTCCCACAGTCAGAGGATTTCCAAGAAAATAATATGTACCCATATTGGCAGCTGCGCCTGCCATTGCAATAAAAAAGCCTGCCATAAGTCCCAGCAGAACCGTTTGTCTTGCGGAAAGCCCCGCCTTGCTGACAGCAGTGTTTATATTGATTTCCAGTATTTCCTGCGGCTTCTTGTGTGTCATACTACCTCCGAATCATCTCTACAGTCGCTTTAAAATATAATCTGTTTCTCTTTACATACATATTTCCGCCAAACTATGCAAAATGAAGCTTGCGCAACCCGTGTATACACTATACAATTATAACAGTTTTTTTCTGTTCGTCAAGAAAACTTCGCCGAATTTCGTCCGTTTTCGCCTTCGGATCATCATGAATTGCCGAAACTCCAGCTGAACAGCATCCTCTTAATATGTCTCTGAAAAAAAACAAAAAATAATAAAAATACTAATGATATCTACGGAAAAATGCGGTATAATATCTATTAGAAAGCCTGAGACTCTCGTTAAGGATTCATAATTGAACCTACACTTTCGCATTGGGAATTCGTGTCCATGCAGCTTATGTCAGGCCGTCTCCGAACGGAAGACAGCAGCGGTGGCAGGATACCCACCTATCTTTCAGATAGGGCGTCAATTATATCCTGACGGAGCTTTCGGGTTTTTTATTTGCAAAAACATCAATATTTATGTTACAATTTATATTGTTTATCTTTGTATTTTCGCTTTCTTATTTACCCTCATTTTCTTGTCTCTCATTTTAATCTGCTTTTTCCTCAATTGTTCTGTTATTAGCTTAGGACTTCTGCAATAAATTCGATACTTCAGCCTCACGATCCGATCTGTCAACTCTTCTTTCTGAAATTCAAATCTGCTTCAATCTTATTTCCGACTGTTAAAATATTACTTTAACCTTAACAGATAGTCTTCTGATAAAACTCTACAATTTCTTCAAATATCATATTTTTAATTTCGGATTTTTCAAAACCCATCTCAAGTCCGTGGGGACTTCTCTTCGAAGAGATTTCTGTCATTTCACAATTTGAATAGCATATGCCGCATTTTTTGGCTGTTTCCGGAAGAACCACATAATCTTCCGTATTATAGAATACCAGAACGGGATTTTTAAACTTATATCCGTAATCGGAAGGAATATAATTTTCCACACTGCTGAAAAAATTCGGATACAGCCTTACTTTTTGATGCACGATGCTTCCTTTCTCTTCGGCTTCTTTTTTCATAGCATTCCATTTTTGTCTGCCGCCCATATAATGAAAAAAAGCTTTATCATCTCCCGCCGGGGCAGCCAAAACGAGTCCCTTGTAATCATAACCTCCCGCTTTCTCATTTGCCATTTTCATAGCAGCTCTTCCGCCCATACTCCGTCCGAATATGCCGATTTTCGCAGGATCGGCTCCATAATGCGCAATCATATAATCAACGCATAACACTGCATCCGAAACCATTGTATCCACGGTATAACTGTTATTCATACGGCTGTTTTCATCTTTTGAAATCCTGTGAGCAAAATCCATTCGGACTGCAGCAATACCGTGCTCGGCAAGAGTATGGGAGAGATCTCCGATACCTGCACTGTTCATACTGCCCGCAAATCCGTGATTTAAAACCACAGCAGGCATTTTCCCGAATTCAGCTCCCCGGGGTATGGAAAACTCCGCTTTAATATAAGTACCGTCCCCTGCCGGTATCATCACATTTTCTATCTTGACAGACTCCCCGTCTTTTCTGTCCGATACTGAAAGCAGGAACAGGAAACACATCAGAACCCCACATAAAATCAGTATTGCCGCCCCTTTCCTTTTTTCCACCGTCACACCTCCCGCTTTGTTTTTTCCGCTCTTTTCATCGCAGCTGCTTTTTCATTTATTGTAACACAAAACCGGCGCTTCAGAAAAGAAATTCCGCCGCACCGGTTAAGATCACTCTTTTTAATTATTTTCAAAATCAGCTTTCATTGCCTTGATTTTTTCTTCATCGCTGAATATTTTTATAATCTGTAAGGCGATGATCTTTGCACCATCAGAAAGTGCCTTATGACCTCTTTCTGTTTTCATCTGTTCTGCAAAGCCTCTAGTATGAATCGGTGTATCTGCATCGGCAACCTGCAGACATGGATGAAACCCCGGACATACAAAACTTACATTACCTCCGTCAGATGAGCCAAAGATTTTTTCCGGATCTCCGTTGATTTCAAGTCCCAGTTCTTTATAAGTTTCGGTCAGAACTGCAAGACCGGTTTCATTCGGTTTCATATTATCATAAATTCTCGCCGTCGGATACTTGGACCATGTTGTACCCGTCGCAATACAAGCACCCTCTGCGCAATTATCCACCTTTTGAATCAGGTCCTGCAGATACTTTTTATCCAAAGCACGAATATATAATTCTGCCGTAACCTTTTCAGGTACAATATTTGGCGCTTCACCACCATTTCTGATAATGCCATGGAACTGAGCGTCCGGCGTCGTATGCTGTCTCAGCATATCTACAGCATGAAACATCAGCTGCGCTGCATTGAACGCATTGTTTCCTTCCCACGGAGCTGCAGAAGCATGAGCTGCTTTCCCATGAAACTCATACATATAAGAAGCGAGCCCCTGCAGCTTTGGAGACGGCAGATTGGAGTTATAAAGATGAACCATAATCGCCATGTCGTAATTGTCGAAAACGCCCTGCTCTATCATAGCGCATTTTGCACCGTCTTCTTCCTCATTCGGAGTACCGATAATATGTACATCTGTATCAAGCTCTTCCGCAAGGCCTTTTACAGCAAGACCGGCAAGAACACTGATCGAACCGCTGACGCAGTGACCGCAGGCATGGCCAATTTCCGGAAGGGCGTCATATTCTGTCAGAAGAGCCACCTTATATTTGTGGTTGTTTTTTCCGTAAACTGCCCGGAAAGCCGTATCAAGACCTGCAAAAGGATACTCTACATCGTACCCATAATTTCTGAGCAGCTTCACAATTTTTTCAGAAGATCTGTACTCCTTTCCGGAAACCTCCGGATGATCGAACAAATCGTCGCTTAAAGCTGTAAGCTCATTGAGGTTGTTTTCGATTTCATCAAAAACAATATTCTTCAGCATATCGTACTTCATATATTATCCCCTTCTATCCTGTCTGCACCGCCGGAAAAATCCGCAAGGTCATCGCGCATCCTGCAAGGCCTCCGCAGCAACAGCCGCAGCCGGCTAAGGTATGTTCCGGCAGATCTGCAATTTTTTAATAAAGGTGTATACCGGATTCCCTTCCCGGGATAAACGGCATACACCTTTTCTTTCTGTATTGCTGCTCCGCTGTTAAAAGACAGCAACTTTCTTCTTTAAACAGAAAGCAGAATTCTTTTTTAGAAAGGTCCAAGCTCCATCAGTTGTGCGATTACTACAAACACACCGCCCAGCAGATATTCAAGACCGATCAGAGGCAGAATCCATTTCGCCCATTTTGCCCAAGGTACTTTGGCAATCGCAAGACCTGCCATAAAGTAGCCGGATGTCGGTGTAAAGATATTGGAAATACCGTCACCGAGCTGGAATGCAACGCAGGCAGTCTGTCTCGTAACGCCGACCAGATCTCCAAGAGGAGCCATGATAGGAATCGATACGGCAGCCTGTCCGGAACCGGACGGTACCAGGAAGTTGAGCAGACACTGGAAGATATACATACCGACAGCAGAAACCATAGAAGGCAGCTGTCCCAGGAAGTTCGCCGCAGCGTATAAGATTGTATGCAGGATCTGACCGTCGGTCATAACAACCAGAATACCTCTTGCAAAACCAACCACTAAAGCGCCGGAGGCGATATCTGCCATACCTCTTGCCAGCACATTGGCATAACCGTTAAATCCCAGACCTGCAATGGTAGCTACGATAAAGGACATAGCCAGGAAAAGAGCTGCGATCTGGTCCATGTACCATCCCCATTTGATTACGCCGAATACCAGGAAAATGATAGATGCAACGAATACAACCAGGATCAGCTTTTCCTTTGTGCCGAATGCCGGCAGCTGTTCCAGATCCACCATATCGTCTCTGGTCTTGTCAAAATCGTACATCGGAGACAGCTGCGGATTTTTCTTTACCTTCAGTGCATATCTCAGTACAAAGGCGGTTGCGAGGAACACCATGCACAAATACATAACAACCCGGAATCCTGTCGCAGACAGCAGCGGAAGGCCCGCAATACCCTGCGCCACCTGAATGGTGAACGGGTTCATAAACGCGCCGGCAAAGCCTGCTCCCGCACCACAAAATACGATGGCAACGCCGGTGATCGAGTCAAAGCCCATAGTAAGGCACAGTGACACGAAAATCGGGATAAACGGAATTGTTTCTTCCGCCATACCGAATACGGAGCCGCAGATAGAGAAGAAAATCATAACAAGCGGTATAATCAGAACCGACTTGTTTTTAAGTGCGCGGATCAGTCTTCCCATACCTGCTTCAATGGCTTTCGTTTCCTGTACTACAGCCATAGTGCCGCCTACAATGAAAATAAAGAATACAATCTGCGCAGATTCCTGCAGACCTCTCGGCACTGCGGTCAGAAACTGCATCAGAGTCACAGGCGTCTGGTCCACATTGTGGAAAGACTCTGCATTAACGACTTCCCGTTCGGTTCCGTCAGGCATTTTAATCGTCTGCATGTCATACGCGCCTGCCGGAATGATGTAGGATAATACGCCGCAAATCAGAATAATTGCAAGCAGCAGGATGTAGACATGAGGAACCTGAAATTTCTTTTTCTTAGTCTCCATTTCTTTTTTATTTACCTCCATGTTATAGTACTGCAGGTTTCTGCCGTTACGGCATTCGTCTACAGCCACATACATTATACTCTTTTTTTGCACAGAAGTAAATAACTATTAACGGCTTCCGACTGCTTCATTGAAGGAAATAAACCGGCCAAGCCTGTCATTTACAGTGTTTTTATGTGAAAGCGCCATCTGTCCGTTTATGTACACATATTCAATCCCCTCCGGCTGAATATGAAGGTCAGAGAATGTAGCCCCGTCTTTTACGGTTTCTGGATTGAATACAGTAAAATCGGCATCGCAGCCCTCTTCAATTCTTCCCTTGCGGCTCAGATTCAGTCTTTCGGCAGGTTCCAAAGTCATCTTCCGCAGCGCGTCAATTATCGGCAGCACCTTGTCTTCTCTCACATATTTGCCGAGAACCCTCGGGAAAGTTCCTGCTGCTCTCGGATGTCCGTTCCCGTTGTTTATAATCGCATCGCTGGCAACCATGCCGTTTTTGTTTGCAATCGCCGCGGCAATTTCTTCTTCATTCATTACAAAAGCAACCCCCAGCATATCAGGATATTCCACTCTGACTTTCTCAAAAATCTCTTTGGTACAGCGCACATCCTTATACGGATTATCCGTCAACAGAATATCACTGTAATCTTTTTTCCAAGCTTCCAGACATCCATCTTCAAAAACAGCAGAACCCATATGCGTAGAAAAAGCATTATACGGATATGTATCATAGTTAAGGCGCATATTTGTTTCCATAGCACTGTTAATTGCTTCAAGAGATTCTTTCATCAGTCCCATAGCAGAACAGCTGGACAGATGGGATATTTGAAATTTCATCGGAATCTGTCCCGCAATATAAATCATTTCTTTGACCGATTCAATGTCCCCGGTGCAGTCATCTCTGTAATGAGCCGACATAATCAGCTGAGGATTATCTGTACAGCTGATTGCATAAAGAATTTCCTCTGTGGTAATTCCAGGATCATATTCGATACCGAAGGAAATTCCGCATGCTCCCTCAGAAAGTTCCCTCAGCAGCAGCTTGTGTATAGCATCTTTCTGCTCTGCTGAAGCTTCTTCATACCTTCCAATATTGTACTGATATCGGAAAGTATTGTAGCCGGCCTGCATCAAATAATTAATCGGTGCACCCCCAAGTCTTTTGATGACATCTTTAAAATAAGATAAGTCCTGCTTCTGCATGCCGCAATTTCCGCCGCAGGCAGTTGTTACACCCATTTCCAGCATCATCTGGGCGATCACATATTTTTCCCCTTCTTCGGCAAAGTTTTCTTCATGCATATGAATATCGATAAAGCCCGGAGAAACGATCATTCCTTCCGCATCCGTAATCTTTTCGGCGTCCGGCATATCTTCTCCGATATAAGCAATTTTACCGTCCTTGACGGCGATATTGCCTTTCTTCATTTCTCCTGCCTTAAAATCAGGATAAGTTCCGTTTTTCAGCAATAAATCATACATTTTTAAACACCTCCAATATATGCTTGATAACATACCTGCTGTTTTCCAAAAAAGCTGCTTTGGGCTGAGAAGTTGCCCGTTCTTCCGACCAGTATTCTTCTTCGAATTTTTCAAGAATCTGATCCCTGGAAAGCCCTTCGTCTGCCTTTTGGAGAATAAAATCTCTCTCATTCTCCGCAGCCTCAATATACATATCAAAATATCGGCTGTTAAAATCCTGCGGCAAAATACCATAATGAGGCGAAACAATCCGCTTTGCACCGTAAGCTCTGCACTTTTGTGCAGCTTCCATGGTATCCTGATAACTCTTCAATATGGCCGTATGCATACAGGAAGGATTTCGAAATACCCCGGTACTTTCGGAAGTAAACATAACAGAGTCAGGCTCCAGCACATAAGTCAGGGAACAATCCGTATGTCCTTTGGTTTCCAAAACAAAAATACAAGTACCGCAGCCCAGATCGATACGGTCATTCTCTTTTACTGTACGGTCGACACGCAGAGGTTCCACCGCCACATCTTCCTTGGAATCCGAAAACTGATCTCTCGCCGCGCAGCCCAATCTTTTCATTGTTTTCTTTGCCCCGTCCCGCTCAAAGACGCGCGCTGCCTTCTCTGCGCCGCAAACAGTCACATCTTCCCATCTTTTCAAAATATACGGCAAAGCTCCGATATGGTCATAATGGGTATGGGAAATCAGTACATAATCAAGCCTGTTTCTGCCCCGCTTTGAAAGCGCGGTTTCAATATTTGAGATAAGCCCTTCGTGGCAGTATGCCATTCCGCAGTCATAAAGGGCCGTTTTCTCCGGTCCGAAAATGAGAAGCGCTTCCCCTCCTTTGCCCGCAGTTACTCTTACAATGTTTTCCGGATAGTCGAATCTGCTGCTGCCCGGAAAATCGCGGTAGATATCGCCGGTATCTTTGGGAACTCCGCTTATGCAGTTTTCTGCGGCGCCTGCGATTCCTGCATTTTCTGAAAGCCTTTTGTCTTCGGAAAACCGTCCCGAAGTCTGTTTTTCTCTTCTTCCGGCGTCTAATTTTTCTTTTCGGTTCTGTCGATACACCTTGATAAAATGAATGGTAATCGAAATAATAACAAACATACCGATATAGCCTTCAATCGGATACATATATGCCACAATCGTCTTAAAACCTGTCAAGCCGCAGGCAAACCCGATAAATGCCGCGATAATCAGAATGTATTTTTTCTTCGGGCTTTCTTTCAGTTTGGTGGAAAATCCGTAATATGTGCTGGTCGCTGCCGAATACACCGCCATAAATAAAACGATACCGAAAGCTATGTTGGCAGCTTTGGACAGCCTTGCGGAATAAGCCAGCATCGGCAGATCCATAGACTGTGTAAACGCCATATCTTTTCTGAGAGCGGTCAGCAGCATAACCGTAAGAAACGCAAGAAGCAGTCCTCCAAGCCCCGCTCCGCAAACGGCAGTTTTCGCTGATTTTGCCTTTCTCGCGCCGGATGCCATAATCGGAATCATACCCAGAATATTGTAGGACACGAAGAGTATTGCAGAAAGCAGCCAATTGGGCGCCATAGAACTGACCGGAAAGCCGTCTTGCGCTCCGCTTTGACTGATATCCGAAAAAATCACCCGAATGCAGAGATAAATGTCAATCGCAAACAGAATCGGAATCACCGAGCGAAACACTTTTGATATTCTCTCAAAGTTTCCGAGAACCGTAAAAATCACCATAACGGTAATAACAGCTCCGCCCACTGACCTGTGAATGCCGAACTGCTGACTCAGAAAAGAGCCGCCTGCCGCCGACATGGAAATAATAACCGTATACAAAATTGCCGCAATAAAATACCCTGCGGCGTGAATCAATTTGGGATTGTCCGAAAATACGATAATTCTGCCTAAATCCTCCGTATCCAGACTTCTTGCGATATAGGCCGCCATCATACCCAGCGCCATAAACAAAAGCCCTGTCAGAACAATACCGCCATAGCCTTTCAGACCGAATACGCCGAAAAACTGCCAGCCTTCCCTGCCGGAAGCAAAACCCGCACCCATAATTGTACCCACATAAAGGGCTGCAATATTGATGATATTTAACTTTTTATCTTTCAAAATTCTTCTCCTCTGTCTCTACCGCTATGCATTCGCCGCTTTTCCTGTCTCCGCCCGCACTTTGAGTTCTTTCAATGTCTCTCTCTTCGCAGGTCGGGAAAACCCTTCTGTTTTCCCGGATTTCTCCGTAAGTAAAAAAGACAAGACCGATCCAGATAACCACAAAGGCGCTGAACTGAATTGCGTCAAAGGGTTCTCTGAACATAAAAATACCAAGAATCAGAGAAATTGACGGCGATATGTATTCTGTAAGCCCCAGAGTCACCAAAGGAAGCTTGCTTGCCGCGAAGGAAAACAGTCCCATGGGAACAGCTGTAGCAACACCCGCAAAGAGCAGCAGAACAAATTTAGAACCGCCTACTGAAAGCGCACCCGTTCCGGTACTTTCAAAATATATAACAAAAGCAAGCGCAATCGGCGCAATACAGATGGTTTCGTACAGAAGTGACTGAAGCGGATCAAGATCAACACTCTTTTTAATAGCGGCGTATACCGCAAAAGTCAGTCCCAGGCTCACTGCAATCAGCGGAATCTGTCTGTATCCTATCACCATGATCAGAAGACCGCATACAGCAAAGACAATAGAAATCTTTTTCCATTTATTGATTTTCTCTTTGTAAATCAGAACACCGAAAAGACATACAACCAGCGGCTCCAGAAAATATCCCATACTGGTCTGAATAACCTGTCCCGCATTGACCGCCCAGATGTAAATGCTCCAGTTGGCAGTAATGATGACACCCGCCGTAATGTAAACCGCCGCCTGCTTCCTGTCTGAAGACATCGGACGGAACACATTTTTTGCACCCATTCTGACTGCACAGACAATATAGCAGACCAAAGCCATCAGTACAATTCTATAAAAAATAATTACACCGGACGAAACGGGCTGCAGACTGTTCCAGTAAATCGGAAGAAGCCCCCATACTACAGCAC
>SAMEA3387475__coassemble_1979_pt1 | contig 14717 bp, 14 predicted proteins | sample SAMEA3387475__metabat2_low_PE_040 | metagenome-assembled genome bin SAMEA3387475 (sample SAMEA3387475) | Felis catus | biome: Faeces | place: United Kingdom | collected 2012 | reverse complement strand
TGTAAATACAGAGATTTATGATAAAGGGTGCTGTATATAAAGCCTTCTAAAAAAAAGTGTTTTTTATCAGAAAATCACCTTGACAAATCTCGTCTCAGTTTCAAATACTGTTTGATATCATGATTCATCTGATTTGTTGTCCTCACTTTCCTCCGGTTTGATATCGCTGTTTAAGATTTGTGCGATCCCGATTGTAATTTCGTTGTAATCCTCCAACAGATCAGACAGGCGCTGTCTGCCTGCATCTTCAATATGATAATAGACTCTTAGTCGTCGTTTTCCGATAGGAACCTCTCTGTCAGAAATATAGTGCTTGTTTAAAAGTTTGTATAGGGTTGGATATAGGGTGCTTTCGGTTACGATAACCTTGCCGCCTGACAGCTTTTCTAACAGGGAAGTAATCTGGTAACCGTAAAGCTCCTGCCTGTTCAGCAGATACAGAACCAGCATTTCCACTGTACCCATTTTAAAATTGCTTCTTCTTCTGGACATAAATTCTCCATTTTTCAATTTTTAATCTATTGACTATAGAAAGCATATAACATAAAAGTAGAAAAATCAATACTATGAAAAACATAATATATATTGACAAGGTGGAATCGAAATGATATAATGGAGAAAATTCAGAAAATAATGGGATTAAAGTTAATGCGTTAACGGGATGAAAAGCAGAAAGGCTGGGTACAGACCGATGTGGAAGTTTTAAAAATTAATGAAATACAGGAACTATTTCACTGTTCCTCAATAAAGAACGATGAAGTGCTGCTAAATGTGTTTTTAATAGTGAGATGCTGTTAAGATGAATGAAAACAATTATGGTATAAGAAAGAAACGTATATTGTTTACGGTTATTATCATCACGCTGCTGGCTGTTGGGGCACTATATGCGTCTCTCAATCCACATGTTCGGCAATGGATCTCGTACCACTCAGAGCCTTCAGACGCATTTATAGAACAGGTTTCGAGGCTGTACGAAAACCCTGACTATTGCACAATTACCGATGAAGAAGGCAACGATATTTCCGAAACATTCTATTCGGATACCCTGGAATTTTATGAGAAGGGCGATTTCATACGAATACATCAATATTTTATTGATGTCGACGCATCCCGAATCGAAAGCGATCCATCCATGTATCAGTAACCATCGATGCCTGCCCGCATGTTTTGCCTGTTCAAATGTGCTTATAACCCGCTAAAATCGAGTAGGGGCTAACTTGCAGCCCCTACTCGATTTTAGCTTGCAAGTAAATTTCGTGTTTTTTAGAAAAGAAACCTCCATTTTGAACTGGTTCCTTTGATTTAAAAAAAATGAATGTTAAAAATTGTAAAAAGGTTTACTGTAAAAGTAAAAGTGTTTATAATATAAAGCGGAATCAAGAAGAACAACACTTGATTAAACGGTGCATCGCTATTATGTAACTGTTTTATTCGTTATTATAGGAGGAAAGTTTAATGGAAAACGAAAAACGTTTAGAAGAACTTACCACCGAGAAGACCGAGTTTAAACGAGAAATCGGTGTCTTCGGCGGGGTCAGCATCATCGGCGGAATAATGATTGGTTCCGGTATCTTCTACCTGGGTTCTTATGTACTGCAGAGAACAGGTATGAACAGCGGACTGGCTTTAATCTGCTGGATTATTGCAGGGGTAATCTCCCTGTTTGGCGGTCTGTGCTATGCAGAGCTGGGAACTGCAATGCCGAAAGCAGGCGGCAGACTGGTATACCTTAATGAAGCATTCCACCCTGTAGTGGGATTTATGGCAGGTTTTACTGACTGGCTCATCGGCGGACCGGGCTCCATCGCAGCAGTATCTATTGCTTTGATGGCAGTATTTTAGCCTTTCTTTGGTCTGAGTGATTTCGGCGTAAAAGCTGCTGCAATCGTTTTGATTGTTGCTGCGACACTGTATAATCTGGTGGGTGTAAAAATCGCATCGATTGTACAGAGCTTATCTATGGTTGCAAAACTGGTTCCTGTTGCAATTATCCTGTTTGCCGCAATTTTTGTAGGTCGCGTAAGCCCGGATCTTTCACTGGGTTCCGCATCCGAATATGCTGCGGCAAATGACACCAATATGTTCGGTATGATTGCCATTGCAGTTGTTGCAGCTCTTTGGGCATATGAAGGCTGGACAAACCTGAACACTGTTGCGGAGGAAATCAAGAACCCGAAAAAGAATCTGCCTCTGGCTCTGATTATCGGTATCGGCGGTGTAACCATCATCTATACTCTGTTTAACTTTGCAATTATGAAGGTTCTGCCGCACGAAGAAATCGTAACCATGATTAACAACGAAGACATTTATCTGGGAACTGCCGTAGCTGAAAAAGTTTTAGGCAGCGCAGGCGCCTTTGTTGTTTCTGCAGGTATGGTTCTGGCTATGTTCGGCTCTATGAACGGTATGATTCTGGCGCAGCCGAGAATGTACTATGCAATGGCAGAAGAAGGTCACTTCTTCAAGTGCTTTGCAAAACTGCATCCGAAATACAAAGTGCCTTATGCACCGATTATCGTACAGGGCGTGTTGTCCATCGTTCTGGTACTGGTGAGAAATCTGGAACAGCTGACCAATATGGTTGTTGTAACCGGTATGGTATTCAATGTACTGGTAGTTCTGGCAGTTCCTATTCTGCGTAAAAAGTATCCGAAGATTGAAAGACCTTATAAAGTATGGTTCTACCCTGTATCTGTAATCATTACAGCGCTGATCTTTGTAGGACTTCTGATCAACTCCGCAATCGATGATCCTGTAACAGGCGCAATCGGTTTCTGCGTACCGGCTGCCGGCGCAGTGGTTTACTATATCTTTGATGTAATCAGAAGAAAAGAGATGAAATAAATGAAAAAAGTTTTACATAATGCAAAAGTATATGTAGAAAAAGGTGTTTACGCTCAGGCTGTTCTTGTGGAAGACGGTCTGATCGCAAAAGTCGGAACCGACGAAGAAGTTCTTAAGGCAGCAGGAAGCGATGCCGAAATCACAGACTGCGGCGGAAAGACACTGATTCCCGGTTTGAATGATTCCCATCTGCATTTTATGCAGACAGGCGAGGTGATGAACCAGGCGCAGATTGACGGGGTTTCTTCGATTGATGAAATGATTAAAATCTGCAGGGAGTTTGCCGAGCAGCACCCGGAGCAGGTGAAAACAGGACTTCACGCAATCGGCTGGAATCAGGATCTGTTTACAGACAGCGACAGGCTCCCAGACAGACATGACCTTGATAAAATCAGCACAGAATTTCCGATTGTTCTGGAGAGAGTCTGCGGTCATATTGTTTCCACCAATACAAAGCTGATTGAAATGCTGGGCATCGACGGAAATTCTCCGCAGTTTCCGGACGGAGATTTTCTCATCGGAGAAGACGGATATCCAAACGGTATTTTTACAGCCAATGCCTGCAATATCGCCAAGGCGATTGTTCCGGATTTTACCATGGAAGAGAGAAGAAAAATTCTCATCGATACTATGAAGGATGCGGTTGCCCACGGACTGACCAGTGTGCAGAGCAACGATGTGGGAACTACTTTTATGGACGGTCCGGCTGCGTTTAAGATGTTCCACGATGTCTACGACAGCGGAGAAGCGCTGCTGCGGTACAGACATCAGGTATGCTTCAACGATTTTGAAGAGTTCAAAGCATATCTGACGGAAGGTGAATTTGCAAAGGGCAGCTACGATGAAGATTCATGGCTTACCTTAGGACCTTTGAAGCTGTTTAAGGACGGAAGTCTCGGTGCAAGAACCGCGCTGATGAAAAACGGTTATGAAGGCGATCCCGACAATCATGGTCTGGAATGGATTAAGCCGGAAGAAATGCACAAGTACTGCCAGCTGGCAAAAGAATACGGTATGCAGGTGGTAACTCACTGTATCGGTGATGCTGCTGTGGCAAGCACTATGGACTGCTATGAGGCTGCATTCGTTGACGGGGAGAACAAACTCCGTCATGCGCTGGTACACTGTCAGATTACCGATGAGGCGCTGCTTGAACGCATTGCCGAGAAGGACATTCTTGTGTTCGCACAGCCGATTTTCCTTGACTACGATATGAATATCGTAGAAAACCTGTGCGGAAAAGAACTGGCGTCAACATCTTATGCTTTCGGCACGCTGATGAGAAAAGGCGCTCATGTTTCTTACGGAACAGACTGCCCTGTAGAAAGCTACAATCCTTTTGAAAATATTTATATGGCAGTGACAAGAAAGGATAGAGCGGGAAGACCTGAAGGCGGATTTTATCCGGCAGAATGTGTTGATGTGGAATCAGCCGTTGACGCATATACCATCGAAAGCGCATATGCGGAATTTATGGAAGACAAAAAAGGCAGAATCAAAGAAGGTTATTATGCCGATATGGTTCTGCTGGACAGAGATATTTTTACTGTTGATCCAATGGAAATCAAAGAGATTCTTCCTGTGATGACTATGGTCGGCGGAAAAGTTGTGTTTGAGCGTTAAAGAAGAGCGGTACATCCGGATTGAGAATCTAATTTCGCCGGTAACCTGCAGACTTTGATGCTGTGTGATAAGCTTATTTTATGCACCGGCGGCGGAATTTACGGATTCTGCGAAATTATGCCGGTGCATTTTTAGATTAGGAGAGAAATTTTGAAAGCCAGTATTGTAATAAAAAACGGACATCTGATGACAATGGATGAGGCTGTTTCCAATGCCGAATGGATTGCGCTGCGGGGAGAACAGATTCTTGCGGTGGGATGCGGAGCGGATTATCTGCATTATACAGATCGGAATACGAGGATTATTGATGCGGCGGGGAAAACCGTGCTTCCGGGATTTATAGACAGTCATTTTCATGTTGCAATTACGGCGCTTGGCGAAAGCAGAATCAGTTTGGAAGGAGTCAGGAATTTCTCTGAGGCAGGGCAGCGCCTGAAAGAAGCTGCCGGATCTTTAAACGGAAAAGCTCTGATTGCAACCGGTCTCGACTGCGATAAGCTTGAAGAGGGAAGGTTCCCCGACAGGACCTTTCTGGATCGATACTGCGCAGATATACCGGCTGCCGTATATTCTGCCGATTACCATGCTCTGATTCTGAACACATGCGGTATTCTTTATTTCAAAGCGCCGTTTACCTTAAACGGAATTGATATAGACGGGAAAGGAATGCCTACCGGTATTTTCACGAACCAGGCGGGAGCAAAGCTGGATGCCAATATTTTCAGGTCGGCTTCGGAAAAGGAGATGGATGCGGCAGTTCGGAAAATGATACCCGGGCTTTTTGCACGGGGGCTTACCACAGTTGTCGCCATGGAGGGCGGCAATATGAATTTTGACTTTGATGAAAATCGGGAATGTGAATTTCTTTATGAGAACCGGAGACGATATCCTTTGGATATGGAGCTTTTTTATCAGACGACGAATACGGATATCGTAGAGAAAAAGAACCTGAGAAGAATCGGCGGCGCGCTGTATGTAGACGGAACATTGGGCAGACATACGGCAGCTCTTTCGCGGGACTATGCCGATGCGCCGGGAAAAAGAGGTTTGTTCTGCATAGATTCGGATACGCTGCAGGCATTTGTCTCCCGATGTTTTGAAAAAAACCTGCAGGTGGCGCTGGATGCCATCGGCGATGCGGCGATAGAGACTGCGCTGTATGCCTTTGAGCAGGGTATGCTGCTTCACGGGAAAAAGGACAGACGATGCCGTATCGAACACGGCGAGATGATGACGGAGGCGCAGATGGAACGGGCGGCAGAGCTGGGTGTCGTTTTGTCGGTGCAGCCTGCCTATGAAGGCTTGTGGGGAGGACCGGACGGGATGTACCGGAGACGCTTGGGGCAAGGATATATGCATACCAATCAGCTGCGCGAAATGATAGATGCGGGGCTTGTTGTCTGCGGAGGCTCTGACAGCGATGTTACCGAACCTGCGCCCCTTCTCGGTATACATTACGCCGTGAATCATCCTGTGGAGAAACACAGAATCTCTCTCGAGGAAGCGGTGGCAATGTATACCAAAAATGGCGCGTACGGATTATTTTTGGAGGATAAAACAGGTACGCTGACAGCGGGAAAACTTGCAGATGTGGTAATTCTGGAAAAAAATATCAAGGAAATTGGGACGGAACAGTTAAAAGATGTAAAAGTGTCCATGACGATAAAGCGGGGACAGATTGTGTATGACGGAGGCTTTTATGCTGAAACTTAAATTTCTGGGTGAATTGAAAATCGAATGTGACGGAAAGGATTTGACAGGCGCGGTCAGCAGCAAGGCTATGGCTCTGCTTGCAATTCTAACGGTGCAGAAGGGAAGACAGATGACAAGGCGCGAGCTGATAAATTATCTGTGGCCCGACAGCGAGCCTGCGGCTGCAAGATATAATCTGCGCTATAATTTATGGCAGATAAAAAAACTTGAGGCGCCCGATAAAGACGGAAATTCTTTTCTGATTATTACGAAGGAGCAGTGCAGAATCAATGATAAATTTGAAGCCGAAAGTGATATCGCCCGTATTCTTTCTGCCGATATAAATCAGTGTGACGGTTTGTCGCAGCTGGAGTCTGTATACAGCCTGTTCACAGGGGATTTTTTTGAAAACTGCTATTTTCCGGGATGTGAAGAACTGGAGGAGCTGATTATTATGCAGCGGTACAGTTTGGAACATATAAAACTCCGACTTCTGAAAAAACTGATTCGGCTGTACTACGAGAGCGGAGAAGCCGAAAAGTGTCTGAAAGCCCTCAGGGACTGTGAAGAGCTGGACCCGTACGATGAAAACAATGCGGAAATCCGCATCAGGTTACTGATGGAGCAGGGCAGCTATGCCGAAAGCCTCAGTTACTATCAGCGTTTTTATAAGAAGCTTGCCAGAGATATCGGCGTGGAGCCCTCTGAGGAACTGAAACAGCTTATGGGGAAAGCCGGAGGTTTCGGTAACCAAAGAGAAGACGGTTTACAGGAGGTTGCTGTTTCCGTTTTCTCCATTTCTTCGGCAGAAGGTTATCTAATGGCTGATATTATTCGGGCTCTGCTGGAGCATAAAGCTTTTTCAGGGGATAGGGCAAGACCGTTTGAAGCATTTTTGACGGAAAGACAGCAGGAAGACCTTGCTTTTATTCAGCCTCTGCTGGGTAATGCGACGGGCTGTGTTCCCATGGCGAGAGTTGCGGACGCATTTATCCGACTGATCAGCGGTATCTGCGGCAGCGGAGTATCTCTTTCAATCAGTGTCAGCGGCAAGAAGGATTCTTTATCGTCGGAAGTTCTGCAGCTTTTGAAGCATAAGCTTGGAGAAAGGCTTAGTGTGCATGAATGATCGAAAAGGCATGGGGCGTTTTCTGCTGCTTCAGAATAGGCATTCTTAAGAATTCTTAAGAATGGAAGGGGCTTATGAACAGCGCTCTGCCGTGGTTCTGGCTAAGCATTGGCATCAGTGCGGCAGCTTTCCAGGTGTTTCAGATGTATCTGATAGAAATCGCCGGGCAGAAGCTGTAGAACCTGTATTTTGCGATAGAATTTGAAATTTGTTTACGATACACAAAAAAACATAAAAAACTTGTGAAAAATCACTTGAAATATCCAAGGCATTGTGTTACAGTAATGATATCAGAATTAAGAAGGGAGTTTCAGGTTATGAAAAACGCAGTTTTTGCAGCAGCATACTACTTTTATTACTTTTTCTTTAACAGCAAAGAAAGAGTCGGTTGTGCTGCAAAGAACGGTTTTGAGTAATTGACAGGGAAATCCCGAAGGATAATAACAAATTACTTAAGAAACTCCGCAGTCGTCCGGCTGGCGGAGTTTTTCTTTTAGAAGTGTGAAGTCATTAAGACAGTTAAAATTATGAAGGATGTTTTAAATCATAAGGATCAAAACGGAGGACAGAAATGATTACAGTACTGAAGCCGGGTACCGGTGAAGAACAGAGAGAACAGTTAATTCAGTGGTTTGAAGAACAGGGCGTGCAGGTACATTCCTATATCGGTGCAAACCAGACGGCGGTTCTGGGCCTGATCGGAGATACCCATAACATAGATATTGAAATGCTGGAACTTTTAGATATTGTAGAACGGGTTGCGCCTATCAGTGATCCTTTTAAAAGTGCAAACCGTCAGTTTCATCCGGAGGATTCGGTCATTGAAGTAGGCGGAGCAAAATGCGGCGGAGGTCATTTTGCTGTTATCGCCGGCCCGTGCTCTGTAGAAAACGAAGCGCAGATTTTAGAGGTTGCAGAGGGAGTAAAAGCTGCCGGAGCGACTATGCTGCGGGGAGGCGCTTTTAAACCGAGGACTTCGCCTTACGACTTTCAGGGGATGAAGGCAGAAGGAATTGACCTTCTGTTAGAAGCAAAGAAAGCGACAGGGCTTCCCATTGTAACGGAAATTATGAATGCCAATCATCTGCCTCTGTTTGAGGAGGTGGATGTGATTCAGGTAGGGGCAAGGAATATGCAGAACTTCGAGCTTTTGAAGGAGCTGGGAAGAACCAGAAAGACCATTCTCCTCAAGAGGGGACTTGCCAATACCCTGAAGGAGTTTCTGATGAGTGCCGAATACATTATGGCCGGAGGAAACGAAAATGTGATCCTCTGTGAAAGAGGCATCAGAACCTTTGAAACTTACACGAGAAACACATTGGATTTGTCCGCTGTGCCGGTGCTTCACAATCTGACGCACCTTCCGGTTGTCATAGACCCAAGTCATGCCACAGGTCATGCCAATCTGGTAAAACCGATGGCGCTTGCGGCAGCAGCCTGCGGAGCCGACGGACTGATGATAGAGGTTCATAACAATCCGGCAAAGGCGCTCTGCGACGGTCCGCAGTCCCTGACGCCTGCGCAGTTTGCAGATGTGATGGAACAGGTGAAAAAAATCAGAGAGGTGATTTCGTGAAAGTGGGAATTGTAGGACTGGGCCTAATCGGAGGTTCCCTTGCAAAAGCATATAAGAGGGCGCAGGCGGAGGTGCTCGGCTTTGATAAAGACCGGCTGACCACAGGATTTGCAAAACTGGCAGAGGCCATTGACGATGAACTGACGGAAGAACGGCTTTCGGAATGTGACCTAATCCTGCTGGCGATCCCGCCGGTTCCTGCGGCAAAATGGCTTTCGGAAAACGGTGAAAAGCTTTCAAAAGAAACAGTGGTCATCGACTGCTGCGGCACTAAACGGAATATCTGCAAAGCGGGTTTCGCTCTTGCGGAGAAATACGGATTCACCTACGCCGGCGGACACCCCATGGCAGGGATTCAGTTCGGCGGATTTAAAAACAGTCGGGCAGATTTATTTGACGGCGCAGTTTTTGCGCTGGTGCCGGCAGATTACAACGATCTGCGCTTTATGGAGAAAGCGAAAAAACTGATTCTTCCGGCAGGATTTTCCAAGCTGGTGATTTCCTCGGCAGAGGAACACGACAGGGTTATCGCGTTTACTTCTCAGATGGCCCATGTGGTGTCAAATGCTTTTATTAAAAGCGAGACGGCAAGAACCATGGGTACTGCGATTTCTGCGGGAAGCTATCGGGATTTTACCAGAGTTGCCTATTTGGACGCGGAGATGTGGACCGAGCTTTTCATGGAAAACAGGGATAATCTGAAATACGAGCTGGAGGTTCTGATCGAAGCGCTTTCCGGGTACGCAAAAGCCCTTGAGGAAAATGACAGCGAAGAGATGCTGCGGCTTCTGAAAGAAGGCAGAGAAAGAAAAATAGAGGTAGAACAAAGATGCAGTTAGAACAACTGGGCGAAAAAGCACGCGGTCTGGTAAAAGGAAACAAGGCTGCGGTAGTGACCGATGAAAATGTAGAAAAACTATATCTTGGGCGGTGTGTAGAGAGCCTGCATAATGCAGGGTTTGAAGTGTATTCGTTTACAGTGGCGCCGGGAGAGCAGTCCAAAAGCGGAGAAACTTACCTGAGTCTGCTGGAGTTTCTGGCAGAGATTCCGCTGACACGCGCAGATGTTCTGGTTGCCCTCGGAGGCGGTGTTGTGGGAGATTTGACCGGCTTTGCCGCGGCAACATACCTTCGGGGCATTCCGGTCATTCAGGTGCCGACTACTCTTCTTGCCGCAGTGGATTCTTCCATCGGAGGAAAGACTGCCATCAACCTTACAGCGGGTAAAAACCTTGCGGGGGCTTTCCATCAGCCGGTGTTCGTTCTGCGGGATGCCGCTCTTTTGGATACATTGCCTTCGGAAATCTATAAAGACGGTATGGCGGAAGTCATCAAGTACGGCGTGCTGACAGACCGCGAGCTCTTTGAACTTTTGTGCGACAAAGAAAAAGCGGCGCGGGAGACAGAACGGATTATCGAGCGCTGTTCGGAAATCAAACTGAGTTATGTGGAAAAAGACGAGCACGATACCGGAATCAGACAGCTGCTTAATTTGGGGCACACCATTGCCCACGCTGTTGAAAAGGCGACGGATTATCGGGTCAGTCACGGCAGCGCAGTGGCAAAAGGTATGGCTGCGATTTCCGATATTTCCGCGAAGCAGGGCTGGTGCAGCAGAAAGACAGCGGAAAGCATCCGGCTGCTTCTGAAGACTTACGGCTTTGACCTTGAGATTGAACAGAGTAAAGAAGTGCTTTACGAAATTATGAAAACAGATAAAAAACGCAAAGGCGGCGTCATTGACATCGTAATTCCCGAGGAAATCGGAAGATGCCGCCTTCAGCGGATTACAATAGAGGAGCTTTACGAACTTTTATGAGAAGGATAGAAATGATTCCGTCTAAATCCGACGCGCACAGAGCAAAAATCTGCGCGGCGCTTTCGGAAATCACATCGGGAAAGGGATGCCTGGTGCAGTGCGGCGGAACTTCACAGGATATTGAAGCTACAGAAAAGTGTCTGTCTGCCTTAAAGGAGGGCAGAACGGAAATGTACTGCGGCGAAAGCGGGTCAACTTTGCGGTTTCTGCTTCCGGTGGCAGCCGCTTTGGGAAGGGACGTTTCTTTTTATACAGAGGGAAGACTCCCGAAGCGGCCTCTGTCGCCTCTTTATGAGGAACTTGAACGCCACGGCTGCAAGCTGAGTCCGAAGGGGAGCAGTCCCCTTACCGTAAAGGGAAAGCTTAAGCACGGAACTTTTACCATTGCGGGAGATGTTTCCAGTCAGTATATCAGCGGACTTCTTTTCGCCTTGCCCCTTCTTGCAGGAGACAGCCGTATTTGCATTGAAGGTCGGCTTCAGTCAAGGCCGTATGTGGATATGACGCTGGAAACGCTGCGCCGGTTCGGCATAGAAATACGCGAAACGGAAGAAGGATTTTTGGTCCGCGGCGGTCAGAAGTACGAGGCGCCGGAAACCTACAGGGTGGAAGGAGACTGGTCCAATGCTTGTTTTTGGCTGGCAGCCGGAGCCTTTACAGAAGGCGGCATTGCGGTCAGCGGTCTTTCGGCGGGATCGCTGCAGGGGGACAAAGAAATTCTTTCCGTATTGAAGAAATTCGGAGCCGATGTTAAGATAGAAGAAAGGGAAATTGTCGTTTCGCCGGGCGAACTTTGCGGCATTGAAATCGATGCCTCTCAGATTCCCGATATGGTGCCGGTGCTTGCGGCGGTTGCCTGCACAGCGCGGGGAACGACAGTGATTAAGCATGCGGAAAGGCTTCGCCTTAAGGAAAGCGACCGACTGGCGTCTGTGACGCGGCTTCTTTCCGGTCTGGGCGCAGATATTGAAGAACTTTCTGACGGTCTTGTGATAAACGGAAAGAATGTCTGCGGAGCGGGCTGCGGAATCTTCACTGACCGGAATAATTCACAGAGCCGCAAAGACAGAGAAGCGGCAGAAGACAGTACGGATTTTGACGGTTTTCCTCTTGCGGGAGGAAGGGCTGACGGCGCGGGAGATCACAGGATTGTGATGACGGCGGCTGTTGCGTCTCTTTTGTGCAGAGATAAAGTCAGGATTACCGGCGCAGACGCTGTGAAAAAGTCATATCCCGGATTCTTTGAGGATATGCGGGCGCTGGGGCTTGACGGCAATATAATTTATTAGTTATAGTATCATGAATTCCGGGCAGATGCAGCGCCGGAGAATATTGGTATAAAGTCTGCCGGATCTTGCGCATTTTGCCTTGTATGGCAGACCATTGACGAGGATTACATATGGCTTCAATTTACGGAAACAATATTAAGATTTCAATTTTCGGCCAGTCTCATTCGGCGGCAATCGGCGTTACGGTTGACGGACTTCCTGCAGGGTTTGCTGTGGATATGGAAAAACTGCAGGATTTTTTGGACCGCAGGGCGCCGGGAAACAGTGAATTTTCAACGCCTCGCAAGGAAGCGGACAGACCGGAGTTTTTAAGCGGCCTTGTCGGAAATGTAACCTGCGGCGCGCCTTTGACGGCAGTAATCAGAAACACTAATACCAGGTCGGGAGACTACGATAATATTCGTGATATCCCGCGGCCGGGTCATGCCGACTATACGGCGCATATGAAATATAAAGGGTTTGAAGATGTCAGCGGCGGCGGACACTTTTCCGGCAGATTGACGGCGCCTCTGTGCATTGCAGGCGGCATTATAATGCAGATTTTGGAGAGCAAAGGTATTTCTGTGCAGGCGGAGATTCTGGAAATCGGAGGGAACAGAGAGAACCCCTTTGACACGATCTCTGAGGCGAAAGCAGAAGGAGACTCTGTCGGAGGCATTATTTCCTGTACGGTGACGGGGCTTCCCGCAGGAATCGGAGAGCCGATGTTTGACGGAATAGAAAACAGAATCGCACAGGCCGTCTTTGCGGTTCCCGCGGTAAAGGGGATTGAATTTGGCGCAGGCTTTGAAAGCGCAAGGATGAGGGGAAGTGAAAACAACGACGAATTCTGTTATGAAGACGGCGCTGTGAAAACCAAAACCAATAATCACGGCGGAGTTTTAGGAGGTATCAGCTCCGGTATGCCGGTGGTTTTTAGGGTTTGTATCAAACCGACGCCATCTATTGTAAAGGAGCAGCGCAGCATCAGCTATTCCAAAGAACAGGATGCAGTGCTTTCCGTAAGGGGCAGGCACGATCCCTGTATTGTGCCAAGAGCAGTTCCCTGCATAGAAGCGGCAGCTGCCATAGCAGTTTACGATCTGATGGCAGTTTACGGTCTGATGGGATAAGAAATGAGATCGGACGGAAAAGTTAAATAAAAGGGATAAAAAAGATAAGATACTCATAAGAATATAAATTTGAAAATGAAGGAGTAAGAATAATGAACATGGACGACTATAGACGCAGAATTGATGAAATCGACGAAACCATTGCAAAAAAACTGGAAGAAAGAATGCGCACTGTGGAAGGCATCGCAAAATACAAGAAAGAAAACGAGCTTCCGATTCTGGATGTGCTCAGAGAACGGGAAAAAATCGACAAAATCACGGATTTAGTCTCAGATGATATGGCATCTTACACCAGATTATTATATAATACAATCATGGAGATGAGTAAAGATCATCAGCGTAAAGTGAATCAGGTGGAATCTCCGATGATTCGCGCCGTCAAAGCAGCCCTCGACGAAACGCCGAAAGTTTTTCCGGCAAAGGCCAGCGTGGCTTGTCAGGGCGTGGTAGGAGCGTATTCTCAGGAAGCCTGTGAAAAACTGTTCAAAATGCCGAAGATTATGTACATGAAAAATTTCAACGGCGTGTTTGCGGCAATCGATCAGGGATTGTGTCAGTACGGCATTCTTCCTGTGGAAAACAGTACCGCAGGCTCGGTGAACCAGATTTACGACCTGATGATGAAGTACAATTTCTATATCGTAAAAAGTGTGAAACTGAAAGTCGACCACAGTCTGCTGGTAAAAAAGGGAACTGCCAGAGAGGATATTCGTGAGATTTTTTCTCATGAGCAGGCAATTATGCAGTGCGACGATTATCTGAAGCATTTTCCTCACGCAAAGATTACGGTATGCGAGAATACTGCGGAAGCTGCCAAGATGGTGGCGGAATCGGACAGATGCGATATTGCGGCGCTGGCATCTTATGACTGCGGAAAGCTCTATGCCCTTGACTGTCTGGAAGAAGGCGTGCAGGACAACGGCAATAATTACACCAGATTTATTTGTATCAGTAAAAAACTGGAGATTTATCCGGGAGCGGATAAGACCAGTTTGATGCTGGTGGTTTCCCATCAGCCGGGCTCGCTGTACAACGTGCTGGCAAGATTCAACGCGCTGGGGATTCAGCTTCAGAAGCTGGAAAGCCGTCCGATTCCGCAAAGAGACTTCGATTATATGTTTTACTTTGATATTACGGCGGAGGTATATTCTGAGGAATTTGTCAGACTGATCAATCAGCTTGAGGAAATGTCCCGGGAATTCAAGTATTTAGGAAGTTATATGGAGATTTAAAATGAAAAAATTTGGTTTGATTGGGGAAAAACTGGGCCACAGCTATTCTGCGATGATTCACGGAAAGTTCGGAGAGTACGGGTATGACCTTTTGGAAACTTCTGCGGAAAATTTGGAAAGTCTGCTGAAATCTTCTGAATACGGCGGATTTAATATAACGATTCCGTATAAGAAAAAGGTTATGGAGTTCTGTGATGAGCTTTCGGATACGGCAAAGACTGTAGGCTGTGTCAACACCGTGGTTCGCGGAGAAGACGGCAGGCTTTACGGCTACAATACGGATTACGAAGGATTCTGTTATCTTCTGAAATCTGCGGGAATCGATCCTTGCGGTATGAAATGCCTGGTTCTTGGAAGCGGGGGCGCTTCTCTGACGGCACAGGCTGTTCTGTCGGATATGG
>SAMEA3387475__coassemble_1885_pt1 | contig 15587 bp, 12 predicted proteins | sample SAMEA3387475__metabat2_low_PE_040 | metagenome-assembled genome bin SAMEA3387475 (sample SAMEA3387475) | Felis catus | biome: Faeces | place: United Kingdom | collected 2012 | reverse complement strand
AATTGAAAAGGTAACTGCCGAATGGGAAGCGAAAGGAGAAAAGGTATACTTTATTCCGGTAGGCGGTTCAAACGAGCTTGGAATCCTCGGTTACTACGACTGCGCCTGCGAAATCGCAAAGCAAACCGAAGAAATGGGTCTTTCCGATGTCCGCGTAGTTTCCACCGTAGGAAGTATGGGAACTTATATGGGTATGGCTGTCGGCATTAAAAACGAAAAGCTGCCTCTGCGCCTCACCGGCATCGGCATTTCACCGAAACCGGAAGGTCTTATAAAAGCATCTTTGGAATACTATGCAAAGGTAAAGGATTATTTCAATCTTTCTCTGGATATGACCGCTGAAGATTTCGATGTAACCTCAGACTATGACTGCGGCGCTTACAACAATCCGGTAAAAGAAGTCCGCGAAGCGATATACTATATGGGACGCAAAGAAGCGATTATCTTAGATCCCTGCTACACCGGAAAAACCTTCGCAGCCATTCTCGACATGGCAAAGACCGGTAAAATCGCACAGGGTGAAAATGTAATTATGCTGCACACCGGCGGAATCCCGGGCATCTACACCAAACACCACAGAGTAGAAATGGAAAAGGAACTCCTTAATTACATTCATATTATCTAATTAGGTAATCCCCAAAATATCGGCGTTGAGCGGGTGCACTGAAACAAGCAGAAACGATTGAGATAGACTGCCGACAGAAACAGTTTGGCGGCAGAAGCCGACACAGACTGAAAGCCGGCGCTAAAACAGTTTCCGTTCTCTGAAAAGCAGTGCAAAATCTCCCGAAGGATTTCCGAAAGGCAAAAATGACACAATTCCGCCGAATAATCTCTTTTGTGTCACCTTCGAAGAAACATAAAGCGCAAAAATGACAGGTTGTTTCCAAAATCAATACAAACCTGTCATTTTTCATATCAGTTTCTTCTTATACTCTACCTTATTTTTACTTTTGTTCCATATTATCGCACAACAATGCAGCAAGCCGCCCATACTTTAGCCCTTCTTTCCGATTTTTGTGACACAAATGTTAAAAAGCGCAGGCAGATGTGTCATATTCGACCAATTACAAAAAAATAAATGACACATTCTTTACTCATATCAATCAAATGTGTCATTTTTATATTTCCGTATGTTTTCCAGTTCCGCTCTAAACTTCGCTGAAAGTGATTTCCGTAAAACTTCCGGTCGGCAAAAAGGAGCCGACAAAGCAGAGCCGATAAAATCAAACCACTAACCCCGGGCTGATAAAAGCATGCCGATAAAAACGGCAAAAGTTTTCCATCTGTATTCCGCCTGCTGTAAAGATTTTCTGTTTTTACCAGCACGGCGAAATGTAGCTGGAGCACAGATACAAGGTACAGCAGTCGGAGCACATATCGCTGTTTCTGTTGCTGTAACCCTGACCGTTAGAACGGGCGCGGTACATACCTCCCTGCGCAGTCATCTGCTGATATACTCTCTGATACTCAAAGTTATTCGGATCCATATCGATAGCCTGACGAACATTGGAAAGACCGTCATCTGCATATCCTTTGCGGAAAGAGATTACGCCGCTTAAGAAAAACCATTCCGCATCTCTGTTCGGCACATTGATCAGCATCTGCTCCGCTCTTGCAAGATTCCCCATATCGATGAGCTGGCGAATCGCTCCGTAATTTCCGGCGCCGCCGTAACTCTGCTGACCGTAAGGATTTCCGTAGGCGGAAGATGCCTGTCTACCTGCGCCGGCCGCACCTGCGCCCTGCTTCATCAGCATATCATAGGCTTCATTGACCTCCTGCAGCTTCTCTTCAGCAAGATCTGCCAGCGGATTATTCTGATATTTGTCCGGATGATACTTCTTTACAAGTTCTTTGTATGCAGCTTTAATTTCTGCGTTGGAAGCGCCCGGCTTGACTCCAAGTACTTCATATGGATTGTTCATATTGTCTGTTCTGATCCTTTCTCACTGAGAATCCGATCCGTTCTCCGTCTGATTCCCATAAAAATAATATTCTCAACGATACCTCTGTTCTTTGACAGATTCAGAAGGTCGTACGCATTCGAGATTTCTGCAAGATAATTATATAGCAAATCATCAATTCCCTCAAGCTTATTTTTTCGATAAATGAAGGGATTGTAATTTTTGCTCCTGCAGTCTTTTTCGTAATCATCAAGAGCATCTGCTGCGTAAATCCACTTTCCCAGACTCCGTCCCAACTGTGCAAGAATCTTCATCTTTGCACCGCAGCCGGAAACTCCTCCCTCTGTGCCCGCACCTTGCAAATCAGGCTGCCTCATCTGCCCTTCTCCTTTGAAAAATCCGGTAAAAAGAGTTTCCATAATATCTGCGAAAGCCCCGCCGGTTAAATCCAAAGAGCCGGATTTGTCCTTTTCCAGCGCAGACAGTTTTTTCAGCCCCGTTTCCACCTCTTCACAGAGAGACGGATACTGCTTCTTCAGTTTCCGGTAAGAACAATACAGAGTGCTTGTTCCCGCCAGAGACGAAGGACTTTTTTCGTCATTCCAATCGTCTAAAAATTTATGATAAGCCAGAATCACCATAACATCCGCCGCATAGTCAACCCCTTTATTCCCATAAATTACCGGTTTTTTCTGAATCGGATGAATGATACAATGTTCCCGTTCCAAAACATCCTCTGTCTCATCAAGACCTGCCAGAAGCAACGCAAGAAATACTGCATCGTAACTTAAACACAGGCGCGGAATCTGTCCGCAGTGCCGGCCGATCGACTTACAGATGCCGCAGTAATATCCCTGATACACCTCGAATTCCCGAACCTTCAGCTCGCTTTTTTCAATCGTAACATAACCTAACATAATACTTTGATGATACCTTATTTTAATGAAGGTTTCAAGAAGTCTGTGTGAAAAATCTTCCTATGCAGTCGACAAAATTCGCTGTTTCTGTTAAGATAATAACGCATAGTATAAATTATAACTTTAACGATTCAGAAACTAAGGAGAGAGAACATGAAGAAACTGAAACGACTATTTCTGACAGCACTGTTTTCCGCCATTGCCCTCTTCATTACCTGCAGTATGGCTTTTGCCAGTAATGCAATTGTAGATGAAGGCGGTTACACCCACCCTTCGCAGTTTTCCGACACCATCGTGCTCGACGGCATCGATGTATCCGAGTGGCAGGCAGATGTCAACTGGGAAAAAGTCAAAAAACACGGTATTGACTACGCATATATCCGTCTCGGCTTTTCCTATCTGGACTCTCCGTTCAGAAGAAATCTTGACAGCTATTTTGAGCAGAACTATCAGGAGGCAAAAGAAGCCGGCATCATGGTAGGCGTTTACTACTACTCCACCGCAATTTCCATCAGCGAAGCCCAGAAGGAAGCTCAGTTCTGCCTTGATGTGCTAAACGGCCGGGAACTCGATCTTCCCGTAGTATTTGACTTCGAACTGGACGGCAGACAGGGCAGCGCATACAACAGCTGGAGTTCCGGCACCAGAAAAAGCAAAGCCACATCCAACTGCCTTGCTTTTATGAACTATATCGAAAAGAACTCCGATTATAAATCGATGTTCTACACATTCAGAAATGTAGCCTCCCCGTATCTCAACCCGGGCGGCGGCAAACTCAATATGAATATGATTGACAGCAAATACAGGGTATGGCTTGCCCAGTACTCCTCCGACAACAGCTATGAACGCCCTTATGATACATGGCAGTATACCTCCGGCGGCAGTGTTTCCGGCATCAGCGGAAGAACCGACTGCAACTTCTGGTATTATGATAATGATGCGGAGATTACCCAAAGCGGCACCAAATCCATTAAGAACGCCGATGTCACCTTGGGACAGAAGAGCTACCAGTACAACACAGCAAAAAGAGAGCCTTCCGTTTCCGTCTCCTATAACGGAAAAACCCTGACAGAAGGCACAGACTATAAAGTACATTATCTGAAAAATGTTCTGGCAGGAACGGCTTATGCAAGAATCGAAGGTCTCGGCAGCTACTCCAATGTAAAATTAGTGCCGTTTACCATCAGCAGAACCAATATTTCCAACGGCGGTAAAGTAGCCGATATCAAAGATGTCACCTACAGCGGCAAACTGAAGATTCCTTCACCGAAAGTAACCTACAACGGAACCGTTTTGAAGAAAGGTACCGACTACACTCTCAGCTGGTCCAACAACAGAAGCGCAGGAACAGCGACCGTCAAAGTTACCGGCAAGAGAAACTTCACAGGAACTATTTCCAAAAACTTTAAGATTCTAAAGCTGAAGCCGACCTTTACCGGTTATGTGAATTACTACAGAACCACCGACCGCGAAGATTTCACTCTCAACACAAAATGCAACAGTGACGCGGATCTGACCTATAAATCCGATAATACCGGCATTGCGACTGTGGACCAGAATGGTAAAGTCTCCCTGCAGGGCGGCACCGGCACCGTAACCATTACAGTAACCAGTCCGGAAACCAAAAACTGTGAAAAAGCAATTCGGGAAGTAAAAATTCATGTAACCAAAAAAGATACACCGGCGGAACCTGATAATCCAAATCAGGATTTAATCGACAGTGTGGAAAGCACCAAAATCAAAGTAAGCTCTACGCTGGGTGAGAAGTTCATTCGTCTTGACTGGGAAAGAACCGAGAGCGCAAACCTTGACTATTTCGAAGTTTACAGGAGCGAAACCTCCGGCGTATATGACGACAAACCGATTTTCACCACCAAATCAGGTACATCGAATTACTACAAAAATACAAAGAATTTGACAGACGGCGTAAAATACTACTACAGACTTCGCGGTGTCTGCGAAATCGACGGAGAGAAATACTACACTCCTTGGTCCAATCAGGCGATCAGAACCTACCGTGCACCGGAGGAAAACCCTGACAAAAAACTGATCGAGGGTGTGCAGAACACTACAATGACAGCCCGTTCAGAGCTTGGCAGCGGATATATCCGTGTAAAATGGACCAAATCCTACGGCTATAAAATGGATCACTTCGAGATTTACAGAAGCACAAAAAAGGGTGAATACAGTGAAAAACCGTTATATAAAACACCTAACGGAAACTGGAAGTCCTACAAGAATACAAAAAATCTGAAGAAGGGTACAAGATATTACTACAGAGTTCGGGGCGTCCGTGAAATCAACGGAACAGACTACTATACCCAGTGGTCAAAACAGGCCATCAGAACTTACAAATAACAGAAGTAACAAAAACAGCAGAAGCAATATAAACGATAAAAGGCGAGGGGCTATCTCAGCGAAAATAAAACGTTCATGATATATGCCCCTTTTCCTATGGAAAAAAGCAAGAACAGTCAAAATCCCTGTAAGCACATCATACAGGGATTCTCTTTAACTTTTCACATTTCACAGCAGCCTGATATTAACAGGCTGCTTTAATTCATTCTCTTTATATCTTTACTTTGCATTAAAGTCCATAGCAACCTGCGCATAAAGCATTGCACCTTTAATCAGCGCACTCTCATCTACACAGAACCTTCCGGAATGCTGCGGCCATACTGCGCCGCATTCTTCATTTCCAATGCCGAGCAAAGCAACAGCACCCGGCGCTTTCCTCATATAGAAAGCAAAATCTTCGCCTCCCATAGTGGCAGGAGATGTGACCGGCGCATCTTCAGCTACGACTTTGCGGGCTGCCGTCTGAGCAATTTCTGACATATCCGGATCATTTACAGTAGGCGGAACCAGTTCAATATATTCCGTCAGACCGGCTTCTGCCCGATAAGCTTTTGCTGTTTCTTTTGCAATGCGATCCAGCATTTCCGGAAATGCGTCGTAAACTGCATTGCTGAAGCATCGTGTAGTACCTTCAATTCGACCTGATTCTGCAACTACATTCCAGCGGGTTCCCGCTTCAATAACACCGACCGTCACAACCGCAGGATCCATCGGAGATATTTCCCGGCTGACAAGAGCCTGCAGATTGCTCACAATAGAAGCAGATACAAGAGCCGCATCCACGCACTGGTGAGGTGCTGCGCCGTGACCGCCTTTACCCTTAACATCAATCCGGAACTGTCCTGCAGCGCCCATTCTCGGTCCTGCTTCTACAGAAACCTTTCCAGATGGTACATCGGCCCACACATGGATACCAAAGCAGCCGTCCACACCATCCATAGCGCCCTGCTCTATCATGGATTTTGCGCCTTCCGCAATTTCCTCCGCCGGCTGAAATGCCAGCTTTACAGTCCCGCACAACTCGGATTTCATATCATTCAGAATATGTGCCGCCGTCAGAAGCATAGAAGTATGACAGTCATGACCGCAGGCATGCATCACGCCGGGATTTTCACTGGCATAAGGCGCACCGGTCTGTTCATCCACAGTCAGAGCATCCATATCCCCCCGAAGCAGAATGGTTTTACCCGGTTTTTCACCTTTAATCGTTGCCAGCACCCCGGTTTCAAGACCGCAGGGAACCCATTCCACACCAATTTTATCAAGCTCTGCTTTTACCATTTTACTGGTTTCATACTCTTTACCACTCACCTCCGGATGGCGGTGGAAGTGTCTGCGCATCTCCACCTGATATCCGGCATATTTTGACGCAACTTCTTCAATATTCACAATTAAACACCTCTAATCTTATTTGAATCACATTTGAGTTTGTTTTATAACTTCAGGTTTCCTCCCGGAAAAACTTCTTTTACAGAATTCTTCTTACATGGCAAGAAGAATCTTTGCAAAGAAACCTGCCAGTACTACAGAAGTAATGGTTACGGTTACAAATCCGCCTGTAATCATGGACGGGAACATCTTGCTCATCAGATAATTCACTTCTTCTTCCGTCTTACCCATTGCTTTGCAGGTTGCTTCTGTAATAATCGCATCGCAAGGGAATCCGTAAAGTGCTGTCAGACCGTTTGCAAAGGCCAGCGGAAAGGACATTCTTAAAATCTTGGAAACAATAAATGCAAAGATGCCCATACCTGCAACACCAATGATAATTAAAATCACCATAGGCCCGATAATGGACTTCAGCATAGCCGGCGTGCAGTCCTTCAGACCGTCAAAGATATACATCATCAGAGCGAACATCAGAATCCAGTAGGAATTTGCTCTGTTCAGCAGATTGGTTTCCAGAAACCCGATGGTTGTAAATACAACACCTAGAATCAGAGCCCAGATTACACCTGAAAGCGGTGTAACTGTACCCAGAAGATTTGCAAACCATGCAACAAGTCCCAGCTTACAAAGCATTACAACCGGCGAATTCCACTTCTCAGGAATTCTCGGCAGCAGCTTTTTCACATGACTGTCGTCAGCAATTGCAGACATCCCGATATTTGCCATTTCTCTCTTTTCAGCTTCAGTCAGCACAACTTCTCCGGACCGGTATTTTTTCAGAAGTTTTCTGCCTTCTGCCTGCAGACATACGGCAGTCAGCGGATAGCCTGCAAAACCCTGAATGCAGTACATAGCAATTGCAAATACTGCTGCAACAGGCATGCCTGCTTCTTTTGCAGCATCACTCATCACTGTAGCTGCAACAATTCCGCCTGTAAGAGGAGGAAGACCTGCAACGACCAGTGCCTTATCGATAAGCATACCGCCTACAAAGTAGCCCAGCACGCACATACCAGCAAGACCAACAAGACAGATTACAACGGTTTTCCACTGTTCTATCAGCTGCTTTAAGCTGATTACAGTACCCATATGGGTAATCAGAAGAAAAATACCGATAGAATTTGCAAAAGGAATCAACCCTGCATTGGTAATCAGCTCTTTCGGAAAAATTGTCCAGTATCCTAAAAGCATAATCACTGCAGTTACAAATACGGACGGCACCCACGCTCTGGTGGCTGTAGAAACCCATTCACCGATAATATATGCCAAGGCACATACAGTGAACGCAAGACAAACATTACTTAACATAATTTCTGTTCCTTTCTTTCTTAAATAAAATTCATATAATTTCATTCACCGTCTCAGAAAATACGGAGACGATGCAATATAAACAATGCAGCAACAATACACTATGAGCCGTTCAACAGCAATGCGGCATAGCTGTGCTCTGTGAGCTTCGAGGAGCAACCCAATATGGTTGCGCTCTGTAAGCTGCGCAGTATAGTCTTACCCAATATATACAGAAAAGCTGTCTGCTGCCGGAAGATAACCTGTTTTAGCGATTACTCCGCAAGGTAGGCTAAAGCAGCATTTGTCATAACCGCAATGCCGTACGGCATTGCCTCTTCTTTTACTGAGCATTTCGGATTATGAAGAGAAACCAGCTCGTCTCCCTCATGTCCTGCATGAAGCATGATATAGCATCCCGGCACGCCCGCCATTTTGCTGTAATAGCTGAAATCCTCACTGAAGGACAGAGGCTTATCGAGATAAATAATCCGGTCTTCACCCACTGTCTCACCGGCAGCCTTCATAGCAAGGTCAGTCAGTCCTTCATCATTATAGCAGGCAGGATATCCTTCATAATGATCTACATTGATTTTGCAGGAGGAAATGGCCTCAAGACCTTTTATAATGTCATAGACCTGCTTATTCACATCTTCTCTGACACTGTCCTGATAGGATCTTGCCACACCTGATAACTTTGCTTTTGCGGGGATCACATTGACAGCTTCTCCGCTGTGGAAAGTACTTACCGGAAAGACAACCGTTTCCAGAGGATCCACATATCTTGCAGGAATCTGCTGCAGCAGCATAACAAGCTGTGCGCCGGTCAGCACTGGATCGTGAGTAGTATGAGGTGCGCTTCCGTGACCGCCCTTTCCGATAATCTCAAATTCAAAAAGATCCACAGAAGTTGTAACAGGTCCCGCATGAAATGCAACCTCACCGGGACGGCCTTCTGTCGGAAATACATGCATACCGAAAATTGCATCTACATCTTCCATCACGCCTTTCTCAACCAGCTCCTTTGCGCCGCCCGGAAGGGTGTCTTCGCTGTGCTGAAAAATCAATTTTACTGTACCTGCAAATTCCTCTTTTTTTTCACAAAGCAGCTTTGCCACTCCCAAAAGCATGGAAGCGTGCATATCATGACCACAGGCATGCATAACGCCGGGCACCTGACTGGAATACGGAAGACCGGTTGCTTCTTCTACAGGAAGCGCGTCAATATCAGCTCTTAAGGCAACAGTTCTTCCTTTTCCCCTGCCTCCACAGATATATCCGATCACAGCTGTCGGTGCAAGTGATTCCAGTTTATCAACGCCGTATTCTGTCAGCTTTTCTCTAATCAGCGCCGAAGTTCTGGTTTCCTGAAATCCAAGCTCCGGGTTCTTATGTATATTCCTTCTGATCTCAGTAATTTCATCCATAATGGCATTTGCCTCATCCAGAATCGTATTTTTATTCATTCTTCCCTCTCCTTTTTTAAAAATACATTCTCATTATAACCCTTGTATTCATTTTTGTAAACAAAAATAATATATATTTTTTGGTATTTTCTACATTTATCATTTGTTTTCTCAGTCCGTCACTTTTACTCTTTCGCATTTTTATTTCTATATCAAAATAATTGTTCGTATTCTTCCCTGCTCATTTTACCTATTGTCGATTATGCACAATCATAATTTCTTTGGAATTGCAATAGTTTTGTCTTCTCCTGTGCCAGCTTATCCCATCAGTCAAAATCAAATTCCCTCGTAAAATATTCAGGATTTCATTCATCTTCTCTCTCCATTCAAACGACTTCTGTATAAATAAAATATCAGCAACTTTAAGATATCTGCATCCTGTTCCCGTTTTTTACTCTGTATCAAAAAAACAGAGGGAAAATAATTTCTACCTGAAGTGGAGAATAAAAAAACAGCTCATCCATGGAAATTGAATAAGCTGAAACTGTATTTTACGTTTTTTCGTTCATATCGCAGAAAAAGCAGGGAATCCCGCCCGTACGACAGTAGGACGGGATATTTCCCATTTAACCGGATTAAGACTTGAACTTCTTCCAGTATTTTGTATAAAGATCATCTGCCTCTGCTCCGAGATTTTTCAGAGATTCACACTGCACCAGCACAGAATCCTCAGGGAACAGAACCTGCATCTTTGCAGGATCATTCTTTACACTGTCAATGACACTGATATTCGGAATCGAATAAGTCAGATATTCGTAATTACGCTTTGCTGTTTCTTTTTCCAGCATAAAGTTAATCCACGCCTGCGCATTTTCTTTATTTGAAGCAGCGGTAGGAATCGCCCAGCAATCTGTAAATTCCTCGCTGCCTTCTTTTGGCACTACATAAGAAAGCTTCGGTCTTTCTTCCTGACAGTAAAGCACTTCCCCATTCCAGATTACCGCTAAATCAGCAGAACCTCCCAGAATCATATCCCGGGCAGAATCGTTGGCATACTTGTAAACCAGCGATTTCTGCTTCGTCAGATAATCGGCTGCCACGGCAAGCTGTCTTTCGTCCTTCGTGTTCAGAGAATACCCTTTCGCCTTCAGAGCAATCGCCATAGTATCTCTCATACTGTCCGGCATCACAATTCGCCCGCGGTACTCCTCTTTCCATAAATCATTCCACGAGGTGACAGAGCCTTCCGGAATTTTAGTCGTATCGTAAAGAATTCCCAAAGTTCCCCAGGTATGCGGAACCGAGTATTTATTTCCCGGATCAAATTTTGCAGCCGTCGCAAGATACTTCTCCGACAGATTGGAAATATTCGGTATTCCCGAATAGTCGATTTCCCACAGCAGATTTTCGCCGATCATCTTGTCAATCATATAATCCGACGCACAGATGACATCGTAATTTACCGATTGATTTTTAATAACAGGATACATTTCCTCATTGGTATCAAAGGTATCCATAACAACGGAAATTCCCGTTTCTTCTTCAAACTCTTCAATCAGAGACGGATCAATATAGTCACCGAAGGCATATATGTGAACTTCCTTTCCGTTCTTTTCGCCGGAAAATCCGCTGAGCAGGAGAGTTCCGCCAAGAAGCGCCGCCACCAGTACAGTCAGCAGAATTGTAACCGGCTTCTTGTACCTGCCTTCCTTTTTCGCTGACGCAAAATTAGATGCCGCAAGCAGCACCAGCACTGTAACAAAAATCAAAGTTGACAGCGCAAATAGGGTCGGTCTGATGCCTACTTTTACCTGGCTGTAAATCAGAGTCGAAATCGTATTGATACCTGCGCCTCTTGTGAAGTGAGTGATGACAAAATCATCTACAGACATGGTAAATGCCAGCAGAAATCCGCTGACGATGCCCGGTCTGATATCGGGCAGCACCACTTTGTAAAAAGCGTACCAAGGTCCTGCACCCAGATCCAGCGCCGCTTCATAAATGTTTCCCGAGGTCTGCTTAAACTTAGGCAGCACCGACAGTATCACATACGGAATACAGAATGTGATATGCGACAGCAAAACAGTGCCCCAGCTTAAAGAAATCCCGAACACTAGAAATGTCATCATCAGAGAAATACCCGTCACAATATCCGCATTCAGAAGCGGAATATTGTTCAGACCCATAACTGCGGTTTCCGTTCTCTTTTTCATTGCCATAATGCCGATGCAGGCAGCCGTACCGATGACAGAAGCAATGGCTGCTGCCGCAAGAGCAATGGTAAAGGTATTCCAGATTGCTTCCATAATCATGGTATTTCCCATCATCTCTTTATACCATTTCAGAGAAAAACCGGTCCACAGGGACATAGACTTTCCCTCATTGAAGGAAAATACCATCAGAGCCAGAATCGGCAGATAGAGAAACAGTACAATCAGAATCAGATATATCATCTTTCCTGCTTTTTTCATATCAGCGTTCCCTCCCCGTTCTTATCAAGCTTCGTGAGAGCCGCCATACTGATTACAATGAAAATCATCATAATCAGAGAAAGTCCCGAGCCCAGATGCCAGTTGGCGCTGGTGGTAAACTCCTGCTCGATAATATTTCCGATGAGATGGATTTTTCCGCCGCCCAGCATATTGGAAATGACAAAAGTCGTCAGAGACGGTACAAAAACCATAGTAACGCCGCTTGCAATGCCCGGAATGCTCAAAGGAAGCAGAATATCTGTCAGAACCTTTCTCTTCGTTGCCCCAAGGTCATAAGCAGCTTCAATAATATGATCGTCGATTTTCATAATCGTATTGTAAATCGGCAGCACCATAAACGGAAGGAAATCATATACCATACCCAAAACGATTGCCGCCGGAGTGTTGATAATTTCAAGAGCAGGCAAGTGCAGAAACTCCAGAACAGAGTTAATCAGTCCCCCTTTTTCAAGAAGAACCTGCCATGCCATAGTACGCAGCAGAAAGTTCATCCACATCGGCAGTATGAAAATAAAAATCATAAATCCTTTCTGACCGAGTCCGCTGTTTTTCAGAATCAGCGCCAAAGGAAATGCCAGTACAAAACAGATGACCGTACTGATCAGAGACAGCAGCAAAGACAGCCCCAAAGCCTGCGCATGTTCTCCGCTGAACATCGCCATAATATTTTCAAAAGTAAAAGCTCCGCTTCTGTCTGTGAATCCGTAAAAAGCAATGACCGCCAGAGGAATAACGGTGCCGCAGGCAATCCAGATCAGGAAAGGACCTGCAAAAAGCTGTTTTTTAAACATCGATTTCTATCGCCTCCTCTTCCTTAGACTGCGGTTTATGCATAATCTGAATATTTTCCGGTACAACATCAAGACTGACAGCAGTGCCGACCGGATAGCTGGTCGTATTCTGCACAAGCCAAGTGTAACCGCCGGCTTCAATTTCCATTTCGTAATGAACACCGATAAACACATTGTGTATCACTTCGCCGTCCAGTCTGCCTTCTCCCGGTTTTCCGATAATTAAGTCTTCCGGCCGGATTACCACATCCACCGGCTTATTTCTTCCGAAGCCGTCATCGATGCAAGGAAATACCGTATCGCAGATTTTCACCACATAATCTTCTACCATAACACCGTCGATAATATTGCTGTCACCGATAAAATCTGCCACAAAGGCGTTTTCCGGCTCGTTGTAAATCTCTTCCGGCGTGCCCATCTGCTGAATATATCCGCCGTTCATCACGACCACCTTGTCGCTCATGGTCAGCGCCTCTTCCTGATCGTGAGTTACATAAATAAAAGTAATGCCCAGTTCGTTTTTCAGACGAATCAGCTCATACTGCATATCCTGACGCAGCTTCAGGTCAAGAGCGCCCAGAGGCTCGTCCAAAAGCAGGATTTTCGGCTCATTTACAATGGCTCTTGCCATGGCGATTCGCTGCTGCTGACCGCCGGAAAGCTGGTCGATTTTACGCTTTTCGTAACCGTCCAGATTGACAAGCTTCAGTGCATACTTCACCTTGTCCCGGATATACTGCTCGCTCTTTCCGCTGATTTTCAAACCGAAAGCAATGTTCTGCCCCACATTCATATGGGGAAACAGGGCATATTTCTGAAATACTGTATTCAAATGTCTCTGGTTGGGCGGTACATCGGTAATGTCCTTTCCCTCAAAGAACACCTGCCCGGAATCAGGCTTTTCAAATCCGCCTACAATACGCAGGGTAGTGGTTTTTCCGCAGCCGGAAGGTCCCAGCAGTGTAATGAATTCATTCTCATTGACTGTCAGGTTAAAATCGTCTAAAACCTGTGTATCCTCAAAAGATTTATAGATATGTCTCAGTTCAATCAGTGATGATGCCATAGTCCGTCCTTTCTTAAAAACTGGGCGGTGAGCTGACCCAAATCAGCTCCGCGCCTTTTTTTGATGTAATGTAATGTTTTTTCGCAGGCGTATAATAAAACGATTCTCCCGCCTCCGCATGATACGTCTGTTTTCCGATATGAATGGTAATCTCCCCCTGCATCACATAGCCGAATTCCTCACCTTCGTGAGGATTATCCGGATAAGTCGAGCCGCCCGGCTGAAGACTCAGGCGAATCGGCTCCATAATATTCTTCTGTGCGCTGGGAATAATCCATTCCACTTTATTTTTAAGTTCACTGTCAACTTTCTCGAAATAGTCCTCGCCGGAAAAGACAATCTGTTCGTCGCTGTCCTCGGCAAAAAATTCCGCTACGGAAACTCCCAGACACTGAAGAATATCGGACAGTGTCGAAATCGACGGCGAAGTCAGATCCCTCTCCAGCTGCGAAATAAAGCCCTTGGAAAGCTCAGCCCTGTCCGCAAGCTCCTCCTGGGTCAGTCCTTTGACAATGCGTAAAGTTTTTATTCTGGAACCAATTTCCATAATTTCCTCTTTTCCTGTTATGACAAAGATTGTAAACTCTCAGTTTAGTATTCCTAAACTGCAAAACAACATAAATTATACCGTATTTTTCGCCGATGTCAATAGTCCCCGTACATTTTCCCCTAACATTTTCTGCTCCGTACATTTTCTCCTAACATTCGGCATATTTCGCTTCGCAAACCCTGTATACAAGTTAAATTAAAAACGGCCGCTATTCAGCCAGCCGCTTTCTGATATATTCCTGAACATCTTCTCTTGATATATGCAGCGCCGCCGCAAACTCACCGAAAAGAAGGTCTTCCGCTCTCTTCATAAATTTCTTGTCAATCTGTCCTAAATGACGGTTCTGCGCAAGAGCCGCCTGTTTTTTCTGGTAAATGGATTTTGTCAGTTTTAAAAGATCAAGGCACTTATGTGTGTCGATTACCGACTGATAATACTTGGTAAGCTGCTGCATACTGCTGTTTCTGTATATTTCAGTATGAATTGCAGGGATATCATCAATCAGACTCTTCGCCTCTTCCTCGGAGATAACAGGCCTCATAAACACCTTCTCATTATCCACCGGCGCATAAATCACTCCACTCTGATATAGAGGTTCCAATACATAATAAAGCTTGTCCTCATCGTTAAAAACCTGCTCAGTAATATCCGAAACCCTGCAGACTCCGGTACTGCCGTACATAATCAGATCATCAATCTGGTACATTCTGCCTTACATCTCCTTTCCTTAAAAACTGCAAATTCAAATGTGTTCTGTAAAAGAAAGCCGGCTTCGCTGCACTTTATAAAAAGCGGACTTTCCTGCTATTCAGGAAATATCGAAAAGTCGGTATTTTCCTGTAATAAATATAGTATACCACAATTTCCCGGGAAAATGTAAGGCTTTTGTATACAATTTTTCAAAAAAACACATACTTTTTTACAAAAAAACAACCCGACATCTCTGCCAGGTTGTCCTGTTTCAATCAGTTAAGAAATTCCATGACAACATCTTTTACCATGCTGCCGTCAGCCAGCCCCTTAACTCTGCCCATAACCGGCCCCATCAGCTTACCCATATTCTGCTTGCCTCCTTCAATACCCAGTGAAGCTGCAGTTTCTTTGACAATCTCCAGAACTTTTTCTCTGGATAACTGCTCCGGTAAGTAACGGTTCAGAATTTCTATTTCTGCGTTATATGCATCTACTAAATCCGTCCGTCCAGCTTTTTCAAAATCAGCGAGGCCGTCTCTACGCATTTTTACCTGTTTAGATAAAATAGCAATGATGCCTGCGTCGTCTAATTCTTCTCTGTTGTCCACCTCGTACTGCTTAATTGCAGCCCGTGCCAGACTGATTGTATTTTTAGCTGTTTCGTCGTGAGCTTTCATTGCCTCTTTGAAATCAGCCATTAATCTTTCTTTCAAAGTCATTTAATCACCTCG
>SAMEA3387475__coassemble_1832_pt1 | contig 16298 bp, 11 predicted proteins | sample SAMEA3387475__metabat2_low_PE_040 | metagenome-assembled genome bin SAMEA3387475 (sample SAMEA3387475) | Felis catus | biome: Faeces | place: United Kingdom | collected 2012 | reverse complement strand
CGCGAAAACCTGCGGCAACGGCGCATGGAATAAAAATCAGTCCCAGTCCGACCAATTTGATAAAAGAAGCAAGTCCTGCGGAGCTCGCACTCTGCAGGGCTTTTTTCAGATTGAAGGAAGCGCCCATAGCCAGAAGTCCGAGAGGCGTTGCCAATCTGCCGATATTCTCTAAAGTCGTATCCAGAATTCTCGGTGCCGGGAGTCTGAAAACTGCCCAGAAGAGTCCCGCGGCAACGCCCCAGATAATCGGGTTTTTCAGAATGTTTTTCCCGGCATCCGCGATGACTTTTTTGTTTGGTTTTCTTCTTTCCGGCTTGAAAAAGGAAAGTACAACAACCGCCATAATGTTATAGAGCGGAACCGAGCCTACAATCATCAGCGGCGCCATACCGGCGTCTCCGTAGAGATTCTGAATCAGGGCAATCCCCATGATGGCAGCGCTGCTTCTGTAGCTTGCCTGGATAAATTCCCCCTGCAGTCTTTTGTTTTTGAGAAAACAGGAAATCAGTGCGACGGTACCGATAGAAAGTAAGGTGGCGGCAAAGCAGAATATCACATAGCGGGTATCCCAGACCCGATAAAAATCCTCTTGATACATATCGTGAAAAAGCAGAACCGGCAGCGCTATTTTAAATACAAATGAATTCATTTTGCTGACGAAGGTTTCGTCGAAAATGCCCCGGCGCATAAAAACCATACCTAAAATCAGCAGGAAAAAGACCGGCATTGTAGCGTTCAGACAAAAAAGCAGGTTTGAAAGCATAGGAATTTCCTTTCTGCAAATGCTAAAATTCTATGCGGTAATTTCGGATTTTCCGCATACAATTTTAATTTTACGACGATTTTCTAAAGAGTGCAAGAATTTCCAGTTATAAAGCCGGGTAAAAGACAGAAAATAAGTAAGGAAAAACGAAGGAGGTTTTAGTCAAATGGAAAAGAACAATCGCAAGAACAGCCAGAAAGGCAATAAGCAGAAGTCTAATCAGAAGAACAACGGTCAGAAAAATTCTGACGAAAGAAACAGCGCAGAACAGAATCAGTTCTAAGGACACTTCCGTGTCAGCGAGTCGGATTCACTTTCTGTCTTTGAGACAGAGCCGGTGAATCCGACTCTTTTTCTTTGGAAAATACGGAAAAATTACTATTTGGATTTGCTATTGAACCGGATTTATTGTATAATATTATGAAGTCTCATTAAAAGGAGAAATCTATGAATGCAGTAGGAAAAGCCGGAGGCTTTATAATTAAATATCAGGTGCAGATTGAGCTGATTCTGATTTTGATTCTGGCTGCCGCAGCTGTGTTTTTTCTGGCCAGGGCGGTTATAAATGCCGGGAAGAAGCGGCAGCTTCTGTCACAGATCAATGATACAGTTACAGAAATCAATACAGCGGTGACCAGTCTCAGCGAGAAGAAATCGGATGTAATTTACATAGACAACAGGACTTCGGGGGCGGAGGAAGGACAAGGCTGTACAGCAGAAAGCCGAATTTTTTCTGCTTTAGAAAGTGCGGATTCGGCAGACAGCGCCATGCGGAATGCATCACAAGCTTCTGCGGGACTTTCCGAATCGGAGGGGTTGATTGCAGGAGCCTGCGGACAGACGCCGCTGCCGGAATGTCTGCAGAAGCGAGCTGAACTTTCAGAAGACAGGCAGGAAGGCAGACCGGAAGCGGCAGAGACAGAGCCGGAATCCGCGCGGACGAGCGGAGATTTTACGCAGACTGGGGAAGCTGCAGCGAAAACCCCTTCTGAAACGGGGTTTGCGGCAGAAGAGCCAGAAGCGGCTCCGAAAAAATATTTCAGCAGGGACTGCAATATTTCCAAGAGCGGAAAAACTTACACTGTTGAAGAATTGGAAAAACAGATTAAAGAATAGATTTTGGGCAGGAGGCACTTATGTATTGTAAAAAATGCGGAAAACCGCTTCACGGGGGAGACCGGTTCTGCAGCGGCTGCGGAGCCAAAGTCGAGGAAGAGTTTGTCCCGGCTTTCAAACAGTCGGAGCAGACTGAGCCGGAGTCTCAGGAAAAGAAGTTCAGAAAGAGTTTCACCACTCCGGATTTCAACTGGGATTTGGACGGCTATCCTACGGATCAAAAGAAAACAGAAGATGTGGATTTTAATTGGGATTCGGTATTGGAAGAAAAACAGCGGATTCGTTTTGAAGAACAGCGGCGCAGAGAGGAGCCGCAAAAGACTTTGCTTAAGGAGGAAGCCGGCGAGGATTCGGCAGAGCCTTTGCGCAGTTTCGGTGCGGATACAGCAGGTACAGAGACTGACGGAAAAGAGTCTGTTTCGGATATTGCTGAACTGGAAAAAGCAATTTTTGCGGATATGGGCACTTTGACCCGGGATGATAACGGAACTTTTGCTTCCGCCGGTGAAGGAAGAACCGCTAAAATTGATAAGTTCTATACATTCAATAAGAAAAATGAAGAGTTTCAGGCGCTTTTGGACAGAGAATACGAAAGAATTCGAAACGGAAGGACTGACAGTGAAGAACTTTCCGGGGAATCGGAGTTTGACAGGATTCCGCCTGCGAAATCTTCCGCAAGACACGAGGAGTTTGACTGGACACTTCCGGGAGACCGCAGGTTTACGGAATCTGCTGCGGCTTCCGCAGATTCGGTATCTTATGTAGGTGTGGTTCTTTCTTCAGTTCCTTTGGGATATTTGGCGCCTGAGCCGGTTGGGCGCGATACGGAGTCGAAAAATAAAACGGAAGCGCCTGCTGCAACGGAAATGAGCGCGTCTGTGACCGGCGCAGCGAAAAAGGAGGAAGAGCCCCTTGGGGCCGAACCCTTTTGGAAAGGCAGAGGGCCGGAAAAAGAAGGGGAGCAGCAGGATAAACAGCGGCTTACTTTTGACGATGTCTTTGGCGATGATGATGATAGCAAAAAGCTTGAGAAAAAGGGAACAGCGCTTAAAGTAATTGCGGTGATACTGTGTATATTGCTGGCTGCGGAAGGCGTGATGATAGGAATTCAGAAGTTTGCTCCGGATTCGGCGGCAGCACAGTCTATCAACAAAATGTATTCCCGTATTTTCAGTTTCTTTGATAAAGACGAGAAATATAACGAACCGGCAGGTTCTGCAGAGGAAAACAAGCCGCAGGACGAAAGTGAAATCTCGGATTTCATCGAGGCTTCAAAGAAGCAGGGAAAGAATATTGCGTCTGTAGAAGAAGACGCCTCGCTTGTTTTTGAAGACGGAGAAAACTATGGGTTTGAAGATTTTTCCGACACTTACACATTTGCAAATAAACCATGGTATACAGATGATGAAGGAAATTCGGTAACTTACGGCAGGGAGATTGTTTCAACGGTCATACAGTTTTATTCAGCATGGGTGGATAAGATGAACGGCAAAAATGATAAACTGCTTGATTTTACCGATGAAACTTCTGAGCTTTATACGGAGCTTGAGGAGCTTGAAGGCGAAGAAGATGTCCTTTACGGCATCGATGCGCTGCGGATTGGAGAAATCCGGGCAGGCAGTGCGGGATTTTATGTATATACAGCTGTTACGAAAGCTGACAGCAGCACCAGCAAGTCTGTGACGGAGCGGCAGGTTGTTTATATGGAGCCTGTCAGCAAGGCCATGAAGATTGTAGATATTAAAGAAATTTAGGAGGAAAGGCTTTGAAAAAGGGAAAAAGCAAGGGACAGCGCAGTTTAGGCGTAATCCTGATGTTTATCGTAATAATTGTCGCGTTGTTTTTATTACTGATAAACTTTATTACTGACTGGTTATGGTTTAAGGAACTGGGGTATGTGAGCGTATTCCTGAAGCAGCTTACAACAGAGCTGACTGTGGGGATTCCGGCATTCATCGTTATTACTGTGTTGATGAATGTTTACCTGAGAAGACTGAAGAAAGGCTATTTTGCCAAGATTGCTTCTCACGAAGCGACGGATATGAAGAAACTGAACCGCTATACGACGGTAATTTCTGTAATATTCGGTGCATTCACTTCTTTTTACGCCGTAAGTGCATTGTGGTTTGAAATTTTGCAGTTTGCCAATGCAACGGGATTCGATATTAAAGATCCGCTGTTTAACATAGATATTTCCTTCTATGTGTTCCAGCTGGATTTTCTGAAACAGCTGAACGAGATGATAATCAGTCTGGTTATTCTGATTATCGTTGTAACGCTTATTTATTATACGATTCTGATTTCCATGCATACACCTGATATGTTTGAAGAAGAAGCGTATTCACAGCCGGAAGCCGATGGTGAAGAAAGATACAGCGGCGCCGGAAATCCGTTTTCCGGTATGGGCGCTGAAAATCCGTTTGGAAAGGCATTTGAAGCTTTCGGTAAAAAGGCGCAGAGAAACCCGAAGCCGAAAAAACAGTTTAACGACAATAATTTCAAACAGATGCTGCATATTGCGTCCGGACAGCTGACTTTCCTGGGCGTGGTATTCTTCCTGATGCTGGCAGTCAATTTCTTCCTGAAGCAGTTTGAACTGCTGCATACACATACCGGCGTGGTTTACGGCGCAGGCTTCACTGATGTCAATATCACGATGTGGGTATACAGAATTCTGTCTGTACTGGCTTTAATCGGGGCAGTAACGGTTATCCTGCAGATTAAGAAAAAACAGTTCAGAAAGATTTTAACCATTCCTGTGGTTATGATTCTGGTCGGCGCTGTAGGCATCGGAGCAAGCTATCTGGTGCAGAACTTTATCGTATCTCCTGACGAAATCAACAAGGAAGCGAAATATCTGGAAAACAATATCACTTATACGCAGCATGCTTATCAGCTGGACAATGTATCGGTCAAGCCTTTTGCCGCCGATAACGAGCTGACCAGTGAGGATATTGCAAGGAACTCTGACACCATCGAGAATATCCGTATCAATGACTATGATCCGGTAAACACATTCTACAATCAGACACAGAGTATCAGACAGTACTACAACTTCCACGACGCCGATGTGGATCGTTATATGGTAAACGGCGAATATACGCAGACTTACCTGTCTGTCAGAGAAATCGACAAGTCCAAGATTACTGACACATGGCTCAACCGTCACCTGAAATATACGCACGGTTACGGTCTGACTCTTTCAAGAGTAGATACCGTAACTTCAAGCGGTCAGCCGGATGTGCTGGTTAAGAATATTCCGCCGCAGTCTTCTGTGGAAGAAATGGAAATTAAGCAGCCGGAAATTTACTTCGGAGAAATGACCGACGACTACATTCTGGTTAACACCAGTGAAGAGGAATTTGACTATCCTGACGGCAGCGCGAACAAATATTCCAAATATGAAGGAACAGCAGGTATCAAGCTTAATTTCGTAAACAGACTGATGTTTGCCATCAGAGAGCAGAGCGCAAAAATCATGGTATCTTCCAATATCAAGAGCGACTCCAGAATCATCATCAACAGAAATGTTGTGAATCGTGTGAAGAAAATCATGCCTCACCTGAAATATGAGTCTGACCCTTATGCAGTAGTTGCCGACGGCAAAGTTTACTGGATGCTGGATGCTTATACAACAAGCTCAAATTATCCGTACTCCCAGCCTTATGAAGACGAAGCAAACAAACAGGAACGCATCAACTACATCAGAAATTCCATTAAAGTAGTCGTGGATGCATATAACGGAGATGTGAACTTCTATGTTGTGGATCCGGAAGATCCGATTGCGGCAACTTATCAGAAGATTTATCCGAAACTGTTCAAGGATTTTGACAAGATGCCGGAAAGCCTGGTATCCCATATCAGATATCCGAACACCCTGTTCAATATTCAGGCAGGCGTTTACAGCCGCTATCATATGGAAGATGTGAAAGTTTTCTATCAGGACGAAGACGTATGGGATATCGCAAAAGAAATTTACGGCAAAGAAGAGCAGGTTATGGAGCCGAACTACTATATCGCAAGACTGCCGGGAGAAAAGCAGGCAGAGTTCTTCAACTCCATTCCGTTTACGCCTAAATCAAAGCAGAATATGACCGCTCTGATGGTAGCAAGAAATGACGGCGAAAATTACGGAGATCTGGTTCTGTATCAGTTCCCGAAGAGTAAAACCATCTACGGCCCGATGCAGATTGAAGCTCAGATTAACCAGAATACGGAAATTTCCAGTGACTTTACACTGTGGAGTTCCAGAGGCACGACATATAAGCGGGGAAATCTCTTTGTAATTCCGATTGAGTCCTCACTGCTTTATGTAGAGCCGGTATATCTGGAAGCTGAAAATTCTGCAATTCCGGAAGTAAAGAGAGTCATCGTGGCTTATGACGATAAGATTGCCTATGAAGAAACTCTGGCAGAAGCCCTTGAATCTCTGTTCGGAGAAGGTACAGGAACAAAACCTCCTGTGGACAGCGGCGACGGTGACGGGGATAGTGATGGTAACGACACAATGAGCACTGCCGACTGGATTAAACAGGCCGCAGACAGTTACGATAAGGCTCAGGATGCTTTAAAGAGCGGCGACTGGGGCAAGTACGGCGAATATATGGATAAGCTGGAAGAAGCACTGAATCAGCTTGCTTAATTTTGCCGGGATTTAAGCCTTGGGCTCGGTACAATTGAAATATTTAAGCCTTTGGGGCAATGACAGGAAAGCCGGTTTTTCCGGTGTCTGCGAAGGATCGGCTTCCTCGATATGCGGAGATTTTTGAGAAATCATAGTTTCCGCGCAATAAAAGACAGGAAATTGGGACATTTGAGGAATCGAATGTCCCAAAACCTTAATATGAAAACCCAATGTGAAAACGGCTGCATAAAACGCCGTTACAAGAATTCGGCAATATGAAAACGACCGAAAATAAAGACAAACGAAGTGTGAAGAAAAAAGGAGGGCAGGTATGCTGGATTACGATCTGGATAAAATGCTGTTTACCATTCCTGCGGAAAAACATACCGCAGCAGAAATTACAGAGCTTCTGAAAGAGCATCCTGAGGTGCAGTTTGTATCTCTGGTGGGAATCGATATCGGCGGTCACGATACTGACGAGAAGATTCCCGTAAAGCTGTTTCTGAAGGATATTGAAAAGGTGCTTACAAACGGCGTGCAGACTGACGGTTCCAGTGTAGCGCTGCCGAAAATCGCAGTGCTTAACAATGCAAAGATAGATATTATTCCGGATTTGAGCGTAAACTGGTATGTGGATTATAACTTCAGCCATGTCGGTTATAAGACGGGACTTCCTATCGGAACTTTGCGGATTCCTTCCTTTCTTGTTCACAACGACCGTTTTGAGTGCGGTTCCCGCGTGATTTTAAGAGACGCGCTGCAGCACTTTAAAAAAGAACTTCTTGCGGAACTTAAGGCGCATCCTTATGTATTTGAACATATCAAAGGAATCGACTGCGTCGATGAGATTGAAGACCTGATACTTACCAGTGCGACGGAGCTGGAATTCTGGGTTAAGACTCCCGATGACAAAGGCGACCGGGAGCAGCTTTTTACCGCGCAGGTTCTGAAAGAACAGTATTGGAAGAGAACTTACGGAGAGGTAAGAACGGCGCTGGAAGAGACGCTGATGTTTTTGGATAAATACGGTTTCGAGATGGAAATGGGTCACAAAGAAGTCGGCGGCGTCAAAGCTAAAATGGGCAATACCGGTCATTACGATCATGTAATGGAGCAGCTGGAAATTGACTGGAAATATGCAGATGCCATGCAGGCTGCGGACAACGAAAACCATGTGAAATATGTTGTAAGAGATATTTTTACAAAACACGGTTTGGATGTGACCTTTATGGCGAAACCTTTTGAGGGAGTTGCGGGAAGCGGAGAGCATACACATCTGGGACTTGCCGCAAAACTGAAAAACGGAAAGGTTGTCAGTCTGTTTGCGCCTTCCGATTTCGGGAAAGATTTTATGAATCCGCTGGGTTACGGCGGGCTGATGGGTCTTCTTAAAAACTATGAGGTTATTAATCCTTTTGTCAGCTCCACCAACGATTCTTTCAACCGTCTGAAACCGGGTTATGAAGCGCCGGTCTGCATTGTTACTTCTCTGGGACAGTCTGTAGATGAGCCTTCCAGAAACAGAACGGTGCTGGTAGGGCTGATCAGAGACAGCAGAAATCCGATGGCGACTCGTTTTGAACTGAGATCGCCGAATCCGAAGAGCAATACATATCTGGTTATTGCCGCTTCTTATATGGCGGTGCTTGACGGAATCAAAGCGGTGCTTTCCGCAGAGAAAACACCGGAAGAGCTTGAAAAGTCTCTTTCGAAGAAGCACGGAGAAACGGATTTTTATCTGGACACAGAGCGGGAATACAGAAGTGAGCACAATGTGTTTGAAGATTTCACAGAGGAGGAGCGCAATCATCTCTTTGGACGCGCGCCTGCGACGGTATGGGAAAATCTGTCGTCTTTTGAACAGTATCCTGAAAAGCTGGAAATTTTCAAAGCAGGAGATGTGATGCCGGAGATTGTACTCGAATCCTACAGAGAACAGATTTTATCTCAGTGGAAGACGGAACTTCACGATCGGATTATTCCGGATACTATGAATTTCATCAGGAGCTGCAGGCAGAAGCACGATTTGGACGATTTTTCCGATTACGATATTAAAAACTGGCTGGAAATTGATAAAATCCGTCACGAAATCGCAAAGGATACGATTACCGATAAATGTCTTCTGACCAGAGCGAAGGCGGCTCTCGACAACGGTGAATATGAAACGGCATCAAGGCTGCAGCTGGAAATTCAGCAGAAGGTAAACCTTTTGGAAACACTTTATATCAGATATAAGAAGAATCTTCTGTAACGATTTTGAAAAGCGGCATCTGCGACAGTTTTTCTGCGGAAGTTACAGACAGGGAAATAAATATGAGGAGGGAACGATATGTTAGATATTAAGAGAATCAGAGAAGATTTTGAAGGCGTGAAAACCAGAGTGGAATTCAGAGGAAAAGGCGACTTCGGAATTGAAAATGTTAAGAAATATGATGAGAAAAGAAGAGAACTTCTGGCGGAAGTAGAGGCTATGAAGAACAAACAGAATACAGTTTCCAGAGAAATTCCGAAGCTGAAAAAAGCCGGTGAAGATACGACTGAAATTATGGCGGAGATGAAGGAATTATCCGGAAAAATCAAGGAACTGGACGGACAGCTTTCTGAAGTTGAGCTGAATCTTCGTACCGCGCTTCTTAATGTTCCGAATACACCTTATAAAGATGTACCGTTCGGAAAAGATGACACAGATAATGTGGAAATGAGAAAATTCAAAGAGCCGACTGGCTTTGATTTTGAGCCGAAAGCACACTGGGACATCGGTGAAGATCTGGATATTCTGGATTTTGAAAGAGCTGCAAAGATTTCCGGCGCAAGATTTACGGTGTATAAGGGTCTCGGTGCAAGACTGGAAAGAGCGGTTATTAACTTTATGCTGGACCTGCATACCATCGATCAGGATTATAAGGAAATCCTGCCTCCGTTTATGGTAAACAGAGCCGCTATGACCGGTACAGGTCAGCTGCCTAAATTTGAAGAAGATATGTTTTATGTGCCTCAGAAGGATTTTTTCCTGATTCCGACTGCAGAGGTGCCTGTTACCAACCTGCGTGCCGATGAAATTATGGACGAGGCGGAACTGCCGGTTTATTACACCGCGTATACGCCTTGCTTCAGAGCAGAAGCAGGCTCCGCAGGCAGAGATACCAGAGGTTTAATCAGACAGCATCAGTTCAATAAGGTAGAGCTGGTTAAGTTTGTCGCTCCGGAAACTTCCTATGATGAGCTGGAAAAGCTGACAGCCGATGCGGAAGAAGTATTAAAGATTTTGGACATTCCTTACAGAGTGGTTCGTCTGAGCTCCGGAGATCTGGGCTTCTCCAGCGCTATGACTTATGACATTGAAGTCTGGATGCCGAGCTACGGCAGATATGTGGAGATTTCTTCCTGCAGTAACTTCGAGGATTTCCAGGCAAGAAGAGCAGGAATCCGTTTCAGAAGAGAAAAAGGCAAGCCGGAATTCGTGCATACATTAAATGGCTCCGGTTTGGCAGTAGGCAGAACTGTCGCTGCAATTCTGGAAAACTACCAGCAGGCTGACGGCAGCGTGGTGATTCCGGAAGCCCTCAGAAAATATATGGGTGTAGATAAAATCGAAAAATAGCAGAGTACAATAGAAAAGAGAAAAGTATGTTTAAGTTACCAAAATTTATTCAACCGGATTTCACGCAGGAAAAATTTGTAAAGGCGCCTAACGCCAGACTGGAGGCGGCGCCTGTGGACAAGGCTGCGCCGCAGCATTTTCATGCCACATCGATTTATCCCGAATATTTCAAAGTGGGAGGTAAATGGTATCTGGCTGAGGACAGCCGTATGGATTGTGTTCCTGTTTTCGAAAACGGCAAGATTTATGTAAGAGAGTTCAGAAATCTGAAACAGGGTGACCAGGTTGTTGTCGGACGGACCGAGGACTGCGAAGAGGGCATCTATGTTCATGCAGACTGCTTTGAGAGAGAAAGTGCGGGAAAAGCCGCTACCTTCGCATTCAGACAGAGCAGAAGCCGTGAGACAGGCTTCAGCTATGATTATGAACAGCTTGTGGAGCTTTTGAAGTACGAAAAAGAACATGACGGATATATTGTCTGGGTTTTAGGTCCTGCCTGCTCTTTTGATGCAAAGGCAAGAGAATGCTACGAAAAGCTTATCGAAAACGGATATGTCAGTGCGATTCTGGCAGGAAACGCTCTGGCAACCCACGATCTTGAAGGCGGCTATCTGAGGACGGCGCTTGGCACTGACATCAGGACTCAGGTTCCCCATGAAGACGGGCATTACAATCATTTGGACACCATTAACTGTATCAATACTCACGGTTCTATTCCGGCGTTTATTGAGAAGGAAGGCATTTGTGACGGTATCATTTATGCCTGTGTAAAGAACGGGGTTCCTTTTGTTCTCAACGGTTCCATCAGAGATGACGGACCGCTGCCGGAGGTCTATGAGCATACTTATGTGGGACAGGATACGATTCGTTCCCATGTAAGAAAGGCAACGACTGTAATCGGTATGGCGACTGTACTGCATACTATTGCTGCAGGAAATATGACGCCGACTTACAGAGTACTCGCTGACGATACAATCCGGCCGGTGTATTTCTATATGGTGGACACATCTGAGTTTGCTGCGAACAAGCTGGGTGACCGGGGAAGCCTTTCTGCAAAGGGCATTGTAACCAATGTGCAGGATTTCCTGAACAATGTATGTCAGGGTCTTGGTCTTTTGGAGAAATAAAACGGACAGAAATTTGTTTTACGAAAAAGGCGGGCCTTTACAGCCCGTCTTTTAAGATTTTATACAGAAAAGCGTATTTGGAGAAGAACGAGATTATGGAAAGATCTGAAGTAAAAGTGACGGCGGGCAAAGCCGTCAATAAAGTTATCAACAGGCTTACTGTTACAGTTTTTCTGATTCTGGTGCAGGTGGGCTGGTTTGCTGTGACCCTTCTTGCTCTGACGGAATACGGAACCTGGGTTTCTATGATTTTCAGTGTCGCATCTGCACTGATGGCTTTATTTATAATTTGGCGTGACGATAACCCTGCCTTTAAGATCGGGTGGATTCTTCTCGTTGGTCTGCTGCCTGTTCTGGGTGTTACTATGTATATCTTTTTCGGAAATAAAAGACCGTCGAAGTCTTTGAAGCGGAAAATAGATCCGATAGAGAAACGGCACCTTTCGGAGCTTACACAGGAAGATGATCTGACAGGGAAGGCTTCCGCGCGCCTTCTCAATACAGTGGGCTATATTCGGGAGAAGGGACCTTATCCGGCGTGGAGCGGCACGGGAACCAGGTATTATCCTTTGGGAGACGACGCTTTTGAAGATATGCTTTCGGATTTGAAGAATGCGGAGCACTTTATCTTTTTGGAGTATTTTATTATTTCGGAAGGAAAAATGTGGGACAGCATTTTTGAAATTCTAAAGGAAAAAGCTGCTGCCGGCCTTGATGTGAGGCTGATTTACGATGATATCGGAAGCATTCACTGCCTGCCGAAGCACTTTGTTTCCTCTTTGAAGAAAGCGGGGATTAAAGTGATGGCGTTCAATCCTATTTTGCCTTTTGTATCTCTTGTTTACAATAATCGGGATCACAGGAAGATTCTGATTATTGACGGCTGTATTGCTTATTCCGGCGGATATAATCTTGCTGATGAGTATATCAACAGGAAGGAACGGTTCGGACACTGGAAGGATTCGGGGATTCGGCTCTCCGGACATGCTGTTTGGAATTTCACTGTGATGTTTCTGAATATGTGGAATTCTTTTGTACCGACAGAGGAGGATTATACGAGCTTTCGTCCTCACAAAAATCACCCGGAGCCTTTCGGCGAAGACGGAATTGTTCAGCCTTATAGTGATTCGCCTCTTGATGACGAATCTTTAGGGGAAAATGTTTATTTGGAAATACTCAGTCAGGCAGAGGAGTATGTATACATTTTCACACCGTATCTGATTATTGACAATGAGATGAAGACTGCACTGGTATTGGCTGCAAAGCGAGGCGTTGATGTGCGTATTGTAACGCCGGCAATTCCTGATAAGAAAATTGTCTTTCGGCTGACCCGCTCTTACTACGAGCCGTTGATAAAAGCAGGCGTAAAAATCTACGAATATACACCGGGATTTATTCATTCCAAGAGCTTTGTCTGCGACGACAGAATCGGCGTAGTAGGCACCATCAATATGGATTACCGCAGTCTGTATCTGCATTTTGAGTGCGCAACCCTGATGTGCGGAAGCTCTGCGGTAATGGATCTCAAGAAAGACTGCCTTGAAACCTTTGAAATTTCAAAAGAAATACGCCATGAAGACTGCAGAAGAAACTTCTTCGGACTTCTCTTTGACGCATTCTTGCGAATCGTCAGCCCGTTATTATAATGGTCTGCCCCAAGAGAACAAGCAGAGCAAAGTACGATTGGCAAGGCAGACCTTATGCTTTGTTTCTCCAAGAGAACGAGAGAAACGAAGTACGATTGGAAAGAAACAGTCGTATAATGGTGTTGCTCCAAATCTGTGATTTGGCAAAGCAGACCTTATGCTTTGTTTCTCCAAGAGAACGAGAGAAGCGAAGTACGATTGGAAAGAAACAGTCGTATAATGGTGCTGCTCCAAATCTGTGATTTGGCAAAGCAGACCTTATGCTGTTGTACCCCAAGAACGGAGTGATTGGCAAGGTGCAAGTCGTATAATGGTGCTTGTCCCAAGAGGACAAGGGAAACGCGTTGCTTCGGCGTGAATTTGTTTACTGAATTGACAAACGGAATAGTTTTTGTAAAGCAGGGAAAGTGTCAATGCGGAGGATGAAGGAAGAATCAGATGAATAAGATCGATAAGTTTTACGAAATTAAAAATTTACTGAAATGTCCACGATGCGAAAAGAAAATTCGCTTTCATGCCGGCGGGTTGGTTTGCAAGAAGGAGCACAGATTTGACATATCGTCAAAGGGCTATGTGAATCTCCTTCAGGAAAACCGAGCGCTGAAGGGATATGACAGCAGTTTTTTCGCAAGCAGAACACGGTTTATGCAGGCAGGTTATTATGATCATATTATAGATGCGGTGTGTGAAAAGGCGGAGCAGGCAGCGCGGGAGGCTGCTTTTCGGAACAGACCGGAGGGTGAGATGCCAGGGACTGACAGCAAGTCTGCTCAAAAGCCTGTTGGAAAATTTTCCGAAAAGTCCGCAGCAGGAGATAAGAAGGAAAACGGCATCTCAGGAGAACCGATTGTTGTGGTAGATGCAGGCTGCGGAGAGGGTTCTTATTCCTCTCGGCTTGCGGAACGACTGACGGCGGCGGAGCTGAACCATCAATGCGTTGCCTTTGATATTTCTGCCGATGCCGTAAAAATCGCATCAAAAAATAAAGAGAATGTAAAGTGGCTTGTGGCGGATATTACGAATATTCCTCTAAAGAGCGGAACTGCCGACTGCATTCTGGATATTTTTACGCCGGCAAATTATGGTGAATTCAGCAGAATTCTAAAACCCGGAGGAACGGTTATCAAAGTGATTCCGGCGCCTTGTCATATGCAGCAGCTTCGACGGGCGGCAGAACACCTTCTCCGAAACAGCGAATATTCCGGAGAGGAAGTTTCGGAGTATTTTGAGAAACATTTTGAAGTGACGGATCGTTTCACTGTCAGCAGAACTTCCGCAATCGGCTCCGCAGAACTCGAAGATCTTGTCAAAATGACGCCTCTTTTATTTGATGTGGATAAAGAGGCGATAGAATTGGATCGTGTCAAGGAAATTACGGTTGCTGCGGAAATTCTAATCGGCAAGGTCAGAACATAGAAGGAAACCGGCAGTGTCTGCAAATATGCTCAGCAGAGGATTGCCCGATTGGGAAGGCTTAGCGTTCCCGACCGTAGTTAAATTCGGCGAATTCAGTCAAGCTCGGCGAAGTCAGCTGAGTTTGGTCAAGCCAAACCAAGCTCACTCGGTACAGCAAGTCCCGCCGGATTCGGTATTTCGTAATTAAACCTGTTAAACTTGTTACAGCCGGAAAAATTTTGCGGCATTGCGGTAGAGGATACGGCTGATTCCGCTGTCGTCCACACCGCTTACCAGAACTTTTTGCAATTCAACAGAAGGATCGTGAAACGGAGTGTCGGTTCCGAACATAATTCTGGTTTCACCGATAGTTTCATAAGCTTCTTTAATTTTGGAAGGCATAGGCATACCGGACATTTCCAGATAAATGTTCGGATATTTTTTTGCCATTTTCAGAGCTGCATCAATGTAAACCCCATGTCCGTGCCCCATATGAATCATAAGAATTTTAACATCGGGAAAGTTTTCGGCGAGGAGTCCGATCTGCCATGGGAGAGAATAGGGCGGATGACCGCTGTGGATACAGACCGGAACGCCGTGCTTTCGAGCAATATCCATAACCGGATATACAAGTTTTGCATCAGCGCAGTAGGCATGACGGAGGGGATTCAGCTTTACAGCGATAAAACCCGATAAAATACGGGACTCCATAGTGTTTACCGATTCCGGATTCAGAGGATTGACATAGACTGCGCCGAATATCCGATTCGGGTACTTATGCATCATATTGAGGACTGCGTCATTATCCTCACAGCAAAGGACTGTTTTTTCAATTTCAAACCGGTCCATCTGCGCAACGAGCTCTTCACCGGTGATTCCCACATCTGCCCAGCCTCCGATATAACCGATATGTGCATGAGCGTCTATTTTCTTCATTTTGCTTCTCCTCCTGTCAGTAAAGAAATTCTGTTCCCGAGCATAACGGACAACAGTCCGAAAATCATAATTCCGAATAATGTCTGTAAAAAGACATTTGGAACAGAGGCAATTGCAGGTCCTGCTCCGATGATAACGATTTTTACAAGGGTATAGGCGATAATCTGAAAAAGACCTCCCGCAAAAGCGCCTGCAATCTGAGATTTTCTGCTTGCGGGAGCATGGAGCATAATTGTGCCCATGATAAATGCCATAATGTATTTAATGATTAAAGTCGGCACAATATAGATCGCCGCGCCGGCTAAAAGATCCGACATGGCTCCTCCTAATGCACCTGCAGCCGCACCGTATTTTCTGCCTAGCATAACCACGGCGAGAAAGATCATACAGTCTCCCAAATGGCTGTATCCGCCGGTTGCCGGGTTGGGAATTCTGATCAGATAAGTTGCGACAAACACCATAGATGCCATCAGCGCTGTCATAACCAGTATTTTTGTATTTGTGTTTCTTTCTGTCATTTAAGAACCTCCTCATTAAAAAGATGCTTTTATTATAGGTGAAAATTATACTGTTTGAAATATACAATTTATATATTTTTATAATGTACAACATAGGAAAATATGAGATTTTTCGCTTAAAAACAGAAGAATTATGAACAATTTATATACAAAATAACAGATACAATTTTGCGCAGATATTTTGCGGCGATGTTTTCTTTGGCGGAATTTTTTCTCGTCGGATGCTCTTTTTTACTGCCTTTCCGCAGCGGCTTGCAGACGGATCGTAAGAGGCTATTTCCGGGGAAAAGTCCTGCACCGCAGGATATATGCGTATGGGAAATATCGGCTTTTGAAATTTCCGTATGACTCAAAAAGGTCAAGTCTTTGACAGAGGCGGCTAGCGCTTTTATATGGGAACTGCGTTTGAACGATAGGTTATACAGATAATCGGAATAGGAATTTGAATAGGCAGGGCAGGAAATTCAATAAAGAAGGGGAACGGAATTTTAACGGGGAGGAGAAAGAAACCGATGTCCTTGCCGCAGATTTATGATAAAATGAAGGTGAAATAAATACGATTAAACTTGAGT
>SAMEA3387475__coassemble_1664_pt1 | contig 18408 bp, 11 predicted proteins | sample SAMEA3387475__metabat2_low_PE_040 | metagenome-assembled genome bin SAMEA3387475 (sample SAMEA3387475) | Felis catus | biome: Faeces | place: United Kingdom | collected 2012 | reverse complement strand
TGATAAGTGTGGATAAAATGTCCCACGCCGTTTAAGGCTTCATAGTTATAGTAGTAACGATTGCAGGCGGAACCTTCCTCATCTGCACTTTTCAGAATACTCATCTTATAAGTCAGTTTTTCACCGAATGTCAGCATCCCGCTGATTCTCGGCGTCCAGTTCGGACCATCCGGTTCAAAGCATCTGGTGTCCAGAGCTTCTTCAAAGGTTTTTCCGTCTTTGATAAAGTTGTATACCGTATCGGTCTGATCACCGTTGGTAACAATCAGTTTATTCTCGTGTTTTCTCATTGGATAGTAAATGATTAAGGACGGATCTTCCACTTTAGATTCGTCAAAAGGTTTAATCATCACGTTTTCCCCTTCTTCAAGAAAAACTCTGTTTCTGCTGTTATCGCTTCTTCCCATGATAAAATAGGCGCTGACCGCTTTTGTTCCGTCCGGGGTTTTTCCAAGGACAATGCCTCTTCCCGCATAAGAGCTTGCAGAAGCTGCATCTTTCATTGTTCCGATTTCATAAACATTCATATATCTTTACCTTATTTCTTACCTTCCGCTATTTTTTGACTGATTCTTTCCACTGCTTCCGGCAGCAGAATCCATTCCGCCTGTTCCATAACTCTGCGCTGCAGTGTTTCCGTCGTGTCGTCTTCTAAAACTTCTACTGCTTTCTGCGCGATGATTTGCCCTCCGTCCGGGATTTCATTGACATAATGCACCGTTGCACCTGTCACCTTAACACCGTAAGAAAGTGCCATTTCGTGCACATGGAGCCCATATGCCCCTTTTCCGCAGAAAGACGGAATCAGAGACGGATGGATATTGATAATGCGATTTTCATAAGCCCTGATAAAATCTGCACTGAGGATTTTTAAGAAACCTGCCAGTACCACCAGTTCAATGCCCTCTTCTCTGAAGATTTTCAGAAGTGATGCCTCGTCAGTCATCAGAACAGCTTTAATTCCATTGTTTTCTGCCCGTTTCAGCGCATAGGCATCTGCCTTGTTGGAAGCAACCAGAGTAATTTCGCCGTTTCTGATTATACCGCTGTTCTGTGCATCGATTAAAGCCTGCAGATTGGTTCCGCCGCCGGAAACCAGAACTGCAATCTTCGTCTTTACCATAATTCCACGCCTTCCTCGGATTTTACTACTTCGCCTAAGATGTATGCGTCTTCTCCGTTTGCTTTGAGCACTTCCAGTGTTTTTTCCGCATCCTCTTTAGCTACGATGACAGTCATACCTACACCCATATTGAAGGTATTGAACATATCTCTTTCAGGAATGCCGCCCCTTTCCATAATCAGTTTGAAAATAGGGAGCACTCTGACATCATCTTTTCTGATTTTAACACCGAAGCCTTTCGGAAGACTTCTCGGAATGTTTTCATAAAAGCCGCCGCCGGTAATATGCGCTACGGATTTTACAGTAACTTCTTCAAACAGTTTTACCATCGGCTTTACATAGATTTTCGTCGGCGTCAGCAGTGTTTCACCGATGGATTTTCCGTCAAGTTCAGCAAGGGGTGTTCTGATATCTTCGTTTTCGACATCCAAAACTTTTCTGACCAGTGAAAATCCGTTGGAGTGTACGCCGGAGGATGGAAGACCGATAACCACATCACCTTCTGTTACGGTTTCTTTTCGGAGAACCTTTGATTTGTCCACGACACCCACAGCAAAGCCTGCCAGATCGTATTCGTCTTCCGGATAGAATCCCGGCATTTCAGCTGTTTCTCCGCCGATCAGCGCAGCTTCGGACTGCATACAGCCTTCCGCAACACCGCTGACAATCTGTGCAACTTTTTCCGGATAGTTCTTTCCTACAGCGATATAATCCAGGAAGAACAAAGGTTTTGCGCCGACACAGATAATATCGTTGACGCACATTGCCACACAGTCAATGCCGACTGTATCGTGTTTATCCATCAGAAACGCCATTTTCAGCTTAGTTCCCACACCATCGGTACCGGACACCAGAACTGGCTTTTCAATTCCCGTCAGATCTAATTCAAGAAGACCTCCGAAACCGCCGATGTCATCAGGCACATTGCCGAACACCATAGTTTTTGCCACATGTTCTTTCATCAGTTCTACCGCTTTATATCCGGCTGTAATATCAACACCGGCCGCTTTGTAGCTTTCGCTGAAACTCTTTTCCATAATTCCTGTCCTCTCTTAATTATTCGTTAGTTTTACCGATTTTCTGTTCGTATTTGTTTTTAATATCTGCATTAGGCACTTTGGTCGGATATTCTCCCGTAAAGCATGCCTGACAGAATCCTTCTCCCGGTTTTGCGCCGATCAGCATACCCAAACTGTTGATGCTCAAGTAACCCAGAGAATCCGCGTTAATGATTTCTCGAATTTCGGGAACAGAGTATTTGCAGGCAATCAGCTTATCTTTAGAGTCGATATCCGTACCATAGTAACAAGGGTTGATGAACGGAGGAGCGGAAGAGCGCACATGTACTTCCTTAGCTCCCGCATCACGAAGGAGATTTACAATTTTAGCAATTGTAGTGCCCCGAACGATAGAATCATCCACCAGAACAACTCTTTTGTCCTTTACAGTGTCTCCCAAAACATTCAGCTTAATTTTAACCTTATCTTCGCGGACGGACTGCCCCGGCGCAATAAAGGTTCTTCCGATATATTTGTTTTTAATAAAACCGATGCCGTAAGGAATGCCGGACTGTCTTGCAAAGCCTAAAGCAGCGTCCAAGCCGGAATCAGGTACGCCGATTACTACATCTGCCTGAACAGGATGCTCCATTGCAAGACATGCGCCTGCGCGAAGTCTTGCTTCGTGTACGCCTTTTCCTTCTATGACAGAATCCGGTCTTGCAAAGTAAATATATTCAAAAATGCAGATTTTGTGTGGCTGTCTGTTCATATGATCCTTGATGGAGCGAACACCGTCTTTATCAAAAATCACAATTTCGCCCGGTTCGATATCTCTTACGTATTTCGCGTCTACAGCGTTAAGCGCACAGGTTTCGGAAGCGACAATATATGTACCGTCCTCACGGATTCCGTAGCAAAGCGGTCTCATACCAAGCTCATCTCTTGCCGCTATCATTTTGGACGGAGACATAATTGCGAGAGCATAAGCGCCGTCCAGTTTTTCCATAGCTGCATTAACCGCATCTTCAATGGAGTTGGTTCTGATTCTTTCCTTTATGATTACAGAAGCAATGATTTCACAATCTCCCGTAGTATGAAAAATAAACCCTTCCTCTTCCAATTCTTTTCTGAGTTCATAAGCATTAACCAGACTGCCGTTATGAGCAATTGCAAGTCTGCCTTTATGATGATTGACTACAATAGGCTGAGAATTCAGTCTGTCGTTTTTACCGGAAGTTCCGTATCTGACATGTCCTAATGCCATATTGCCCTCTCCCAGATTTTCCAAAATAGACGGCGTGAAGACATCATTGACAATACCGCTGTCCTTGTAGCTTTCGAAAACTCCGTCGTCATTGACTACGATGCCGCAGCTTTCCTGTCCTCTGTGCTGCAGAGCAAACAATCCGTAATAAGTGGTGCTGGCCACATTCTGTGTATGACTGCCGAAAACACCGAAAATGCCGCATTCTTCTCTTAAACTGCTCATTGGTTGTATCTTTCCTCCTTGTCCGTTTACGCGCAAAATATTTAAATGTAATTGAATAAGTCTGTATATCATTTGGATAGGATTCTAAATATCGTTTTTCATATAACTCTGAATCCTATTCAGGACAGTAACATCTGTCTGTAAGTTTCTTTTTTATCTGTTATATTTTTCTTCAACCGCTTTATTCTTCTCCAAAACCTTCTTTGCGGCTTCTTTTCTCTGATTGTCCAGTTTTGCCGCAAGATCCCCATCGGTAACGGCAAGTATCTGCACCGCAAGAAGCGCTGCATTCTGCGCTCCGTCGATGGCAACAGTTGCAACGGGAATGCCGCCCGGCATCTGCACGGTGGAAAGAAGTGCATCCAGTCCGTCTAAAGTAGATGACTTTACAGGAATGCCGATAACAGGCAGTGTTGATGCCGCAGCTGCGGCTCCTGCAAGGTGCGCTGCTTTGCCTGCTGCGCAGATTAAAGCTCCGAAGCCTTTTTCTCTGGCAGTTTCGGCAAATTCTTTCGCCTCCGCAGGTGTCCTGTGGGCAGAATAAACATGCACTTCGTAAGGCACGCCGAACTCGTCCAGAGTTGTCATAGCTTTTTCCACTACCGGAAGATCGCTGTCGCTTCCCATAATAATTCCGATTTTTTTCATAGGGCTGTCCTCCAAAATATATTTATTTCATACTCAAAAACAACAAAAGTACACATGATAAACTTTATCACATATACTTTCGAGGTTCAATATTCGTTCAGAAAAAAGCCGATCATTTACGGATTTATCTGCGATTTTTCTTCGAAAATCAACGATTTTACGAACATTTTAAAAGTATATGCCTTTTATCGTTCGTAAATCATCATAAAAATGACGGGTGACTGTCAAGATAGCTCTGCATAATTAAAACTGCCGCCTGTTTGTCAATAACCTGTTTTCTCTTCTTTCTGCTGACATCGGCTTCGATGAGAACCTTTTCCGCCATAACGGTAGTAAGCCGCTCGTCCTGCCAGACTACTTCTATATTTTTCATGCCGGTACTTCGCATCTTGTTCTCCAGCATAGTACGGAATTCATAGACTTTTTCTGTCTGAATACTGTCAGTGCCGTCCAGTTTTTTCGGAAGTCCGATAACGATTGTATCGCACTGATATTCCTTTACCAAATCCAGAATTTTGCCGGTATCTTTACGGATGCCGACCCGTTCCAAAGTCATAAGTCCCTGAGCTGTGATTCCAAGCTCATCCGACAGGGCAATACCCACTGTTTTATCGCCTACATCCAGCGCTATTTTTCTCATAGTCTCACCTCTGCGTTCACACATTTTTCTTTTATAAAAGTCTCAAAATCTTCCGCTGTTCCAAGGGTAAATCCGTTCCTGTCGATAAGCAGAACAAGACCTTTGTCCATACCGATAATATAAAGATCCTTTGTCGTAAGAAGCTGCCGCACCTGCTCATATTCAATACTGGTTTTGGTCTTTGATAAAGTATTGACGGCAAGGACATGGTCTTCATAAAAGCGGTTAACGGTTTCCACATCTTTTCCGTGAACCTCCCGGTTTTTTCTTGCGGAAAAACGAGCAAGAATCACCGGCATTAAAAATAGTCTGTAAATCAGAAAGGCGACCGCGACTAAAGGCGCCAGAGAAAAAGCATACCATCCCTTTATCATACAGACTGCAAAGAGAACCGCAAAAATTACCAAAAATACATATCCGGTATTCTGCGCGCCTCTGTCCATCGTTTTTCGTTTTAATTGTAAATAGTACTCGTAGGTGTAAGTGCAGTGATTTTCAAAAATAAGTTTCATAAAGCTCCTTTGTAACAATAAACGGCAGGTAAAATGTACCTGCCGTCAGGATCGAATTATTTGCTCAGGTAGTCCTTTAATATTTCTTCCACCAGATCGTCTCTGTCAATGCGGCTGATCATATTTCTCGCATTGTTATGGCTGGTGATATAAGACGGATCACCTGAAAGAATATATCCAACCATCTGGTCGATTCCGTTGTAACCTCTTTCTTCCAAAGCAGCATAAACTTCTGCAAGGACTTCTCTTGTAGTCTTCTGCTGTGTCTTTGCCGCATCAAACATTATAGTCTTTCTTTCCATGATAACGACCTCCTTTTCCGGTTGTATCTTCTTTCGCTTTGCTTACAGCGTTATACACATTTTTCTTATAGTATACTATGATAACAGCTCTTCTGCAACCTTAAATGCGTCGGAAATTTTAGACGGATCTTTTGCCCCCGCCTGCGCCATATCTGCTTTTCCGCCGCCGCCTCCGCCGCAGGCCGCTGCAATCTTTTTAATCATATTTCCGGCATGAAGTCCTTTTTCCAGCAAATCATCGGTAATGGATACCAGGAAGGTTACCTTCGGGCCGTTTACTGTCGCAAATACCATGACGATACCTTTATGCGCAGCCTTGATATCGTCAGACAGATTTCTTAGATCACCAATGTTGTAATCCTTAAATTCCCTGGTAACAAGCCTTACGCCGCCGATTTCCTTCGCGGATTTTACCATGTCGTCCACTTCGCTGCCCATTGCCTGTTTTTTGAAATCTTCCAGTTCTTTGCGCACTTCTTTAAGCTCGTCCATAACAGAAGCGGATTTCTGTACGACTGCCGCCTTGCCTGCTTTCAGATTTTCGCAAACTTTTGCAATGGTATCTTCCGCATCCAGAGCTTTCAGCAAAACACCGGTTCCTGTTACAGCCTCAATACGACGCACGCCGGAAGCCACGCCGGTTTCGCTTACAATCTTAAATGCGCCGATTTGTCCGGTATTTGAAACATGGGTTCCGCCGCACAGCTCAATACTCCAGTCTCCGCAGTTTACCACTCTGACTCTATCGCCGTATTTTTCGCCGAACAGAGCCATTGCTCCCATTTCTTTCGCTTCCTTCATAGTGACTTCCGCCGTTGTTACAGGTAAAAACTCTGTAATCTTCTCATTTACCAGCTGCTCAATCTGTGAAAGCTGCTCAGAAGTAACTGCTTCAAAATGAGAGAAGTCAAAACGAAGCATATTTTCATTAACGGAAGATCCTGCCTGCTCAACATGGCTTCCCACTACCTCACGAAGAGCCTTCTGCAGCAGGTGGGTTGCCGTATGGTTTCTTGCGGAAGCATTTCTTTTCAGTACATTGATTTCGCACTGCACTGCATCGCCTTTTTTCAGCCGGCCTTTTTCAATAAACACCTTGTGTATAAAGACACCGTGATTCTTTTCTACAGACAGAACTTTGGCGCAGCAGTCTTCAGTAGACATAAATCCATTATCGGAAACTTGTCCGCCGCCTTCCGCATAAAACGGAGTCTTGTTCAGATAAACTGCGGCATTTGCACCTTCAGAAACAACTTCTGTTTCCCTGCCCTCTGCATAAATTGCCAGAATCTCCGCTGTGTCTTTTGTTTTTTCGTATCCGGTAAATACGGTATCCGGCACATCAGCAACTGCTTCCGCTTCTTTCCATGCTTCTTCATCGGTAGACTTTCTGCCGGCTCTTGCCATTTCCTTCTGTCTCTGCATATTGGCGTTGAAGCCGTCAACATCGGCGGTGCAGCCTGCCTCTGCCAGAATTTCTTCTGTCAGTTCCAAAGGAAAACCGAATGTATCGTACAGCTTGAAGACTTTTTCCCCTTCCAGCTGTGTTTTGCCTTCTTTTTTCAGTTCTTCCACATATTCGCCGATAATGGAAGTGCCCTGATCGATTGTGGATGCAAACTTCTGTTCTTCCACTGCGATAATCTTCTGAATATAGTCTTTCTTTTCTACCAGCTCAGGATAAGCTTCACCGGATACTTCTATGACGCGATTTGAAAGTTCTACTAAAAATTCTCCTTTGATACCCAGGATTTTACCGTGTCTTGCGGCACGGCGAATCAGCCTTCTCAGCACATAGCCTCTTCCCTCGTTGGACGGGATAATGCCGTCTGCAATCATAAATACCATAGAACGCAGGTGGTCTGTGATGATACGGATGGAAACATCCGTCTTCGCAGCACCGTCTTCATATTTTACGCCGGATTTTTCTACAACACCCTCCAAAATATATCTGATGGTATCTACATCGAAAATGGAATCTACCCCCTGCATAATGCAGGCCATTCTTTCAAGACCCATACCGGTATCAATATTCGGATGCGCCAAATCGCTGTAGCTGCCGTCTTCTTCTCTGGAAAACTGGGTGAACACATGATTCCAGAACTCCAGATATCTGTCGCAGTCGCATCCCGGTTTGCAGTCGGGCTTTCCGCATCCGTATTCCTCTCCTCTGTCAAAATATATTTCGGAACACGGTCCGCACGGACCCAGACCGATTTCCCAGAAATTATCTTCTTTTCCCAGGCGGACAATTCTATCATCCGGCAGACCTATTTTCTTCCAGATTTCCACTGCTTGATCGTCGTCCTGATATACAGTCGCCCAGATTCTGTCTTCCGGCATTTTCAGCCATTTTGTAATAAACTCCCAGCCCCAGTTTAAAGACTGTTCCTTAAAATAATCGCCAAAGGAAAAGTTTCCCAGCATTTCAAAAAAAGTGCCGTGTCTTGAGGTGATACCCACATTGTCGATATCGCCGGTTCTGATACACTTCTGACAGGTAGTCATTCTCTTTGCCGGCGGTGTTTCCACACCAGCAAAATACGGTTTCAGCGGCGCCATACCGGAATTGATAATGAGCAGAGATTTATCATCTTTAGGAATCAGGGAAGCACTTTTTGCCGGATAGTGCTCCTTACTCACATAAAAATCCCTGAACATCTGTCTGATTTGGTTCAAACCTAATTTTTCCATATATGAATTTCCTCCCGAAAAAATATTGCAATAATTAATTATTTTACCATAATCCGTTGAAAAAGTCTATTTTAATGAAGTAAATATTCTAATCAAATGGGGTAAATATTCTAAGTCATATACCTGATAAGCCCGCTTTTTCTATAAATTTCTAAATCCTTCTATCATATCCTTCACAGACTGCTCCAGCTCTGCTTCGCTTTCTGTTTCAAAATAATAGACTTTAATTTTCGCTTCGGTTCCCGAAGGTCTGATGATACACTGCGTGCCGTTTTCCAAAACAAACCGAACCATATTGGTCTTCGGCAGACCGGTTTCACCGAGAAAGTCCGTTTTTTCGGCAATGACCCGTCCGCCCAGCGTGTCCGTAACTTTATAACGGAAGAAATCCATAACCATATCCATAACGGCACTTCCGTAAGGTCCTTCAAAGAAATAGTTTCTTGTCTTATCGATACAAAGTCCGTTCTCCTTATAAATCCGGCGAAGTCTGTCCACAAGGTCGATGCCCCGTTTTTTGTAATAAGCAGCCATACAGACACACAGCATAGCTGCGCTGACACCGTCTTTATCGCGGATAAACGGATCGATCAGATAGCTGTTGCTCTCTTCAAATCCAAAATAGTATTCCTCTGTACGATGTTCCCGTTCCAGTCCTGTAATAATTTCTCCGATATATTTAAATCCGGTCAAAGTATTGATTACCTTCAGACCGTAATGTTCTGCCACCCGGTCTGCAAGCGGTGTGGTAACGACACTTTTGATGATAAACTGTTTTTCTCTCGGAGGTTTTACCTGGCAAAGATAATCCAGCATCAGAACGCCCAACTGGTTTCCCGTAAGTAGGACTTTCATCCCGTCGTGATAAATGGAAACTCCGACTCTGTCGCAATCAGGGTCAGTAGCAATAATCAAGTCTCCTTTTACCCGATCCAGTGTTCTGAACCCTTCGCTGTAAGCTGTGATTTTTTCAGGATTGGGTGCCGGACAGGTGGTAAAGTTTTCATCGGGAAGCTCCTGAGATGAAGTCATGGTAATACGGTCAAAACCGATATCTGCAAGCACTTTGCGAACATAGTGATTTCCCGTTCCGTTAAGAGGCGTATACACTACAGAAAGAGTTGTTTCTTCCGGTTTCTGCGGACACATTGCAGCGATATCTCCGATAAAATGTTCCGAAACATAAGAAGGTACTGCTCTGATGCCTTCTTCTGAAACAGCGATACCTGAAAAATAGTCGTATTTATCGATGGCTGCGAGGATTTTCTCGGGCACAGTGCCTACAATTTGATATCCGTCACTGTTATACACTTTATACCCGTTGAAAATTTTCGGATTGTGACTTGCCGTAATCATAATCCCCATAGTGCAGGAAAGGGATCTGACAGCATAAGAAAGCAGGGACACCGGTGCAAGTTCTTCAAAAACATATACACCGATACCGTTTCCCCTCAGTACTTTTGCCGTTTCTTCCGCAAAAACACGGGATTTTTTCCGGGTGTCATAAGCAATTACCACCGACGGATTTTCAAAGGTTTTGTTTAGATAATCAGAAAGTCCCTGAGTGGTTCTGCGTACTACATATTCATTCATCCGATTGGTACCGGCTCCCAGTACGCCGCGAATACCGGATGTTCCGAAGCGAAGTCCTGTGCAGAAGGCGTCCGTCAGAGCCTCTTCGTCGGCTGCAAGCTCTGCGAGTTCTGCAGCAAGCTCCCTGTCAGAAAACCTCTCTGCCGCCTCTTTCCATCTGTCATATTCTATTTTTGCTGACTGTATAATTCTTTCTTTATCCATTTTGTAATATATAAATTCCTTATCAAAAATTTTGAAACAGCTGCGGATTTTTCACAAGCATCCCAAAGCCCGTGGCATACAGCCTGCGGCTTTTAGCTTTAACATTATTGTATACGATTCGCAGCTAAGTAACAACCGTTTTTTCCTTTGTATTCAATTCATCGCCGAGCAATAGCCGGGTTTTCCTTCAGAGCAGATAATTGCTGAATCGACCACTTTTGAATCACCAAGAAATAACCGTTTCTTCCCTGGGATTCCAATTTAATCTCTTCCGCACCGATACCTATACCCTTACCCCGTATATTTTGCTGTTTGAACCGGGGAATTCCCCTGCCTACTCCCTTTATTCTACTTTTACAGGAGATTTTTGCCGGAAAATATGAGAAGATGGATGCCTGTATTTGTATTTGATTCCATCATATCCCATTTTAATGTTTGTTTTAGGGCAAATTTCATCATTTACAGGAAATATTTCCCTGTAAATCAGTACAAAATCGAAGATGTCAACCTACTTTTTCTTCATATACCCCCCTGCTTGCCGTTAAAAATCCCCTGGTTTCTGCCAAAAACACAAATTGCGGGGGATTAGGGCATATCCGACAACCGAAGGTTTTAAAAAAGGCGTATAACAGGATTAAAATCCCCCGCATTCTGCCCAAAAATACAGTTTACGGGGGATTCGGAAAATATAAGAATTAAAAAGTACTTTTGCAATCGGTTTTGTCTTCCTGCGAGCTTCGCGGCTTCCTGCAGGTCTGTTTCAACTTGCTGCGCGCTTTGCTGATGAAACGACACGGCAACGTATGCTCTGCAAGCCTTGCTGTATTATTCTGTCCGAAGTGCTGTCACAGGATCTTCTTTGGCTGCTTTTTTTGACGGAATGATACCGCCGATTAAGGTCAGCACAGTGCTTAAAACAATCAGCACAACGCCGCCTGCAACAGGCAGAACCGCATTGATATTCGGATTGCCCGATACAGCATGAATAATTGCGTTGGCAGGAATCAGAAGAAGCAGAGTAATACCGATACCCAGCACCCCCGCCAGGGACCCGATGATAAAGGTTTCTGCATTGAAGACCCGGGATACATTTTTTTTGGATGCTCCCATAGCGCGTAGAATTCCGATTTCCTTCTTTCTTTCCAAAACACTGATATAAGTAATGACACCGATCATAATGGACGAAACTACCAGAGAAATCGCCACAAAAGCAATCAGTACATAGCTGATGGTATTGATAATAGTCGTAACCGAGGACATCAGGCTTCCCACAATATCCGTATAAGAAATCACCTTTTCCTCCTCGCCGGCTGCTTCCCTGTCCGCATTATATCCGTCTAAAATCGCCGTTACATTTTCCTTTGTTTCAAAATCCTTTGGATAAATAGAAATCATCGACGGATTATCAAAAGAGGAATATCCCAGTTTAGACAGATTTCCCTCGTAGGAGGCTGCTTCCTTTGACATCATAGCGGTCATCAGCTCCGCCAAATCTTCTTCACTCATATTCACAGTAATCGCCTCGGCAAAAGCTGCAGAATCAAAACTGAAAGCATCCTCCATATTGGAAGCCATATCAGCCATACTGCCTGCAAGCTCTTTCTGCATAGCCTTATTCACAGCAGTCATCGACTGCAGCATATATCCGCCCATAACAGCCTGCAGCTGAGTTTCCAGCCGGTTTGCACCGGCAACCTCCATCATATTGGCCATAACAATAGCATCGGCTTCTTCTGTTTCTATATAATCCGCAAAAGTGGCTTCCGGATGACTCTGTACATACAGTCTGTATCCGCCGCCCAAATCGGAAAGCAGCTTGTTTTTCTGTTCGTCTGTCACACGGAAAGAAAGCTGTGATGCCATTTCTTCCATAGAAACCTCCGGCAGCTTCACATTTGCCACAGCTTCCTCCATACCGCTCAAATCTGGACTCAGCTTACTCGTATCCACAGAAAAAGCGGACTGCATTTTACTTTCATCTACAGTAAACAGAGAATTCATATCGAATGCACTTTTCTCTTCCTCCTCCGTATCAAAGGATTTTCCCGTGAAAACATTTACCTGCCTGTGCTTCAGCTGATCCTTTACTATCTTGCTTTCCGCTGCCTTTTCGATAACATGGTCTGTCAGAGATGCAGGATAATAAAGGCCCGGCATCAGCATGGCGCCGCCTGCATCCTCCTTTGGCTGAACAATGCCGACAATCTCCATATTTTCTCCGTTTTTTACCAGATTTTTCATATATTTTTTATTGTCCTGCTTATCCTTCCAAAGACGATAATCCGCATCATATTCGTAATAGTCGGCTGCATTTACCAGCTTAAATTCGGTGTCCAGAATATCTTCATAGTCATAATAGTCTTCCGACTCCGGAATTCTGATTTCTTCCTCTTTCAGAAACTGATCCACCATCTTCTCAAGATCTTCCGGGTCCCGCAGACCCAAACTATAAAGCATAAAATCCCCGATTCCACCGCTGCCCGTGAGTACCAGCATACACTCGTTATATTTCTCCGGCCAGCGTCCTGCCTTAACATCGTACTGACTGCGGTATAAATTCTCATCGGAAGGCATCTGATGGAACACATCTGTGCTCATCATACTTGACATCATAGCATTGGTACTTCCCGAGCCCAGACCCATGGCGCTGAAAGACTTATCCGGATGAACCTGATAGATTTTATTGCCGTCCTGTCTGTAAATCTGCGGAATAACATTATAATTGTACTCAATTGCTTTGGTGTATTGTTCGATGCCGGATTTCCCTGACTCCAAATAGGCTTTCAGAGATTCCAGGTCGTTGGAGCCTACTGTGGAAAACATAGTATCCAGCATTTTTCCTACCCTGATATCACGGCTTTTTTCCGATTCTTTGCCGCGCTTGCCTGCATCCTGCGATTCGCCGTCTGTCTTCTCTGTGCCCGGCTCTGTCATCATAGCCGTCATATCAAAGGCAGAGCTTGTAATCTGAAGCGGATATTCCGACAGAGTCTCTTCCTCAATATCGTGAATATAGGTACTGACCCCGTTAGACAGAGAAAGTATCAGCGCAATGCCGATGATTCCGATAGAGCCTGCAAATGCAGTCAGAATGGTTCTTCCCTTCTTGGTTTTCAGATTATTGAAACTGAGCGCAAGGGAGGTCAGAAAATTCATAGAGGTCTTCCCCATATTTTTATGAATCGGCACAGTCCGACTGCTTTCATTAACAGAAAACGGATTATTGTCATCTGTAATCTGACCGTCACGAAGTTTCACGATACGCGTAGCATAAGCCTCCGCAAGCTCCGGATTATGCGTTACCATAACAACCAGCCGATCTTTTGCAACTTCTTTCAGAAGCTCCATAACCTGCACACTGGTTTCACTGTCCAGCGCTCCGGTTGGCTCATCGGCCAAAACAATGTCCGGATTATTTACCAAAGCTCTTGCAATGGCAACCCGCTGCATCTGACCGCCGGAAAGCTGATTGGGCTTCTTATTTACATGATCGGACAGCCCGACTTCCGCCAAAGCCGCCAGAGCCCGCTGTTTTCTCTCCTCTTTTCCGATTCCGGAAATCGTAAGAGCCAGTTCCACATTGGAAAGAACGCTCTGATGAGGAATCAGGTTATAGCTCTGAAATACAAAGCCGATGGTATGATTCCGATAGGAATCCCAGTCCCTGTCCTTATATTTTTCGGTCGAAATACCATTGATGATTAAGTCCCCCTCATCATAGCGGTCAAGACCTCCTATGATATTTAAAAGGGTTGTTTTTCCGGAGCCGCTGGGACCTAAAATTGCAACAAATTCGTTGTCACGCAGTGAAAGACTCACATGGTTCAGAGCTTTCTGCACCAGACCGCCTGTTTTATATTCCTTACATATATTCTTAATCTGTAACAAAGTTTTGTTCTTCCCTTCTTAAGCAAAATGAGAGCAGATTCATTTTCTGCTCTCATTACTTTAATATTGATTATTCTTCGTATAAGTCGATGGAACAGTTGGTATGCACCTTCTGTACATCGTCGTTATCTTCGAGCACATCAATCAGTTTTCTCAGTTTCTTAATATCGTGCTCTTCTGTAGGTGCGCTTTCCATAGACGGAACATATTCAACATCGGATTCCACAAATTCGTATCCTGCTTCTTTCAGAGCCTGATATACATCCGTATATGCGGCAGGTTCTGTGTAAACAGTGAAGCTGTCCTCTTCTGTCACCATATCGTCTGCGCCTGCCTCCAGTGCTGCTTCCATCAGTGCGTCCTCATCGATTTCGTCGGTTTTTTCGATAATCAGAACACCTTTTCTTGAGAACATATAGGATACGCAGCCCGGTGTTCCCAGATTTCCGCCATGCTTGTCAAAAGTGGAGCGGACAAAAGATGTGGAACGATTGTTGTTGTCGGTCAGGCAGTCAACGATGATTGCCACACCGCCGGGACCGTAGCCTTCGAAGGACAGTTCTTCGTAAGAAGCGCCGCCCAGCTCGCCCGTACCTTTTTTAATCGCTCTCTGAATATTATCGTTAGGCATACTGATGCCTTTTGCTTTTTCAATTGCAACTCTAAGGCTTGCATTGTATTCAGGATCTCCGCCGTCCTTGGCAGCCACTGTAATTGCTTTTGCATATTTCGTGAACATGGCCGCTCTTTTAGAGTCCTGCGCCGCTTTTCTGCCGGCGATTGTACCGTGTCTTCCCATGGAGACACCTCCTATCTTTCTATTTCTTCTTGATTCTTTAGTATGTTCAACTTAATTAGTATACTACATTCTTTCTTCGGTTTCAATCATATTTTTATGAGCTGTCGCCATCATCAGTTTGATTCTATTCAGCTGATTTACATCGCTGGCACCCGGATCATAATCTATGGCGGCAATATTCGCCTTCGGATTCATCTTTCTGAGTGATTTCATCATACCTTTTCCGGTAACATGGTTCGGAAGACACGCAAAAGGCTGCAGGCAGACTATGTTTTCTACACCGCTGTGTATCAGTTCCGCCATTTCCCCCGTGAGAAGCCAGCCTTCGCCGCACTGATTTCCCAGCGAGCTGATAGCGGAAGCTGCTTCCGCAGTCTCTTGAATATAGGAAGGTTCCGTAAAATGACGGCTTTCCCGCAGGGCTTTGCGCATCGGCTTTCTGAACCATTCTACAACCCGGATTCCCGTTTTGTTGGTCATCATGGATTTATAAGAGCCGGACAGGTGTTCAAAATTAAACTGCTTGCTGTACATACCGTAAAGGAAGAAGTCAAGCATATCCAAAACCACAGCTTCTCCGCCTTCGCTTTCAATAATGCCGACAATGTCGTTATTGGCATTGGGATGATATTTTACCAGAATTTCTCCGACTACGCCGACTTTCGGCTTTTTCTCTCCGGTTCTCTCCACATTATCAAAATCTCTTACAAGACCTGTCAGGATTTTCGCATATTCGCTGCGGTTAAAATGGATCACATTATGTACAATGCGGTCATGCCATTTATCCAGTATCTTCTGGCAGGTACCTTTTTCCTTCTCATACGGACGGGTTGCATAGAGTATACGCATCACCAAATCTCCGTACACACAGGCAGCCGCAAGACGCAGACCCATTTTTGCGGTAATCTGAAATCCCGGATTCTTCTCAAGTCCTACTGCATTAAAGGAAATAACCGGCACCTGTTCCATATCCAAATCTTTTAAAGCTTTCCTAAGCAGCGCCACATAATTGCTTGCGCGGCAGCCCCCTCCTGTCTGAGACATAAACACCGCAGTCTTATCAAGGTCATATTTTCCGCTTTTCAAAGCAGAAATAATCTGCCCCAAGGTTACAATCGTCGGATAGCAGGCGTCGTTGTTAATGTATTTCAGACCTTCTTCCACAGAATTTTTATCTACCGGCGGCAGCAGTACCGCATTGTAGCCGCAGGCGCGCATAGCTTCTTCCATATAACCGAAATGAATCGGCGACATCTGAGGAACCAGAATATGATAGGTTTCCCGCATTTCCTTTGTAAAGAGCTTCCTCTCATAAGGCTGATGATTGGCAGTTGCCTTTACCCCGTTTTTCTCCCTCTCATCCATAGCCGCTTTCAGAGAGCGGATACGGATTTTGGCAGCGCCCAAATTGGAGCCTTCATCGATTTTCAAAACTGTATAAAGCTTGTTGCTTGCTCTGCATATTTCTTCCACCTGATCGGTAGTCACCGCATCCAGACCACAGCCGAAGGAATTCAGCTGAATCAGCTCCACATCATCACAAGTGCCGACAAAACTTGCCGCTTTATACAGTCTGGAGTGATAAACCCACTGGTCCAGAACCCGAAGCGGTCTCGGAAGATCCGCCATATGCGCCACGGAATCCTCTGTCAGCACTACCATATCAAAGGAAGTAATCAGCTTATCGATACCATGATTGATTTCCGGGTCCAGATGATAAGGTCTTCCAGAAAGCACCACAGCTTTTTTCCCGTTCTTGCGAGCATATTTCAAGGAATACTCTCCCTGCTTTCTCACATCGTTTTTAAAGCGGATCTGTTCTTTTCTTGCAAGATTTACAGCCCTGAGAATATCTTCTTTCTTGATATGAAACCCCTTAAACTCCTTATATAAAACATTTGCAAGTTTCAAGTCGTTATCGTAAGGCAGGAACGGATGAGAAAATCGAACCATATTTTCCGCAAAGATATCGTCCATATTATTGGCAATAACTTCGGGATAAGTCGCTACAATCGGACAGTTGTAATGGTTCGGTGCTTCAGCATCCTCTTTTCTTTCGTAATTCAAACACGGATAGAAAATCCACTTCGCGCCGTTTTCCACAAGCCACTTAATGTGCCCGTGAACCAGCTTTGCGGGATAGCATGCTGTATCGGAGGAAATCGTCTCCATACCCTTTTCATAAAGCTGCTTACTTGAAAAAGGAGACAGCATTACCTTGAACTTAAGCTCCGTAAAGAATGTAAACCAGAACGGATAGTTCTCGTACATATTCAAAACCCGCGGAATCGCCACCGTACCTCTGACCGCGTCAAAGTCAGACAAAGGTTTGTAGCCGAATAGTCTCTGCTGTTTATATTCGTATAAATTTGGAAGCTTGTTGGCATGCTGAGCGCCGCCCGCCCCTTTTTCGCAGCGGTTTCCCGTAATAAAACGGGAACCGTCACCGAACTTGTTAATTGTCAGAATACAGCGGTTTTCACAGCCGCCGCATCTGCCGTTGCTATGTTCTACGGTAAAATCGTCCAGTTCATCTTTACTTAAAATGGAGGATTCTGTATCTTCGAGCCAGTTTTCCATAGCGATGATAGAACAGCCGTAAGCGCCCATCAAACCAGCAATATCCGGTCTTACCACATCTTTTCCGATGATTTTCTCAATGCTTCTAAGTACAGCATTGTTCATAAAGGTTCCGCCCTGCACTACGATTCGCTCACCGGCTTCCTCCGGATTTCTGAGTTTAATTACCTTATATAATGCGTTTTTAATAACGGAATAAGAAAGGCCTGCTGAAATATCTCCGATAGAAGCCCCCTCTTTCTGCGCCTGCTTTACTTTGGAATTCATAAACACGGTGCAGCGTGTTCCCAGGTCCACAGGATGTTCTGCAAAAAGCGCTTCTTCTGCAAAGGCATCGGTATCCAAATTTACCGATTTGGCATAAGTTTCCAGAAAAGAGCCGCAGCCGGAAGAACAGGCCTCGTTGAGCATAATATTGTAAATGGCATTGTCTTTTATCTTCATGCACTTCATATCCTGCCCGCCGATATCCAGAATAAATTCAACTCCGGGTAAAAACTCCTCGGCAGCCTTGTAGTGAGCCATGGTTTCGATTTCTCCCAAATCCGCCTTAAATGCGGTTTTAATCAGCCCTTCTCCGTATCCGGTTACACAGGTGTTTGCAATATAGGCATTCTGCGGCAGCACCGCATAGAGTTCTTTCAGCATAGTCTTTACAGCTTCCAGAGGATTTCCCTCGTTGCTTCTGTAAAAAGAATACAGCAGGTTCTTATCCGCATCGACTAAGGTAGCTTTGGTGGTAGTTGAACCGGCATCGATACCTAAAAAGGTTTCTTCCTTTGCCCTTCTGATATCTTTTCTGCGGATTTTGTGCTGATTATGTCTTGTCATAAAGGCATTGAATTCTTCTTTATCTTTAAAAAGAGGTTCGATATGTTTGGTTTCTGAAAGGTCAGAAGAGTTTGCGCCATCCATTCTCTCACAAATCTCTTTAA